>ERZ724514.193-NODE-193-length-27616-cov-6.762128_pt1 | contig 27616 bp, 25 predicted proteins | sample MGYA00376047_ERZ724514 | MGnify/ENA primary metagenome ERZ724514 (study PRJEB28724, sample SAMN07190883) | activated sludge metagenome | isolation source: activated sludge of sewage treatment plant in Hong Hong | place: Hong Kong | collected 2016-03-17 ...
GGGTTGAAGGCGCAGCCGGCGGGAATCGCGCTGAGGCGCGGCATCGCGCCGTCGATCTGCAGCAGGCGCTCGCGCTCCTCGTCCATCGCCGGGATCGAGCCCATCAGGCCGACGGTGTACGGATGCGCCGGCCGGTGGATCACCTCGGCCACCGGCCCGATCTCGGCGATGCGGCCGGCGTACATCACCGCCACGCGATCGCAGGTCTCGGCGATCACGCCCATGTCGTGCGTCACCAGCATCACCGCCGTACCGTGCTCGCGGCAGAGCCGCTTGAGCAGCGTGATGATCTGCGCCTGAATTGAGACGTCGAGCGCCGTCGTCGGTTCGTCGGCGATGATCACTTTGGGCTCAGCGGCCAGCGCGAGCGCGATGACCACCCGCTGCCGCATGCCGCCGGAGAACTGGTGCGGATAATGATCAATGCGCTCCCGTGCCGCCGGGATGCCCACCTCTTCCAGCAGCTTGATGGCCCGGTCGCGCGCGGCAGCGTCGTTCAGCTCCAGATGCGTCTGGATCGTCTCCACCAGTTGCCGTCCGACGGTGTAAAGCGGATTCAGCGAGGTGAGCGGGTCCTGAAAAATCGCCCCGATCTGGCGGCCACGAATCTTGCGCATCTGCTCGTAGGGCAGGTTGTCGATGCGCTGGCCGTTGAGCAGTATCTGTCCGCTGGCCACGCGGCCGGGCGGCTCCAGCAGGCCGATGATGGCGGCGCCAGTCAGCGATTTGCCCGCGCCCGATTCGCCCACCACGCCAAGCACTTCGCCCGGCGCAATGCTGAAAGAGACGTCGTCTACTGCCTTCAGCACACCGCGCCGGGTCGGAAATTCGATATGCAGATTTTTGACTTCAAGAACGGGTTGCGACATCGGCAGGATTTCCGGCGAAAGGCGGTGGTGACAGGGTTGGCAGCGGTCGTGAGGTTGGCCCGGCGCTATGGCCGCTTCGGCATCGGTATCGGTTGCGGTGCTTCGATCTGGCTGAGATCGCTGGGCACAACAACCGCCTGCGCCGGGGCACCGCTGGTGGGATTGCAGCCAGGAACGGACTCGGCATGGTCAATGACCAGGGCGAAATCGTGCGACAGGGCATTTGGGCGCTGTGCGGCGAGCCAGTAACGGACGCACTTCTCCGCCTTGAATGTGAATTCACGGCGATCAGGCAGGTGGAATCCAGCCACTGGCGGTGCATCAATGGTCAGGCGATGCACACCGGCGTCAACGCGGACCGGCACGAAGGTCGTCGACACGCCGTCAACGGCAGAAATGCTCACCGGGTAGCGGTTCAGATTGGTACGGGTGTAGAGCCGACCGTCGAGCACGCTCTCCCACTGATGAGCACAGCCGGCGAGCGTCAGCGCACCAGCGCCAGCGAGCAGCAAACGTGAACGCAATACTGAAAATCGGACCACGGGAACCTCCTTTATCGGAGCTTCGGATTCAGCGCATCGCGCAGCCAGTCTCCGACCAGATTGACGGAAATGACCATGACGATCAGTGCGATCCCCGGAAACACGGTGATCCACCACTCGCCCGAGAACAGGAAATTCTGTCCCTCGCTGATTAACGTGCCCAGCGACGGTTGCGTTGGCGGCATGCCAACGCCAAGGAAAGAAAGCGTCGCCTCGGCGATGATCGCGTTCGCGATGTTGAGCGTGGCGATCACCAGTACCGGCCCGAGCACATTGGGCAGCACGTGCCGGAACATGATGGCCGTATTGGAGACGCCGATGACACGCGCCGCCTGCACGTACTCCTTGTTTTTCTCCACCAGTGTTGCACCGCGCACGGTGCGCGCGTATTGCGGCCAGCCGGTCAGACCGATCGAAAAGATGATCACGTAGAGCGCCAGTGCATCCTGCATCTCGCGCGGCACAAACTGCCGCCCGATGCCGCTGATCAGCAAGGCGACAAGGATCGCCGGGAAAGTGAGCTGGATGTCGGCGATGCGCATGATCACACTGTCGACACGGCCCCCGGCATAGCCAGCAAACAGGCCAAGACCGACGCCGAGAATGATCGACATGGCCACCGCGCAGACCGCCACCAGCAATGAAATGCGGCTGCCGTACATGATGGTGGACAGGATGTCGCGCCCTTGCTGATCCGTGCCCAGCTTGAACGACGGATTGCCGTTGGCATTCCATGCTGGCGGCAGGTTGGAATCAAGCAGTGAGATTTGCGCCAGATCGTAGGGATTGTGTGGAGCCAGCACTGGCGCCGACACCGCCCCAAGTATGCAAATTGCGGCCAGTATGGCGGCCACCACGGTCACGGGCGAGCGCTTGAAGCTCCACCAGATATCGCTGTCGAAAAAACGTTTGACTGCGTCCAAAGTGTTGTGTCCCCGAATAGTCTTGTTGCTTCTTGTTGTTCGTTACCAGGCCTTCGCTACTACCGGGCTCGCCTATAGCGGCAGGCCAAGCTCGACCAGCCGCGAGAAATAGCGCACACCGTTGGGAATGATGGCGTCGCAGAAGTCATAGCGCGAGTTGTGCAGCGGCACGATCGGCTGCCCGACCGGGCCCTGGCCAATCACTGAATAGCAGCCCGGCCGCTCCAGCAGCATGTAGGAAAAGTCTTCGCCACCCATTGACGGCGTGTAATTGGCGTCGGCGTTTTCCTCGCCCCACACTTCTGCGGCCACGGACCGCGCGAACTCCACCTCCGCCGCGGTATTGACCACCGGCGGATAACCGCGCTCGTAGCGCAGCTCACCCTGCGCGCGATGCGCCGCGCAAACGCCAGCAACCATTTCGCCAAGGCGTGCTTCGATCAGATCCTGCACGGCTTTGTCGTAGGTCCGCACCGTGCCAGTCAGGATCACTTTGTCCGGCACCACGTTCGACGCTGGCAGATTGCCGCCCTCGACGGCGCTAATGCCCATCACCGCCGTCTCCAGCGGACTCACGTTGCGCGAGACGATGGTCTGCGCCGCCAGAATCAGGTTGGCCGCCACCACCATCGGGTCGCACAACAGGTGCGGCCGCGCCGCGTGGCCGCCACGACCGGTGATCTCGATGGTGAAGCTGTCTGCCGCCGCCATGAAGGGCCCGACGCGCGTGCCCCATTTCCCAAGCTGCAGATCGGGCCGGTTGTGCACGGCGAAGATGCGGTCACAATCGAAGCGCTTGAACAAGCCTTCTTCGCACATGACGCGGCCGCCACCGCCGCCCTCTTCGGCCGGCTGAAAGATTACGTGCACAGTGCCCGCGAAGTTGCGGGTTTCTGCAAGGTAGCGGGCGGCGCCCAGCACCATCGTGGTGTGACCGTCGTGGCCGCACGCGTGCATCACCTTGTTGGCTTTCGACGCGTGCAGGAAAGTGTTCTTCTCCGGCATCGGCAAGGCGTCCATGTCAGCCCGGAGCCCGATGCTGCCGCCGCTGCGCTTGCCGCGGATCACGCCAACGAGGCCGGTCTTGCCAATGCCCGTGTGCACCTCGTCGACACCAAATGCCTTGAGCCGCTCGGCCACCAGGGCCGAAGTGCGAAGCTCCTGAAAGCCAAGCTCCGGGTTGGCGTGGATGTCGCGACGGATCGCAACCAGATCGTCAACAAAAGCGGACGGAAGGTCGTTGAGTTTCATCGTTGTTGATTCTTTTCGCGCAGCTCGGCGCGCAATTGTTTGAAGCCGGGAGGATCGTCACCAAGCGCAAGCCACTGCGCGTCGCGCGCCCCGCGGGCGATCAGCCAGCGCTCCCAGCGCTGTACAAACAGCGCGCTGATCACTGCCACGGCGATGATGACGCCAAAGACACACAGCATGATCTGGATCGCGACCATCAGCCTTCCCCTTCGCAGCTATTCGGCGAGTTCCCGCTCGGCAATCGCCGCCAGCAACCCGGCACCATTCGGGATCAGGCGATCATCAAAGTCGTAGCCGGGATGGTGCAGCGGGCAACTCTTGTCAGTGCCCTGACCAATCCAGATGTAAGCCCCCGGCACTGATTCCAGGAAGAAGGAAAAGTCCTCACCACCGGTGTTCGGGAAAATTTCGGTGATGACGTTGTCGGCACCAAACACGCTACGCCCGACCTCGGCAGACAGGGCTGCTTCACGAGCATGATTGATCGTCGCCGGGTAACCGTAGATAAAGTTGACTTCGCCGGTTGAACCGAATGCCGCCGCCGTATTCGCCACCACCGCCTTCAGTCGCTCAACGACCAGTGCTTGCGTCTCCTTGCGGTAGGTGCGCACTGTACCAACCATCTTCACGAAGCGCGGGATGACGTTGTAAGTGTTCATCTTGCCCGCTTCCATCGCGCAGATCGAGATGACCACCGAATCGGCTGGGTCCACGTTGCGCGAGGCGATGGACTGAATCGCCGTAATCACATGCCCCGCTGCCAATACGGGGTCGCAGACAAACTGCGGCATCCCGCCATGGCCGCCTTTGCCCTCGATGGTGATCTCGATGCGGTCGGCGGCCGCCATCATTGCGCCATTGCGCACGGCCATCTTGCCGTAAGGCACCCAGGGCGCGTTATGCAGGGCGTAGAACGCGTCGATCGGAAAGCGCGAGAAGAGTCCGTCGTCGATCATCGCCTTGGCGCCGGCCATGCCTTCTTCGGCTGGCTGAAAGACCGAATACACGGTACCGGCAAAATTGCGGGTCTTGGCCAAATAGCGCGCCGCGCCCAGGCCCATCGTGGTGTGCCCGTCGTGGCCGCAGGCGTGCATGTAACCCTGATTCTTTGACGCATAGGGCAGGCGCGTTTCTTCGTTCATCGCCAGGCAATCCATGTCAGCGCGCAGACCAACTGCGCGCTTGCCAGGCCGATTGCCGCGAATGACGCCGACGACGCCGGTGCCGCCAATACCGGTATGCACCTCGTCAACGCCATACGCCTTGAGTCGCTCGGCGACCAGTGCGGCCGTGCGTGTCTCCTTGTAGGCATGCTCCGGATTGGAATGAATATCGCGCCGGATTTCGGTCAGATCGGCGTGATACTCGCGAATGGCGTCGGCCACTTTGCTCGGGTTGTACATCGCTACTCCTTGCAACGCTCGCAGTGAATCAATGGGCGCCCGCCGCACGCTCAAAGCGCAGACGCGGGTCAACCACGTAGTACAGCAAATCAACAATCAGGTTGATGCTGACGAATACAAACGAAATTAGCACCAGATAGGCAGCCATCACCGGGATATCTGCAAATTGCACCGACTGGATGAACAGAAAGCCCATCCCGGGCCACTGGAACACCGTCTCGGTGACGATGGCAAATGCAATGATTGAGCCCAGCTGCAGGCCGGTAATGGTCATCACCGGCACCAGCGTGTTCTTCAGCGCATGGCCAAAGTGCACGGCACGGTTGGTGAGGCCACGGGCGCGCGCGAACTTGATGTAGTCGGTGCGCAGCACTTCCAGCATTTCACTGCGTACCAGACGCATGATCAGTGTCATCGGGAACAGTGACAACGTTACCGCTGGCAGCACCAGCGCGCGTAACCCGCCGGTGGTCAGGAAGCCGGTCGTCCACCAGCCAATCGCCGTGACGTCGCCGCGACCGTACGAGGGCAGCCATTGCAGCGTCACCGCAAATACGAGGATAAGCAGGATGCCGATCAGGAAATTCGGCAGCGACACCCCAATCAGCGATACGGTCAGCAAAAACTGCGACAGCCAGCTATCCCGTCGCAGCGCGGTGTAAACCCCCATCAGCAGGCCGCCAATCAGTGCCAGGCCACCAGCGACCAGCGCCAGCTCCAGCGTGGCCGGAAGCCGTTCCTTGATCAACGTGGAGACGAGCCGGCCCTGCTTCAGCGAAAGGCCAAACTCGCCCTTGACGGCGTTCTTCACGAACACCGCAAACTGCACATAGTCCGGCTGGTCAAGCCCCAGACTTTCGCGCAGTTCTTTCTTCTGCTCTGGCGTTGCATCCTGCCCGAGCATCAGGTTGACCGGATCGCCCACGTAGTTGAACAGCGAGAAAGCCACGAAGGCGACGGCGAGCATGACCAGTGCCGCCTGGAAGAGTCTTCGGAGTACGAATGCGAGCATGAGACAAGGACCAAGACCGAAGCACGAATAGTACCCCGCCTGTCACCAAACTTACTTCCGGGTTTCCGCCTTGTGGTGAGACTTTCCAACAGCTGCCGGATTCGCCCGCGCAGCCTGTGTCGCATACAGGCAAACGGCGGTCGCTACCGAGACATTGAGGCTCTCGACCGCGCCCATCATCGGGATAGCCACCAGCGCGTCGCATCGCTCGCGGGTCAGCCGGCGCAGCCCTTTGCCTTCGTTGCCCATGACCCAGGCGATTGGCCCGGTCAAAGCGGTGTTGAACAGCGTCGCGTCAGTTTCCATCTCGGCGCCAAGCACCCAGATGCCCTCGGCCTGCAAGGTCTCGATGCACTGCACCAAATTATTGACGTAGCAAACGGGGGTCGTCTCCGTTGCGCCGCTCGCCGCCTTCAGTGCGACGGCAGAAAGCGGGGCGGAGCCATGCTTCGGCAGTATCACGGCGTCGGCCCCAAAAGCATCCGCGCTACGGATGCAGGCGCCGAGATTGTGCGGATCCTGAATCTGATCAAGCAGCAGAAACATCGGCGGCGCGGCACGCTTCAGGCTGGCAGCGAGCACACTGTCGAAGTCAGCTTCGCCAACGCCTTCGCCGCTACTTTCGACCAGCGCAACAACGCCCTGATGTTCGTCAGACTGCGCCAGCGCATTAAGCCGTCCGGCGTCAACGAACTGCACGTCGAGGCCCTGCTGTTCGGCCAGCGCGAGCAGTTTCGCGAGCCGCTCGTCGCGTCGTGCACTGGACGCGAACAACTCCACCACCGAGTCGGGGCGCCGCTCAAGCCGCGCGCTGACGGCATGAAAGCCCATGATGCGCGAGAGTTTCATGAGGCGTGAAAGTATTTTTGAGGCATGGCATAATTATGGGCTACGCAGCGTTCATTGCTTCTTCATGTAGCACCGTAACGCAGCGTGCCGTCAAATGCAGCGGGTTCCCCGCAAGCATCGACAGTGCCGGTGTAGCTCAGTTGGTAGAGCAGCGCATTCGTAATGCGAAGGTCGTAGGTTCGACTCCTATCTCCGGCACCAATCGCGCCAAATGCGCGATTGAGTCAAGCATCAGCCGTTCTCACCCCTGCCCTTTGGATGCAAACGCAAGCAATTGAGTGTGCGCTAGCAATCCATTGAACGTGCATTTTGCGAATGCGACAGGCGCGAATGGTTCGACACGACTCGGGCCGAAGAACGAAGCAGCCCGCGCACTGCATAAGCTGTTCGCTGCCAAAGCTGCTGGACAGCCCCCGAGCTTTCAGGGTCAACTTCCGCCTACGGCCGACCGCTCTGCACGTCAATGTGTTTTGCCAGCTCACGCATCACAGCGCGCCACCCGGCATGCGCCTGCGGACCTGCCTGCGTGAAGGCATCGGCGAACAGCCGGTATTGTTCGCCGGTCAGTTTGGCTTCGAGCGCAGCACCGTCAGCGGTCAGCCTGATCTGACGCACCCGTGCATCGTGATCGGCCTTGGTCAGCTCGATCAACCCCTGTTCCTGCAGTTGCCGCAGCGGCGCGTTCAGCGCCTGCTTGGTGACATCAAGCGTGGTCTGTAGTTCGCCGACACTCATGCCCGGCGAGTGCGCCACGAAGAACAGGATGCGATGGTGCATGCGTGTCAGGCCGCGTGTGGCGAGAATCCGGTCAGGCTCGGCAATCACCGCGCGCAAGGCGAAGTGCATCACCCGCCATGCCTCAGTAAGGGCTGCCGCGTCCGTCGGGAGTTCGGCTGGAGGTCCAGCCTCGGCGCCAACTTTTCCTTTTTTTACAGGGCTTCTAGCGGACATAGGTCAACATACTTGATATTTCAAAACACTGACCACAGAATATGTCAACATTGTTGACCTAATGACTGGCTGCACCCCGCCGGTCCGTCGCCCGGCAACACAATCCGGTGTGACAAGCAGCAAGTCCGGCGCCGACCGCGCCATCAGTCAGGCGATCACCGTCGCCTAAAATCCCTGTCAATCAACGGCACCGTTTCGATGCACGCAAGCTGCAGGACGGCAGCGCCGGAATATTTGGAGCATACCTATGTCAATGGCAGATCGCGACGGAAAAATTTGGTTCGACGGCAAGATGGTGGACTGGCGTGATGCCAAGATCCACGTGCTGAGCCACACGCTGCACTACGGCTGCGGCGCATTCGAAGGCGTCCGCGCGTACAAGACCGAGCAAGGCACCGCGATTTTCCGCCTGCAGGAACACACCCAGCGGCTGTTCAACAGCGCCAAGATCCTGCGCATGAAGATTCCGTTCACGATGGACGAAGTCAACGAGGCGCAGCGCGCAGTGGTGCGTGAGAACAAGCTGGACGGCGGCTATCTGCGTCCGCTGACCTGGATCGGGTCAGAAAAACTCGGCGTCTCGCCGAAGGGCAACACCATTCACCTGATGGTCGCCGCTTGGGCCTGGGGCGCCTATCTTGGCGAAGAAGGCATGAAGCGCGGCATCCGCGTGAAGACATCGAGCTACACGCGCCACCACGTCAACATCACCATGACGCAGGCGAAGACGGTGTCGAACTACACCAACTCGATCCTCGCCAACATGGAAGCCACCGACGACGGTTACGACGAAGCGCTGCTGCTGGACGCTTCGGGCTTTGTGTCAGAAGGCGCTGGCGAAAACATCTTCGCCATCAAGGACGGCAAGATCTACACGCCAGACCTCTCCGCTGGCGCGCTCAACGGCATCACCCGCAACACGGTGTTCCATATCGCAGCGGACCTCGGCCTGGAGATCAAGGAAAAGCGCATCACGCGTGACGAGCTCTACATCTGCGACGAGCTGTTCTTTACCGGCACGGCTGCGGAAGTCACGCCGATTCGTGAGCTCGACCGCATCGAAATCGGCAAAGGCTCGCGCGGTCCGATCACCGAGAAAATTCAGACTGCGTTCTTCGACATCGTCAACGGCCGCAATCCGAAGTACGCGCACTGGTTGACCAAGGTCTGAGCCTTTGCCAGCCCGCTGTAGGAGCGGCTATGCCGCGACCCGCCGACGCCGCAGCACCAATGGCGGTCGCGGCGGAGCCGCTCCTACAATACGATCTTCAGACTGCGCCTTTTGATGAGCTACCGCCCATGACCACAACCGCCGACGCCGTTCACGTCACCGCCAAAGACCCGATACACGTGCGCTCATCGGAGCTACAGGGTCACGGCGTGGTGTTTTGCCCCAACCCCAAGATGGAGCAGTGGTCAACGCACCCCAAGGTGTATCTCGACGTGGCGAAGACTGGTGAAGCGACGTGTCCGTACTGCGGCACCAAATACGTGCTTGACGGCCCGGTGCCGCACGGGCACTAGCGTCTAAGGCGATTCGCCCGTCGGGCGAGCATCGTCCACGGCAAGTGCTGCCGTCTGCGCAGCCCGCGACTCCGGCGTCTCCAGCGTCACGCGCCCGAGAATGCCGCTGCGATAGTCGTTGAGCAGCGTCACCGCCGCCTTTTCGAAATCCGCACTGCCACCCTTGATGCGAAACCCACGCCGTTTGGCGATGGCCTCGATCACGCCGGGTGCGTCAACGCTGTCTGCATCAATGCCATAGCGCGCGGTCAGCGCGGCTGGGTAACGAGCCAGCAAAATGCCGGCAAGATAGGTAGCGACCTCTTCGTCGATATAGGCGTTGACGCCGACCAGATGATTGGCCGCCAGCAGCAGGCCATCGGTCTCCAGCGCGATCTTCGGCCACATCAGGCCCGGCGTGTCGTACAGCCATGTGCCATCCGGCAAATCGTAGCGCTTGATCAGTTTGGTCACCGCCGGCTCGTCGCCGACATTGGCGATCCGCCGGTTCAGCAGGGCATTGACCAGCGTCGATTTACCAACGTTGGGCACGCCCATCATCATCACTCGCAGCCGCTTCAACGGGCCCTCGCGATGCGGCACCAGTTTGCGCGCCTCGGGTAGCACCTTCGCCGACTCGCCCGCCTTCTTGCACGACAGACCAATGGCATGCACGCCGTCCTGGGCGTTGAACCAGGCCAGCCAGGCCTCGGTCACGGCGGGGTCAGCCAGGTCGATCTTGTTGAGGATTTTCAGCGCCGGTCGATGCCGCGCCTCGCGCATCGCGTTGATCATCGGGTTCACCGTCGCCGCCGGGCTGCGGGCGTCGAGCACTTCGACCACGACGTCAACGTCAGCCAGCGCCTCGGCCGCCTTCTTTTGCGCCGCCACCATGTGGCCGGGGAACCAGTTGATCGCCATTGCTGACCTACTGCGCCTTGGCGACAAAGCTGCGGGCATCGGACAGCCACGCCACCGGCAGCACCTTTCTCACGGTAGCCGCAACAGCATTGGGCTCACGACCAATTTCACGCAATAGTCGACTTTTCATCAAAACAATACCTAAGCCCAATTGAAATGGGCTTCTTGCCAAAAAGCCGACCATTGGCGCACCACGCAAAATCAATCCGCGTGGCGCGCGTGCACTCAGATCAGCTCGCCCTGATCGCCCTCGCCCGGTTCTACTTCAGGCTCGTCAATGCGTTCGAGGCCGGAGAGTTTCTCGCCGTCGCCGAGGTTGATCAGCGTCACGCCCTGGGTCGAGCGGCCCGATTCACGGATCGACTTGACCGTGGTGCGGATCAGCACGCCGCCGGTGGTAATCAGCATCACCTCGTCGCCCGGATTGACCAGTGTCGCGGCGACTACCTTGCCATTGCGCGCGCTTTGCTGGATGGCAATCATGCCCTTGGTGCCGCGACCGTGGCGGGTGTATTCGACGATCGGCGTGCGCTTGCCGTAGCCGTTCTCGGTGGCCGTCAGCACCTGCTGTTCCTCGCCGCCGGCGACCAGCATCGCGATGATGCGCTGGTCCTTTTCGAGCATCATGCCGCGCACGCCACGGGCGTTGCGGCCCATGCTGCGCACATCGTTCTCGTCGAAGCGAACCGCCTTGCCGCTGTCGGCAAAGAGCATCACGTCGTGCTTGCCGTCGGTCAGCGCGGCGCCGATCAGGTAATCGCCATCATCAAGGTCAACCGCGATGATGCCGGTCTTCTTCGGCCGACTGAAGTCCTCCAGCGACGTCTTCTTCACGGTACCCATGCTGGTTGCCATGAAGATGAACTTGTCCGGCTCGAACGTCTTGGTTGCCACGATCGCGGTGATCTTCTCGCGATCCTGCAGCGGGAACAGGTTCACGATCGGCTTGCCGCGGCTGTTGCGGCCGCCTTCCGGCACCTCGTAGACCTTGAGCCAGTAGACCCGGCCACGGTTCGAGAAGCACAGGATGTAGTCGTGCGTGTTCGCGATGAACAGTTTCTCGACGAAGTCCTCTTCTTTGGTCGCCGTCGCCTGCTTGCCGCGGCCACCGCGCTTCTGGGCGCGGTATTCCTCGACCGGCTGCGCCTTGAAGTAGCCGCCGTGAGTCAGCGTAACCACCATGTCCTGCGGCTTGATCAGGTCCTCGATCGAGGTTTCCTCGGCGTTCAACACTATTTCCGACTTGCGGCCGTCACCGAACTGCTTTTTGATGTCGGTCAACTCGGTCGCGATGATCTTTGTCACTCGCTCCGGTTTGGCCAGGATGTCGAGCAGATCACGCACCGTCTCGATCACTTCCTTGTACTCAGCGATGACCTTGTCGGACTCCATGGCTGTCAGGCGTTGCAGGCGCATTTCGAGGATCGCCTTGGCCTGCACGTCGGTGAGGCGATAGGCCTTGTCGGCCGGCTGCCAGCAGTATTCCGGGCCAACGCCGTCCGGGCGCAAAAAGTCCACATCGGCGCGGGCCACCATCTCGGCAACCAGCTCCGACTTCCACAGCTTGCTGGTCAGCGCGGTCTGCGCCTCGTCGGGCGTGGCCGAGGCCTTGATCAGCTCAATGATCGGGTCGACGTTGGCCAGCGCAACGGCCAGACCTTCGAGGATGTGGGCACGGGCGCGGGCCTGGCGCAGTTCGAACTGGGTGCGGCGGGTGACCACCTCGCGGCGGTGCAGGATGAACTGTTCGAGGAAGTCCTTCAGGTTCAGCACGCGGGGACGCTGGTCAACCAGCGCCACCATGTTCATGCCGAAGCTGTCCTGCAGCTGCGTGTTCTTGTAGAGATTGTTGAGGACGATGTCCGGAATTTCGCCGCGCTTCAGCTCGATGACGATGCGCATACCCGACTTGTCGGACTCGTCGCGCAGGTCGGAAATGCCTTCCAGCTTCTTGTCGCGAACCAGCTCGCCAATCTTCTGCAGCAGGGTCGATTTGTTGACCTGATACGGGATCTCGTCGACGATGATGGCCTGGCGATCGGTCTTGCCAATCGGCTCGAAATGCGTCTTGGCGCGCATCACCACTCGGCCGCGGCCGGTGCGATAGCCGTTGTGCACACCTTCCAGGCCGTAGATGTAGCCACCGGTGGGGAAATCCGGCGCCGGTACCAGCTTGATCAGTTCTTCGATGTCGGTGTCGGGCTTCTTCAACAATGCCAGCGTGCCGTCGATCACTTCGCTCAAGTTGTGCGGCGGAATGTTGGTCGCCATGCCCACCGCGATGCCCGACGAGCCATTGACCAGAAGATTCGGAAACTTGGTCGGCAGGACGGTCGGCTCCTGCTCCTTGCCGTCGTAGTTCGGCTGGAAGTCAACGGTTTCCTTTTCCAGGTCACCGAGCATTTCGGCCGTGATCTTCTGCAGACGGCACTCGGTGTAGCGCATCGCCGCCGCGTTGTCGCCGTCCACCGAGCCAAAGTTGCCCTGACCGTCGATCAGCGTGTAGCGCAGCGAGAAGTCCTGCGCCATACGCACCAGGGTGTCATAAATTGCGCTGTCACCGTGCGGATGGAATTTGCCCATCACGTCACCCACGATGCGGGCACACTTTACATAGGGGCGGTTGTGGACGTTGTTCGCCTCGTGCATGCCGAACAGCACGCGGCGGTGCACCGGCTTGAGACCGTCGCGCACATCCGGCAGCGCACGGCCCACGATCACGCTCATGGCGTAGTCGAGGTACGACGTGCGCATCTCCTGTTCGAGACTGATCGGTAGCGTTTCTTTTGCGAATTGATCCATAACGGAGGCGAATACCTGTCTGCAAAATCAAAAGGTTAACCGCGCATTTTATTCCGGCGGGCGCCGGCCTGTCGCAAGACAGGATCAATGAGAGCGGAAAAATATCGCCTGTCCCGTGCGCGAACGGTGGCCCGCGTGTTCTGACTTGTCGCTGTGGCCCCGGCGAGCACCGGTGGTAAGCCCCCTCACCCGATCACTCGGGGTGTCAGTTGCGTAACTGCGACAGCAAATCTGTCGTTTGTAGGACAAGACCTCAAGTCACGTCCGGTGCGTTGCGCCCCTGAAAAGGGCGGTGTTATATTGCATCAGGAGGGGGCTCTGCCCGGTGCCACGTCGTGTTGCGTGTTGCCGGACACAGTCGCCACGACATCGTCTCAAGCCTTCAAGGGGTACAAAACCAATGAAACTTCGCTTAATCGCTAGCGCTGTCTCTGGTGCAGTGGTTGCGCTTTCCGCGGGCGTAGTGTTCGCGCAAGCCAATCCGGCCAACAGCGCCTACGTCATCTCCGCCACTGGCGCTGCCGACAACAACGTCGTGCGCAGCGGCCGTTACGGCACCAACAACGCTTCCTGCAATCTGTGCTGGCGCACCGGTTTCTGGACGCCGGCCATGGCGCTCGCTGAGTGCGACCCCGACCTCGTCAAAAAGGCTGCTCCCCCGGCTCCGGCCGCTCCGGTAGCACCGCCGGCAGCAACGCCGCCGGCAGCTGCCCCGAAGGCTCCGGAACCCCCGAAACCGCCGTCACCCCCGCCCGCTCCGGCAGTACAGAAGATCACGCTCGCTTCCAAGGCGCTGTTTGACTTTGACAAGGCTGTTCTGAAGCCGGAAGGTCAAGCCGTTCTTGATCGCGAAATCGTGTCGCGCATCAAGGAAGTGCAAAAGCTTGAACTCGTGCTGGTGACGGGTCACACCGACCGTCTCGGTTCGCAGCAATACAACCAGAAGCTCTCCGAGCGTCGTGCTGCAGCCGTTGCGGCCTACCTGGCCAGCAAGGGCGTCGCCAAGGACAAGATCGAAACCCTCGGCATGGGCAAGACCCAGCCGGTTCCGGGCGTCGTTTGCGACCAGAAGAACCGCAAGCAGCTGATCGCTTGCCTGCAACCGCATCGTCGCGTTGAGGTGGAAGTCAAGGGCGAAATCGTCGTTCGCAAATAACGACTGATCGCTGACCGCAAAACCCCGCTCCGGCGGGGTTTTGTGTTTCTGGACCATTACACACTGTTTACAGGTCGAAATGGCACAGCTGCCTGCTACCTGCACATGACGAGTTCACCGACATGCCACACACCCTGATTACTGCCCGCTGGCTGGTCACTCCGAAGGCCGAATCCACCGCCGCAACCGTTGAAGTGCTGGCAAACGGCGGCATCGCAATTGACGATGCGGGAATCATCGTGGCGGTCGGGCCTACAGACGAGCTGGTGGCGAATGTTCGGGTTGAGCAGCGACTGAGCTTGCCCGACCACATCCTGGCACCCGGGCTCGTCAACGCCCATTGCCACAGCGCGATGACGCTGTTGCGCGGCGCCGCCGATGACCTCCCACTCGATCGCTGGCTGAAGGAGCGCATCTGGCCGATGGAGGCCGAACTGCTGGACGAGCAATTCGTCAGCGTTGGCAGCAGACTCGCCGCGCTGGAAATGCTGCAGGGTGGCACAACGACCTGCGCCGATATGTATTTCTACTCGCAGGCTGCCGCCGAGGCCTACCTGAGCGTCGGCCAGCGTGCAGTCCTTGCTTTGCCGGTGATCGACTTCCCGACCCGCTACGCCGCCGACGTCGACGGCTACATCAGTCTGGGCCTCGCGGCGCGCGACCGCTTTGTCGACGAGCCACTGCTTTCGTTCTGTCTCGCGCCACACGCGCCCTACACCGCGAGCGACAACACCTTCCAGCGCGTGCTGTCGTTCGCCGAGGAGTTGGGAATCGGCATTCATACCCATCTGCACGAGACTGCTGGCGAAGTCAGCGGCGCCGTCGCGCAATCCGGCGAACGGCCGGTAGCGAGACTGGCGCGGCTGGGCGTGCTGGGACCGGGCTTTTTCGCGGCGCACTGCGTCCATCTCAATACCGCCGATATCGAGACGCTGGCACGCCACGGCGCTTCCGCCGTGCACTGCCCCTCATCCAATCTCAAACTCGCCAGCGGCATCGCACCGGTCGCTGATCTTCTGGCGGCGGGCGTCAATGTGGGCCTCGGCACGGACGGTGCCGCCAGCAACAACCGGCTGGACATGTTTGAAGAGATGCGGCTTGCTGCATTGATCGGCAAAGTGGCGCGGGGCGATGCCTCGTCAATCAACGCGGTCCAGGCGTTCACCATGGCGACGCTCGGCGGCGCGCGCGCCATTGGCCTTGGCGAACACGTCGGCTCGATAGAGGCGGGCAAGTCGGCAGATCTGATTGCAGTTGGCTTGTCCTCGCCGGCCATGACACCCATATTCGATCCTGTATCTCACCTTGTCTATGCCGCGTCGCGCGCCGACGTCACGGACGTCTGGGTAGGGGGCAAGCGGCGTGTCGCCGACGGCAAGCTCACGACGGCAGCGAGCAGTTCGGCCGCCGCTGCGATGGCAGAATTGGCACCACAGATTTCCGCGATCGCCGAACGCGTCGGCGCACTTCGTCGCTAAGGCCGCCCAGCTCATGTCCACTATCGCCGCTACCGTCGACAACGCCGATCCCGCAGAACTCGAGAAGTTCTCATCGCTCGCCAGCCAGTGGTGGGATCCCGATGGCAATTTTCGCCCGTTACATGACATCAACCCATTGCGTCTGGCGCTGGTAGACCGCCATTGCGCTGGTGGCGTCAAGGGCAAGCGCGCAATCGATATCGGATGTGGCGGCGGGCTGGTCTCGGAAGGGCTGGCGAGAATGGGCGCAAGGGTCACAGGGATTGACCTCGCCGACAAGGCCCTGGCCGTCGCCAAATTGCATGCTCTGGACGAAGGAATCAGCGTTGACTACCGGACTTGCGCTGCAGAGACGGCCGCTGCCGAGATGCCTGAGCAGTTTGACGTGGTGACCTGCCTTGAAATGCTCGAGCATGTGCCCGATCCCGCATCGGTCATCACGGCCTGCGCCGAACTCGCGAAGCCGGGCGCCCCGGTTGTTTTCAGCACCATTTCGCGGACGGCCAAGGCCTATGCAACGGCCATCATTGGCGCTGAATACGTTTTGGGCCTGTTGCCGAAAGGGACACACGAATATTCCCGGTTCCTGAAACCGTCCGAACTGGTCGGATTCGCTCGCGCTGCGGGGCTGCAGCTCGTTGAGCTCTGTGGCATGGACTACAACCCGTTCACCAACGTAGCGAAGTGGTCGACAGATACGACCGTCAACTACATCGCCGTCTTTCGCAAACCATAACGTCTTGGTGACGACAGAGGGTGCGGACGCAGACCTTGCTAGAATTTGACAGCATTGGGCGGTTAGCTCAGCGGTAGAGCACTGCCTTCACACGGCAGGGGTCACTGGTTCGATCCCAGTACCGCCCACCAGTGAACATGAAAAAGGACTGGCACTTGCGCAGGTCCTTTTTTGTTTGTGGCGGTTGTCGGTGCCGAACCAGCCGGTTATGTAGCGCAGCTCTTCGCGGCGTAGACCCAGCGCCGGGGTGCACCGGCGCGGGTTCCATCCACCAATACCGAACCACCAGCCTCCAGGCGAGACAGGATTTCCGTCACGATCGCCTCGCCCGCCCGCAACGGCGCGCCGTCGGCACGCAGCAGAACATCGCCGTCCTGAATCGCGAACATCGCCGTCGTTCCGCCGGTTCCCCTGGCGCGAATTCCACCAGTGGCGCCCGCCGGTTCAAACATCCGGGTAAAGGTCGCGCGCTCAGCAGTCAAGGCCTTCACCACCGCCGGGTCAAGAACAATGGCCGCGGCCCTGTCGCTCGCGGCCAGCCGACATTGCGTTGCAGCCGTGACTTTGGCCTGCGGTACCGGCGCCTTTGCGGGTCGCAGCTCAACTCTGGTCTCGCTCCCTGCCGCCGACAGTACGACCGCGTCGCGCTCGACGCGCAACAATCGCTCACCGGACGGTAAGGCGTCGCCCTCATTGACGGCGACGAATCGCTGCGCGGAGCCTGCAGCTCCGGCGATTGAAAAGAACGCCTGCCGGCCGGCAACGCCCACCAGGCGCGCGGTGCCCACGACGGCCGGGGCTACCGCGGATGCACCTTCAATATTCACCGGGCTCAGCGCGAACGGCGTCCAGTCCGTCAGACGCTGTCCGTGACTGTCTGCCCAGAGGCCAACAAACAAGGCCAACGCCCAGCCGACCAACGCTGCGGCGCAGGCGGCGGCCAGCAATTTCGTCGCCTGCTCCAGCCTATAATTAAGGGTTGCGCTTTGCTTCACTCTGCGTCGGTCTACCTGATAACGAAATTGCCCCGTTTCCGGTAAGCACGAAGATTTTGCCTTGAATCCGTATCTCGCCGAACTCAACGACTTCACCTTCACGCGCCTGGCGCGTCTGCTGGCCGATGTGTCGCCGCCCGCAGGGCTCAAACCAATCAATCTGTCCATCGGCGAACCGAAGCATCCGACGCCCCAGTTCATCCGCGACGCGATTGGTCAAAACACCGCCGGACTGGCGCAATATCCTCCGACCAAAGGCCCGCTGGCACTGCGCCAGACCATCGCCGACTGGATCAAGCGCCGCTTTCACCTGCCGGCACTCGATGCTGAAACCCAGGTGCTACCGGTGCTGGGGACCAAGGAAGCACTCTACTCGTTCACCCAAACCATCATCGACCCGACGCGCCAACGGCCGACGGTACTGGTCCCGAATCCGTTCTACATGGTGTACGAAGGCGCCGCCCTGCTCTGCGGTGCCAAGCCTTTTTTCGTCAATTTCGACGCGGCCTCCGGCGAATACGCGTGGGATGCGGTGCCGCAGTCGGTATGGCAGGATGTGCAACTGCTGATCGTCTGCTCGCCCGACAATCCGACCGGCGCTATCACCAATCGCGAACGCTGGCGCTGGCTGTTCGAGCAAAGCGACCGTTACGGCTTTGTCATCCTCGCCGACGAGTGTTACAGCGAAATCTATTTCGACGAAGGTAATCCGCCAGTGGGCGCCTTGCAGGTGGCGGCCGAGATGGGGCGCACCGATTTCCGCCGCCTGATCGCCATGGGCAGCCTGTCAAAGCGCTCCAACGCGCCCGGCCTGCGCTCCGGGTTTGTCGCCGGCGACGCGGCGTTGATGGCTGCGTTCCTCAAGTTGCGTTCCTTCAATGGTTCAGCGATGGCCGGCACCGTAGTAGCAGCCAGTATTGAAGCATGGAACGACGAGGCACACGTTGTCGCCAATCGCGCGGCCTATGCGAAGAAATTCCGCGAACTGACGCCGCTCCTGGCAAAGCACTTGCCAGTGACGATGCCCGAGGCCGCCTTCTACTGGTGGCTGCCGATTCCGGCCAGCTATCACGGTGACGACGAGCGCTTCACCCGCGAGCTGTTTGCTGCAACGGCAATTACCGTCATCCCTGGTTCATACCTGTCACGCTCCGGCGCCGATGGCGTGAACCCTGGCAAGGGCTATATGCGCATCGCGCTGGTGTCCGAATTCGACGAATGTCGCGAAGCCGTGCTGCGGCTCACTGAATTTTTGTCCCGCTCTGCGGCTGCCCCTGCACACACCGGCGCCAGCGAGCAAGTCACCGCCTGATCCGAACGAAGAAACCATGTCAGATACCTTGCAATCCATCATTGATAACGCGTGGGAAAACCGTGCATCGCTCTCCCCGGCAAATCCGCCCAAAGATGTTGCCGACGCCGTTGAGGCGGTGATCGCCGACCTCAACAAGGGCCGCAGGCGGGTCGCCGAAAAGATTGACGGCGAGTGGGTGACTCACCAGTGGCTCAAGAAGGCCGTCTTGCTGTCGTTCCGTCTCAAGGACAACGCGATGATCCATGCAGGTGATCTGGCGTTCTACGACAAGGTACAGACCAAGTTTGCGCACATGAGCGCGGAACAGGTTGCGGCGACTGGCGTGCGCGTGGTGCCGCCGGCCGTCGCTCGCCGCGGCAGCTATCTCGCCAGGAACGTGGTGCTGATGCCCTCCTACGTCAACATCGGGGCATATGTCGATGAAGGCACCATGGTTGACACTTGGGCCACCGTGGGTTCGTGTGCGCAAATCGGCAAAAACGTGCACCTCTCCGGGGGCGTCGGCATCGGTGGCGTACTGGAGCCGATCCAGGCCAATCCAACCATCATCGAGGACAACTGCTTCATCGGCGCCCGCTCGGAAGTGGTCGAAGGCTGCATCGTCGAGGAAAACTCGGTGCTCGGCATGGGCGTCTACATTGGCAAGAGCACCAAGATTTACAACCGTGCCACTGGCGAAATCAGCTATGGCCGCGTGCCGGCTGGCTCGGTCGTGGTTTCGGGCAGCTTGCCCTCCGCTGACGGCAAGTACAACCTGTACTGCGCTGTGATCGTCAAGCAGGTGGATGCGCAAACGCGCTCAAAGACGAGCATCAACGATCTGCTGCGCGGCGACTGATGTCCGTCTCGATCAAAACTCCGGCCGATATTGAAGGCATGCGGCGCGCCGGACGCATGACGGCTGAAATCCTCGACTACATCGGCCCTTTCGTCAAACCTGGCGTAACGACCGATGAGCTCGATGCTCTTTGCCATCGCTTCATGCTCGATGTACAAAAAGGGATCGCGGCAAACGTCAACTACACGCCCCCGGGCCATACGCCATTTCCAAAGTCGATCTGCACATCAGTCAATCACGTCGTCTGCCACGGTATTCCAGGCGACAAGAAGCTGAAAGATGGCGACATCATCAACATCGACGTCGCGATGATCGTTGATGGCTATTTCGGTGACACCAGCCGCATGTACTACGTCGGCAAGCCGTCAATCGCCGGCAAGCGCCTGACCGAGGCAACCTACGAGGCCATGTGGCGCGGCATTCGCGTGGTCAAACCCGGCGCCACGCTGGGCGATATTGGCCACGCCATCCAGAGCTTCGTCGAACCGATGGGCTACTCGGTGGTGCGTGAGTTCTGCGGTCATGGCATCGGCAGGAAATATCACGAAGAACCGCAAGTTCTGCACTACGGCAAACCGGGCACCGGCATGCGCCTGCTGCCTGGCATGATGTTCACCATCGAGCCGATGATCAATGCTGGCCGGCCGGGCATCCGCACGCTGGCCGATGGCTGGACAGCGGTCACCGCCGATCACAGCCTGTCGGCACAATGGGAGCACACCATACTCGTTACGGATACCGGCTTTGAGGTGACAACCTTGTCCGCCGGTAGCCCGCCTCCCCCGCCGCTCGCCTGAACGCAGCATTACCTTGACCGCGACGCTCGCCGACCTGCGCCGCACCTATCAGGCGCATCGCAGCCTGATTTTTGACGCACTCGAGTCAGCAGATCAGGTCGACTTTGCCCTGAGAGCCCACGCACTCGCCGTGGATGACGTGCTCATCCAGCAATGGCACAAGCACGGGCTGAACGAGGCGCCAATCACGCTGCTCGCAGTGGGCGGCTACGCCCGCTTTGAGTTGTTCCCGCACTCCGACGTTGACATTCTGCTGTTGCACGATGGCGCCGACGTCCGTGCGCTGGCCGGCATCGAGGGCTTTCTCAGCGAGGCCTGGGACCTTGGCTTTGAAATTGGCCACAGCGTGCGCAGCGTCGACGAATGCATCGCAGAAGCCGAAGCCGATGTCACCGTCGCCACCTCGCTGCTTGAGCGTCGTGCCATTGTCGGTGCGCCCGGCAATCCGCTGGCGCTGGACCAGCGCTGGCAGCAGGCGTTCGATGTCGACCACTTTGTCAAGGCCAAACGCTTCGAACAACAGCAGCGCTATGCGCGATTCGAGGACACAGCCTATAACCTTGAACCCAATATCAAGGAGAGCCCCGGCGGTTTGCGCGACGTGCAGATGGTGTTGTGGCTGTCCCGTGCCATCACCGGCGCCACATCCCTTGAATCCCTGGTATCACAGGGTTTCCTGAACCGTCCCGAGTGTGATGCGCTGAGCACTGCCTATTGCCAGACCAAGTTCCTGCGGGCTCGGCTGCATCTGCTGGCGAAACGGCGCGAGGACCGCCTGGTATTCGAACTGCAGAACACGCTGGCACAAACGCTCGGCATCGAGCCGGCGGGGGGGTTGCGCGCCAGCGAAATGCTGATGAAGCGCTACTACCAGGCGGCCCGTCAGCTCCGGCTGTTCAACGATATCCTCATTGACGCGCTGACCAGCAACCGCAGTGCGCCGAAGACCCCGCTGCCGGGAAGCCGATTCGCCGCCTGCGACGGCAAGCTCGATCTCGTAAATCGCGGGGCCAATCTCACTGCGCTGGAGACCCTGCAGGCGTTCCGGCTGCTTTATCAGGATCGCGCCTACACCAGCTTTACGCCCGAATTGCGGCGGGCGATCGTACGCGCTTCCACGCGTCTGCCCGAGAACGCCTTTGACAATGACGAGTGCCGTTCGCTGTGCGTGAATTTCCTGCGCGGCGGCCATGGTGTCTACCACGCACTCAAGGCAATGAACGAGCTCGGCGTGCTCGGCAAGCTGGTGCCACCGTGGCAACGCATTGTGGGGCAGATGCAGCACGATCTGTTTCACGTCTACACGGTAGACCAGCACATCCTGATGGTGCTGCGCAACATGCGGCGCTTCGCCGATCCTGCGCACTCGCACGAGTACCCGCTGTGCAGCCAGTTGATGCAGGAATTCCCCGAGCGCGAACTACTTTATCTCGCTTGCATCTTCCACGACATCGCCAAGGGACGTGGTGGGGACCACTCCGAACTGGGCATGGCCGATGCGCGCGACTACTGTACGCAGCTCGGACTGGCCGAAAACCAGGTTGAACTGGTCGCCTGGCTGGTCGAACATCATCTGACCATGTCGGCGTTCGCCCAGAAGCGCGACATCGCTGACCCCGCCGTAGTCAACGAATTCGCAGCCCTGGTCGGTACCGAAAAGCGCCTGCTGGCGCTCTACCTGCTGACGGTTGCTGATGTGCGCGGCACCAGTCCGAAGGTCTGGAACAACTGGAAGGCGCGACTGCTGGAGCAACTGTTCCGCTCGGCACGGACGCTGCTCAACGCCTCGGGCGATACGTCGGTATTTGATGTTCTGGCGGACCGGCTGATCGAGGCACGTCGCCTGCTGGCGCTCTACGCGGTTGACGTCACACGGGCAGAAACCTTTTGGCGTAGCCTCGATTCGGTCTATCTGCAGCGGCATAGCGCCGACGAGATCGCGTGGCATGCCCGCAACTTATTCTTCAGGCAGGAGACTGAGAAACCGGTTGTCAGAACCCGCCTGATGCCCTCGGGTGAAGGCCTGCAGATCATGGTCTACCTGCGCGACCGTGCGGGGCTGTTTGCGCGGATCATGAACGTGTTCGCCCGGTTGAACTTTTCAGTGCTTGACGCGCGGGTTCATACCTCCCGCACCGGCTACGCACTGGACACATTCACCGTGGTTAATCCTGGCTCGGCGGACGTTGCCTATCGCGACATTACCCAGCTTCTCGAACATGCGCTGCTGGAAACGCTGGAAACCGAGGCCCCGCTCAGCGCACCGCCGCTGGGCAAACCGACGCGCCAGCAGCGGCATTTCCCCATCACGCCGGTGATCGAGATCACGCCTGACGAACAGGCGCAGCGCTTCGTGCTGGAAATCGTCGCCGCCGACCGCACCGGCCTGCTCGCTCGCATTGCAGCAGTGCTTTCCTCCCGCGGCATTTCGATCCAGACGGCGCGCATCAATACGCTGGGCGCGCGTGCCGAGGACGTATTTGTCGTCTCTGGCGGTCGGCTGGCAGAGGAATCGACGCGGATCGAACTCGAGACGGAACTGGCTGAAGCAATTTCCTGACTGGCGCCCAGCGGTAACCGCTATGCGACCAGCGCCGGAAACAGCACGTCAGTGAACCCGAAGCGCGTCAGGTCTTCGACGCGTCGAGGATAAAGCACGCCATCGAGATGGTCGCATTCGTGCTGCACGACCCGCGCGTGAAAGCCATCCACCGTACGGTCAATCAATGCGCCTGATGCGTCGCGACCGCTGTAACGCAAGCGGTTGAAGCGCGGCACCTCGCCACGCAGGCCGGGTACCGACAGGCAGCCTTCCCAGCCGGTTGTCCGTTCGTCGCTCAATGGCTCCAGAATCGGGTTGCATAGCACCGTGAACGGGATTTCCGGCGCCTCCGGGTAACGCGGATTCGGACCGGTACCACCAAAAATCACTACGCGCAGATCAACACCGATCTGGGGTGCAGCGATACCGGCGCCGCTCGCTGCACGCATGGTGTCGAGCAAATCGTCAATCAAGGCCAGCAAGTCCGGGCTGCCGAACATGGCTTCCGGCACCGCCGGGGCGACACGCAGCAAACGCGGGTCGCCCATCCGCAAAATTTCCCGCACTGCCATCGGCTTCTTCGCTCAGCCCGAGCTGCGGCCGTGATACGCCACCGCAAGCTGCTCAATGATTTGCTGCACGCGACCGATCGCGAGGTCAAGCGTAGCGTCGATGTTTGCGTGCGAAATGGCGCGCATGCTGTCACCACAGCCGGCAGCCCAGTTGGACACCGCGCACAGATGGGCGTAACGAAGCGAAAGCTCGCGCGCCAGGGCGGCTTCGGGCATGCCAGTCATGCCGACCAGCGTCGCGCCATCGCGCTGCATGCGCGCGATCTCGGCAGCGGTTTCCAGTCGCGGGCCTTGTGTGGCTGCGTAGACGCCACTTGCCACCACCGCGACTGCCGACGCGCCGGCAGCGGCCAGCACCTGGTCTCGCAGTTCATCGCTGTAGGGGCGGGTGAAGTCAACGTGAGTCACCTTGCGGTCGCTGCCATCGCAATAGGTGTGCTCGCGACCATAGGTGTAATCAATGATCTGCTCGGGTACCGCAATGACCCCGGGGCCAACGTTCTGCGCCATGCCTCCGACGGCTGCGACGGCCACGATATCGGTCGCGCCGGATTCACGCAGGGCCCAGATGTTGGCGCGGTAATTGACGCGATGCGGCGCCAGCACGTGACCGGGACCGTGTCGCGGCAAAAAAAGTACCGGCGCACCGCCGATCTCACCGACCACCAGCGGCCCCGAGGGATCGCCATAAGGTGTGCGCACAATCTGGCGGCGGACGACATTCATGCGTCCCAGTCCTGCCAGTCCACTGCCACCAATTACCGCCAGCATAAATACGTTCGCTTGAGAGCCATGGGTTAAACCGGTATTCTCGCAGTATTGTCACTCGCGCCGACGGGCGCTCAGGTCCTCACCAGCATGTACCTCACCCGATTGCTGCAATTGATGTCGGAGCGCGAAGCCTCTGACTTGTTCATCTCCGCCGGGGCGCCGATTCACCTGAAGATCAACAACGATACGTTGCCCGTCAGCACGCAGATCATTGATGCGGCGACGGCAAAGAAGATCGCGTACGAGGTGATGAATGAGGAGGAAATTGCCCGCTTCGAGCGCGACTGGGAAATGAACCTCTCGCATATCGAGCCGGAGTTCGGCAATTTCCGCGTCAATATCCTGAAGCAGCGCGGCAGCGTATCGATGGTGGTGCGTTACATCCGCAGCAACATTCCGTCGTTTGCCTCGTTGAACCTGCCCCCCGTGCTGCTCGACCTCGCACTTGAAAAGCGCGGCCTGATTCTGATGGTGGGCTCGACCGGTTCCGGCAAGTCAACGTCGCTGTCGGCGATGATCGATCATCGCAATTCCAGCACCACCGGGCACATCCTCACCGTCGAAGACCCGATCGAATACCTGTTGCGTCACAAACGCTGCGTCGTCAACCAGCGCGAGGTGGGCCATGACACCAGAAGCTACGAGAACGCGCTCGCCAACGCGTTGCGCGAAGCCCCCGATCTGCTGCTGATCGGCGAGGTACGTGATCGCGCAACCATGCAGCACGCCCTGACCCACGCGCTCACCGGTAACCTTTGCCTCACCACGCTGCACGCCACCAACAGCTACCACGCCCTGTCGCGCATCATCAACATGTACCCGCAAGATGCGCGCTCGGGCCTGCTGGCCGACCTCTCCTACGGTCTCAAGGCGATCATCGGCCAGCGTCTGGTGAAAACCAAGAACGGCAGCCTGCAGCCGGCCGTTGAAGTGCTGATCAACACCAAGCTGGTCGCCGAGTTCATTGCTGCCGGCGAAATGCACAAGATCAAGGAGGCGATGGAACAAAGCCTCACGCCCGGCTCCTGCACCTTCGAGCAGGCGCTGGCCAAGCTTTATCTCGCCGGCACCATCGACTACGAACAGGCGCTGTCGGCATCCGATTCACCGACCAATCTTGCCTGGCTCATCAATCAGTCGCAGCAGCACGCGCAGGCGAGCGGCAGCCGCGCGCGTGGGCAACCCTCTGCCAACTTCGATGAATTTGATCTCGCCGGGCGGCAGCCTGAGGCGGCCCGCTGACTCCTGCGATGATTGACATCAACCTACCCGTAATACGACCCAAACGCCAGACATGACGGCACTGCGCCAGCTTGAATTTCCTGATGCCGCACCACTTGAACTGGTGAGTGTTGGCGACTGGTGGCGGTTTGCGGTGAGTTGTCTGGTCCGGTCCGACGCAGAATTCGGCCAGAGCAGTGCCGATGCCGGCCAGGACGCGCTGTTTCTGGTGCTGGGCGCGCTTGATTTGCCGCTGGACAGTTTCGACCAGATGCACGGCTTCGCGCTGACCAACAGCGAGCGCAAGCACGTCTTCAACGCCCTGCGCAAACGTGTCCTTGATCGCGTACCAACGGCTTACGTGCTCGGTTTCGCCGAGCAAATGGGACTGCGCTTCGTGGTCGACGAACGGGTGCTGATCCCGCGATCCTACATCGGCGAGCTGCTCGCTGGTGGACTGCGCGATTGCATCGACGACCCTGCCAGCATCGCCAGTGTGCTTGACCTGTGTACCGGGTCGGGTTGCCTCGCCATCCTCGCGGCCAACGCCTTCCCCGACGCCGATGTCACCGCGGTGGATATTTCGGCTGACGCGCTGGACGTGGCGCGCGAGAACGTGGCCCTGCATGGCCTGGACGATGTCGTTTCCCTGCATCAGGGCGACCTTTTTGCACCGCTCGGCAAGGCCCGTTTTGACCTGATCATCAGCAATCCGCCCTACGTCACCGCTGAAAGCATGGCGATGCTGCCACAGGAGTTTCGCCACGAGCCTGAGCTTGCCCTCGCGGCGGGTGATGACGGCAACGACATCCTGCGCCGCATACTGCAGGCGGCAAAAGCCCATCTCACGCCGGATGGCATACTGCTGGTCGATATGGGCCACAACCGTGATCTGGTCGAAGCCGCCTTTCCGCGCCTGCCGTTCATGTGGCTGGCGACGGAGTCCGGTGATGCCGGCGTCTTCATGCTTCACGCCAGGGATCTGCCGTGAAGAAGGCCGTCATACTGGTTGGCGGCGGGCACGCGCATGTCGAGGTGCTGCGCCAGCTTTCGCTGAAGCCGAGCAACGATTTCGATATCGCCCTGTTCGACCCGAGCCCAAGCGTCTGGTATTCCGGCATGCTGCCGGGCGTGATCGCCGGCCACTACGAACCATCAGAGGCGAAAATCAACCTCTGGGCGCTGTGCCAGCGCGCGCGCGTGCGCTTCTTCGAAACGCCGATCCTCACGGTGAATGGCGATAACCACCGCATTGAGAGCGGCCTCGGCGAGCGCCACCGCTTTGATCTGCTGTCCCTCGACATTGGCAGTGTTGCCCGGCCGCTGCCAGCGTCCCCCGGCGCTTACGTGGTCAGCGTCAAACCAATCGACGCACTGCTGACCGCGATCACTGAATTTGAGAGCGTCCGCTCCAGTGCATTGATGGTGCGGGTCGTCGGTGGCGGTGCAGCGGCCGTGGAAGTCGCGCTGGCGCTCGCGTGGCGCTGGCGTGAATCGACCCGCCGGCGGGTCTCCATCGTTGCTGCGACCACGCTGCTGGATGGCTTTCCGCCGCGGGTACGCCGCCTCGCGTTGCAAGCCTGCAAACGCCTCGGCGTGAGCGTGCTGGAAAAATCCCCGGTTCGCCAGATCGATCCCACCCGCCTGCGGCTGGAAAACGGCAACCTGGTGGAAACGCAGCTCACCGTGCTGGCGACCGGCTACGCGCCGGCCTCTCTGCTCGACAAGGCGGTACTTAGCAAATCCGACAATGGCAGCGTCGCTGTTGATGCCCAGCTTCGATGCCTGCGCTACCCAACCATTTTCGCTGCGGGCGACTGCGCCGATGTCGCCGGTCTGAAGCTGCCGAAGTCAGGTGTCTATGCCGTCCGTCATGGCCCTTTGCTGGCTGCCAATCTGCTCGCTGCCATTCATGACCAACCGCTGCAGAACTATCGCCACAATCCCCACGCACTGAACCTGATCTCGCTCGGCGAGCAGCGCGCGATCGCCGTACGCAATGGCCTGTCGGTGGCCGGCGGTCTGGTCTGGCGGTGGAAAGATTCCATCGACCGCAAGTGGATGCACAAGTACGCGCTCGACTGAGCGACGAGACGGTTCAAGCGCGCCGTCGCATGGCAACGGCTTCGATGCGAAAGCCTCGTCCGTATTGGGCTTGGTGCCCGTTTT
>ERZ724514.196-NODE-196-length-27178-cov-8.987280_pt1 | contig 27178 bp, 22 predicted proteins | sample MGYA00376047_ERZ724514 | MGnify/ENA primary metagenome ERZ724514 (study PRJEB28724, sample SAMN07190883) | activated sludge metagenome | isolation source: activated sludge of sewage treatment plant in Hong Hong | place: Hong Kong | collected 2016-03-17 ...
AGCGCGCCGACGGAAGACGATGGCAAGCGCAGCGCGCAGGACGCGCGATGGCACATGGCGCGGCCGGAGTTCGTGCGACTAACTCTTGCGGCCGTGGCGCACCACCAGCGTCGATTCAGGGCACCGGCGCAGGCTGGCGCGCCGGTTGCAGGAGCCAGGTTTGCATAACGCCAATTACGCGGGGAGCGCAGCGACCGAACCGCTGCCGGCGTAGGGAGCGTGCGACCGCAGCGGGCAGTGGCGCGTAATGCGGCGTTATGTAGGCCGCAGCGAGGGCAAGCGGCGTGACAGCCGAACAGCACGCGCGGGGGTTGCCGGCGTAGCCGCTGGAGCCGTGAGCCAGCTTTACCGGCTGACGGCGGAAGCGGCGGGAAGTGGCGATTGCCGCGAATTTTTGCAAGTGGCCGTCGCGACCGGGCGGCGCTTACCGAACGCGGCAAAGCCGTGGCGCGGCTTTACGCGCGACGGCGTGGTGGAGCACGCGACCGGTAGCGACGGCGCGGCGCTTGCGGGGTTGGTTTTGGCAAGCGCCGTGACGGAGCGGTCAGAGGGCTTGGGGCGGTGACGGCCTGCGCCGAGCGTCGGGCGTGTGATTCGCGCACCGCCTCACATCATGAGCCTCGCGAATGGCATCATGTCCCTTCCGGTGGGGGGGAATCCGAGAAATGAAGATCGTGAAGGACTGGCTTCAACAATTGCGGGGGCACCTCTTCCGGCCCATATCGCGGGAACAGGCGCTGCAAATCGCCATGCAAGCCCTGGCGCGCCCTGTCGATGCCGAAGCCCTTGTCTGTCACGACACGAAGCCGCCGATGGGCCGCATTTACGAACTCACGTCGGAGCCATGCTGGTACATCTTCGCGCCTTGGGATGACCACAACGAACCACTGGTGATCCGGAGCAGGCGGGTCATTCTGGTCAGCAAGCTGACGGGCATGATCCATTACGACGGCTCGGCCGGTGACGAAGGCTAGCCACGGTTCGACGCGATGCGAACACAACCGCTCGAACAATACGAGATATCGCCCATCAAGCTGTGGTCGCCGCTTCAGCGACAGCTTTCCACTTGTGGGCTGACCAAGGGCAGTCCGAAGCAGTGGCTTGGCACCATTCGCAATTTGCAGAAGAAAGGCGTCAGCGCGGTCGATGTCGAGTGGTCCGAAATTGTGCCCTTGTTGACCGACCTTCCCGAAAGCGTACTGGTCATCGAAAGCCTGCTCGCGTTTCTGACGAATCAACCCGCGTGCGAACTTGTCCTTCAGCGCCATATCACCGACGAGTATGTCCCCCTGGTGCGCTACGAGAAGCAACAGCGGCCGGCGACATTGCCGCCCGTCGTCGTTCGCAATGGGCGGCGCGAAGTGCGACTGTTGCACTTCAAGGAGCGAACCTTCGGACTCTGCATCTGGCTGCACGTCGGCGTCGATGCGGAATTGTTTGGCCGGCATCGCTACTGGTCGTTCTCCATTCCTCGCGGCAGGAAGAAGCTGGCACCGCAACCGGTCGGCCGCGAATTTGTCAGCGCCAAAGAAGCGATGGCCTATGGCCGGGCACTGGTCGAGCGCATGGCCCGGCGCCTTGCAAGAGAAGGTTTCGTTGGGCAGACCAGAAGCCGCAATCGTTTTACGCGCTTTGTGCTCCCCGGCGGCGCGCACTACACCGAATGGCTGATTACCGCGCCGAATCTGTCCGCTAAGTATTGGGGCGAGCATTTCGAGCTTCCCAATATCGTTGCCCATGTGCGGACGACCGAGCGGACTACGCCCGAAGGCGCGCGCTTGCTCGTGCTGGAAGAAATCCAAAGCGACTGGAATCAGGCGCTGCGCAAAGCCATTCAGGAGGCGAGGGAGCGGCACCCGGTGGACGCCGAAGACCGCGACGTGATCGAGTGGGACGATGACATGGACCCGCCGCCCGATAACCCGTACCTGAACCATTGGCTGGAGGCTGCGCTGCGCATGATGCTGCTGCTTGCCGCGAATCAGGGCTTTGCGGGCATTGCCTGGTTGCCGGGGAAGCTGCACGCCGAGCGTTTCCCGTGGGCGAACGCCGAGGGGCTGAAGACGTTCTATGATCGCCTTGTCCCTGCGGCGGTGGAGAAACTCGCCAAATCATGGGGTGCGCAAATGAACGCAGCGCAGTTCTCGACCTTGAGCAGGCATTTCCTCGTGCGCATGCTGGCCGACAAGACAACGTGGCAGGTCATGAGCCTGGATTCCGGGAAAGTCGTGGGCGAAAATTTCGCCAACTACGCTGCGGCCGAAGCATTTCGCAGATCGATGGAGGATTCCGTGTTGGAGCGAGTCTCGGCCCTGTATCTGTCCGATGAAATGCGGGATGACATTCGGGACAATGGATTGCCTTGCCTGGGCGCCGTGGGGAAGCGGCGAGCGCTTTGACCACTCCGTCAGAACGTTTTCACTGATATTCCTTGAACCCCCCCACCAGCGCCTTGAAGTTCGTCGGCCGATACTTCTCGAAGCTGGCCTGATCGACAAACACGAAGCTGTACTCCACGGCGGAATGCACCCGGTTGATGTCCTCGCACCATTGCTTTAGCCGGGCCATCTTGAGCGGCACATCCAGATCTTCCAGCCCTTTCGTTTCGACGATGCAGAGCGCTTTCGGCGAAAGCTTCACCATGAAATCCGGGTAGTAGTTGGAAATGTCGCCATCCGCATTCACGTAGTCCAGCTTGAAATGCACCGCCATGTAATTCTTGGCGTAGGAAATCACGTCGTCGCAATCCTCAAGAAACCGCGCGAACAGCAACTCGAAATGGCTGTCACCGATGATCTTGTTGAAAACGCTCTTTTTCGGGATGAGATAGCCCTGATCCTTGGCGACAAACGGCCGGGTCTGCCGGAGCTTGATGCTGTCCCGAATCTCGGCATCGCCCTTGTCCTGAACCGTCAGCGCGTTGATCGCTTTCTTGAACGTCTCTGTCAAGGTCTTGGTGGCTTCGAGCTCGGATAGGTTGCGCAGGGTATTTGGTGCTTCTAGATCGACGACCTTCTCGAACAGGTCGTTCTGCACGAACGACTTCACCTTGCCGTAGAGCACGTCGTAGCCACTGATGAGCCGTAAGTCCCGCATGATGGCGTGCGTGAAGTAGCCAATGACGCTGCGGTAATCCGCCACGCCTGCGGTGTCGAGAATGGTCGTGTGCGTCACCTCGCCGGAGGTGATGTCCTTGAAAACAATCTCGCGCTGCTCTTCCTCGCTGAACGTCTGGTAGGCCACTTTTGCGGCAGAGAATTTCCCGGCGTCCAGGTCGCCGAGGTTCTTGTATTCCCGATAAACGCGCGGCGTCATCACGGGGATTTCGATATCCAGCGCGTCGATGTCCTTCTTGTCGTTTTCCTTGTCGATTTCCACGACCAGCGGGGTCTTGGGCTTGGTTCCCTCGCCCATCGGCTTGCGTTCAAGAACCACGCCTTCGGCCTGAATCGATTCGACGAATTCCATGAAGGCATCGGTGCCGACGACGCTGACATATTCTTCGACGCCACCCCGATACATCTTGCGCAAGCCGCGCCCCAAGGTCTGCTCGGGAAGGATATTGCTCTTCGACGAATAGGCGCGAAGGCCCACGATGGTCGTGACATTGCGCACGTCCCAACCTTCTTTCAGCATCAGCACCGACACGATGGCCTTGTACGGGCTTTCAAGGCTATCGATGTTGTTGGCCTGCTGCCGCAGCCTTTCCAGCTCCTCCTTGTTCTTTCCTGACGTAGCTTCAGAAATCTCGCCGTTGTCCTTGGTGTGAATCACCAGCACGGCGTCCTTCAGGTCGGGATAACTGCTCTCAAGGAAATCGGCGACATCGTCGCAATTCTTGGTGTCGTCAGTCATCACGAACAGAATCGCCTTGTTGTTCAACTTTTCGTGTTCAGCGTTGGCCGTCCGCCATTCCAGCACCCCCAGATGCAGGTAGTCGGCGTATTTCTCGGTGTATTTGGCGCTCTGCCGTTCGGCGAGCTTGGCGCGGCTGGCCGCGTCGGGCAGCACGGGATGCTTGACCACGTTCTGCGAAATTGCCTCAACCAGCGGGTAGTCCGCCACCGTCTGCACGAAGATCGCGCCGTTGTTGTGCTTCGGCGTTGCCGTTACATCCACCTGGAGCGAAAGCGCCGCATCCTTCTGCTTGAGGCGGTTGTGAATGTCCTCAATCGACTTGAACCACGCCAGCTTGCTGTCGTGAATGTGATGCGCTTCGTCGTTGAGGACGGCCAGTTCCTGAATGTCGCGCACGATCATGCCGAGATCGACCTTTGAATCGGTCGTCGCCCCGGTCGGCCGCTTGCCGAGGAAGTAATCCATCGTGTCCTCGTCGTCCGGCGACGCGGGGATATCTTCGCCTGAATACACGCGATGGATATTGGTCAGAAAGATATTGCCGACCGGGCGCGTGACGCGCACATCGTCCTGCACGTGCAGGGTCAGTTGAAAGTCATCGCGCCAGTTGCGGCCATCGACGCCGTTGTCGGGAAGCACCGGGTCTTCGTAAAAAATTCGCAGCCCGTCAAAATCCTTGTAGATGCGGTCGAGCACGATGATGTTCGGCGCGATCACCAGAAAGTTGCGCGACAGTTGCGAGTCCGGTTCATAAACCTTGTGAAAGAAGCTCCAGGCGAGCACCAGGCTCATCACCTTGGTCTTTCCCGCGCCGGTCGCCATCTTCACGACATAGCGCCGCCAGCTTTCGTCAAACATAGCGGCCGTCACCGGCGCATCGCCCGCGAAGCGCATCAGGTCGTATTTGTCCTTGGCCTGAACGGCGTCGTATAGGTAGATGATCGTTTCCAGCGATTCCCGCTGCGCGAAGTAGTACTCGAACTGCGTCATCGTTCCGTCGGCCTGCGGCAGCAGGTGCGGCGTCCTGAACCACCAGTTCAACAAACTGCGGCTGGTGTCCGTAGCGCCCGCGTAGCCGCTGTCGCGCCAGGCTTTGACCTGCTTGCGTAGTTCGGGCACCAGCGGCGGCAACAGCTTGCCCATGTTTTCACGGAGCGCCTCGTCGGCCGGAAACCAGCGGATCGACGGATCAAGGACCGCGTGCGGATCGGAAGGGAAATCCTTGTGCAGCGCCATTACTTCTTCCCTCCCACGCTCACCTCGATGATGGTCATCGTGTCGTTGCCGAAAATGTCCACCACCTTCACGGCGACCTTGCGCCGCCCCGGCGGGACTTCCTGAAACACGCTGGTCATTTCCAGCTTGCGTTCCTTGCGGGTGCGGAACGACTGCCACTCGTTTTCAAACACGTAGTCGCCAGTCCAGACCTCTTCGTACTCTTCCAGCGTCATCTGTGGAGGCTCAAGCCCGGCCAAAGCGCCTTGCCCCTCGGCCATCTTGCGCACCCGGATGATTTCGCGCTTGCTCTCGAAGTCGAAATCGACCGACCAGTAATCGATCCAGTCGGTCCAGTGCCGAGTCAGCGTTTCGCGGCTCACCACGCCGCTCTTGTCCTTGCTGACCTTCACGATCTGGCCCTTCTCGACGACGATCTTGCTCTGCTTGTCCTTGAGCGAAGCTTCGGCAGCGGCGATGGAATCCTGCGAATAGAACACCGAGAAATCGGTCAGCTCGACGGCAACGCTGTGGCCTTTGACATGCGGCTTGACCTCGATGAAAGAGACATCGTGAAACACCACCTGATTCTTTTCCACCGCGCGCTTGTCGAACACGTCGGCCGGGATGTACTTGGGCGCAATGTCGATGCCTTTGGCCTTGGCATCGTCCAGCACATTCGGAAACAGCCCCATCTCGAACTCGAAGCCGAGAATATCAACGCGGGTGATGTGCTTCTTGCGGCATTCGAGAATTACTTCTTCGACGAACAGGCGAGTCACCGGCATATTGACCGGCCCAATCGCCACCAGCCGGCCGGCCTTCTTGCCGTGGAAAGTGCCGAAGCCGTCGGTCTTCTCGGCGCGATAGGCGCGCAGGACCAGATCGAGGAAAGCGGCTTCCCTCTGCTCCAGTTGCCGACGCTGCTCTTCCTCGCGCAGGTTGGGATTCACACCGATGTAATGCTGGCGCTCGTACTTTCCGAGGTTGAGGATTTCGAAGGCGCGATAGGGCTTGTTTTCCTGCTTCAACGCCCGCTGCACGCCGATCATGCGTTTCCGCGTCGTGTGAATCCCGAACTTGCCAAGGTCGCTGGCAATCCACTTGCGGCCGAGTTTTTCGGCGACGGCAGCAGTCGTGCCGGAGCCACAGAAAAAGTCGGCGATCAGGTCGCCCTCGTTGCTAGACGCCTTGATAACTCTCTCCAAAAGAGCCTCTGGCTTCTGCGTGTTGTAGCCCTCGTATTCGTCCGCCATAGAGTTAATAACATCGATGTCATCCCAAAAGTCAGAGATGTAGACCCCTTTGGCTTCATCAGCGTAGTACTTCAACTCGGGGATTCCCTGCGAGTTCCAGACCACCAGCCCCTCGGCATTGAGTTGTTCTAGAACTTCGATTTTCTTAAGCCAGTGCATCCCGTTTTTACCGCGCCTATTCGGATCAACGCCCCGCCAAGGCTTCCCGGTTTCCCCAGCAGATTTTCCACTCGCCATAAGAGGAACTACACGGTACATGCCCCTGCTGTCTTGACGGGAGTAATGCCTTTTTGATGACTCCGAATATTCTCCAAACTGAGGGTTAAATATGTGCTGGCCGGATTTCGAGAAGTACAGAATGAAGTCCTGACTATTACGCCATTGGGTTTTCACTCCAGCCGCAATCGCAGATCGCTTCCAAGAAATTACATTTTCGACGTGCTGGAAAACCTCTTCGATCACGATGCGCAGCGCGCCGACCAAGCGCCAATCACAGTGGACGTAAATGCTCCCATCGTTCGCGAGCAAATCCTTCATTAGGATGAGGCGCTCATAAATCATCGCAATGAACGAATCCGCTCCCTTCCCCCACGTATCCCGATAGGCCAGTTCCTCCAGCACGTTCGGTCGCTTGGTGAAGGTGTTGTCGCCAATTTCGATGTCCATCGAAAAATCCGCCCCCACGTCGAACGGCGGATCGATGTAGATCAGCTTGAGTCCGCCCTGCTTCTCGATTTCCTCGCGTAGCGGCCCGCTTTTCAGGCTCGACAGAATGGGCTTGTTGTCGCCCCAGATCAGCTTGTTGGTCCAGCCCTTCAGCTGCCGGCCGGAGGCAGCATCAAACAGCCCCGGTTGCAGTTTCAGTTCCTTTTCCGAGCGCGGTTCATCGACCTGCTCGATCACCTGAAACGGCAACACGACATTGCATACGTCGCCCGTCTTGCCGTTCCAGACTAGTTCCACTTCCCGCTTGTCGTCGAACAGCAAGAATCGGTACTTGTCCGGCAGCGGCTTGCCCGCCTCCAGAAAGCGAATGATTTCTTGTTGTTCCTGTTCTGTCAATTTCGCCATACCGCTCCCCCAATACCGATGCACGGCGCCCGTTTGTGCGCGCAGGCCGCCATTATTCCAGTACGCGCCGGTGCGCGCTCAAGAAATGCTAAGCGCTTGAGCTTATCGGGGGCGTTTGGGCTGAGCAAGCAGAAATCCTGGCTTGCGGCAGGCTCAACAAGCACGGCCAAAAAACGGCCGGTCGATAAGGTCAGGCGGCGGTGACCAGATTGAGCGCGACCAGCTTTTCTTCGTATTCGTCACGGCTCAACGGGCAATCGATCAGGTCGAGAAATTCGCCACGCGCCAATTTGACCTGCTGGGCCATTTTGGAAAGCAAGTCGTCGGAAATCTCGCGCTGCCCGTGGCTGGTCTTCGTTTTGACGAGGGTCTTGCGGCCGGCCTTGGAGTGATAGATAAAAAACCGATGATGCGATTCTGATTGCTTGAAGCCTTTGCGCGTCAGGGCGCGCTCAACGTCCGCCTGCTTACGCGGCATCGGTCACCTCCGCGAACGTATCGAGCAGCGCCTGCTTGAGCACTTGCGCAGATTCTTCGAGGGAATCGTCGGGCGCCAGCGCGTATTCGTCCCACAGCATCAGCACCTGCTCGGCCAGTTCGACGGCGAGTTTTTCCCGCGTGTGCGCAAACACGTCGATACCCAGCGCTTCGTTGGCAAGGCAAAGGTACTGCTTGCTGTCGTCAAGCGTCGGCTCGATGACGACCGGCACCCGCGCAGTCAATGCACGACCATCGGCGCGAATGTGCTCGACCGAAAATGGACTGAGATCGAGGTCGCAAATATCCGAAACTTCGTGAATCTCTTTCGGCTGGTCCTCGTCGTTGAGCACGACACGCCCGGTGACCTGAATCAGCGAACGGCGATTTTCGTACAGCAGGTCTTCGATCGCTTCGTCGTAGGAGCAGACCAGTTCGCGTTCTGTCGGCGGATAGACGATGCTGAATTGCCGTTGGGTGAAGTTGATGGTTTTCAGTTCGCCAGTGATGGTTCGCTCGGCTTCGCGCTGCTCGGCCGGCACCAGGGTGCCTTGAACAAAGGGCTGAGTTTTGTCGTCGAACAAGGCAAAGGATTGGTCGTCGCCACCGCGAATGTCGAGACGCCAGTTCGCGCCCGCCCCCGGCGCCATCGCCTTGAAACACTCCAGCACGCGCCGCCGCACGGTGCCGTCCGGCAGCGCGTCGCGAACCAGTCGCTCGTCGCAGGCACTGACCCCGCGCAACAGTCCGGAGAACAGCCCCCAGACCTTTTGAATATCGTCGAGCGCGAACAGATCGGACAAGGGGTCGCCCAAGGACAGCGGCAGTGCGTAACTCCCGGCGACGGGCACATGGCAGACGAGCTGGTATTTGCGACTCATGCGCGCAGGAATGCGCAGCCGGCGCTTGATTTCCTTGCCTTCGACGAAATAGCCAATCAGCTCGACGGCGTTCTGGGCGTTCTCGACCACCTGCACCAGCACCGAAGCTGGAATGGCGTGGCCTGAGGCCGGCGCGCCTTCCAGATGGAAGCTGAATTTTGGGGCGGTGGTGGTCATATTGGATTCAATCGGGCGCTTTGCGGCACTGAGCCTGCCCATTATATAGACGCAATCGTTAAGCTGGCAGGCTTGCATCACGGGTAACGTCAGGGAGCGTGACACAAGTGACGCGCTCCGCCACATATCCCTTCCCGACGAGAGCAGAACGGATAGGCCAAAGGTATCTCGTGCCAACGTGAGCAATGCTGATGCAGGGGTGGTTGAAAGAGATGCCGCCGCCAGCGTCCCCTGTGTCACTTTCCGATTACCCCCGAACGGCCGCATAGCCATTGCCCCCGAAGCCGCCCGCCGCGCGCGGCTGCACGCCCTCGATCATCCGCGTGCCGCCCGTGCCCCGCCCCGGCGCAAACCCCAGCCGTTTAAGCCGCGCGGTGAAGTTGTTGCGATTGAGCGTGCGCCGCACACCGGCATTCAGCGCCCAGCTTTGGTAGCGCATGAACAAGTCGGCGCTGGTGGCACGGTGGTTCGGCCCGGTATCGCAGTCGTCAGCAACAAACTGCGCCACCTGGTCGGCCTCCATGCGCCACTGGCGCGCAATGTCGGCACTGCTGCTGCATTCGGTGCATGCCTTGTCCTCGATGAGCCGTCGCAGGCCCGCCAAGGCCAGATTCAGGATTCCGGGCAGCTCGGCCTTGAGCGCGTCGGCCAGATGCACGTCGCGCTTGCCGCCCTCGAACTTGTTGTTGAAGGTCAGGATGATCGCGCGCCGGAACAGCGCGTCGGAGAAGTCGCGCGTGTGCGGCAGGTGGTTGGTGCCGAACCAGTGTTTCGCATACGGGATGAAGTCGAACGGGTCTTTGTGCTTGTGCTCGGCGGTGGTCATTTCGCCGGACACCAGCGACTTGAGCTGCGCGTCGGCGATTTCGGCGCCCTCGGCAATCTCGGTGATGATGTTGGCGAGACGACCTTGCAGGTGCCCGCGCTGAAAGCGGTTTTCAAACTGGCTGGGCTGCACGGCGCAAACGTGCTCGCGCCCGACCAGGGCAGCCACGACACCCAGCAGCACCGACTTTCCGTTGGCGCCCGCACCGATCAGCATGAAGAACTTTTCGAGGTGGCAGGACGGGATCAGCGTGTAGCCCAGCGCCTCCTGCACGACCTTGATTTTGTCGGCCTTGTCCGGGTCGCCCTCGAAAACCTCCTCCAGAAACGTGCAAAAGCGCGGTGCCTGTGCCGCCGGATCGTAGGCGACGGGAATCATCGCGGTGCGGTAGTTCTCGCGGTTGTGCGGCAGTATCACCCAGCCGCCGTTTTGATAGACCAGTTCGCCATTGGCGCAGTTGATGCTGTCCGGGTTCTGATCAAAGCGATGCCCGGCGCGGTGCGCCTCGGTTTTCACCATATCGAGAATCGAGCCGACGACGTTGGCGGTCAGCTCGTTGTTGGCGGCAACGGTGTGAATGCTCTGCTTGGTTTCGCGGTCGTCGGTGCGCCGCCAGACCCCATCGCCACGCCACGCCCACAGATAGCCATCGGCGTGCAGCATGTTGCCGTCGCCAAAGGTCTTGATGACTTCGCGCGCAGCGCGCAGGTGGTCGAAGTCGCGCGTGGCGCTGACGTGCTGGAAAGCTCTGGCATCCTTGCGCAGGGCGGTTGCCGATACCTTCGTCTTCTTGGCGATCTGCTTGTGCAGCAGTTCGCACTCGACTTCGCGCAGGTCGCTGGTGGCGACCAGACCAGCAATACGGCCGGTCAGCTCGTCAAAGTCATCGGTGCCATCAATCATCGCGGCCAGTTCGGCGCGGGTGTAACTCGGCTGGCTGGCGGCCGCATCCGGGGCGTAGCGGATGACAGATTCGGTGATGATTCGCACTTCGTTGTCGTCCAGCGGCGGCGAGCAGCGCGCCGCGTTTTCATGCAGCAATGCGGCCAGGATGGCATCGAAGCCCATGCCCCGAAGCCGCATGCTACCGGCAAGGCTGGTTAAGGTGCCGTTGCGCGAGCCCTCGCCAATCATCGAGGCCGCGGCATCGGATGCAGGGCGCGCGGCTGCAAAAGTCGGCGTTGGCGAGACGGCGGCATTCAGCGGCGCGGCCAGCCCCAGCGCTTCAATGACCTGCGCCAGGCCATACGGCGCAACGGCATGCGCGGACTGGACGCGGGTCAGGAACGGTTCGCCCTTCTGGTGCCAGAAGCCCGGCACGCGCATTACGCGCGGCAAGTCCTTGACCTTGGGGTCGCTGCAAAATTTGGCGGCAATCGCCGCTTGCACGGGAGTAAAACGCTCCAGGGGGCAGTCGCTGACCAGCCAATAGGCGTGAAAGCGGTCGGGCGACGATTCGATCACCAGATGCGGTTGCAGCGGCACGGCCAGGACCGGCGCCAGCGGTGCGCCGTCCAGATCAGCAAACACCGCGCGCACGCGCAACACATTGCTTGCCTTGCGCCCTGCGCCGTCGCCGGCATTGACCATGACGAACACGCCCGCCCCGGCGCGGTTGAGGTTCTGCAATGCCGCGCCATGTTCGACTATGGTGCCGTGCAGGATTCGCGCGAGGCTGCCGCCGCCGTCGCCATCGGCAAAGGTCTGGAAACTTACCGCCTCGTCGCCGGCCAGCAGCGTGAGAAAGCGCGCTGCCTCGGCAAGGTCCGCCATTGGGATTTCGCCCATCGTTACCGGGCGGATGTCGGGCATCGCCCGCCCCTACGCCGCGTGGCGCGTCGGGGCGTTGGTAGCACGACTGATTTCGATGCGCTGCGCCAGCCAGGCATCAATTTCCGCTTCGAGCCAGCCAACGGCGCGAGCGCCCAGGCTAACCGGCTTCGGAAACGTGCCTTCGGCGACGCGCAGGTAGATGGTGGAACGGGAAAGCCCGGTGCGGGCCTTGACGAGCGGAAGTCTCAGGATTGCGTTTGCCATGTTTGCCACTCCTTAGCGCGTATCGGCGCTTGTTGGTCGTGGCCCGAATATTCGGCGCGCAATCGGATGAAAAAAACAGGGAACGGTTGGTGGAGTTGCGCAAAAAACAGGTGGGTAGGCTACCGGAAACCCTTGCGGGAAGTGGGTTCCAAAGGTCGGGCATTTGCATCAGCGCTTCCGGCGGCCGCCATCCTTTTCCCAGTTGCATACGGTCGCAATGCGCTGTAGCGCCTCGGCTGACAGCTTGAATCTGGGCTCAATCCAGTCCGTGACTTGCTCCTTCACTGTCATCGAAGGATCACGATTGCCGGACACGGCGAGCCATGCCTGGATGGCTGCATCCAGCTCGGTCGAGTAGGTCGGCGATTCGGGATCAAACCCCTTCCACGGTGATGCCTCCAGCGCGGCAACCTGCGCTTTGTAGGTGTCGCGCTCGGCGATGAGGCGTTTGCAGATCTCGCCAATCTTGTCTCGGTCGGCAAGAAGCACGTCGAATTGGACCTTCAGCTTGTCGTAGTTGTCTTTCCAGTCGCCAATGACGACGCCACGGCTTTCGACCATCCGGATCAGTTCTTCGGGGACGGCAATTTCAGAGCGCCTCGCCCACGCGAGATAAATGGTGGGAAGCACCGGGTCATACAGTTGTTCCCAGGCTTTCGCCCGATGCGCCAAGTCGCGAACCCTTGAATACTGAAAGGCAAACGGCGAAACGGCAACATGCGGTTGCACGCTCTCCCACTTCACGACCTCGGGCGCTTTCCCGAACGACAGCGCGATGGCCTCGTCGAGCGACCAGTAAGTCGCCTTGCTCCAATGGGAGAAGTCGGCGTTCGCACTGTGCCGATTGAAGAACCGCGCCTTTTCCTCCCGGTCGGCTTTGTCGATCAACTCCTGCCGTTCTTTCGCCTGCTCGGCAGCCAGCCGTGCATTCAGTTCGTCAGGCGGCAAGGCAAGCAAGTCCTTCTGGAAGGCGTTGATGAGCGCCATTCGCTCTTTCCTGTGCTCCGCCGTAATACCGCCCATCGACAACCCGCCGAAGCCGGGCACCGGGGGCGCTTTAATCGCGTTGTAGTCCGGAATTTGCCGCCGAACGAGGTATTCAATGGGATCGAACATCGGAATGCGGATCATGCTGTTAGCCTTTCTTGTTGTTGGCTTTGGTGGCGCGACTCAGCGTTTTCTTCGCACTGCTCAACCCATCCACCAAGTCCGCCCATTGCTGCATCATGTCGCGCCGCTCGGTGAGGTATTCGGCCTGGTTGTAGCTAGCGCGCACGGTGTTGCGCTCCTTGTGCGCAAGCTGGCGCTCGATGACATCGGCGCGGTAACCGGCCTCGTTGAGAATGGTCGAAGCCGTGGCGCGGAAACCGTGCGCCGAAAATCCGATGCTGTCCTTACCGTTGAAGCCCATGCGCTCCAGCGCGCGGTTCAGCGTGGTAGCTGTCATGCAGGTTTCCGGACGGCGATAGTTGGGGAACAGCCAGCGCTGGTTGCCAGTGAGCTTGTTTAGCTCTTGCAGCAGGGCGATAGCCTGCTTGGAAAGCGGCACGATGTGCGACTCGCGCATCTTCATACGCTCGGCCGGGATGCGCCACTCGGCGCGCTCGAAGTCGATCTCCGACCACTCGGCCGCGCGCAGTTCCACGGTACGCACGAACGTCACCAGCGCCAGGCGCAGCGCGATGGTGGTGGTGCGAAAACCGCTGAACCCGTCCAGCGCCTTGAGGAAGTCGCCAATCTGCGCCCGCGACAACGGCTTGCGGTGCTCGACCTTCGGACGGGAAATTGCCCCGCGCAACGCAGCAGCAGGGTCGCTGTCGGCGCGCAACGTCGCCACCGCGTAGCGGAAGATTGCCGAACACCATTGCCGCACCAGCAGCGCTACCGTTTCAGCGCCGCGTCCTTCGACCCGGCGCACAATTTCGAGCAGGTGCGCCGCCGTGACCGACCGAATCGGGAACGGGCCGATGTAGGGAAAAACGTCGGAGGCCATGAAGCGCTCGACCTGCCGCAGGTAATACGCCGTCCAGCCGGGTTTCTTCTTGCCGATCCACTCTTCCGCCACCGCCTGAAAGGTGTTGGCGCCCTCGGCGGCTTGCGCAAGCCGAAGGGTCTGGCGATTGTGCGAGGGATGCACGCCCTGCTTGACCAGCTTGCGCGCCTCGTCGCGCTCCGCGCGCGCATCCGCGAGGCCGATGGATGGGTACTCGCCGATGGCGTAGTGGTTCTCTTTGCCGGCGATCCGGTACTTCCACCGCCACAAGCGCGAGCCGTTCGGCTTGACCAGCAGATAGAGCCCGCCGGAGTCGGAAATCTTGTAGGGCTTTTCGTCCGCCTTGGCGCTGCGGAGCTTAGCGTCGGTCAATGGCATTTTGGGGGTATCGGTGTTTTGATACCCCCAACGATACCCCCAACTTTCCCGGATGGGAATGGAATTTGCCATCCGCTATTGGACGCTAATTTACTTGGCTTTACTTGGTTAAAGCAGACTTCAAGACTGCTTTGGAATTTGCCGGATGTCGATGATTGTTTTCGATCATCAGCAGCATGTCGCGGCTATCCTCTTGCGCCGTAAGGCTTGCGTCCGGATCCTGCGGGCGATCCCCGCAACACATTCCGATACCCTCGCGCCGATTGTCCGGAATAGAGCGCGCGAAGAGCGACATTGTCGCCCAAATCGGCCTTCGTTCAAACCATCACGCGCCCGGTGCGCGGCAACTGGCCGGGAGTGTGCCATCACGCCTCCACCGGCTTCCGCAAACCACGCGATCAGAACCCCATCAGGCTCGCCTGCCATGCCCGCATCGCCAGGATAAGCCTGCCGGACAAGGTGATGTATTCTCCGTAGAGCAGCGTGTAGGCCTCGGCCACCTGGCCCGCCGCCGCCAGTTCGACGATCCGTCCGGCAAGCTCGTGAAATTCGGCGTGCAGACGGCGAACCTCAAGGTAGTGATCCGTCAGTCGGTCGTCGGCCGAGAGGCCCGGGCCAAGCAGCCATTTGCCAAACTCGCAGTGGCTGTCAGCGCGTATGCTCTGCACGTCGATCCCCGACAACGCGTCGAGCACCGCTTGTCTGAGATGTGACATCCACTGCGTGTGTGCCTGGATAGCCAGTTCAATGTCCGCCACGTTGTCCATCCTCTTCTCCCCTCTCCCACAATCCAGCAGCGCTACCGTCTCTCCCGAATCAGTCGAAACGGGTGTCGAGCCCCTGCTCCGCCAGCTCGGCGGCGCGCAGCACCGCACGGGCTTTGTTCTGGGTCTCGGTCCACTCCGAATTGGGATCGGAATCGGCGACAATCCCGGCGCCGGCCTGGACATGCAGTTGCTTGTCCTTGACCACTGCGGTGCGGATCGCGATGGCCAGGTCCATGTCGCCATTAAAGCCGAGGTAGCCGACCGCGCCGGCGTAGATGCCGCGCTTGACCGGTTCCAGTTCGTCGATGATTTCCATGGCCCGCACCTTTGGCGCGCCGGAGACGGTGCCGGCCGGGAAAGTCGCGCGCAGCACGTCGAGCGCGTTCAACCCCCGCTGCAGACGGCCTTCGACGTTCGAGACGATGTGCATCACGTGCGAGTAGCGCTCGACGATCATGTTCTCGGTCAGCTTGACGGTACCGACCCTGGCAACACGACCGCAGTCATTGCGCCCGAGGTCGAGCAACTGCGTGTGTTCGGCACGCTCCTTTTCGTCAGCCAGCAGTTCGGCGGCGAGCGCGGCATCCTCTTCGGGCGAGGCCCCGCGCTTGCGGGTACCAGCGATCGGACGCACGGTGACGCGATCACCCTCGAGACGGACAAGAATCTCCGGCGAGGCGCCGACGACATGGAAGTCCTCGAAATCGAAGTAGAACATGTAGGGCGACGGGTTCAGGCTGCGCAGCGCACGGTAGAGCGCCAGCGGGCTGGCATGGAAGGGCTTGGTCATGCGCTGCGAGAGGACGACCTGCATGATGTCGCCTTCGGTAATGTAGTCCTTGGCCCTGACGACAGCCTTCTTGAAGGCAGCCTCGCCGAATATGGACACCGCCGGCTCGGAATGCACCGGCTGCTCGCCGGGGATGGCGACCGAAGTGCGCAGCTTGCCCAACAAGTCTTTCAGGCGCGCCCGGGCCTTCTGCCAGGCGCCGGGGAAACCCGGTTCGGCATAGACGACTAGGGTCAGCTTGCCGGAGAGGTTGTCGACCACGGCGATTTCCTCGGAGAGCAGCAGGCCGATGTCCGGCGTGCCGATTTCGTCGGTCTTGCGCGTGCGCGTCAACCGCGTCTCGACGTAGCGCACGGTGTCGTAGCCGAAGCAGCCGACCAGGCCGCCGCAGGGCCGCGGCAGCCCGGCCTGCGGCGCTGCACGGAAGCGCTGCATGAATTTGCCGATGAATTCGAGCGGATTCGTATCGTCCTCACGCTCGGCAATGCGGTTGCCGGTCAGCACCAGTACCTGATGACCGTGGACGACGATGCGCGTCGCTGCGGCGAGGCCGATGATCGAGTAACGGCCGAAACGTTCGCCGCCCTGCACCGATTCGAGCAGGTAGGAGTAGGGGCCGTTGGCCAGCTTCAGGTAAATGGAGAGCGGCGTGTCGAGGTCGGCAAACGTCTCCAGCGTGACCGGGATACGGTTGTAGCCCTGCGCCGCAAGCGTGTTGAATTCGGTTTCAGTCATCGGGAAGCCTCGAAAATGACGGGTGTCTTGCGACCTGGTACATTGCGCCAAGCAGGCGCGCGGAAGAAATCAGGGGCGCCTGCGACGCCAGCCGTGCATTTCGTTCCAGGTGGTCAGTGTCGTCATTCGTTCTTGAGGTTTTGAAGGGTGGCGCCTCGCAAGGCAGCAAACAGATGCGATACTAGCGCATCGTCAGCAGCACTGTCCACCAGCCCGCCCTCACCGCAGACGCCGGGCACGAGGCGCCCCGGGAGTGAGCGACTTCGCGGACGAACGGCCGATGGTCAAATTCGGAACATAATGGTTGTCAACCGCGTCCAAATACATAGCCGGCGCCAACGGCGACAAGGCTGGAACTTCCTCGTCCCGCCTGGCGAGTTTGGCCGAGAGGATGCTCGGGTCAATAACCGATTCCGGGCTGACACACGCTTCACCGAATCAAACAGAAGAACTTATCCCATGCCCAAACCCGAGAACTACCGCATCGAGATCAAGCCGGTACCGCACTTCATGCCCGACCAGTCGAGCCCGGAAGATGACCGCTACGTCTTCGCCTACACGATCACCATCACCAACGTCGGCCAACTGCCTGCGCAACTGATTTCGCGCCACTGGATCATCACCGACGCCAACAACGAGGTCCAGGAAGTGCGCGGCCTCGGCGTCGTCGGCCACCAGCCGCTGCTGAAGCCAGGCGAAGCCTTCGAGTACAACAGCGGTTGCGTTCTGGCCACGCCGATCGGAACGATGAAAGGCACCTACCAGATGGTCGGCGAGGACGGAACCCGTTTCGATGCCGAGATTCCCGAGTTTGTTCTGGCTATTCCGCGAGCCCTGCATTGAGCCTGAAAAACAGCTATACCCTGATCGCGCCATTCTACGATGCCGCGATCTCTAGCGCCACGCAGGCTGCGCGTAAGCACAGCCTGTCGGTTCTGCCGGAGACGCCGAGCAGGGTCCTGCTGGCCGGAGTCGGCACCGGTCTCGACCTGCCGCACCTGCCCGCCCACCATCATTACATCGGCCTGGACCTCACCCATGCCATGCTGCGCCGCGCCATCCCGCGTGCCGGCCATGTCGATTTCGCGCCGGTCCAGGGCGACGCACAGAACCTGCCCTTTGCCGCCGGCAGTTTCGATGTCGCGGTATTGCACCTGATCCTGGCGGTCGTTCCCGACCCTGCGAACTGTCTCGGCGAAATCGCCCGGGTGCTGCGCCCGGGTGGCCAGGCGCTGGTCTTCGACAAGTTCCTGCGTCCCGGCCAGGCGGCATTGCTGCGGCGTCTGGCGAACCCGCTCGTCAGCCGCATCGCCACGCGACTCGATGTCGTGTTCGAATCCCTGCTGCAGGCGGCGCCCGGCCTGGAAGTTGAACATGACCAGCCGGCGCTGGCTGGCGGCTGGTTCCGGATGATCCGGCTACGCCGCGTCTGAGACGTCGGCGGCGTCCTTGCCCACGGCATCCTCGATCCACGCCAGCATCAGCGTGTAGGTGACGGCCAGCACCACCGGCCCGACAAAGATGCCAACCAGTCCGAAGCCGAGCATGCCACCGATGACGCCGGCGAAGATCAGCAGCAACGGCAGATCCGCCCCTTTCTTGATCAGGATGGGACGCAGGAAGTTGTCCAGGGTGCCGACGAAGATGCTCCAGATCAGCAGGAAGGTTGCCCAGCCGGTGTCGCCCATCCAGTACATCCAGGCGACCGCCGGAAAGAGCACCAGCGATGGCCCCAACTGGGCGATACAGAACATCAGCATGACCGCCGAAAGCAGGGAGGCAAAGGGAACGCCGGCCACCGCCAGGCCGATGCCGCCGAGCACGGTCTGAACTATGGCCGTCACGCCGACGCCCAGCGCGACGCCGCGAATCGCCTGGCCGGCAAGGATGATCGAGTTTTCCCCGCGCTCTCCCGCAAGGCGTCTGCCAAAGCGCAGGACCAGGCGGGCTCCCACTTCACCGTTGGCGTACATGATCGCCGACAGGACGACGACCAGCAGAAACTGGATCAACACACCACCGACACTGCCGGCCTGCCCGAATACCCACTTGGCCGCATCGGCCAGGTAGGGGCCGAGCCTGGCCACCAGGCCCGCCGGTCCGGCATCGGCCAGTTGCCCCCAACTTGTCGACGCCTTTTCGCCAACCATCGGCAGCCTGCCCACCCATTGCGGGGGCTGGGGCAAACCCGAGGCCGCGACCTTCTTTGCCGCACCCGTCACCTGATCGGCATGTTCGGCGATGGTGTCGATCGCCAGCCCGAGCGGTACGACCAGCAACAGCAGCATGCCGAGCGTCATCACCGTGACCGCCGGTCCGCGTCGGCCTCCCAGCCGCGCTTCCAGCGACTTGAGGAGCGGCCAGCTCGCGACCACCAGCATGGCCGCCCAGACCGCCGCCCCGAGGAAGGGGCGCAGGATCCACAGCGAGCCGACAATCAGCAGCAGGATGCAGATGATCGCCAGCGTGGTTCGGGTCAGATCCTGGCGGAGGGGGGTCATGGCCGCCTAACTCCGGTAATCGGCATTGATCTTGACGTAGTCGTAGGAGAAGTCGCACGTATAGACCGTCGCCGAAGCATTTCCGCGACCGAGATCGACCCGGACCGTGATTTCCGCCTGCTTCATGACGCGCGCGCCATCGTCTTCCCTGTAATCCTCCGCCCGCCCGCCGTTCTCGGCGACCAACACGTCGTCGAGCCAGACCCTGACGCCATCGACATCGAGGTCGGCGATTCCGGCATAACCGATGGCGGCGAGAATGCGCCCGAGGTTCGGGTCGGAAGCGAAGAAGGCCGTCTTGACCAGCGGCGAGTGGCCGATCGCATAGCCGACCTGGCGGCATTCCTCGACATCGTTGCCGCCGTCAACCGCCACCGTGATGAACTTGGTGGCGCCCTCGCCGTCGCGGACGATGGCCTGAGCCAGTTCGACCGCCACGGCAATGATCGCCGCCCTGACCTCGGCCCACCCGGGATCCGTCTCTCCGGAAAACACGACTCCGGACCGGCCGCTGGCGATCATGATGAAGGAATCGTTGGTCGACGTGTCGCCATCGACGGTGATGCAGTTGAACGACTGGTCAGCCGCTTCCTTGACCAACTGATCGAGCAGCGGCTGGGCAATGCCGGCATCGGTGGCGAGGAAGCCAAGCATGGTCGCCATGTTCGGCCGGATCATGCCGGCGCCTTTGGACATGCCGGAAATGGTCACTTTCTTGCCGTTGACCGCAACCGTCCGCGAAGCGGCCTTGGCGACGGTGTCGGTAGTCATGATGGCGTGCGCGGCGGCATGCCAGTTGTCGGCCCTGAGATCGGCCAGCGCAGCCGGCAAGCCCGCCCTGATGCGGTCGACCGGCAGGTTTTCGAGAATCACGCCGGTCGAGAACGGCAACACCTGATCGGGCGCAACTCCGAGCAGTTCGCCGACCGCCTCGCACGTGGCCTGGGCGGCCTGACGGCCGGGCTCGCCGGTGCCGGCATTGGCGATGCCGGTATTGATGACCAGCGCGCGGATTTCCTTGCCGCCCGCCAGATGATCGCGACAAAGTTGCACCGGCGCCGCGCAGAAACGGTTCCGGGTGAATACGCCGGCGACCGTGCTCCCGGCGTCGAGCGCCATCAGCGCCAGGTCACGGCGGTCCTGCTTGCGGATCCCGGCCTCGGCCACACCGAGGCGAACGCCGGCAACCGCAAAGATCTGATCGGCGGCGGGGGTGGCGTAATTCACTGGCATTGCATTCACTCCAATAACATCGAGGCACCGCACGGGTGCCTCGATGCATCAGGACAGTTTTCCGTGGCAGTACTTGTATTTCTTTCCACTACCGCACGGGCAGGGATCGTTGCGTCCGACCTTGACCCCGGCCTGAACCGGTCGCTGCGGCGGCGCCTCTTCGGCACTCCCCCCCGGCGCCTCGTCGTAACTGGCGTGCTGATACTGCACGTTATGCACGTCGGCGTGCGGAACCGTTTCCTCGACATCTTCCTGCGAACGGATCTGCACCGTGAACACGACGCGGGTAACCTCCTTGCGCACGTGGTCGAGCAAGGTCTCGAACAGTTCGAAGGCCTCGCGCTTGTACTCCTGCTTGGGATTCTTCTGGGCGTAACCGCGCAGGTGAATGCCCTGGCGCAGGTGATCGAGCGCCGCCAGATGTTCACGCCAGTGCGCGTCCAGACTCTGCAGCATGACGTTGCGCTCAAACTGATGGAAGCCATCGCCCCCGACCAGATCGACCTTGGCCTGGTAAGCGCTGTCGGCACCCTGGGTGATGCGGGCGAGAATTTCCGCGTCGGACAGTGTCGGCTCGTTCTTGAACCACTCGGCCACCGGGGCGGTGATCTGCAGGTCGGAAGCGAGCGCCCGCTCCAGACCGGCCATGTCCCACTGTTCCTCCACCGAGTCGGCCGGAACATGGGCACGGAAAATTTCGGCAATGACGGCATGACGCATGGCCGTTATGGTTTCGGAAATATCGTCGGTTTCCAACAGTTCGTTGCGCTGTTGGTAGATCACCTTGCGCTGATCGTTGGCGACATCGTCATATTCGAGCAGCTGCTTGCGGATGTCGAAGTTGCGGGCTTCGACCTTGCGCTGCGCCGATTCCAGCGAGCGCGTGACGAGCGGGTGCTCGATGGCCTCGCCCTCGGGCATCTTCAGCTTGTCCATGATGGCGCGCAGGCGCTCCCCGGCGAAGATGCGCAGCAACGAATCATCGAGCGACAGGTAGAAACGCGAGGAACCGGCGTCGCCCTGGCGCCCGGAACGACCGCGTAACTGATTGTCGATACGGCGCGACTCGTGGCGTTCGGAACCAATGATATGGAGGCCGCCAGCCGCCAGTACCTGGTTGTGCGGCTTCTGCCACTCTTCGCGCATGCGGGCCATCGTCGCTTCGCGCTCGGCCGACGGCAGCGACTCGTCGTGCTTGATCGCCGAGACGGCCTTCTCGATGCTGCCGCCGAGCACGATGTCGGTGCCACGACCGGCCATGTTGGTAGCAATGGTGATCTGCCCCGGTCGACCGGCCTCGATGACGATTTCGGCTTCGCGGGCGTGCTGCTTGGCGTTGAGCACCGAATGCGGCAACTTCTCCTTGTCGAGCAGACCGGACAGCAGTTCGGAATTTTCGATCGAGGTCGTGCCGACCAGTACCGGCTGGCCCCGCGCCGAACAATCCTTGATGTCGGCGATGATAGCCGCATATTTTTCCTGGGCGGTCTTGTACACCAGATCGTTCATGTCCTTCCGCACCATCGGCCGGTGCGTCGGGATGACGACGGTTTCGAGGCCGTAGATCTGCTGGAATTCGTAGGCCTCGGTATCGGCCGTGCCGGTCATGCCGGACAGCTTGCCGTACATGCGGAAGTAGTTCTGGAAGGTGATCGAGGCCAGCGTCTGGTTCTCGGCCTGGATCTGCACGCCTTCCTTGGCCTCGACCGCCTGGTGCAGGCCATCCGACCAGCGCCGGCCGGCCATCAGGCGGCCGGTGAATTCGTCGACGATGACCACTTCACCATTCTGCACCACGTACTGCTGGTCCTTCTGGAACAGCGTCAGCGCCCGCAGCGCAGCATTGAGGTGATGCATCAGCGTGATATTTGCAGCGTCATAGAGGCTGCGGCCTTCCGGAAGCAGGCCGTGGTCGAGCAGAAGATCCTCGGCATGCTCGTACCCGGCTTCCGACAGATGAACCTGATGGCCCTTCTCGTCCACCCAGTAATCACCGTCGCCCTTTTCCTCCATCGCCCGGGTCAGCTTCGGCACGACATCCTTCATGCGCAGGTAGAGATCGGTGTGATCTTCCGCCTGCCCGGATATGATCAGCGGCGTGCGCGCCTCGTCGATCAGAATCGAATCCACCTCGTCGACGATGGCGTAGTTGAGGCCGCGCTGCACACGCTGGTCGGCGGAATAGACCATGTTGTCGCGCAGGTAGTCGAACCCGAACTCGTTGTTGGTGCCGTAGGTAATGTCGGCGGCGTAGGCCGCCTGTTTGGCCTCATGGTCCATCTGCGACAGGTTGCAGCCGACCGAGAGGCCGAGGAAGCGATGCAGTCGCCCCATCCACTCAGCGTCGCGGCTGGCCAGGTAGTCGTTGACCGTGATGACATGCACGCCCTTGCCGGAAATGGCGTTCAGATAGGAAGGCAGCGTGGCGACCAGCGTCTTGCCTTCGCCGGTTCGCATTTCGGCAATTTTGCCGTAATGCAGGACCATGCCGCCGATCAACTGGACGTCGAAATGGCGCATCCCGAGTTCGCGCTTGCCGGCCTCGCGGACGACAGCGAAGGCTTCAGGCAGCAGGTCATCAAGCGACTCGCCTTTGGCGTGACGCTCGCGGAACTCCTCGGTCTTGGCCCGCAACTGTTCGTCGCTCAGCGCCTGGATGGCGGGCTCGAACGCATTGATGCGCTTGACGGTCTGGGCGTATTGCTTGATCAGCCGGTCGTTGCGGCTGCCGAAAACTTTTCTTAGTAGGCCGGATATCATCGCGATGGAATGTGGTGGCGCGGGGCGCAGCAAAGTGCGGATTCTAACATGCGCGCCTTTGCAATCGCCGTAGACTGGAGGAATCGGCGTTTCATCGGTATTACCCGCAATTCCTGAAAACTTTTGGCGAAACCGGGTGAGAAAAATGGATTGGGATCAGATTTTGCAAGCGTTCAGGATGCCGCAGCGTGGCTACCCGGTGGAAGCAGCGCGCGCCATATTTGACGACCCGGTGCTCTACGAACGCACGGTAGAGGAATTTCAGCGCATTTCGACGCTTCCGCAAGAACTTGAAGATTCGATGTTTCACCTGCACGTCATGCATCTGCTGGCTGAAAAGCGCGATTCCAGCGCTTTTCGTCCGCTGCTGAACATCGCTTCCCTGACGAACGATCAACTCGATACAGCGCTCGGCGACTTCCTGACCGAATCCTTCAAACGTTGCGTGGCGGCGGTGTGCGACGACGAGACGGCGATCCGCGCCTTCATCGAAGATCGCCGACATTCGGAATGGACGCGCCTTGTTCTGGTCGAGGCTCCGACCCTGCCGGTCTTTGCCGGCGACAAGGAGGCCATACCGTTGCTGGTCTGGCTGGAAGCACAACCCGATTCGATCAATGCGGATGCCGAAACATTGGTGATGGGTGGACTTGCAGGCGCCGTCGCGGAAATCGGCGGGCCGGAACATCTGCAGACGCTCAAGCGCTGGTGGGATACGGGCTGGCTCGATCCGCAAACCGCCGATTGGAACTGGTATGAAACCGAAATCAGCCGCACGTGGGCTGAACGATGCGACCGATTCAACCGCTACCATGAGCCCTATGTGTCCGATGCGATTGGCGAAATGCAAAAATGGCATTGTTTTTCGGACAGATTCCACGACGAGTAGAGTCGCCCGCATCCCGAGCAGCAGCCGGATCGCCATGACTCGACCACATTCGTGCGCGCTAACCCGAAGATTGGACGCAACGACCCCTGTCCCTGCGGCTCCGGAAATAATACAAGAAGTGTTGCGCCGCCTGAGCAGGGCACAACGGGCAATTAACCGCGCACGACCCGCGCCAGCGCCAGGATGACCTCGCGCGCCACCTTCTTCTGCGGCGCCAGCAGGTTGATGAACGCCTCCAGCACCTCGCGCTCGGGGCCGGTGACGGCATCTTCCCAGCTATTTTGCTTGGCTCGAGCAGAGAGAACAACATGTTCCCCAAACCGGCAGATTTGCGGTTCGATTCTGAGCCAGTCGGCCAGAACCTGCGACTTCTCCTGCGCAGGAATAGCCTCTCCCCGAAGCCAGCGACGCGCTGCTTGAAGGGTTGCTGACCGTCCCCAATAGAAGCAGTTGAACTCTCTCTCCAAAACAATGGGTCGCAATGCGTACCCCGCTTGTGTCATGGCCGCACGTAACCGTTCTCCGAATTCAGCTTTCTGGTCCATGAACAGAAAGTTAAGTCCAGATACCCTGCCCGGTGTCGAAGGCTCCCTGGCGGCAGGCAAGCAACGAAAGGCACGCCCGCCGTCGCGATGACGAGGGAGACGAATGCGAAGCCCGCGACCGCCAGATGGCAAGGCATAATGGTGACTGTCCGCGCTGCCCTGAGGTGGCGGGAAACAAGAATGATCTGCACTGAACCTCCTATGACCAACACGCTTGAGCGCTATCTTGACAACGATTCCGGTGCCGGCAGGGTGATGGCCCATGCCAGACTGCTGCTTGACCTGACGCGGCGCTTCGAAGCGGCCGCCCCAGCGGGACTGGATGACATCGCCCACATTGCCAACTACAAGTTGGGGAAAGTCGTTATCCACGCCGATAATGGCGCGGCCGCCGTCAAGATCCGCCAGTTGAGTCAGCGCCTGTGCGACGAGTTATCCAAGGGAGGGGCGGAGTGCAACCATATCGAGGTGAAAGTTCAACCCCGGCAAATCCCTTGCCAATCAAGGCCTTCAACCTCAAAGCCCCTCTCCGCGGGAGCCTGCGGAGCACTCCGCTCAGCCTCGGAAAGCCTGCCGGACGGGCCGCTGCGAAATGCCCTGGATGTCTTGCTAGCGCGTGCCGCTAGACAGGAATGACAGCGATCCGCTCAATGATCATCAGCGCAAAAACAATCAGCGCAAAAACGATCCCGTAGCGAAAGAGCCGCCAGGAAAGCATTAGGTAGCCGCGGTTGCCGCTGATAGCGTAGATCAGGAGCCCGGCGCCGATGGCGGCTACCAGAATGACCGCAAGCAGGCGCAGCAGCCACATGCGTGACTATGCGTGCTGATTCAGCCAGCGGGTGACGCCCGCGGGCGCCCGCTCGGCCTGTTCGAAGGTGACCAACTCCCAGGATTCGCGCCGGTTGAGGAGTTCGCGGGCGAGCATGTTGTTGAGCGCATGCCCTCCTTTGTGCGACGAGTAGGCTGCCAGCAGCGGATGGCCAAGCAGGTAGAGGTCGCCCACGGCATCGAGAATCTTGTGCTTGACGAACTCGTCGCCGTAGCGCAGTCCATCCTGGTTGAGAACACGGAATTCGTCGAGAACGATTGCGTTTTCCAGCCCGCCGCCGAGGGCGAGGCCGCTTTCGCGCAGGTATTCGACTTCCTGCATGAAGCCGAAGGTACGCGCGCGCGCCACTTGGCGGACGTAGGAATGCTCGGCGAAATCAACTTCCGCCTTCTGCGCCGACTTGTCGATCGCCGGATGATTGAAGATGATCGAGAAGGTCAGCTTGTAGCCATCATAAGGGTCGAAGCGCGCCCACTTGTCGCCGTCGCGAACCTCGACGGACTTGGTGACGCGAATAAACTTCTTGGCGGCACTCTGCTCCTCTATGCCTGCCGACTGAATCAGGAAGACGAACGGCGACGCCGAACCATCGAGGATGGGCACTTCCGGCGCATCCAGGTCGACCCAGGCGTTGTCGATGCCGAGGCCGGCGAATGCCGACATCAGGTGCTCGACGGTGCCAACCTTGACCCCCGCCTTTTCCAGGCACGAACACATGCGCGTATCGCCGACCATGAAGGCGGTGGCGGAAATATCGACCGGTTCCGGCAGATCGGTGCGCCGGAAGACAATCCCGCTGTTCGCCGCAGCCGGGCGGAGAGTCATGTTGACCTTGACGCCCCCATGCAGGCCGACGCCGGAGGCGCGGATCACGGTCTTGAGTGTGCGTTGCTTGAGCATGCAAGTGCTTGAATAATCTGGGGAGCGGCGCATTGTAGCACAATGCGCCGCCGCCTTTTTTCAGAGGTGGGTTATTGCCGCTCAGTCGGCCTGTTTGCGCAGGAAGGCGGGAATGTCGTAGCGATCCACTCCGCTGTTGGCCAGCGCTTCGACCGTCACGTTGCGCTGTCCGCGACGGACGACCGACGGCACCTCGAGGTGCGCGTAGTCAACCGCCGATGTCGGCGCGAAAGCGACTGCATCACCCGTCCCGGTCGCCATCGCCTGAATCACCTGCGCATTGACCGCCGCCAGAGGTTGCCGCGCACGGGCGACGACCTGGCCGAGGCCGGTTGCCACCACCGTGACCCGCAGGGCATCTTCCATCATCTCGTCGTAAACCGCGCCGAAGATGATATGCGCGTCTTCGGCGGCAAATGCCTTGACGGTGTTCATCACTTCGTTGACTTCCTTCATCCTCAGGCCGCCCTTGGCTGCGGTGATGTTCACCAGCACCCCCTTGGCGCCGGAAAGATTGACGCCCTCGAGGAGCGGCGAGGCGACTGCCTGCTCGGCAGCGATGCGGGCCCGGTCGACACCGGCGGCCAAGGCGGAACCCATCATGGCGCGACCCATTTCCCCCATCACCGTGCGCACGTCCTCGAAGTCGACGTTGACCAGGCCCGGATAGGTGATGATTTCGGCGATACCACCGACCGCGTTCTTCAGCACATCGTCGGCTGCCTTGAAACAGTGATCGACATCGGCGTCGTCGCCCATGACTTCCATCAGCTTGTCGTTGAGGATGACGATCAGCGAATCGACATGCTTGGAGAATTCGGCGATACCGGCTTCGGCCGCCTTCATGCGCTTGCCGCCTTCGAAGCTGAACGGCTTGGTGACCACGCCAACGGTCAGGATGCCCATTTCACGGGCGATTTCGGCGACCACCGGGGCAGCACCGGTACCTGTGCCACCACCCATGCCGGCGGTGATGAAGGCCATGTGGGCGCCTTCCAGCGAAGCGCGGATTTCGTCGCGGTGCGCCTGGGCGGCTTCCTGGCCCTTTTCCGGCTTG
>ERZ724514.197-NODE-197-length-27093-cov-4.722982_pt1 | contig 27093 bp, 41 predicted proteins | sample MGYA00376047_ERZ724514 | MGnify/ENA primary metagenome ERZ724514 (study PRJEB28724, sample SAMN07190883) | activated sludge metagenome | isolation source: activated sludge of sewage treatment plant in Hong Hong | place: Hong Kong | collected 2016-03-17 ...
GATACAGCGAGCGACACAGCAGCGGATACAGCGAGCGACACAGCAGCGGATACAGTGCCCAAAACAGAAAAGATGATTGCATTCTTCTCCAAAAAAGCGGCGCATTTTGCCATCGCGCATGAAATCGCACTTGAATTGCAATTACGTGAAGCATATACAAATGAAGTGCTTACGTGCAAAGAAAGTGCCGTTGATGACAATCAAATTGATTTTTCAGAATTAGAAGCAATTGCAGAATTGTTGCCAATCACTGATGAAGTCTCAATCGCGAATGAATGCAACACACGAATTGTAGGATTGCTTGAGTACATGCTCGGTAGAAAGATTCAACCTGTACAAGTACTCAGCGGCGGCACTCAGAACGAAATTGTAAATTAACTAACTATTTTATTTTTATACACATAGGTATTTTATGCCAAACTTTTTTAAGAAAGCATTGGAGAATGTCAAGAAAAATTCTTCGATGCCCTTTGTCAAAGGTGCCGGGATGGTTGCGTTGGGTGCATTAAGTTATTTCGTTGTGCCGACAGCCATTGAAGCGCTTTCGATGAAGAAAGACGAGCAGGGTGATAACCTGATCAGAATCGATATGACCGGATGGAAAGGTGTCCTCGTCGGTGCAGGAACTACGATCATCGCCGGTATGGCGTGTAATAGTCCCGAATTCGCGATGGGTGGCGTTGCTGCAGCAACTGCCCATATTTCCGTTGCGCGATTCAACGATTGGATTATTTATCCGGTATTTGGAAAACATCTCTTCCGCTTTGATCCCAAAGCTTTGAGCGATGATATGTCATCGACTCCCGGAGCACGGCAGATTGACGTTGGAGGGAAGCAAGTGACTGTATTAGATCGTTCGGCTGTGACGGCTACGCCGATCAGCGGCTATCAAACAGTAGGGCTACTGCCCGAGGCGAGCTTGGGTGGATATACCCAAGATCTAACTCCGCAAGCAACTCCGCAACTCAGTGGTGCAGCCGTAGGATTGACCAAGCAAGCAACTCCGCAACTCAATGGTGCAGCTCAAGGATTGACTCCACAGGCTACTCCAAACTTATCCGGCTATACGCAAGGATTATCCAAACAGGCAAAAACCGGTATGGCTGATCAAATGTCGCAATTCCGTCGCCGGACGCGATAACTCGATAGTATTCTAATTTTATTATTTATCATTTATTTATAGGAGATCCACACAATGGATTTAGCAGTTCAATATAATGCCTTTACCGAGCACGGTCAAGGTAGCGCAATGGACAATGTGATATTGTCCGAGAAAAAACTCGTCGGTACGATCCCATATCGTCCCGGTGATTCTATTATTTCGAAAAAATTCTTCAATCTTGATACATCCGTATCTGCGAATTATCAAACGTTGAAGTTGCCGTTCTCAATTGCTGAAGCATATGATGTTAAATACATCACTGCATCACACAACTTGCAGTTGGTAAATTCAAATGCAGCTCTTGCACAGGTGAATTTAGCAACATTTGAACAAACCTCGCGCGTTCGTTTTGACCAAGACAACCGCACAGGGATTTTCGAATGCACGCTTGCTGATTTGCTTCCCTACACATGGGCGCAAAGTGCGACCAGTGCCGGTGCTGTTCAGCTCGTGCAAATTGCTAAAGCGTTCCCGTCGTATGAACTTACCCAAATTCTTCAATTTGGTGCGGCTCAAGATTTGTCTATTACGTTCCTTCCAGCTACCGGATGGGTAGCCGCTGCGTATGCCGCTGCTTCTACTCCTTATCTGCCTGATTTGAATCTTGCAGCCGATGGTGGTACGCCGGCAAATTATGGCTTTATGGTGCAAATCGGATTCCTCGGTATCCGCCAAGCTCGCAAGGCCTAATAGATACAATCTATTGAAATTTTTTGTTTTGGGGTGGGCGCGTAAATGTGCCCCCTCAAAACAAATATTTTTTAACTTTCTAATAAAATCCCCAATGACTACAATTCCAGCAGATCAGATACAGGCATTAAAATTGGCCAATCCGCAATGGCGTATGAATGATGCAGTTTCAAACACTATCGCAGCCAGTGGCGGATCAAGCACATCGACATTCAATGCAAAAAACTACTATATTCTTATAGAATCAAGTGTTTTTTCTTTATACGACCAGGCATCAGATACGAAGTCGCGTGCTATTATCCCAACAGAGACCGCACGTGATATATTCACATCGACAATTACCTTGACAAATACTCAGCTTACGTACAATCCTATAGATGTCTTTACCTGGAATGCGCAGAACGTGAATCGTTACAATACATTCTACTGGTTACTTCAGCCGATGGATGCGCTAAAAGTGCAAGTTACGCACAGTTTAGCTGGTACGCTTGCAGCGACCAATTTCCCGGTAACATGGCAATTCGCTATCCAATACTATGAATGCCGTAATGTCGATGTAATACAACAATTTCTTAACAACAAATAAAGAATAAAGGGAATTAGCTATGTCCTGTACTTTAGATTCAGATTTATTGCAAGAATTCCCTTTGTCGTATATCGGCATTTATGTTTCCTGCACCGAACCAACAATTCCGCCGACTCCTGCATATATTCCGGACCAAATCAACGGCTGGAATATACAATTAGAGCGCGATGCACAGACCAATACAGTAGCGCAACAGCCAAAAACGCATTTAGTTAATCCATACACAGATGAGTTACGTTATGTCGGTGGATGTGATGAAGTGTTCGGGCTACAGAATGCAGAATTCTTGTTGGATCGTGTAGAATTTATGGTTTATGACTCAATACTGGTTGGTTCTACAGCCGTAGATGCAGATGGCGATCCATTTCAAGATTCGGCAATTATTAATGAAATAAAAGCAAGTGCGGCATCAAATACTAAAGTCTATGCGCAGAGCACCTTTAATAATGGTATGATCGGGCAATGGCAACCAAATTGGTTCCGGCCTCGCCTTGAAATCAATAATAAACCATTCCTAAGCACCGGCCAAAATGGTGTGTCAGGTAGTAACAGCATTGCAGATCCTTCGATTGGCTTCCCGTTACCGCACTGCGAGACATTCCACTACCGGAGTAGAATGACAATTAATAGCTTGCGTATATATGCTAAATGTGCGCAATATATTGGAGATAATGATACTCCACCAACGGGATCATTGCAGCGGTATCCTGTTTTTGCTTATGTCCACTTTAGAATGCGTAATCCATCATAATTAAACTCCCCCAATGCCTACAAAAATTAAAAATAGCAATTACCGGATCGGGCAGATTACTGATATGAGTCAGCCCGGCTATCCGCAATTTAAAAACAAGTATCTGCAAACTGTCCTTGGTTCGCAGATCATAAATGAGTTCAAAGTAAAGACTTGGGAAGAATTTTTTACCGGCAATCCTCTTAAATTACCATCGGAATATTTCCATGTGTATGAGATCCAGCCGGATTCAAATCTCAAGTACATATTCGAAGGTACATTTACGAAAGCAGAGCCAGAGCAAAACTTAGGAGATGTATATACTGAAGAACGCAACAGCTCCCGGACGGTACGATTGAACAATCGTATTGCAGAATTAGAGCAAGATGTGGTTAATCTCAAAGATTTGAATTCCGCTAAAGACCGTGAAATAGCAGCATTACGTGCGAAAAATGAGAAATGGTTTGAAACGGACAAGATCGAACTGGAACGACGAGTAATTGAGCTTGAACATGAAAATTTGAGCTTGAAAAACGAGCACGAAAAGAAAATCCAAGCTCTGAATGATGATTATGCGGCACGAACACGGCAAGACCTTGAAAAGTCACAAATTGCCCAACTTAGCGATCAGGTTCAGCTGCTAACAAAAGCACAGGAAGAGCGCACAAGTTCACTTTCTGGCTATGGTGAAGCGGCGGCGGCATTTGCGGTACCGATATTAGGAAAAGTAGTTGAAGTCGGTATGGAAGCGCTCAATCGAAAATACCCAAATTTGATCCCATCAATAGCCAAAAGTTTTGGCGGTGATGCCACTCCGGCCGAAGATCCTCAACAAGCTCAGCCGCAAACGGTAGATGCTTCAAGTACATTTGTAAATCGATAATTTGTCAACTAACTCCCTAAAAAACAATGAGCAGCACCCCAAACATGGTAAACATCGATGTGCCCAAAGAGCTAATAAATTTAGCTCGGCAAATTGATGTTTCGGCATACTCAGAGAAAGAAATTCAATTGAAATTAGAGCAATTAGAAGCTCTGGCAACGAAGCATATTCCAATCCGAAGCACACCCATCGCGCAAACTGCGGTCTATGATGTGTATGCAGGATTGATTGAAATATTCAACAAATACGACTACAAAAAAATAGGCATTATAAAAATGTCTGCGGCAAAACCCATCATAAAATCATGGGCTTATGCTAATTTGAAATTAAAGAAATAACAGAAAAATATGACTACAGGTTTTGCAGTTTGTGGGATGCCGTTCCCTGGTGAAGGATTTACGGTCGGTTCGTCAGCTCCTCCGGGCTCGGGTACCGTTACATCCGTTAGTGTTGTTACCGCTAATGGTGTTAGTGGTACTGTAGCTAATCCAACTACAACGCCGGCAATAACCATCACGCTCGGGAATATCACTCCTACGAGCGTGAATACCGTTGTGATTAGCGGTGCATCTACACCAACATTGACTGTTACCGGCACAACTACCGTTAGCGGTAACAATACCGGGGATCAAATAGAATTCCCAGACAACACCTTCAGGATCTACGATAATACCGTTCCGACCAAAAAGGTAGCGTTTGAAACGTCCGGAATTACTCCAGCCATTACCCGGACTCTGACCGTACCAGATGAAAATGGAACAATCACGCTGAACACAGCGACACAAACCCTTACAAATAAAACAATTGTAACGCCTATAATCCAAACCGGGATGGACTTGGTAGGTGGTACATCAGGTACTGTTACGATTGACGTACCGGCTATAATTACAGACTACAGTTTGATCTTGCCACCGGCGCAAGGTACGGGAGCACTCACAAATGATGGTGCAGGAAATTTATCATGGGGAGGCACTACAGGAATCGTCGGATGGACTCCGGCGCTCAATACCAGCGTTCCGAATAACACGGTAAATGCTTCAACATTCACCGCTTCAGGTGGCACGACCAATCAAGATGCGGTAATTCAGCCAAAAGGCACAGGTGCATTTATATTGCAATTGCCTGATAATACAGCGACCGGCGGTAATAAGCGCGGAGATCATGCTATTGACTTACAGACAGGGCGAACAGTGGCAACTGGAGTGGCAAGTGGACAATATTCATTTGTTGCCGGCTATGATAATACTGCGACTCAGGATATGTCAATTGCCATCGGGAATACAAATATATCTACCGGAAATGGTGCGATCGCGATAGGAAATTTAAATACAGCAACCGGTGCAGCATCAGTTGCTCTTGGGGCGCAAAATACAGCCGGCGGAACAAATGCAGCGGTGGCGTTAGGTAAGGAAAATGTTGCTTCCGGTGAAAATTCAACGGCTTTGGGCTATCAAAACACATCATCAGGAGATTTTGCAGCCGTTATCGGTGGTGCGACAAATTCGAATGCTGGTGCATATTCCGTAGTTATGGGTCAAGGGCTAACATTTACGGCCGCAGCGGATAATTCATTTGGTTTTCATAGCAATCCGGCGGCAGCATATCCTATGACCATCGCCGCACCAAATACATCCGTATTTGGCAATGTAAATATGTGGCTTGCCAATAATGACAACACAGCCCGAGAACTCCGCTTCTACGAGCCCTACAATACTACCGGAGCATTCCCAAACACCGCAAATTACACCGCATTCAAAGCGCAGACGCAAAGTGCAGACGTGACCTACACACTTCCGGCGGCCGATGGCTCAAATGGGCAATTTTTAGCAACAAATGGGTCTGGAGTCTTATCGTGGAATACGCCAACCGTTGGAACTGTTACATCTGTAAGTGTTGTTACAGCCAATGGTGTTAGCGGTACTGTAGCGAATCCAACAACGACTCCGGCAATTACGCTTGCCCTCGCGGGAATTACGCCTTCGCTGAATACATCAAGCCCGAATAACGTAGTCAATGCTTCGAGAGTACTTGCCACCGGTGGCACGACTGATCAGGACCTAGTATTGCAGCCCAAAGGCGTGGGTGCATTCATGCTAAATTTACCGGATAATACAGCGACCGGCGGTAATAAGCGCGGTGTTGGAGCAATCGATTTGAATTTAGGTAGAGATACAGCCGATCAGGTTGCATCCGGCGACTATTCATTTACCGCCGGATATGGTAATAATACCGGCACGGCCGTCGCCGGGATTGCTATTGGTGATCGGAATTCAGTCACAGCAACCAGCTCAATAGCGATGGGATATAGTAATACTGCCGGTGGTGGTAATGGTGCAGTTGTAATAGGATATCAAAGTTCCGCTTCCGGCGAATCTTCCGCGACATTCGGGCGTGATAATGTCTCCGGTGGAGCGTTCTCCGTGGCTCTTGGTCAAGGACTTACATTAACATCAAATGCGGACAAAACCTTCGGCTTTTTAGCAAATGATGGCGCAAATGTGATGACAATCGATGTCAATAATGTATTCGTTGTTGCTAATGCAGATCTTTGGCTTGCCAACAATGACAATACAGCGCGTGAACTCCGTTTCTACGAGCCATATAATACGACCGGAGCATTCCCAAACACCGCAAATTACACTGCATTCAAAGCGCAAGCGCAATCCGCTGATGTGACCTACACACTCCCTGCAGCCGATGGCGCAAGTGGATCTGTTTTGTCAACAAATGGAAGTGGTGCACTTTCGTGGGCTTCTCCTGGTGGTGGTGGTACTGTCACAACTGTTTCGGTGGTAACGGCAAACGGTATATCCGGTTCAGTAGCCACTGCAACCACTACGCCGGCAATTACCCTTACCCTCGGCTCAATTACGCCTACGACGGTCAATGGTATGACAATTACGACCACGACCGGCACACTTACGTTAGCATCAGGATCTTCGCTTGTCACTTCCGGCGCAAATTCAATTACCTTCACATCCACCGGACCAACAAACGTAACACTCCCCACGACCGGAACGCTCATGGCAAATCCTATGACGACCGGTGGAGATGTGATTTATGGCGGCGCATCAGGCGCACCGACACGCCTAGCGAATGGTTCAAGTGGGCAAGTATTGACCAGCGCCGGCGGAACATCTGCCCCGACTTGGTCAACAATTGTTGGATTGACCGGATTTACGTCCTCGCTCAATACGGCTAGTCCGAATAACGTAGTCAATGCTTCGCTTTTACTTGCTTCCGGTGGCACTACCAATCAAGATGCAGTGTTTTCACCCAAAGGCACGGGAGCACTTACAGCACAATTGCCTGATAGCACGACTACCGGTGGCAATAAAAGAGGTGCAAGGGCTGTAGATTTACAAATGTTCCGCACATCAGCCGATGAAGTTGCAAGTGGAACGGGTTCATTTACTGTAGGATACCAAAACAAGGCCTCGGCAGATTATACGATGGCAATTGGACGATTAAACCAAGTAACGGCAGAGAATGGTATTGCTATAGGTAAATCTAACTCAATATCAAATTCTTCAGCTTATGTATTTGGCGAGTCTAATACAACAACCGGCGGTGCCTATGTACTTGGATATGCCAATAGCGTAACATCAGGTGTAGCGATAGGAACTAATAATACTATTAATAGCAATACTGGCTATGCTCTTGGGATATTAAATACTGTATCCGGAGATTATGCCACGGCCTTCGGCTTTAGAGGTAAAGCTGCAAATACTGGCCAAATATCGCAAGCAAATGGGTTTTTCTCCGGGTTAGGTGATGCACAAATGTCATCATTAATTGCACGAAATTCTACAACAAACAATACCCAAACGGAGCTTTTCTTAGATGGGTCATCAGGGCAATTAATTTTACCGTCTGATAGTACATACGCCTTCGAAATACGAGTAAGCGGCCGCCGTACTGACACACCTGGATCATCATACCATGCCGTGATTGAGGGGACAATCTCCAATAATTCCGGCACTACAGCACTCGACGGATCTAATACACTCAGAGTCATTACCAATACCGCCGGAACATGGTCCGCAGTAGTTGAAGCCGACAACACAAATGATGCTCTCGTTGTAAAAGTGACCGGTGCATCCGGTGAGACAATTCGATGGGTAGCGGCGATCAAATTAGTCGAAATAGCAAGTTAATTTTACTCACATTTACATTAATAATATGACACAAGTATTTGCAACCCAAAAGTTTACCGTCGTGCCGGTTGTGGCTGCGATGTTTATCTCAAAAGCAACGTTTTTTTGCGATGAAGCGACAAATTCCTATCGCGCAACGATAAAGTGTTTCGATAAAGACAAGAAGTTTATCGGTAATAAAGAAGTGTTCTTCACTCAAGAAGAATATGATGCCTGGGGCACAGACAATGAGTACATCTACACATTGATCTGCACGAAGCTCGGCATCGTTCGTACATCCACCGATTTGATCGAAATTCCTGAATAAATATGGCCGCTTCATTCAAATCAAATGACTTAGTGCGGTATTCTGTGTCCGGAATAGACGCAAAAACTACCGGTACCACGACGCTCTTCACGACTGATGCAGGGCGTGTATTCGTACCGACATCGGTAATGGTGTATTGCAGTGCAGCCACAGCAATTACCGTGGCGGCAAGTATCAGTATCGGTACAAACGGTGCGACGTATGATAATCTCGTCGCACCAGGAATTCTCAGTGGATTAACTGCGGCAGGATTATTCACAATTCCGGTATTAACGGTCGGCGGTACGGCAGCAACTGCATCGACAGCCGTAGTTCTAAACATAACAACCGCTGCAACAGGCACATCGCAAACAATTGAAGTAGATGTAATTGGTTTTTATTTATAATTTTTTAAGGAAAACTCCCCATGGCTCTCTTACTAAAACTCAAAACTCCCACCGGAGTATCAGCGAACTATCACAAGCTCGCAAATTTACTGCATAATACGGACCTTAATCAGTACAGTGCAGTTTTGTATTCGTATTATAACAAAGGACTTCGAGACAAAGGTTGCGTACCAATTTGGGGGCAAAAAATCGAAGTTTTTTACTCCGTTGAGGGTGAAAATGATGTTACCAATGTGAAAATTGGTGATAAAGGCTACAAATTCATGCAACGGATTGAGATGATAGACTTTACCCGGACAAATCTTTATAATATCATCAAGCTCTTGCCGGAATGGACAAATGCACAGGATCATTTAATTGATCAGGTAGTAAATGCTCCGGAAATTGCTGAAGATGAACAAAATATACCGATATGAAAAAACACGGATTCCTTCGGGAGCAAAACGGACAATTATCGATGGTTCGCTTGGCTCTCTTACTTGCAAACATTATCATGCTATTCTCCATAGGAATATGGGGAATAGTATGCTTGCGTACAAATGATATGAAGGAATTCCCGTGGCATATTACCGTAATTGTCTGCTCTGCTAATGGATGGAAAGTAGTGCAAAAATTTACTGAAGTAAAACCGGCAGAAGAGCCAACTGGAGAACAATCATGAAACGACCACAATGGAACCGCCAAAAAGTTGAAGAGATCCTGGCTCGAGAATTTGCAGCCGCCAGACGAAAACAGCCAAAAGTAGTATGGTTTGGAGTCCGTGGGTACTTTGAAGACTCCATGGGCAAACCTGATCAGAATGATAGAGGCATTTACGATGATGCGTTTTTTCTGATTTCTCCTGTGTGCTTCAAAAGTTTCAACGCGAACACCGACCCGTCGCGCAGTGGTACGAATAAAAATATAGGCAAGGGTTATCCTGTTCTGCAGCCCGGGATTTATGATTATAAAATTGGGATACACGGCCTTTCCAGGCCAAAAGACAAACAGTATCGCGCACTAGTCCAGGCCGGCCAAGTTACGATTAAGCGAGATGGTAGTGATAAAACTGAACGTGGCTTTTTTTGCATCAACGGACACCGAGGCGGTATTAACGGAACAAGTTCGGAAGGATGCCAGACAACGTTACGTGATCAATGGCCGGAATTCTTTGAAACAGTTGAGATTGAACTTGAAAAATTCGGACAAAACATTATTCCTTACTGCTTAATTGAGCAACAAGGATAATGATGATGTAAAGTTGGTACATATCAAAAATACGGCCATATAATACTACCAGGGCAGATATTATGATGTTTTCAAAACAAGAATTAACCAATAAAGAGAAGTTTCTCAAGTTGGTTTCTCCTGAGCCGAGTAGAACGATGGAGAATGTTCGATGGCGAATTGCAAACAGGCCAATGCTCCGAAGGAATGAGGAAATTGCACTCAAAGTATTAGAGCAATTGGATGTACTTGGCATAACTTCAAAGGAATTAGGCGAAAAAATCGGCAATCCTGATGAAGTAAGCAAACTCCTCCACGGGAAATTACGCGAAGATGTTTCGCCGGACTTGAAAGAAAAATTAGAACGTGAACTATTGATTAACCTATGAATTACCTCGCAGAAACAATCATCGAAAATGCCGCATACTGGCAGGAAAAATGGCAGGACGGCGAATGCGAATCCGTGAAAAACAATCGCGGGAATTGCATCGATGAGATTAAAAAACAGTTTGGTAAAGAAATACTCAATACGCCGTGGTGTGCTGAGTTTGTTTCCGTTGTTGTAAAAACTGCTTGTGAAAAGCTCGGTATTCAAAATTTATTGCCATTCACACGTAGCACCGCCGCAATGCTCGATGGCGCGATCAAGAATGGATTACGTGTCGATTCTACGCCAGCCGTAGGATCGATTTTTTACCGGAAGCGCGATGGTGGTGGTCACGTTGGAATTGTGGTCAAAATCACATCGGCAGGAATTGTGACAATTGAAGGGAATTCGAATGATGCCGTGCTCGGGCGTTCATATTCCTTCACTGAAATTGCATCATGGAAATTTATACACATCGAAGAACTCGGCGGAGCAGGATTAGTACGGTTTGCGTTTCGCGATGGTGTGCCAACAGGTTTATGGGTAGGAAGTTTGATTGTGGCAAGTGTTGGCGGCTTATGGTATTACAATAAAAAACATCATATTTTACCAGAAAAATTAGGGCTAAACGATGCAGACCGATCAAAATGGGATTCGACTAATTACTAAAGTAGAGAGCTGTAGCTTAACTGCATATCCTGATGCCGGTAAGTATTCAATTGGCTATGGACATCGTGGATCCGATGTATATGCCGGTATGAAGATTACCGCTGCGCAAGCGAAGGAATATCTCCGCCAAGACCTGGCAGAAGCCGAAAGTTGTATTAATCGCAATTTCGCTGGAGTGCCGCTGACACAAAATGAGTTTAACGCGATGGTGTCGATGGCTTATAACCGTGGTTGCACCGGTTTTGTAACGTCGGATGTCGGCAAGCTAATCAAAGCAGGGAAAAAGACTGAAGCAGCGCAAGTGTGGCTTTCGTCCGGTGTAACTCCCAAAGGTTCGGATAAAGTATCGGACCATTTAGTGTATCGCCGTGCTCAGGAAGCGGCCATGTTTGCCGGGAAGCCGGTGACGAGCTCACAAGCCGCAATGTTAACAGAGGAGAATAACCCATCTACCCTAATGGCAATCGATCCGGGGAGTTTCGATTGGAAAACATTAGGGTGGCTTGGGTTTATTGGTGCTAGTATCTGGGCAGGGAATAAATGGGGAATTCCTGCATGGAAGAAGGCGTTCAAATGAAAACCGCGAATGTACTCAATGGAGCATTCAAACTTGCTCAAGCTGCCATAACTCCCATTAGCAGTATGAGTATGAAACGATTAGAATTATGCAATCAATGCCCTAATTTAGATGTAAAATCGCGACGGTGTGAAATATGTACTTGTTGGGTCGATCAAAAGGTAAAACTAATCAATGAAGCATGTCCGGATGGGAAGTGGTAATAAAAAAGGCGTGTATTGCTACACGCCAAATTGGGGTTCGTTTCTGATCTCCGGCCGAAGAATCAAATTCGCTTTACTCATTATTCAATAAGTGAACCGTACAAATATAATAAAAATTATGCTTATAACTCCTGAAGTAATAAAGAAATTACAAGACGATACCGGGCTCCGTGGGACACTTTTCGGGCAAATATTTGCCGTATCGTATTCCTCGGTTTCTCAATGGAAAATGGGCAAGCGGATACCAGATACTCTGCATCAAATCATAATGTTCAATTTGCGTGAAAAAATTGATAATTATACCGGAGAGGAAAAGATAGAAGAGATCATCCGCACAAAACTGATTACCGGCGGAACTTCATTATTCTTGGAATGGCTTTTTTCAAATGAAAGCAATCAAAAATGCTAATAGCCCAAGAGGAAATCAGAAACATCCGCAAAAACTGTGGACTTAGCAGAGAGATTTTTGCACGTTTATTTTTAGTCGCGCCAATGACTATAACGTATTGGGAAAGTGGACGATCAAAAACACCGGAAGTATATCTTGTATTACTTACAAAATTTCGGTATAAAGCATGTCAGTATTCTTCTGTGGATAAGCTCAAAAAGGCAATCACAAAAAACATGATAGAAGGCGGACTTACTGCAACGATGGAATGGCTCTATTCAAATGAACAATCTCAAAAACATAGCGATAATAGTACTGATAGCACTAATAGCATACTTCCTGTATAATCAAACAGGTTGTAATGCTCGTTTGCCTATTATCATTGAAAAGCCAAAGCCGTATCCGGTGTATATTCCCAAACTTGAAATACGTGATACTGGAACTGTTAAAAAAATCTATCTTCCGGCAAAAGCAGACTCAAGCGCAATCAATGCCTTACTTGCACAGATGGACTCACTCCGTCGGAAACTAGAAGTGGCACAGGTGAGATCATTATTTTCGATGGATACAGTCACAGCCCAAAAGGACAGCATTCACATTGATTGTGACGAAATATCACGTTCCATTGCGCTCCAGATATCGTTTGGCGAGCGCACAGTCTATGTTTCGACAAAACAAGAAGTTATCATTCAAATGGAAAAACCAAAATGGAGCATAGGCATTGGCGGCGGCGCCGTTTTTGCACTGCCCGATGGACAAGTTAAATACGGAATTACAGCTAATTTACAGTATAATATATTTACTTTTTAATTATAGAGTTATGCTAGAATGTATTGAAATACCAGTGCAAAATATAGAACATGGGGATGTGAAATTTTTACAAGCTGCAAACGAAGCAATTGACGACACTATAGAATACTGCGAAGAGAACTGGGTAGAAAGTTGGGGGCAAAAGAAGTTTGATAGAATTATTGCAGAATTAAGATTGTTAGCGAAAACTGACAAGCAGGGATTCATTACAAAATATCTAAAAATCAGTGGTATTTATGATATTAGTGACATAGGTTCAGGGTATTTAGACCATTTGGAACTTATTGGTGAAATAAAAAGCCGAACAGTTAGGTTTAAAAACTAATACTTAGTTTAATTTATAGGAATTACAGCTAATTTACAGTATAATTTTATAACATTTTAGGGAGAAGTATCATGGATACAGTAAGTCTCATTCGCAATCTCGCTGTTGTCGGCGCAGGAGTCGCAACAGCAGTAGTCGTAAAAGACAAGCAAGCCAAGAAAAAAGGCCTTGCAATTCCAATCGTCGCCGGGGTTGTAACCACAATCCTCGCCGGCACAGTTAACAATTCTATCGGATAAAAGGAGCATACTATGAAAGGACAGAGAGGACTGACAAAAACGCTCGGTGACAATTTCACCGATACGCTAGCCAAATTTGGCGGGTCTGGCGTGATTGATACAACCGTCGTAAATACTGAGATCGATAAATTAGCTGCAAAAGCTCAAAAGGATGCCGCTGATACTGCAGCCAAAGCACAGCAGGAGATCGCCAATGCAGCAGCCAAAGCAGCGGAAAAAATTGATAGTTCACATCAAACATTGCTCGAAAAAACAAAGCAAGCTCTCAAAAGCAATCATCCTGGTATCGATGAAAATTCCTATACCAATCCGATTGCAGTACTTGCCGGCCTCGGAGCCGGTGGAGCTACTGCCTATGGCGTGTATAAGGCGCGAGCAAAGCGCAATAAAGTCGGAATACTTGTACCGGCAATTGCCGGACTTCTGGTAGATTCAATTGTACATTTTTCAGCCGCACAAATGATTGATCATTCAAAGGGATAACATGAGTTTACTTTCTGACAAATACGCAGCGGCAGCCAAAGCGCCGCAAAAAGATGTGAAATACGACACGTTCACGGAGCATGGTCTTGGTGATAAATACAAGAGCAAAAAAGAGCCCAATCATTCCGCTGCGAATGAAGTGAAAAAACTCAATAAACGCCTCGAAGCAATCAATGCGCCTTTTTATGCAGTGTGCAAAGATGATGGAAAAATCGGCTATCGCAAGGTGAAGCCATCTTGCGATGCCGATCATCCTAATGTAACGTATGCCAGGAAGAAATCAGTCGATGAAGCGCTGAAGGAAGAGGAGAAAGAGGAAAAACCGGCTGAAAAACCTTCCGAGAAGCAAGATAAGCCGAAAAAAGAACCCAAAGAAAAGCCCAAACCGGCAGAAAAAGAGCCCAAAAAGTCAAGCGATGACGACGATCGCGACGCAAAATCAGCGAAAATTTTGGAAATGATTGAAGCTAAATTTAATAAGATATTGGAATCAAAAGGATAAATTATGCCGACCTTCACACAGAACAAGTCAAAATTTTCGAAAATACTTGATTTGTATATTGCTCAATCAGACAAGTTTTCGCCGTCTGAAATCAATGACTTAAATGATTTGTTTGGAATGGGCATGGAACTGTTTGAAGTAAAGCGCACACTCCCAAAATCGCACACTGCCGGCGCGCAGTGTGCGATTACCAATAAAACCACCGTCGAAACTCCACAGCGTTCCATTCCGGCAGCCTACGCCATCATGGATTTGGATGATTTGATCACATCTCACACACCACCGACATTCAAGCCAGATCCTCGGTATCCTGATAAATGCCAGCAGCGCGATTATGAAGGCGACAAAGCCGAACAGGAAAAAGTTCGCGTTGGTGCACTCCACTTCAATCCACGGATTGTGATTAATAACGCTCCGACAGCCAGCGACGGCGCGGCGATCGTGAACAAAAAGGGTTTTGTGCTCGGCGGTAATGGCCGCACGATGATGATGAAATCGCTCGGCAATGACAAGTACCAGGAATATGTGGCAAAACTTCGTTGTGATATCGGAATATTTGGGCTCTCCGAACGTGATATTGACAAGCACAAAAAGCCGGTATTAGTTCGAATAGTGTCAATGGAAGTGAATGAGTGTGCACTATTTAGCAATATTCTCAACCAAAACCTTACACAAGAACTTGACCTGGTGACAAAAACGGTAAGTTTTGCCCGGCAACTATCACCGGCGGATGTTTCGAATATTGCCAAGATATTTGAGGATGCAGACTCCGACACGCTTGCATCGATGCTTGGAGATCGTAAGGTAGTCAAGAAATTGCAGGAAGTTTTTCGTGGTGCCGGTATCATTACGCCACAAAACACGTCCAAATGGCTCAAAGATGGCGATGTATTCACTCAAGAGGGCAGAATTGCCACGGAAGGAATTTTGGTAGGAACGGTATTGGATGACAAGGACCTGATTGAGTCTGCACGATCTTTCACAGAGAAAATCGTGCGGACTATTCCGCTTTTGCTCAGAATGAAGAGATTACCCAAAAAGTGGAATTTGATTGATGATATTCAGACCGTGATCCGCTTGGAATACGAACGCCGTCAGACCGGCGACACAATTGATGACTTTATCGCTCAAATATCCTTTGCAAAGCCGGAAGTACAGGAAAAAGAGGAACTTATTTGGCGAATTCTCAGCGAAAACTCATGGCTCAAATGGAAAAACTTCCTTGAGCGTTATGTAAAAATGGGTGAGGATGCAGTAGAATCAGAATCCACCGGCGGTGGATTTTTTGGCGAGACATTGGAGCCAATGGATGCAATCCGTCGATTAGCTAAGAAACAAACGGGACTTTCCGGCTATGATGATGACAAAACACGTTTTGAGTCAATTCTCGATCTCTACATCAGCAATGCAAGCAAATTCACTGCGAGTGAAATCAATGAATTGAATGAAGTGTTTGAACTTGGGAAAGAGCTGTTTGGAAGTGAGAGGGAATTGCCGGCCGCAAAAAATCTAACTTATACTAATCATTACGCTTTTCACAAGGCAATTACAGAGAAAAAAAATCTATTACCAATAGATCATTTTTTGTTCTATAAATCGGCAGCTAAAGAGCAAAAGACGGATGAAAATCCACAATACGATCATATTGACTACCCTGAACAATTTTCATTAGAATGGATAAAGAAAGTAAACAAGTCATTAATAAATAATAGATTATCTATAAATGACTTCAAAAAAGCATTTGCTTATGTACGGCAAAGAAAATCGCAGATACAAGTATTACTATCATCATATAGTAAAGATGCCCTGCTCAGTTTATTAGGTGCTACCGGGGCATATAGCTATAAAAACGAGAAGAAAGATAGAGTTATTGATGCGGTGTATAATAGTATCGAAAAGACCTTCCAGTTAGGTTCGATTACTTATTCCTTCGGAGAAAATATTCACGATGTACTTGCTAAAAAGGTAGAAAAAAATACTCAAGCTGATTTAGAAGAATATGCGCAGGAAGTGCAAGAAAGCATTGCATCGTATAAAAAATACATTGAAAAGAGTAAAAAATCACTGACTAACCCGGAAACGATAGAAGAATTTGAGTATTTCCTGTCAGTAAAGCCCAAATCAGAGCTTACCAAAGAACAATTGAGAAGATACGATGAGTTGTTGTCCGCGAAAATTCTTGAAAGAAGAGAGATTGAGTTCACAAAGAAGGCAGAAATCAAGAAAGTAGAGAATGTTTCAGAAATGAAACTGATTGAAACGGTCCACACAAAGTACAACTATCCACTGTATGTCGTTCAATTGCAAGGCCGTGTTGAAAAAGATACATACAACGAATTAAACTCATCTGCCAAAAAACTTGGTGGATGGTATTCGTCGTTTAGAGGAAGCGGAGCCGTACCTGGGTTCCAATTCAAAGATAAAGCACAAGCCGAAAAATTCATGGCATTGCGCGAAGGCGATATTACCAACATAGAACGCAAAGAAGAGATAAAAACAGAGAAAACAGAAGCTCGGGCAGATAAATTAAGAGCCACGGCAGAATCTATGATTGCCAAAGCAGATCAAGAACTAGGGAAAGAACGCCTGACAAATACATATCGTCGGGCAAATATGGCAAACAATGCTGATAGTAAAGCATTGAATCAAAAGCGCCTAGCACAAACCATGCTTAATATTGCGGATGCCATTGACAGTGGCAAAGCTAAGTACCTAAATTATATCAGCACAACGACTCAAATTGAACTTTTAGAATCAATTGTTCGTGATGCTACCAGGCGTGAACACAGCGAAAAGTACAAAGATGCTTACGAACGCAGAAAACATGAGAATGATACTGCTACGATTGAAACGGCTGATTACATAGGCATAGGATATTATCCTTCAATTTATGTGGAAACGATAAGGGAGCTCATCAGAACCATTGGTAATAAATCCGGCGGGAAGTTGTTGGCTCAACGATGGACAAGAAAATTACAGGATTATTCACGTGAGCAACGATACCAGGTAAAATCGGATGAAGAGATGTCCGAACTGAAAAGAATGGTAGAATTGCTTTCACCAAGTGAGTTAAAATACAGTAGAATACATGAAATTATGCTGCAATTTGCTCGCTTAAAAGCAATGAAAATTGATAATGACTCAATGCTCCGTGAAGTGGTGAGAGAATTTATTATGTATCGTGCCGGTAAATCAGAACAATCAAAAGTAACAATGTTAGAACGCTCACTTGCCGGCAAAAGCAATGTGGGCATTGATTATTTTCCGACTCCCAAAGAGCTCGCGGAACGCATGGTAGAAATGGCAGACATTCAACCAGGCATGAGTGTATTAGAGCCAAGTGCCGGTAATGGCAATATTGCTGATGCAATTAAAAATGCCGGTGTAATTCCTGATGTGATTGAATTATCTTCTACATTGAAAGAGATCCTTGAGGCAAAAGGGTATCCTATTGTTGGTACAGACTTTATGGAGTTTGACAGTAAAAAATACGACCGTATCGTTATGAATCCACCATTTGGCAATTCGCAGGATGCCCAACATATTATGCACGCATATTCTTTACTCAAGCCAGGCGGAAGAATCGTTGCAATTGCCGGTGAAGGTATATTCTTTCGGAAGGATAAAAAATCTGTCGAATTCCAAGAATTTATGGACGAGAAAAATGGTGTGGTTGAAAAGTTGCCAGAAAAAACGTTCACCGATAAAAAACTGTATTCCACTACCGGTGCAAATGCTCGGTTACTGGTATTAGATAAACGAGAAGAAAGAAAAAACAACTCCCTATCAGACAATATGAAAAAACAAGAATCTTCCCCTACATACCCAACAATCCCGCAAGCCGTAGCCGATGAAATTGGCCAGGCATTTACTCGCGCCGGCCAAATGGATTTTGTCCGATTAATGAAGAATCCTGCTGTCGCAAATACGGTAATCCAATTGCTGAAACAGCATGGTATTATTAATTCCGGCAATCAATCTGCATGGATGATAGACTCTACAACGTTAACAGAAAATGGAATAACCATATTACGCGAATCACTCTGGAAAACCATTTTCCCAAATTTGGGAACATCGGATTTTCCGATCCAAGTGTCGGATAAAGTGCTGAAAAATCTATCATCATTCCTGAAAATTCGGCAAAATCCGCGAATATTTGGACAGTTTGAGATTGCCGTACAGATTGGCAATGAGTTTGCCGGCAATGATGACACTGTTATGTTTGATGATCCGCTCGATGCGCAGGAATTCGCATTCTTGTGTCCATTTTTATATGATACTAAGAATGATAAATTTGAATGGGTCTTGAAAAAATATCTGGATTGGAATGGAAAAACTGATCGTAAGGAATTTTTAGACAGTTTGTCCGGTGAGATTGGTCACAAAAAACAGCGTCAGTCAACCTTTGGGTTGAGTGATCAGTATGTGTGGAGATAATTATGCAATTCGAACAGCTTGCAAAGCAAAGTAGTGTAAGTGCCCCAAAATCCGGTGAATTGAAGTACTGGAAAAGAAAAATAGCAAGAGTAGAACGGCGTAAAGCAAAAATAAATCCGGAATGCACACCGGAGTATAAAAAATATCATGGATATAGAATATGAAGCGCGCAACTACCACCGAGATCATCAATTCACAGCCATATCCACTGCCACTGAGCCCGAAATTCAAAGACTTTTTGGGCAATGTGCCACGGAATAAGCAGTTTAATATTAGCATTACCGGCGAACCTGGTAGTGCTAAAAGTTCATTCTGCTTTATGCTAGCAAATGAATTTTCCCGGTCAGGTAAAGTACTGTATTGTGCAGCTGAAGAAAATTTAGACTCCGGAGCTATCCGGCAACGGATTCTATCTCTGCGTATTTCTAAGCAGAATATCGTATTTATACACCCGGACTCGTACTCTGATATTACCGACGAACTTTCGGCGCATAACTATCAATTTTGCTTCATCGATTCGATCAATGAAGTATATACGCCGGAAGGTGAACAAATGCTGGCAAAAGATGTGATTAGAATTGCAGCCGCATACCCTAATACCAGTTTTGTTTTCATCTCACAAATTAATGCTCTTGGCAATAGAGCAGCCGGTGGACAGAAAGCTACGCACAAAGCCGATATCAAAATATTCTGTAAGCGCGACAAAAAAACAGATGAGCGCCTGGCATATCTTACCGGTAATCGTTTTTACCCAAAAGTTAATGAGTTCACAATATTCCCGGCAATGTACCGGCCATCAATAAATGAAGTACTTCGCAAAAATCAAAACGCTCGCAGAGCTTGAAGAACGGTACCGGGCGCTCGCAATGGAGCATCACCCGGACCGCAATCAAAATAGTGCGGCCTCCATCGCCAAAATGCAGAAAATTAACTTTGAATATGCACAAAGGAAACATGCAATGGAAACTCCCCCTAAAAAACAGCCCAAACGCACACAGAAGCCCGTGGCGGCGCAAAAAGAGCAAGAGCCGACACCTACTGTGGACAAAAAGCGCTTTTTCTCTGAAGATGAAGCAGAATCGATTGCAAAAACTGCCGGAAAATTTGTTTCGGTGGTGTTAAAAAGCGCTGCGCTTGGTTTGGCTCGGCGGTATAATGGTAATTAATTTCATAGTTAAAATTTAGAGGTGAGTATCATGGCAAAAAAAACAAGGCGGAAATCACTGGCAGCCGATTTTAGAGCCGCAAAACGTGGTGGTCGAGGATTGACCGCCAAGCAAAAGCAATTGAGGGAAATGATAAAGAAGGCGATGCATAATGGAGTAACGATTGGAGCGGCACCACAGAGAGGTTGGAGCGTAAAGGAAATAGATGTTAAAGTACGAGCATTGCCTCCAGGAGCGAGAATTTCTAAAAATGGGAATCTATACTACGAATCCCGGCGGAATAGATCAGACAAGCGTAGTAGTTTGCTGTAAGCACAAAAAAAGCCCTCAAATTCAACTTGAGGGCTTTTTTATTAGTATCACCGGATTTTGGAGAGCTCCTTGCATGCTCCCACTTTTCTAAAATTCAACATCGTTTTTTAATGTTTAGCAAGGATCGCATCCGGTGTGTTTGGGCTTACATTTTCATGATACACCTCTGTGGTTTGTGGTGGGCAGCCAAAGCCGGGAATGGTTGTGTAATTTGCATCAGAACCTCCGCCGAAGCGGTCAGAACGTCATTTGCAGGTTATTCACGGCTTTGGAGTGTCATCGCTCTGATCTATGCCCGGGAATTTGTGGATTAGGGGGAAAGGTTTATATAAATCGTATTTGATGTGGCATAATTTCCATTACTTGCCCTTTAAAGATTAGGTGGGGCTTAGATGCTAATTCTACATTAACAACATCGTCCAATATTTCTACAATAGCAATACTGCGGTTGTTTACTCCAAATCCCCATTGAATAAGGTTACCATTTATAGTTAATGGCTCGTTAAATACATAAGTGTATGTATCAGATACTTTTACTGACTTTAACAATACGGTTACTCTGTTTTTTTGAGGAATTTCAGTTTTCAATTTTACTTCTACTTCACCAAGACAATCGATTTGGATTTTGTTGTTGAACCTAATACTTTCAACACCTTTATAACCAAACTTCTCAGTAGTACGGTTTTCAAAATAATGAAAAACCTGGAGTTCTTCATGAGTCCATGACTGTGTATTATGTTTATAGATAAAATCTGCATCAGAGGCCGTTGGCGCAATGATATCATCTACTCGTAATACTTCGCCATCTTTATCAATTATTGAGAATTTCCATTGGTAGAGCATAGGTTTATTCCTTGTTTTTAAAGTTTAGAATTGCTTTGTTACGTGCTTTTTCTCGCTGACGTAGGATCTCCTTGAAATTCCGGCATTCTTCGAGCTTTTTTTGTGGATTAAAGAAATCACAGTCATAAACGAAGAGTATGCGGATGATGATCTTTCTGACGATACTTGTGAATGTATTCGTTGACCAGGCGACAGGCAACACGTAATCTGATTCCCACGTTTTGAGTGGGTCGAGACTATATCTGAATCGTAGGTATGCCACATAGTTGCACCCATAAGGCGTAAAGTTGCGGATACTGTACTCCATTCTCTCGCGTGTGTGAAACAGTGTGTTGAGGAGTTCGGTCGGATCAATATCAATACCGTCAAACACCTCAGAATGTGGCACATTGGCAGCTATTCGGCGCTGGAGCTCAGCAAATATTTCGGTATGAGATTTTACCGTGTAGGGGATATTTTTATTGATGCTCATTGTATATCCTTAATTCTTAAAAATTCAGATAGTTCGGAAAGAACTTCACGCTTGATTGTTTTTTTGAGAGCATCATTATTAGCATGCTCACTTGCTACTAAATATGTAGCGTAGAGTATGCCTGTGTCGGGAAATTCCAATTGGATACAGTATGTTACGGGAGTTTGATTTTCTTGATTATAGCGTAGATAGTTGGCAAGGCATTCTTCTATGCTGCAGTCTATTGGTTCAAATTCCATCATTGCATCGGGCGTGTACTTATCAGATAGGAGTTTTGAGATTTTAATTTTCATTTTATCCTACTGTAGATTTTTTGGGAAAATAGTATTTCAACATTCCCCTTCTTTGGAGGAGCTGGTAAAATTAATGGCGTGTAATGAGTTACTTCATAGTCATTCTGTGCCCATAGATTGTATCCAATACCTCTAAGTGGTCTGTCATCCTGCCAGATACCTTCGGTAAAGCATCCAAGATAGCCATCAGCATAAGCAGAGCCCGGAATAGGTGCAACAAAAAAGCCGATAAGTACTAAATCTTCCGATTTCGTATGAAAGAAGTACATTGTCCGCTCAGCCGGTGGATCTGTCCGGGGATCGAGCCAAGTTAGGTTTGTGTCCATAGTTTATGATAAAAAGTGTAATTCATTAGGGAAACAGTTTATTACTTGTCCTTTTGTGTAGTTAAGGATTGGTACATCCTCAGTGAGTTTTACAATTGCAATTGACTGCTGTTGTTGGTTAAATCCCCATTGCTGGAATTCGCTATTCATTATTGGGCTGCTAGTATACAGACCGATGAATTGTACTGTACAGTTAAAGGGCGCTTCGACAAATATTATATCGCTAGCATATACTATTGTGGTGAGTCCGGAGGGGATAGTTTCTACTATAGCTCGAATATAGCCACCCATTTCGATAAAGTCCAGTAAATAGCCGTCATTACAGTAGTTGACCGGATCATCCCAATGGTCTCCACGTTGCGGACTATTCTGATCACGGTATTTTACTTTTCTACGGATCATGATTCTGTCTCCAATTGATTGATTTCGATCAAACCCATGTTATGCAGCATGGCAACTTCTTCAGAAGTAAACTCAATTTCTTCGCCGTATTCATGGAGCTGGAGCATTAGTTTCAGCCGTTGCTTGCGGAGATCCTTCAATTCAAACTCCTGTGCCTTCGCAAGTTTCTCGAATTTCTTTTCCTGAAGGCGATTTTCAAGGTCCTTATTAATATTTTGGAAGAGTAGCTTTGTTTCCGGTGAGTTTTCTACCGATACTCTTCCCGGCGTTCGCAGCCAGGCAATTTCGTCGCGTAGCGTGCGCTTGTCGCGTTCGTGGTTGGCTTCGAGTTCTTTTTGAATGATCTTTTCCTGGCGTACTGCTTCCCGGAGTTTGGCTTCGGCAAGTGCAATAGGTATGAATTCCACTTTGAACTGTTGCATGTCGGCGGCCGTTGGGTAAAACATCTCCGATATCACCTTTTTTTCTGTAAAATTGGTACGTTTACCAAAGAGCAAGTAATGCTCCGCCTGATCAGCGTGATCGAGCGTGTATCCTTTAGCGTATAATCGCTTGCAAAAGCCCTTGATTTCATTATCTGTCATCGGTACTCTGCCAACATCCCGCAGTCCTTGATTGATTGCATGGAGCCATTCCGTGAGCGCTTTTTCGCTCATTTTTGTAACCGGTGCAGCAGCGGACACCGGCGCGTTCGGCGGGAGTGTCGGTATTGGCACTTTGCCGGTGGTCATGTCTTTGATGATGTTGCCGAGGAGTTTGGGTTCGGTGTTAGAGTTTGTTGTGTTCATTATTACTTACCATTATCTTGTTGACCAAAAGCATATCCAATAAACATGGATATTTTTGATAACTGTTTTGTATCGCTTGCTTTTATAGAGATACTGAATGGTTCGTTCTCTCTCATAGAGCCATTTATAGTAACAGATGCTTCTGGGGCATGTATAACTACCCAATCGGCAATCCATGACTTATAACTATCCGAGAACGGTCTGCCGTATTGAACCAAATCATCTTCAGTGAGATTAATTTCATTAAGTTCTATACTTATAAGATGTTGACCATATCCACTATAGCTAATATTCATAGGTTTTGGATTCGCTGGAACATTAGTAATCTGTGTCATTGTTTTACTCCGATTTGGTTTGTCGTTATCATGAATTATCAATAATATCAATACACTTAAAAATTTCATACACTAATTGCGGAACTACACTATTCCCTAACTGCTTAATTCTGTCCACCCGACCGGATAACCCATCATTTCCTCTACAAACTGGGGATTGAGTCGGGAAGTGTTCGAAGTTGTTGAAGTAAGTTCGTGTACTACTTGCTGAAGATTGCTGCCGCCTTGGTTGTACTTTATATTCCGATAGTCTTGCGTCGGTGTAGGGAAAAGTATCAATGACATTGCTTCCTGAAGGCGAGATGATCGATGCTTGCGCTTGCTCACTACTTCCAGTGAATCGTTCATCCCATTCGATGCAGTGGGTGTCGGCAGCAATATCCGATGAATCGTAGAGACCAAATCGTTGCCCTCCCAATTCTCCGAAATTCCCCGGACATTGTGATCGGATTCCGTTGGCGTAGGCAGGAGTGAGTGTACCATTTGAGATAATCCCACTTGTTTCCCTTGCTCCAATCGTTTTTGGACGCATGGATCGGTGAAAACCCCTCGATGCTTCGCATCCGATGCTATTGGAGTCGGAATAAATCCGCTTCCCCGCTTTACCATACTCGGAGAATTCTGATTGTGCGTGGCGGTCGGTGTGTGCAATAATCCAGACTCTTTCCCTCGCGTGCGGCGCGTCTGTACTGCAAGCCGGAAGAAGGATCGCTTCGACGGTGTATCCTTGAGTTTCCAAGTCATTACAGACCGTGTCGAGTTCCATTTTGAAGAGTCCACTAACATTTTCACCAATAAACCAACGGGGTCGCGCCTCTGTGATAACTCGTAGTACTTCTGGCCAAAGATAGCGGCCGTCTTTCTTGCCTTTTTGTTTGCCGGCAACGGAAAATGGTTGGCAGGGAAATCCTGCGGAGATGATATCGACTTTGTTGTAGTATTCTTTGCCATTGAATTTGTAAATATCTGAGTATAACATGGTCCGGATCTCGTCCGGGTAAAAATCAAAAGCATCAACTTCTTTGCTGTGAAAGTTTTTCATCAGCACTTTCTTACATTTTTCGTCCTTTTCTACCTGAAATATGTTCTCCCATCCACACCATTCGGCGGCAAGGTCGAATCCACCGATGCCGGTGCAGAGTGAGCCGTGTCTCATGGTTGCGTATTATTCGCTAATTCTTGCATGAACGAGTGTAAGCTAAAACTTTGCGATACCCAACAACCGGGTCGATCATCGTCCATGCCATACCAAACCACGACAATAGTTCCTTCGGGAGAAATATACAGCCCATTCATTGGCATTGTCAATCTCACTATAATCCCTCTGCCATTCTCAGTTCTAACCTCTTGCCCTAAGAACAGTTTTGGGAGTTCGGTGGCTATTTTTTGTAATGATTGATCGATGTTCACGGCTGCTCCTTTTCTTCATAGATACATTTCAAAGTTTCTATTTTTTTTCTTAAATCTTTGCCCTGTTTTACTCGTGTACTTTGCCAGCCATGAATTGAAGCCATGCCAACTGTATCATTCAATTCGTCACCAAGTAAGCTAACATATTCGTTGAGCACTTGCAAGTAAATCTCTACTTTTGACCGTTCATCTTTTCTCGCTAAATTCATCAAATTACAGACTGTAACTATATTAAAATCATTGAGTCCGCCTCTTGGCTCGTGAATTGCTATTATCAATTCATTATCCATTATTGCACCTCATTTTGTTGTGGAGTAATCCATTTTTCCATATATTTACGCCATCCAAATTGATCCCGTAGATGATTTTCCTCACATTCATAATCTATCGTGCATCGCTTCCTACTGACCTCCTCACCAAGCAGTTCGTGCGCGGTGATTGGAGTTGCTGAAATATGCAGGATTAAATTTTGTGGCCGTTGCGCCGCTATGATGTACCAAATTTTCTGGATTTTCATGCTATTACCTCAGTTTGTTGTGGAATAATCCATTCTACATTCATCCGCCGGCATTCATTCATAAATCGATCTTTTTGCCATTGCCAATTTCTGTCCGTTGGCCACTTTGTCGTAAACGGTGCATCTCCATAGCATACACCTCTTACAGAAAAAAGTATGGTACCACCGATGACTCTTTTACAAATACAAACATCTCGTTTTACGAGAGAGCCATCACGAAAATCGAAATCGACAAAGCAGACAATTTCCGGGCTACCGGGTCGGCAGACTAAATCCCACAGCTGGTAATAGTTTTTGGATAGTTGATATGGGTTCACTTTATTGCCTCTTGTAAATGCTGATCATAATCTGCTTCAAATTCCGCCTTCAGTAATACCATCTCATCCTCCGAAATATGCACACGCTGAATTAATAACCTGCCAAGATATTTTCTCAACTTGTGAAAGTGCATAGTAATTTTAAAGTCTTCATTTGACACAAGTTGTTGTAATTGTTCATTTGAAATTTCTATAAACAACCATCGTGATTTAAGGTTGAAGAAAATTTTACAGGCGATTTTTAATCGTAACCAAAAGAATCTCATTCTACCCTCCGTAATTCAAACACTCCCAGCTCTCCCGGTTGGAGTCCGAATTGATTAAATTCATCTTTCGAGATCATTCTCGCTTTGCTAAAATCCGCAGAATAATCATACCACACGCCTGAATTATTCTGGCGTAATGTTGGCTGGCTAAAAGAAATAAATCTTGCCTGGCCTTTGTAATCACTACTTACCCATACCAGTACTTGAGTCTGGTCAGTTTATAAAAATTCTTCAAACTGACCTGCCGCTGCATCCCAGTAATTGCTAAATGTGTGCTTATTCTGTGGATACATTCTATGAGCATTTGCGGCACCTTGCCATGCTTTAGCAGCTATAGCCCTTATTCGTTCAATATCATCCATTTCTCTCTCCGGGAAATCTACGTTTATAATACCAACAAAATTCATTGCGCTGAGCTCGTGAGAGCTTGCTTTTCTTCTGATCTATCAGATCCATTTCCTTGTGTAGGTCGGCATCTTTCCAACGGGTTAATTTACGCTCAAAATCGGATCTGTAGTCAGGTAATTCACCGCCGCATA
>ERZ724514.203-NODE-203-length-26834-cov-4.922439_pt1 | contig 26834 bp, 18 predicted proteins | sample MGYA00376047_ERZ724514 | MGnify/ENA primary metagenome ERZ724514 (study PRJEB28724, sample SAMN07190883) | activated sludge metagenome | isolation source: activated sludge of sewage treatment plant in Hong Hong | place: Hong Kong | collected 2016-03-17 ...
CGCCGGGCGTCGGGAGTCTTTGTTTTTTATGCCTTCTGTACGTAGTTACCGTTGCTTTTTCTCTTCTTTCTTGTCGCCGCCCGCCGGTTTCTTTTTGTCCTTCTCGTCCTTGTTTTTTTCCTTGTCCTTTTCTTCTTCGGGTTTATGGCCGAAGAGTTTTTTGAACAACCCGGGCTTTTTCTCCTCCTCGTTATCCGGCGCTTTTTCCAAAGGCTCGGCGCCGACTTCGCCGCCGGGCAGGTCGGCCGTCATGTCATTCCCGTCTTTGGCGGGTGTGGTGTACATGGCTACCATAGAGTCGCGCAGGGTCGAGTCCCGTACATTGTTCAGCAGCAAATTAAACGAATCCGGTTTAATACTGACCCACGGGTGGCAGCCCAGTGATGCGAGCACTTCCGGTTTCGGAGTAGGGAACCGTTCACTGAGCAAACGGCCGAGTTTTTTGTCATTAGCCACTTTATTCCAGAACCAGCCGACAATAGGCAAGGCCATGGCCGACCCTTGCCCCAGCGACATCGAACGGAAGCGAACCGCCGGGCTTTCAGCGCCTACCCATGCGCCGGTGACGAGTTGCGGATTGAAGCAGACAAACCAGCCGTCGGCCTGGTTTTGGGTGGTGCCGGTTTTCCCGGCAAAATCGCCCTGAATACCGTACCCCCGACGCAGGCGCGAACCGGTACCGTAGTCGATTACATTTTGCAGCATTTTGGTCATTGTCGCCGCCTGGTTGACGGTAAGGGCCTCCACATGCGGGCCCATATCGGGGTTAGCCTCCAGTTCAGCCTTGTAGTCGTATACCACTTCGCCGCTGCGGTTCATCACCTTTACCACGGCAACAGGTTCCGGACGCACGCCCTGGTTGGCGATGGTACCGTATACCTTGACCATATCGTACAGATTGATGTCGGCGGCGCCGAGGCTGATGCCGTATTCGCGGGGCAACTTGGACGTCACGCCCATCTTCGTGGCCAGGTCTATGGTTTTTTGAATACCCACCTTTTCAATGATTTGTGCAGCCACAACATTGACGGATCGCGTCAGGGCGCCGCTCATGGAATACCAGCCGCCGTACCGCTCATCGGCATTGTGCGGCTCCCAGTCCACAATCATTTTGATCTGGTTGGCAAAGTAGGTACAGGGGCGCATGGTATCCTGAAGCGCAGCAGCATAAACAATAGGCTTGAAAGTGGAGCCCACCTGCCGTTTGCTGAGGATGTGATCAAACTTGAAATACTTGAAATTGGTGCCGCCCACCCAGGCCCGTATATAGCCGTTGCGGTGGTCCATAGCCATAAAACCGCAGTTGAGCAGGCAAAAATAATAGCGCACGGAATCAATGGGACTCATGGTGGTGTCCACTTCGGATCCGCCCTTGTTCCAACTGAACACGCTCATACTTACCGGCTCTTCAAAATTCTTCAGCGCATCTTCCTTGCTCATCCCGGCATCCATAAGGGCATCCCAGCGCGCACTGTTTTTTACCTGCTGGTCGATCCATTTGTCGTCGCCCCAGGGTTTGTCCTTTTTATAACTTTTCCAGTGCTTGTCGAACTGTTTCTGCAACTCCTGCATCTGCTTTGCCACGGCCTCTTCGGCGTATTGCTGCATTTTGCTGTGCAAGGTGGTGTAAATTTTGAGTCCGTCGGTATAAAGGTTGTATTTGGTATCGTCGTCCTTTTTGTATTTTTCCAGGAGTTTGGGCATCACATCGGTGCGCAAGTATTCGCGGAAGTAAGTACCCAGCCCGCCGTTGTTGCTGTCTACATTATAGCGCTTGGCGCCTACGGGTTTCGGACTGAGCTGGTCGTATTCTGCCTGGCTGAGGTGGCCGTTGTTAACCATTTGCCGGAGCACGACGTTGCGGCGTTTCTGCGCGTTTTTCGGGTTGCGGACGGGATTGTAAAGGGTGGTACCTTTCAACATACCCACCAGGGTGGCGGCCTGATCGACAGAAAGGTCTTTGGGTTTTTTATTGAAATATTGCCGGGAAGCCACGTTGATGCCAAATACGTCGCCGCCAAAGGGCACGGTATTGAGGTAAAGGTTGAGCAGTTCGGGTTTGGTATATATTTTTTCGAGGCTAACGGAAATGAAGTTTTCCCGTATTTTATTGATTACCAGGCTAATGCCGGGTATTTTGTATTTCTGGCGCGGATACAGGTTTTTGGCGAGTTGCTGACTCAGGGTGGAGCCGCCGCCAAGCCCTTCGCCGGCCAAGACGCCGTAGCCCACGCGAAACCAGCTTTGAATGTCGATGCCGCTGTGTTCCAGAAAACGTTTGTCTTCCGTGGCGATAAGGGCGTTGATGATATAGGGCGAAATATTTTCAAGTGCAATAGCGGTGCGGTTCTCGATATAGAACTTGCCGATAAGCACGCTGTCGGCCGTATAAATTTCCGTGGAGTTGGCCGTTTCAATATTTTTCAACTCTTCTGTAGAGGGCAGTCTGCCGAACAACCCGATCGCGACGCCAAGGATGAGGAACAACAGCAGATAAATGCCCCATTTGATCAGGCGGCCGGTCCAGCCGAGCAGGGTGCCGACGAGCGGGAAACGCTCCCGGAAGGAAGCCCAGGCGTTCCGCAGAGGGGCGGTAAGCCGGCGCCACGCGTCGGTAACCGGCGCCAGGCGCACCCGTATTGGAGCGATGAATTGCGCCCAGACGCTTCGCGCGGGGGCAGTGATCTCGGCGAAACGCTGGCGGGCAGTCTGTAGACTATTATTAAGAGACTTCAAAAAATCGCGCATATCCGGTTGGGAAACATTTGCGGGAGGCTGTTCTTCGAACGACAGTTTCCCGGGAGCGCGAAGGTAGAAAAATTAGATGTGCTTTACATCTGATATTTCACCTCCTTCGCCTCGGGTTGTTCGATTTTTACGCTTTCAAATATATTGTCATCACCGGCAGGCGCCTCGCGCGTTGCAACAGGCGGCGCAAACAACGGAATGCGCTCATCGAACCAGGATATAAGTTGTTCAACCGAAACCTGAGGCCCTGTTTTGTCCTCATATTGTCCGAGGTCGGTAACGCCCAGCACATCGGCGCCGAGGTACTGACCCAACTGGTAGTAGGCCTCCCATTGGATTTCGTCAAAAAACTGATCGCTCGTGGATTCGTGCGGGAAGTCGGGGTGGTATATCTTATACTTGTACGTGCCGTATTTCAGGTAATCGTCATCTTCCGAGAGGTAAGGCTTGCCGGCAGGCGCCAGTACGGAAGATTTGACATAAATAAAGGTGCCCACCTTGCGCGGCTCGTCGAAGTTGACGATGTGGTTCTCTTCTTTTTGGGTGTCGGGATGGATCACTTTTGTATCCTCCCACCACTGGTAAATATCGGCGATGGCAAAACGCTTCTTGGAATACACCTGCGAGGGCCGCGGACGGATGAGTTCCTCCGGTTGCTGGTCGCTGCGGAAACGGATTTCCAGACCGAGTTCGTTGCGCGCGCGGATGATGAGGTTATTCAGGTCGGCGAAACCATAGGCCTTGTCTTCACCGGCATCTACGGACACGATCAGGCGGCAGCCGCGACGCAGGAGTTCGTACACGCCGAGATTTTCGATGTGGCCGCCGTCCGAAATATTGATCATCTTGTTGCTCAACCCGATACGCCCCATGAGTTCCTTGAAAAAATAGACGGGCCACCATACGATAGCGTAACTCTTTTCCAGGATAATGGGGTTGGAAATCCAGAAGCCAAGGCGTGCGTTGAACAGCGTCATCAGCACGCTGAGCAGTTTGTTGGAATAGACACCCAGGCCGGGGTTAACGGCAGCAGCCGAGATGGTTACCGCGGCCGGCAATGTCATTTTCCGGTAGTCGATATAGCGGTCGGTGGGGACGTAACACGTCAGTTTGGAACCGCAGAACAGGGGACTGAGCAGAAAATAATCGCTGGCCTTGGAGCCTTTGAACTTGTCGCCGCCACCCGGATTTTGCAGGTTGAGGCAGGTGTTGATGAGCGGGTACGGCGCCAGATAATCGGACTTGTTCGCGGAGTCGACCTTGAACACGTCTTTCAGCGGAATATTCTTGTGGTCGCCGGCAAAGCGCAGGAACAGATCGGCCAGTTGTTTGCGGTAATAGCGGTGAAAACTCAGGGCGTTGGGGTTGGTAAAAAAGCCGAGCACAAACAACAAAACGGCATTGATCCCGTAATCGAGCAACATGGGGTTCGTCGGCCGGGCGCCGGTTTTTACCCCTGCGAGCAATATCCAGGCATATAACGACAGCCCTACGATACCCAGCACGGATTCCAGTCGGTTGAATTGTTTGGAAACACTCAGGTTGTAGTTGAGCGCAATATTGATCACAAAATGGAGCAACATCAGTCCGCCGGTCACCAGCAGGGCCCACCACTCAAACTGCATGGCCAGACCGGTTGTGTTGCCTACCGGATTGCCTACCAGCCCTGTAATAATCGTGTAGAGGTAATAGATGATCCCTGCGACAATGACCGGACTGATCAGGCTCATCAGCCAACTGACCAGGAAGGCTATTGTCATCAGGAAGGTATTGCCTGTTTTCCAGATGCCTTGTCCCGGCGTGAGGTATTCGCCGTGCTGGCGCATGCCCGCGATATGCTCGTTGGTAAACAGATGGTTGAAATCGCTTTTTTCCTTTATCGTCGCCTGTACGTAGGAGTGGGTGTACCCGCCGCCCGAAACAGTGCTCAAATAATCGGCCTTTTGCAGGATGCCGAATTTGTTCAGCGTTTTCAAAAAACCGAGGTTAATGGTCGCCGAGCGTATCCCGCCGCCCGACATGGCGATGCCGAACCAGTTTTCCTGTTCGGGCGTTCCGGTGGATTGTTCCAGTTTCTGGCGCCGCAACCGGAGTTGTTCTTTCTCGCGCTGAATGACTTCCTTGAAATTGAATGTACTCATCTTTGTATGGTTTCATGTTTAAGGGCTTCATGGTTTCATGGATTCATTGTTTAAGGGTTGGGGTATATGAAGCAATTGCCAGGAGTCAATTAACTGACAAGTGTTTTCTATCTTGCAGCAAAATTAGAATTACCCCCGAACCTGCCTCGAAAATGATATAAATTTTCAACTCCCCCCTAAAGCCCAACCATGAAACAATGAAACAATAAAACCTTGAAACCATGAACCCCCTGAACCTTTCTCAACCATGCAAGCAGTCGTTTTCGGCAAACTATACAAGGATAAGGACCTTCCGCATATTCAGGCGCTGTTCGATGCGCTGCATGCCGAGGGGATTACCACCTATGTTTATACGCCCTTCCTGGAAATGATCGAGCAGAAGGTCAAAATGCCCGGTGCATTTGCAGCCTTCGACGGTTACCGCGATTTTTTGGTGCACCAGATCGACGTCGTCATTGTACTGGGCGGCGACGGCACTATGCTGAACGCCGTGACGCTGGTGCGCGATTCCGGCGTGCCGATGCTCGGGATTAACCTCGGCAGAATGGGATTCCTGGCCAGCGTGGAAAAAAAACACATTCTCCTGTCCGTACAAAAACTCCGGCGGGGCCAATACCAGATCGAAGAACGCGCCATGCTGTACCTCGAAAGCCATCCTGAAATTTTTGGCGAGATACCTTTTGCGCTGAACGACTGCACACTGCTCAAACGCGACACATCGTCCATGATCACCATTCACGCTTTTCTGAATGGCGATTATCTCAACTCCTACTGGGCTGACGGACTCATTATCGCCACGCCGACGGGCAGCACAGGCTATTCGCTCAGTTGCGGCGGACCTGTGGTATTCCCCGGTTCCGGCAATTTCGTGATCACCCCCGTGGCGCCGCACAACCTCAATGTGCGGCCTATTGTCATTTCCGACTCCTCTGTCATCTCCTTCGAGGTGGAAGGCCGCGGCGAGAATTTTATCTGTACGCTCGATTCACGCTTCGAACTGATCCACGCCAACTATCAACTGGCGGTCCGCAAAAATGACTTTCCGATCAAACTGGTGCAATTGCAGGACACCAGTTTCCTCAATACCATCCGGGAGAAACTGGGCTGGGGTGAAGACATCCGGAACTAGAGGCACAGGCACTAACTGTCGCCAACACGCTCAAATCGCGCCGTAAAATGCCGTAAAAAAGGCGGTTCGCTGACGATCCGAAATCCTTTTACACTTTCCCTGTCGTCGAGCAGGCCGGTAAAAACCTCCGCCACATAATCGATATGGCTTTGCGTGTAAACCCGCCTGGGAATCGCCAGGCGTACCAGTTCCATGGCTGCCGGGATCAGCCGGCCGGCTTCATCGTATTTGCCGAACATCACCGAGCCGATCTCGCAGCAACGGATACCGCCTTTCAGATAAAGTTCGCAGGCGAGCGCCTGACCGGGATACTCTTCCGGCCGGATATGGGCATAAAAGGCTTTCGCATCGATGTATACGGCATGTCCGCCGGCCGGCCACAGAACGGGCACACCCATCCGGCGGAGTTTTTCGGCCAGGTATTCCGTGCTTTTGATGCGGTACTCCAGGTAGTCTTCCTGAAAAACTTCTTCGAGACCGATGGCAATGGCTTCCATATCGCGACCCGAGAGGCCGCCATACGTGGAATATCCTTCGGTGATGATCAATACGGTGCGGCATTGGATGGCAAGTTCCAGGTCGCGCAGCGCCAGGAAACCGCCGATATTGGCCAGGGCGTCCTTTTTCGCGCTGAACACACACCCGTCGGCCAGAGAAAACATTTCTTTTGCAATATCCCGGCACGACTTTTTGTCGAAACCCGGTTCCCGTTGCCGGATAAACCAGGCGTTTTCTGCGATGCGGCAGGCATCGAGAATGAACCGTATTCCATTCGATTTACATATTTCAGACACCTCCCGGGCGTTTGCCATGCTGGCAGGCTGTCCGCCGCCGCTGTTGTTCGTCACCGTAAGGATCACAGCGGCAATATTGGCAGCACCATAACGCCCGATGTATTCCCGCAGTTTAACAGTGTCGAGATTGCCCTTAAAAGGATGGTATGTTTCCGGCTGCAGACCTTCCGGAGCCGGGCAGTCGATGGCTGTCGCACCGGAGAATTCGATATTTGCCCGGGTGGTATCGAAGTGCGTGTTGCTGATAAATACCTTGCCGGGTCCGCCGATGCGGGTGTACAACAAGTGCTCTGCTGCACGGCCCTGATGGGTCGGCAGGATATAGGGATAATCCGTCAGGTCGCGAACGGCGGTCTCCATGCGCAGCCAACTGGAGGCGCCGGCATAACTTTCGTCGCCACGCATCATACCGGCCCACTGCTCGGCACTCATGGCCGAGGTGCCGCTATCGGTCAGCAGGTCGATGATCACTTGCCCGGAACGGAGCAGAAAGGGGTTGTAATGCGCTTCGCGCAGGAAATCGCGGCGTTCCGCTTCCGTGGTCAGCCGGATGCGCTCCACCGATTTTATGCGGAAAGGTTCTATAATCGTGTTAAAATTCATCTGACTTTACCGGCCCGTTTCAAAGCGTCCCGCGCCGCTGTTGTTCGGCCTCGATCGATTCAAACAGGGCTTTGAAATTGCCTTTGCCAAACGATTTGGCGCCTTTGCGCTGGATGATCTCGAAGAACATCGTCGGGCGATCTTCCACAGGCCTCGTGAATATTTGCAGCAGATAGCCCTCGTCGTCGCGATCGGCCATGATGCCGAGTTCTTTAAGCCGGGAAAGGTCTTCATCGATCACGCCGACGCGATCCCAGACAGAATCGTAATAACTGCCCGGAACATACAGAAATTCGACACCGCGCTTGCGCATTTCGCTGACTGTGAACACAATATCGTCAGTGGCGACTGCAATATGCTGGCATCCTGCGCCTTCGTAGAAATCGATAAACTCTTCGATTTGGGATTTCTTGACGCCTTCGGCGGGTTCGTTTATAGGAAACTTGATGCGCCCGTTTCCGTTGGTCATCACTTTGGACATCAGGGCGGAATACTGGGTGCTGATGTCTTTGTCGTCGAAAGAGATCAGGTTGGCAAAGCCCATGACCTCCCGGTAGAACTGCGCCCAGGTGTTCATCTGTCCCCAGTTTACGTTGCCGACCATGTGATCGATATATTTCAGCCCCGTCTCTTTGGGATTATAGGCCGAAAACCACGGCTGATAACCGGGCAGGAACAGTCCGTTGTAATTTTTGCGCTCTACAAATATGTGCACGGTATCGCCATAGGTATGAATGCCGGAACGCACCACCTCGCCGAATTCGTCGCGCTCCACAACAGGCTCCATATAGGAAGTGGCGCCGCGGTTGATGGTCTCCCGGTAGGCCTGCCGGGCATCGTCGACCCAGAGTGCGATCACTTTTACCCCGTCGCCGTGCCTTTTGATGTGTTCGGCAATAGGAGAATGTGAACTGAGCGGTGTCGTCAGCACCAATCGTATTTTACCTTGCGACAGCACGTAGGAAGTGCGGTCGCGCACGCCCGTTTCCAGTCCGGCGTACGCCATCGACTGAAAACCAAAAGCGGTTTTATAATAATGAGCGGACTGCTTGGCGTTGCCGACGTATAGTTCCACATAGTCGGTGCCGAGCAGGGGGAGAAAATCATCAGCCTCGGGAAATACCTTTTCAAGGCCGTAGTTGTAGTTCTGAATATTCGTCAGCGTAGCCATTGATCGTTATTTTTAGCGTTTTGGATACAGTATTGGCACTTATACCGCCGTTTCTTCCGGCAACCAGGATTTGTAATAGTCTTCCACCTCCAGTTGCATCGCGGCTTTGGTAATCATGACCGGCCGGAAAGGATCGATCATTACGGCCAGTTCCTCGGTAGCCGTTTTGCCGATACTGCGCTCGATAGCGCCCGGGTGCGGTCCGTGCGGAATACCACCGGGGTGCAGCGTCAGTTGCCCTTTCTGGATATTGTTGCGGCTCATGAAGTCGCCGTCCACGTAATAGAGTATCTCGTCGGAATCGATATTGCTGTGGTGGTAAGGCGCGGGTATGGCATGGGGATGATAATCGTACATACGCGGCACGAAGGAACACACTACAAAGCCGTCGGCCTCGAACTGCTGGTGGATGGGCGGCGGCATATGGATGCGGCCGGTAATCGGCTCAAAATCAAATACAGACATCGCCCAGGGGTAATGGTGGCCGTCCCAGCCCACCACGTCGAAAGGGTGCGTGGCGTACACGTAGGGGTAAATCATGCCCTGCTTTTTGATCTTCACAAGAAAATCGCCGTGCTCGTCGTGCGTTTCCAGATCCTGCGGCATCTTGATATCGCGTTCGCAAAACGGCGCGTGTTCGAGCAATTGACCAAACTGGTTGCGGTAGCGCTGGGGCGTACGCAGCGGACTGAAGGATTCGATGAACAGCAGCCGGTTCCGGGTACTCAGAAAATGGATTTTGTAGATCGTACCGCGCGGGATAACGATGTAATCGCCGTACTCGAAAGGAATCTGGCCGTACATGGTTTCCACCCAGCCGTGACCGCTATGGACAAAGATCATTTCATCGGCGTCGGCATTTTTAAAAAAATAATCCCTGGAACCGTGGTGCGGCGCTGCCAGCCCGATATGCAGGTCGTTGTTCACAAAAAGAACTTTGCGGCTGTCGAGATAGTCGTCGGCATAGGGCAGTTCAAAGCCCTTGAAACTGAGGGCCGACAGGTTTTTATCAATCGCAATTTCCGGCTCTACAGACCAGGGTGTGCCTTTTTCCTTGACGATAGTAGGTGGATACAGGTGGTAAACCAGGGATGATACCCCTGAAAAGCCCTGTGTCCCGACCAGTTCTTCCTGGTACAGGACACCCGCATGGTTGCGAAACTGTACGTGGCGTTTCCGCGGAACCTTGCCCATCTTATGGTAAAATGCCATACGCTTTTTCGGCAAAGATGGCAGGTGATTCCAAAACCGTCCCTGACCCCGCTCAGCGACGGCGATGATTATTGTCAGCCCCTGCTGTACAACGGACTTCCTGGTCCGTTGTACGGTGACGTATTACAAAATTACCGTCATAAGCGACTTGCTGAAAAAACGCTGTACCTTGCGGCGTTTTTGGCAAAATAGAGGGACAAAGGCTTCCGTTCGTTCGTTTTTCTGACCGCCCGTCCGGCGGAGTGTGTGGAAAAGAAGAGCAGAGGTGCCGGCAGCCAGGTATCCTCGTTCATTTTTTTTCACCAGCCTGCCGGCTCCGGCAGGCACACACTATTTTAATGACTGCATTCAAGAATTTGGGTATCGACGACGATCTGCTACAAGGGATCGCCGCTTTAGGATTTGAGACGCCCACCCCGGTACAGGAACTGGTTATCCCGACTGCCCTGACCACTGACGATGACATTATCGCGCTGGCACATACCGGTACCGGCAAAACCGCCGCTTTCGGCCTGCCCCTGCTGCAACGGATCAACCCGGAAGAACGCGGCATCCATGCGCTGGTGCTGTGCCCCACGCGCGAGTTGTGCGTACAGGTTGCCAGCGACCTGGTCAACTATTCCAAGTTTGCCCACCAGTACAAAGTCGTGGCTGTGTACGGCGGCGCGAGTATTGAAACACAAATACGCCAGATCAAGGCCGGCGCACAGATCATTGTCGCCACTCCCGGCCGCCTCATGGACCTGATGACCCGCAAAGCCGTGCGGCTCGACCAGGTAGAGCGCGTGGTGCTCGACGAGGCCGACGAGATGCTCAACATGGGCTTCAAGGAGGCTATCGATTTTATCCTCGGCGCTGCGGAAAACCGCAGTTCCATCTGGCTGTTTTCGGCGACCATGCCCGACGAGGTACGTGTCATTGCGGCCAATTACATGGACAATCCCCGCGAACTGAGCACAGGAAAACGCAACCAGACCAATGAGAACATCGAGCATATCTATTATGTATGCCGCGCCAACGACCGTTACGCCGCGCTCAAACGCGTGGTGGACGCCAACCCCGGCATTTATGCCCTGATCTTCTGCCGCACCAAAAATGAAACGAAGGAGATCGCCGAGCAAATGATCCGCGACGGCTACGACTCCGACGCCCTGCACGGCGACCTGGCCCAGAGCGACCGCGACCGGGTGATGCAGCGCTTCCGCGAGGGCAACCTCCAGTTGCTCGTCGCTACCGATGTGGCCGCCCGCGGACTCGATGTGAGCAACATCAGCCACGTGATCAACTTCGGCCTGCCCGATGAGATCGAGTCGTATACCCACCGATCGGGTCGTACCGGTCGCGCCGGCCGTACCGGAGTGAGTATCAGCATCGTCACGCCGAAGTATGAAGACAAAATCCGCCTGATCGAGCGCAAGACCAAAGCGAGTTTTGCCAAAATGCCCATCCCGACGGGAATGGAGGTCTGCGAACAGCAACTGTTTCAGATCGTCAACAATATTCACACCCAGGAAGTACACCACGCGGAGATCGAGCCTTTTATGGGTCGCATCTACGCCGAGTTGAAAGACCTTACCAAAGAGGAACTCATCAAGCGATTTGCGAGTGTGGAATTCAACCGCTTCCTGGCTTATTACCGCAGCGCGCCGGATATCAACATCTACCCGAAAGGCGACAAACGCAATGTGCGCACGGAAACGGCGCGTCCGAACGGGAGCATGCAGCGCCTCTTTGCCAACGTCGGTGAAATGGACGGTGTGTCGAAGCGCGACTTTATCCAGTTGCTTTCCAAAACACTTGGCGTACCGAGTCAGGCGATCGGCCACATCGACATGAACCGCGCCTATATGCACTTCGACCTCGATTCCGCCTATGTCGACACCGTGCGCGAAGGGCTCTCGGAATTCACCATCAACGGCCGCCGCATCCGCCTCGACGATGCCTCGGAAAAACAGGAGAAGCGGGGACCGAAGTCAGACCGCCCTTTTGAAAAATGGGACAAAAAGAAGAAGAAAGGTAAGAAGTGGTGAGTTCGTGCCGCCACCAAGCCTCCAACGCATAAAAAAACGCCTTTTGCGGTTTCAACCACAACAAGGCGTTTTTTTATCTGCCAACATTATACTCACTTACCCTTTCTCGTCCGCAACGGTATTTCCGGAAGGTTCCCCTGCCGTATCTGCGGCGGTCGTTCCATCCGTAACGGAAGGATCGGCAGGCGGTTCATCGTCCGGCAATTCTGCTACAGGCGACTGTTCCGGGTCGGGTAGCGCATCGGGGTCTTCGGGCATCATGTCAGGAGAAATTGATTCCTCCTTTTTCTGCTCATCCATAAAGCCATCGCGAAAAAACCGGCGCTGGAACAACAGAATGGAAAGAATACCGGTGGTGATGGACGCATCGGCCACATTAAAGATAGGACTGAAGAACAAAAAACTGTCGCCGCCCAGCCATTCGGGCAGCGTGATGGTAGTGATGGGGAAATAGAACATATCGACCACGCGCCCGTGCAAAAAGCCGTTCATCGGCAAGCCCTCGGCGAGGCCATATCCCTGGCCGAAAGGCGCCAGGACAGCCAGTCCGTCGTCGTGAAAACCGCCGGTAAAGATGAGCGCGTAAAAAGTGCTGTCGATAATATTGCCCAGCGCTCCGGCCGTTATCAGGCCGATGCAGTACACAAATCCTATCGGCGCTTTTACACGCAACAACATGCGCGTGTACCAGATCAGGCCGGCTACCATCAGGATTCGAAACACACTGAGCAGCAGTTTGCCGTAGTCGAATTCGCCGTGCGTTACATTGAATTCAATGCCGAATGCCATGCCTTTATTTTCCACGAAGTGCAGGCGGGCCCAGTTGAGGCCGAACATCTTCACTTCGTCGTTCAACGCAAAATTCGTCTTGATGTAAAACTTGGTGGCCTGGTCGATCAACAATACCAGCAGTACCAGCAAGGCCACTTTATATCCCTGTTTCAACGTAACGGTGGGTTTTTGTGAAAAAGTCCGCAAAGAAACGACGATTCCTGCGATTACAAGGGTAATTGACGCGTAGAAATTGGAAATTCCGCACTGTCTATCGTCTGCTGTCCAACTGCCGCAACAGCCAGTCGCGCTCCATTAACGGATTGGTGCCGGTGATAAGTTGCCTCAGCCGTTCGGTCTGGGCCTTGGAGTAGGGGTTGAGGTGGAGCAGTTTTTTCATCAGACTGATGAGGTTTTTGTAAGCGGATTTTCGGGCAGGGTCGAGCGCTTCCTTGCGTTGCAGGTAAATGCGCAGGCTTTCGAGCAGCGATTCAAAAGCATCAAGTTCGTCCTGTTCGTAGTATATTTTTAACAACATGGTCTTGGCCACAATGTTTTGAAGCATATCGTCGTATTCAAACTCGACAAGATAGCGCTGTGCTTTGTCATAATCTCCTTTCTCAAAGTAAAGCCTGGACAGGCTGAAGTTGACAGTTCCGTTTCGGCGTTTTTCCTCCAGAAATTGCTGGTATTTATCGATGAAATTCTCTGCCCAGTCAAACTCCCCGATGCGCATGGCAAATGCAACAGCGTTGCTGAAAGTATAACTCGTGATCTGGTTGTTTTCTATAAGTATACCGGTCTCCAGCCCCTGCCGGTAAAAATTAAGGGCCCGCCGGCAGTAATCGAGGTTGCCTTGATTGACCTTTGCAGCACAGTAATTTAACGCAGCAAGATAAAAGGTACGTACTTCCGATGGGCCAAAGTGTTCCATTTTGGTATGGATCAATTGCTCCATTTTATCAAAATAGGTTTCTTCACTCGGATTGATCAAGGCCATATAGGTAAAGTAATAGGCTGCTATTGCAGGTTCTTCCAGCATCTTGTTCCGGCTGGCATACAACAGGGCTTCTTCCAGCAGGCCGTGGTTGTAGCTTATTTTCTGATAAATGCGGTGGTGCGCAAGCATATCCTTGCTGATCCGCAGGCGCTCTTCGATGAACCACTTTTCCAGTGCATCTGCCGTTTCCTGCAGATTGGCGGGCGCATGCTGGGTGATACTCATTCGGAGTTCATGTTCTTCCTGTTCAAGAAAAAACTTATTGAGCAGGTAATACGTATTGCGCAGAGGTTGGCGCTCCAGTTTTTCAGAACCCATTCTGTGGGCCTGTTTATAGGCCTTTTCCAGTTTTCGTTTCCGGTAGATTCTGGTTAACGACAAATGGTATTGGACTTTATCCGCCGTAAAATCTGTAAACACCAGATACTCTTCGATGGCCTTGAGCAAAAAGAACATGACCTGCCGCATATAGGCATCATCGTACGGCTGGGCGGGGAAAACAGCCTTCCAGGCCTTCTCTTTTTCCGGGGATTCGTCGTCATCCGCCAAATTTTGGCACAAATAATCAAACAACCTGATTACATCCTGCCGTTGATTGTGGGCCGGCGATTGCAACCATTTTTGAATATCCCGCACCTCTTTACGCTCAAGCGCGTGCACGATCTCTGACAATATACTTTTTTGCATGTCGCTTTTGGATTATTTATTCAACAAACCACCGGCCAATTTTTGGTTTTAAACGTTTGGTAGCGCTTAAAAATGCATTATTTTCAACTTTTTATAAAAACAAACGCCAAAAATCGGAAAAAACAAGCAACCAAAACAACTCAACAAATGCAAATTTTTGTCTTTTACACGTCACATCTGTATCCGCACTTTTGTACCGTCAAAGAAAGGCTAATGCAAAGCCTAATCCGTTATCTCATGTTCAAGCACTGTCTGATACTTTTCCTGATCCTGTTGTTCTCGGCAAACGTCGAGGGACAAGGTTGGGAACGTGTGTTTGGCGGCGGCGGTCAGGACCAGATCAATGCCGTTGCACCGACGCATGATGGCGGTTACATCATGACGGGCTTTTACGGACTGAACCAGATCAGCCTGATCAAGGCAGATGCCGACGGCAATCTTCAGTGGAGCAAGAACTACCCGGTAAGCCCTGATGCCGCCGGAACGGCTGTAGTCGCCACGCAAGACAGCGGGTATGCTGTTGCCGGTTATATAGAGGGTGTAGGCGCCGGCGAACGCGACGTTTACCTCTTTAAAACAGACGCTTATGGCAATGTGCTGTGGGCAAAAACCTTCGGCGGTATCAAAGACGACGAAGCAACCGGACTGCTCGAACTTGCCGACGGCAGTTTGGTGATTTGCGGTTTTACCACCAATTTTCTGATTACGGTCACCGGCGAATGGACGGAAGATATATACCTGATCAAAACGGATTCGAAAGGTACTCCCATCTGGACCAAGACCTTTGGCCAGCAACTGACCAAGGAAAGGGGTAATGCCATAACGACCGCAAGCAACGGAGGTTTTCTGGTTGCCGGAAGTTTCAGGGTTCAAACGGCATCGCCCGGCGATGTGGATTTCTATGCAGTCCGGTTCGACGCGCTGGGCAATCCTCAATGGGATTACAAATACGGCTTTATCAACAGCGACGACGTGGCCAAAGCCGTTGTACGCACTACAGACGGCAATTTTGTGCTGGCCGGTGGAACAAATGCATTCCAGGGTGGCGCAGGTCTCTTGATGAAGATTGACGGCAACGGCAGCAATTCCATAATCTGGCAGAACACTTTTCCCAAGACCAATTTCAATGCGGTTGCGCGGGATCAGTTCGACGGGTTCTATGTTGCCGGCAGGAAAGACCTGACTACGGCTCAGGGCGACCTGTATATCCTGCATGTAGATTTTGAAGGCGAGGAAATATGCAATGCAGTAGTGGGAAAAGCCGGCGCAGATGAGGCTTACAGCATCATTTTTACGCCCGACGGCGGCGCAGCAGCAGCCGGATACAGTTTTCCGTTTTTTGCAGGCTCCGAACAAAATGCATATCTCGTTAAAGCAGACCTGAACTGTGAGGTATTCACGAGTTATATAAAAGGAAATATTTTTCAGGACCTCAACAACAACTGCCTGCCGGATATCGGTGAAGCCGGACTGGAAGACTGGGTTGTGAAAATTGTCAGTCCTAACTTTTCCCGTTTCGCAGTAGCCAACGAGAATGGCGATTTTCGGCTGGCGGTCGATACCGGCCAGTATGAACTGACGCTGTTCGCACCAAACGAATACTGGCAGGCTTGTGATGCCATCACAAACGTTACGGTTCCGGATTTTTACGATACGGTCAACACCCGGATTCCGGTGCGCGTTTTGTACTCCTGCCCGCGCAATGAAGTGGATGTCGCTACACCCATACTGCGCAGCTGTAACGATAATTTGTACACCATCCGGTACTGCAATACGGGTTCTGTATCATCGCAAAATACCCGTGTCGAGGTGTCTTTCGATCAGGCATTGACGGTGACCGGCAGTTCGATTCCCGGTATTGAAACTCCTCCGGGTAGTAATAATTACGTGTACAATGTGGGTACTTTACCCGAAGGCGAATGCGGCACATTTACCGTCACAGCGTTTCTGGATTGCGACAATCTGGTTGGCCAGACACACTGCGTAACCGCACATATCTATCCGGATACATTCTGCAACCCCGGCATTAACTGGGACGGCTCTATTATCCGGGCCCGGGCAATATGCGACGGCGATACGATGGTACGGATGTACCTGCACAATATCACGGCCAACAAAATGAACACCGAGTTGGATTTTGTGATTGCAGAGGATCTGGTCATGCTCACTGCTCCCGGTGATCCGAATTTCCGGTTCAAACTTGAGGCCGAGCAGGATACCAATATCTGGAGCCACAAAGCCAACAACAAAACCTACCGCATTATCGCCCAGCAAAGTCCCGGCTACCCGGGCTCGGGTTATCCGACGGCGGCGGTAGAAGGATGCAAAACCGATACGAGCGTTAATCCGATTTCGCTCGGCTTTTATACCATGTTCCCGGAAGACGATGCCGACGCTTTTGTCGAAACCGACTGCCAGGAGAGTTACGAAACCGATTACAATCCGACTTACCTTAAAAGAGGTCATCCCAAAGGCTACGACGTGGCCCACTACGTCAGTCCGGAAACCGATTTGGACTATTTAATCCAGTTCCGCAACACCGGGACAACCACCGTACAGAAGATCATCATCCGCGACACTTTGTCGACGGCGCTTGATCCCTCAACGGTTCATCCTGGAGCTGCCAGCCATCCCTATGACTTCGAGGTTTACGGTCAGGGTATTGTGCAGTTCACACTCCCCAACGTTAATCTTGCGCCGGGTAGCAGCGCGAGCGAAGGCTTCGTCAAGTTCCGCGTTTCTCAAAAACCGAATATTGAGTGCGGAACGACGATCTTCAACAGCGCTGCTATCTATTTTGACTTTAATGCGCCGGTCATCACTAATCAAACTTTCCACACCACCTGCATAGACACGGTGTTTGTGCAAACAAAAGAAATTCACCTCGCAGGCGCCGATGTGCGGATTTATCCCAATCCGGTCATAACGGATGCCGTCAATTTCGAGGTGATGGGCGTACAGGCGCAGACCTATGGTTTGCATGTGTACGATGCCCAGGGCCGATTGCTTTCCAATGCTTTCTTTAATCAACCCACATTCCGATTGTTCCGACATCAACTCCCGGCTGGAGTAATCTTCTACCGGCTTACCGCTGATGGTAAGCCGGTAGCCTCCGGGAAACTAATCGCGCAATGACAAAAGCGCAGGAAAGAGGCCATCCCGACCAGGATTACATTCATGAAACATAACCAAGGGCCGTGCAGCAAATGAGCAGCGCGGCCTTTTTGGTGTTCGTCACTGCTTATCGCCGTACGCCAGATCGCCCGCGTCGCCCAGTCCCGGTACGATATACGACTTTGCGGTCAGTTCCTCATCGATAGCGCCCGTCCAGATACGGGCCTGCGGATAACGCCGCCGCACAGCGTCCAGGCCTGCCGTGCTGGCGATGATCGCAGCAACATGGATGGTATCGGGAGTTCCAAAACGCAACAGTTCCTGCAGGGCAACATTGATGGAAGCGCCGGAAGCCAGCATCGGGTCACAAAGAATAAGTGTGCTGCCGTTCAGGTCGGCTGTGCTTACATAGTCCAGTTGTATGTCAAACGATCCGTCTTTATGGTGCCGGCGGAAGGCGGAAATAAAGGCATTGTCGGCATGGTCGAAATAATTGAGCATGCCCTGGTGGAAGGGCAAGCCGGCGCGCAAGATGGTCCCCAGCACAATGCGTTTCGATGGCAGCATCACCGGTGCAATTCCGAGCGGCGTTTCCACCTCAAACAGTTCGTAATCAAGCGTTTTAGAGATTTCGTACGCCAATATTTCGCCGGTGCGCTCCATGTTCCGGCGAAAGCGGGCACGGTCTTTTTGTATTTCTGCATTGCGCAGCTCCGCCACAAACCGGTTGGCGATCGTATTGTTTTCAGCGAGATTGAATACCATAGTTTGGATATTTGAACGGGGAAAGATAGATTTTTCATTTGGCAAATCACCTGCTCCCGACTGCCTGAAAACCGTACTTTTCGCAGTGAAAGCATTTTTTCTATGTTGCTCAAAACACGTGGTATCGTTTTCCGGACGGTGAAATACGGCGACAGCAGCGTCATCTCCGACATTTTTACCGAAGAGAAGGGGCTGCATACGTTTATCGCCGGCGGGGTGCGCAGCGCCCGGGCGCGCATGCCCTACAACCTGTTCCAGCCCATGACGGCGGTGGACCTGGTATGCTATTTCCGCGACGATGCCGATGCCATGAACCGCCTGAAGGAACTCCGCGCAGCAGAGGTCTGGAGCAGGATTCCTTTCGATATCCGCCACGGCGCCGTGGCCCTGTTTATGGCGGAAATATGCCGAAAAACCATTCAGGAGTCTGAAGAAAACCGCGACCTTTTCGATTTCCTGCTGGATACCCTGCAATGGCTGGATACATCCCCGCACCCTATTGCCAACCTGCACCTGCACTTCCTGCTCCAACTGTCCGGTTTTCTCGGCTTTCAACCTCAGGAAGAACCTGAAGACGCCGGAGAACTCTTTTTCGATCTGAAAGAAGGCAATTTCAGCCCGGTTCCGCTTGTCCACCCGCATTACCTGGAGCCGGAACAGACCCGGCAGATGCTGGATTTGCTACACCTCCCCCTCCGGCAATGCCATGAAGTGGCGCTCAACCGTCCACAACGCAAAGCCCTCCTGCAGCATTTGTTGCAATTCTATCAGTACCATGTGCCCGGGTTCACCGATATCAATACGCCGGATATCCTGGAGATGGTGATGTGAGCGGTGTGGAGGCAGCACCCTCCTAATCCTATTTCAGGTTCTCCAGCAACTCCACCACTTCTGCCCTTTTGCGCACCGACACCGGGATAAGGTCGCTGTTTTTCAGGCGCAGGTAACCGCCGTCTTTTTTTACAAATTCGTGTATGTATCTCAGCGCGACGAGGTGCGACTGGTGCACGCGCAGGAAATTGTGCTGGTCGAGGAGTTGCTCGAATTGCTTGAGCGTACGGGTCACGAATATTTTTTCACCGCTGCTCAGGAAAAACCAGGTATTGTTGCCATCCGATTCGCAGCGGATGATACTGTCGATGTCGACCACGGAAATACGCTCCTGGGAAGTGAGCGAGATGCGGCTGGGCAATGCTTCGGGGCGGCGGATCGTTTCACGCAGCAGGCGCATGCTTTCGGCAGTGCCGGCCATCTGGCGTTTGGCTCTGCCGACGGCTTCGCGAAGCAGATGGGGGTCGACGGGCTTTAACAGGTAGTCTACGGCAGCGTACCGAAACGCCCGTATGGCGTGCTCGTCGGACGCCGTAATGAATATGATACGCGACGACAGGTTGGGGAAAATATCGAGCAGGTCGAAACCCGTGCCGTCGCCCAGCAGGATATCCAGGAAAATGATGTCGGGGGCCGCCTGCCCCAGCAACCTGGCCGCCGCAACAATACTTCCGGCGGTATTTACCACCTCTACTTCCGGACAATGCTCCGCCAGTTCGTTTTGAAGGGCCTGAACGGCCTGAGGCATGTCTTCTACAATGATTGCGGTCATATAATTATGGTTGATGCGTTATGGTTCGGGTTATGGTTCGGGGTATGGTTCGGGTTATAGTTTGGGTACCAAAGGGTACCGCCGGCTTTAGCCGGCGACCTCCCGACACCCCAAAGGAATTTTCCAGGACTCTTATGTATTCACCGGGTGATGCCGGAGGTACTTTCTATGTGTAATTCGCCGGCTAAAGCCGGCGGTACCTTAGGGGTACCTTAGGGGTACCACTAAAAATTGACCATAGCCGGCAGGCGGACGGTCACCTGCGTGCCGGCAACTTTCCCTTCGCTGTTTGTTATATCCTCGTATTCCAACACCGCATATTGCCGGCCTTTTTTCAGCGCTTCCAGGCGCTCCCGGGTAACATCGAGGGCTACGGAGGTGTGACCAGGCTTTCTTTCCTGCCGCAGCAGCATGGCTTTTTCGCGGCCGACGCCGTTGTCGCGAATGGTACATTCAAGCAGCCCGGCGTCAACTCCGGATGCTGAAGTTACCGCATTTATGCCGTCAGAAACGGGATTGGGATCGTACCGGAACACTACTTCAATCCTCCCGGCGTAATTCAAATGCGATATGCCGTGTATTACGGCGTTTTCCACAAAGGGTTGCAACATCATGGGCGGAATCTCGATTTCACGGGGATCGATATTTTCCGGTAGTGTGATGGAAAAGGCAAACCTGTTCTGCTGGCAAAACTGCTCGATACGCAGGTATTGTTCGAGGGTATCCGCTTCTTCCTTCAGGGAAATGATCTGTTTCCGCGAGTTATGAAGGATCGAACGCATCAGCGCAGCGAAGGCGCTGATCTCCTGCTTGGCTGCCTGGGTATCGCCGGCGCCGACCAGCGATTGAATACTGTTGAGGGCATTAAAGATGAAGTGCGGGTTCATCTGAAGTTGCAGCGCCTTCTGTTCGAGTTGGAGCAGGCGGTTTTGCACTTCAAGTTTTTCGCGTTTGACCTGTTCAGCCCTCCTGACGGCCCGAATGCGAATTTGCAGGATGGATAGTACCAGGCCCAGCAAAGTCAAAACTGCAAGCACCTGAAACCAGCCTTTTTGCCAGAATGGCGCTTTAATGGAGAAAGGCGCTTTCAGGGGTTCCGTAAAGAGCACTCCGTCGGAGGTGGCTTGTATCATAAAATTGTATCCACCCGGTGGCAGGCCGGCGAAGTTGACCGACTGCTGCGTCGACAACGGCGACCATTCGGCGTTGTCGGCCCCGTCGAGTTTCCAGCGGTAGCGCACCTTGTCCGGGTGATTGAGGTCGATGGCGCGAAATTCAAAACTGAGGTGGTTGTCGTTCCAGGAAAGTTCGAGCCCCTCGCGCAAGCCACCGTTTTCATCTGCCCATGCCGCGTAGGGCGTTTGGGATAAAGGCCTGTAAAACAACGATATGTCATCAAAATGAAGGACGGGCGCCGTACCGATGTATTTGCGGTTGGAAGGCACATAACGCATCAGGCCGTTCATCGTGCCGAACCAGAGGTTGCCTGCCCGGTCGCATATAGCCGCGTCCTGGCAGGTCTCGATGCCGAGGAAGCCCTCGTTTTTACCAAAATGTTCGACGGACTTTACCCCAAACCCCGGTTTTTCCAAAGAAAACCCCTGTTTCTCAAAACTGACCTTGTCGACGCCGTTCTCACTGCCGATCCACAGGTTTCCGGCACGATCGAACTGAAGCAGATAAATGTTGCGGGAGGAAAGCGGGCGCGGTGTTTCCAGGGGCCGGAACATTATTCTTTCCCCGTTTCTGTCGGCAACAAACACGCCATCACCTTTTGTGCCGACCCAAATGTATCGACCCATCGTATCAAAAGCCATACAACGCACGGGAGCGCCGGAGAGTCCGTTGGCCTGGTCATATTCCGCCATCCTGTTTTTAACCCAGCCGACTTTACCACCGGGCGTGCCATACCACAGATAACCGTATTTATCCGTTTGAATAGAGGCTATTTGTTTCTTTTTCAAGCCTTCAGGCATTTCTATTTTCCTGATCGACAATACATTGGAGTCGGACAAGCCAACCAACGCCAGCCCGTCGGATGCCGTGGCAACCCACATGTCCCCTAATCCATCCGGCATAATCTTCTGAATCCAGTCGCCCGGCAGCCCTTTTGACTTGTTCAGGACATGCATACCCGAACTGTCGAAAACAGCGATGCCCTTGCCCTCCGTACCTACCCAGATGCGCCCGAGCCGGTCTTCGGCGATCGTCCTGCATTTTATATTCAAATAGCCGCTATCGGGGGTGAAGCGGTGCAGGCCTGTCGAGTCGAGCACCTGCAGGCCGTTTTGCGACACCGACATCCAGATGCGGCCTTTGCTGTCTTCCATGACGGCATAGACGCGGTCGCCGATCAGGCCATCCCGGCGGTCGAAATGTTTGAAATCCCGCGCGATAAAGCGCGCCACCCCGCCCCCTGAAGTGGCGGCCCACATGGTACCGCTGTTGTCGCGCACCAGGGCGCAGACGTAATTGCGCGGGAAGCCCTGCCGTTCGCCGAGTTGCGTCCAGGCGGAGTCCCGCACCGACCAGATGGCCAGCCCCTTATCGGTCGTGCCCACCCACATGTTACCTTCGGCGTCTGCCTGCATGCAGATGGCGTTTTCGAACAGGGCATCTGTGTGCGTAGCCACTACCGCCATGCGTGTTTCATCGACCACGGCGATGCCGGCAGGTGTGGCCATCCAAATATTGCCCTGCCCGTCGCGTGCGAAGGCACGCACGAGGTTGGAGGGGAGATTTTCCCTGGTTGTCAGCCTTTTCAACATATCGCCCAGCAGGCAGGCGCCCTGATTGGTACCGATCCAGAGGCCATTTGTTGAGGGAAAAAGCCCGTAAACAAGTGGCCTTTGGGGAAATCCGGGTATTGGATACAGGTGAAAACCATCGTCATCAAGGGAAACCAGATCGTTCTTTATGGTCATCAGCAACTTACCGGTACGGTCCCGGGAGATGCGGGTTACCGGTTCGGAAAATCCTTCGCGGGGATTATGCCATTTCGCGCCGTCGAACCACGCAACACCCAGGTTCGTACCCACCCAGATGCGGCGGCGGTCGTCTTCAAAAAGGGCATTCACGTAGCTGGAGGGCAGCCCGTCGGCATCGGTATAGGTCTGGAAAAAGCGTCCGTCGTACCTGCAGACGCCCCCGCCCTGGGTGCCGAACCACATGTAGCCTTTACTGTCCTGAATGGCCGCAAACACCTGCGACTGCGGCAGTCCGTCTTCCAGCGAATAGGTGAGGAAGTTCTGGGCCGAGGCGGTTTGCAGCAGCAGTAGCAGCAGTGGCAGCAACAGGGTGCGGATGTTCATGCGTGTCGGGACTGGAGCAGGTTAACAGGAACATTCGGATGTAATGATGACCATTCGTTCGTATTCCAGGTAAAGAATCCGGTGACCACACACTATTTTCCCAAAGTTCCAGTCATGGTCGCTTTGCGGGCTTAGTACCCAGGTATCGTCAGCCGGATTGTCGGAGGGATGCCTGATATCCCACTCGTAATTATTCATATAGTTGAATATCAAAAACGCTTCCTCCATCGACAGATCAGGCAAAATCATCCGTGATTCCCCGCTTTTACTGACACGGGTATCCACCATGATCCCGTTGCCGAATATTTTCTTTGTGGTGGACTCGGGGCCTGCGTATTCAAAAGTACCGTGCTTTTCGTCGACCAGCAACCCGAAATTCCGGGTGGCGTATGTGTCAAAGTTTTCAAAAACGGGCTTTCCGGTATTTTTTTCAGTGGTGTAGCGCATAGCGGGCAGCCGGGACAGGTACCCGTCGAACACCCAGCCTGTATCGCCGTGGAATACCACCCGGGCGAACATCCCGCGGAGGGTAACGGCGGGATATACCGAGCCGTTACCCGAAAAGCCGGGCACGGCCTCCACCTCTGCATTATCCAGCCCTTTGCCGCTCTTTTCATTCAACACCAGCACGACAGCACCGTACGGGATACCGGTCACCCTTGCCGCCTTGAGCGAAGCCTCCCGGCGAAGCACCAGCCCCGATTGTGCCCAGACATGGAGCGTATCGCCAGGGACATAACGGTCGATGGCCTGTAGAGCAGGCAGGCAACAAACAGACATTAAAAAGAAGAGCGCATGTTTCATCAGGATGTTTTTTTGCAAACTGGCAGAAGGGTCGGTTGTGGGTGGAAAATTACGGCACTTCGGCTGGAATGATGTTGTAAAGGTGGTTTATGCTCTTGTTATATGATTCGGTATTCTAAAATTCAGGGCTGATTATCGATCATGCGGCGGCATGCGCCGAGCATTTGCAAAACATTGACGGCTTCGAAGTGCCCCTGCAACCCGATTTTACCCTTATTTTTGCGGCGTTTAAAGATCATTTGCCACATAACCGTATCGTCCGACTATGAAAATCAACCGCATACTGCTTGTCTATTCTTTTTTACTCACGGCTTTCACATCTCTTTCCGCACAGGGTATTGAGTTTTTCCACGGCACCTGGGCGGAGGCACAGGAAAAGGCCAGGGTCGAAGAAAAACTTATTTTTGTTGATGCTTTTGCTTCCTGGTGCGGCCCCTGCAAGCGCATGGCGTCCAGTGTTTTTCCCCAGGAGAAAGTCGGCGCCTATTTCAATGTCAACTTTATCAACCTCAAAATTGACATGGAAAAGCCCGAAAATGCCGAGTTTGCTGGCAAGTTTCCGGTGAGCGCCTACCCGACGCTGATGTTCATCGACGCCACGGGCAAACTGGTGCAAAAGGCCGTTGGCGCCAAAGACGCCGATCAGTTGCTCGACTTTGCACAAAAGGTGATTGGCCGCAACGATAAATCGGGCGATTATGAAGTCGCCTACAACGAAGGCAAACGCGATCCCGAATTCCTGCTCGACTATGTGCGCGCCCTCAACGCAGCCGGCAAACCCTCGCTCAGGATCACCAACGATTACATCAACGCCCAAAGCGACCTCACCACCGATATCAACCTGCGTTTTCTGCACGAAGGCGCCGTTGAGGCCGATAGTCGCGTATTCGATCTGTTGTTGAAGCACCAGTCGAAAGTAGCGGCCCTCGTCGGCTCGGAAAAAGTAAACACCCGCATTGAAAGCGCCTGCAAAAAGACGCTGAAAAAAGCCATCGAATTCAAAAGCGAAGCGCTGCTGGACGAGGCCAAATCCAAAATGAAAGCGGGCGTGCCTGCCCGTGCCGAAGCCTTCGCCTACGACGCCGACATGAGCTACTACTCGGCCACTAAGGATGTGAAAAACTACCTCAAAGCGGCTCAGGCATACCAAAAGGGCGATGTAAAAAACAACTCGGCGCGCCTGCACGACCTCGTCATCAGCCTGCTCCGCGCGTTCCCCGATGAGTCCAAAGTACTCGATCAGGCGCAGAAGTGGAGCAAAACGGCGGCAGAAAACGGCGGTATGCCGGAATACTACCTCACGCTTGCCGAGATTTACAAGCGCCAGGGCAACAAGGAGAAAGCCCTCGACGCCGCTGAAAATGCCCGCAAGGCTATGGGAGAAAAAGACAATGGCCTGGGCGGTAAAATTGACTACTTCATCAGGAGTTTAGGCGAATAACGGATCATGAAACATTATTTGGCGCTGCTGTTGCTGTTGCTGCCGGCTGCCCGGGTTGCTGCGCAAAACGGCATTCAGTTCGAACACGAACTCTCTCTGGACGATGCCCTTGCCAAAGCAAAGGCGGAAGGGAAGGCCGTGTTTATGGATGCCTATACCACCTGGTGCGGCCCCTGCCGGCTGATGGCAACCAAGACCTTTACGGACTCGGCGCTGGGGGCGTACTTCAATGCCCGCTTCGTCAACCTGAAAATGGATATGGAAAAAGGGGAAGGGCCCGCACTGGCACAACGGTACGGAGTGGAGTACTACCCTACGCTGTTGTTCCTCAATCCGGACGGCGCCAGGGTGCACAAAGTAGTCGGTTATTACAATGCAGGCGACTTCCTCAAAGTTGGCACAACCGCGATGGACCCGGCTGCCAACCTGCTCGCACTGGAAACCCGTTACCGCCAGGGCGAGCGCAGTGCCGACCTGCTCCGCACCCTCACGGAAGCCAAAAGTGCGGCGGTAGACGCTTCATCGGTTGAACTGGCCAACGACTACCTGAAAACCCAGACCGACCTCGGCACGCCGGAAAACATGGACTTCATCATGCATTATGTCGAAGACCCCTATGCAAAGGGGTTCAGGTTCCTGCAGGAAAAACGCGCGGCTTTCGAGGCACGGTTTTCCCAAAAAGAGGTAAAGCAAAAAATCGATGCGATCTTTGAGAATTACCTGCAAAACCACGGCAACCTCCAACTCGGCGAGATACAGCGCCTGTACGGTGTCGTGTATCCGGAACACGGCGAACGGCTGGCCTCCAACTACCGGTTGACCTACTACCGCAAACACGGCGATATGGAGAACTTTGCCAAATCTGCCGTCGACCACTACAAACGATACCCCAGCGACGATGCCGACGAACTGAACGAAATGGCGTTCCTGTTCCTTCAAAATGTGCCGGACCAAATCATGCTCGAAAAGGCCCTTGATTGGGCCCGGCAGTCGGTGGCGATTCGGGAAACCAACTACAACCAGGATACACTGGCCCGGCTCTATCTCAAACTGGGGAAGAAAAAACAGGCCGCCGCTGCCGCACAACGCTCCATCGAACTGGCCAAATCGACCGGTGAAGACGCTTCGATGACGGTCGAACTGCTGGAAAAGATCAATGGCAAGTAGCGGCTTTGAGGAACCCGTTTCCCCGCTTTTTTACAAATGATCGAACCGCCTTGACCCAATCGCTGTTTAGGCTATTCCATAACCACGATCAGCAGGCAGTAAAGTACTACCCGCAAACCGGTAACCTCCAAAACCTGCAAACCATCAATCATGTCCAAACACGGAAAAGCACTCGTCGCCATGTCCGGCGGCATCGATAGTACCATGACCGCCGTTCTGCTCCACGAGGAGGGCTGGGAGGTGGTAGGTATTACCATGAAAACCTGGGATTACGCAAACTCCGGCGGTTCGAAGAAAGAAACCGGCTGCTGTTCGCTCGACAGCATCAACGACGCCCGGGCCG
>ERZ724514.205-NODE-205-length-26566-cov-5.245408_pt1 | contig 26566 bp, 12 predicted proteins | sample MGYA00376047_ERZ724514 | MGnify/ENA primary metagenome ERZ724514 (study PRJEB28724, sample SAMN07190883) | activated sludge metagenome | isolation source: activated sludge of sewage treatment plant in Hong Hong | place: Hong Kong | collected 2016-03-17 ...
ACGCTAAGCAGCAAATTTTTATCTGGTTCGCTCACCGTCTCCCGTCCACCGTCCACCGTCTCCCGCCACCCGTCTCCCGTCCACCGTCCACCGTCCACCGTCCACCGTCTACCGTCTACCGTACTGTCAAAATCATCCGGACCTTCCATGACTGCCAGCAGGGTAGCGATATCCTGGGGGTCGCGGGCAAGCACACCGATCTGGTCGAAGGAAGAACCGTAGGCGATCAGGCCATGCCGGGAGATGCGGCCATAGCCGGGCTTGAGTCCCCAAAGGCCGCAAAAGGCGGCCGGCTGGCGCACCGAACCGCCGGTGTCGCTACCCAGCGCGGCGAGGCAGGCGCCGGTTTGAACCGACACGGCTGCGCCGCCGGAGGAGCCTCCGGATACACGCGTCGGGTCGGCGGCATTTTTTACCGGGCCGTAAATGGAGTTCTCATTGGAGGAGCCCATGCCGAACTGGTCGCAGTTGGTACGTCCGATGATGATGGCGTCTTCTGCCAGCAGTCGCTCGACGGCTGTCGCAGAATAAACGGAGGTAAAACCTTCCAGTATTTTAGAGGCAGCCGTCACCTGGTGTCCGGCATAGCAAATATTGTCCTTTATGGAAATAACCGCGCCGAACAAACGGCCCAGTGAACCGGGATCAGCCTTGAGTCGCGCGTCGAGGGCATCTGCTTTTTCGAGGGCTTCCTGATCCCAGACTTCGATCCAGGCATTCAGGTGCCGGGTTTCTGTTATCCGGTCGAGGTAGTGCCCGACGATGGCGCGGCAGCTTGTCTCGCCGTTGCGGAGTGCGGTTTGAATGCCGGATAAAGCGTGGTAGTCTGACATGATGCAAAGGTATTTCTAATTCGACAGCCGTTATATCCGGAGGATACCTGTTACAGGTGGAAATAAAAATCCCCCGCTACTGAAAAGCAGCGGGGGATCGTGTATTCCGTCGAGGGCAAAGCGTTTACTCTTTGTCCAGTTGTTCTTTCAGTTGAGCCAGTGCAGCGAGATCGCCGAGGGTTTCTTTCTCGACTTTTTTCTGCACTTCCGTGATGGCGGCCTGCGCTTCGCCGGATTCTTTGGCGCGCTCGGCTTTCACCACCTCTTCTGCTTTGTATTTCAGATCTTCCAGGTAGCGGGTGTGCGAAACAAGGATACGGCGGTCGTCTTTATTGAATTCGATGACTTTGACCGTAACAGTTTCGCCTACGTCTACCGACTGGCCGTCTTCTTTCTTGATGTGCTTGGCCGGGGCGAATGCCTCGAGGCCCTGCGGCATCTGGAATGTAGCGCCCTTGTCGTCGCGTTTCAGGACCGTTGCTTCGTGGTAGGAACCGATCGGGAAGATAGCGTCGAAAGCATCCCAGGGGTTGTCCTGCGTTTGCTTGTGTCCGAGGCTGATCTGGCGCTTGTCTTTGTCGATATCAAGCACCACCACATCCATCGTGCTACCCACTTTGGTGAACTCGCTGGGGTGGGCATAACGCTTCGTCCAGGAGAGGTCGCTGATGTGTACCATGCCGCCGACGCCTTCGGAGAGTTCCACAAAAATGCCGTAGTTGGTGATGTTCTTCACCGTGCCGGTGTGGTTGCTGCCGATGGGGAAGCGTTCTTCGATTTCGCTCCAGGGGTCGGCGGTCAGTTGCTTGATCGACAGCGACATTTTGCGGTCGGCGCGGTCGATGGTTACGACGCGTGCTTCCACTTCCTGGCCCATTTTGAAGTATTCCTTTGCGTTGATGCTCTGGTTGCCCCAGGTGATCTCGCTGATGTGGATAAGGCCTTCGACACCGGGCTGGATTTCCACAAATGCGCCGTAGTCTTCGATGTTGACGACTTTGCCGGTCACGATCGAACCTTCGTTAACTTCGGCAGAAAGCACCTCCCACGGATGCGGGGTGAGTTGCTTGAGGCCGAGGCTGATGCGTTTCTTGTTTTCGTCGAAATCGAGCACCACGACATTGATGCGCTGGTTGAGTTGCAGCACCTCGCTCGGGTGACCGATACGGCCCCAGCTGATATCGGTGATGTACAGCAGACCGTCTACGCCGCCGAGGTCGAGGAACGCACCGAAGTCGGTGATGTTCTTCACGATACCTTCGAGTACCTGTCCTTTTTCGAGGCTGCCGAGAATTTGCTCGCGCTGTTCGGCGAGATCGCTCTCGATCAGTGCTTTGTGGCTCACAACGGCGTTTTTGATCTGCTCGTTGACTTTCACCACCTTGAATTCCATCATTTTGCCGACGTACTGGTCGTAGTCGATCACCGGTTTGATGTCGATCTGTGAGCCGGGCAGGAAGGTTTCCAGTCCGTTGCAGTCGACGATCAGGCCGCCTTTGGTTTTGCTGATGACCGTACCGCGGATAATGGTTCCGTTTTTAAACGAATCCACGATGCTTTCCCAGGCGCGCAGGATTTTTGCTTTGCGACGGGAAAGGCCGAGTTGGCCCTGGCTGTCTTCCTGGCTTTCCACGTAAACTTCTACTTCGTCGCCCTGGGCGAGGTCGGGAATATCGCGGAATTCGCTCATGGCGATGAGGCCATCGCTTTTGTAGTTGATGTCGAGTACCACATCGCCGCCGCTGATAGCGCTGACACGGCCCCTGATGATCTCGTTTTCGGCAACGTGGCTCAGTGTCACGTCGTATTGCTTCAACAGGGTGGCTTTCTCTTCGGGCGTGTATGCCAACGCGCCGCGTCGATCCATTTGCCAGTTGAAATCGTCGTGTGCGCCGCCTGCGGGCAGGGTGTCGAACACAGGCAGTTCTACCTCTTCTTCTTCCTCTTCCGTTTCTTCGGCAGTCACTTCGGCTGCCTTGGCTTGTTTCGGTTCCGGTTTGCTTTCCGGTTCTTCTTCTTCGGCTTCGGTTTCCTCTGCTTCGGCAACAACCTCGATTGTTTCGGAGGCTGCCTCTTCGGCTTCGGGCTCTTCAGCCACAACCGGCGTTTCGGCTTCTACCTCTACCTCTACAACTGTTTCTTCCACAGCGACCGGCGTTTCGGCTTCTGCCTCGACAACGGTTTCTGTTTCAGCCTTGGGGGTTTCTTCTGTTGATTCAACGGTGGGTTCTGCAGGAGTCACGGTTTCTTCCTGCTCGTTGTTGAGTTCCTTTTCTTCGTCAGGTAACATAGTATTGGAAAGGCGGTTTTACCCGGAAAAAGATAGCCGGGTGGGGCTTTTATAATGTTTACTGCTGCGCCGGCTTCACTTTGGGGCGAAGCCGTTACCCCTGCTTTTTAAAGCGGGCGCAAAGGTAATGCTATTTACTGAACTGTAAAAGCAGGCGTGCACTTTTCATTTCAAAAAGTGCACGCCTGTCTGGCAGGTTAACGGCCGCCCCGAATCAGTTCGATGTACCCGTTCAGGATATTCTCCCGGAGCACCGTGCCGCTCACGCGTTTTTCATACACTTTGCAAACATAAAAATAGGTGCCTTCGGGCAACTCTTTGCCTGCTTCGGTGGTGCCGGCCCATTGAATGGCGGGGTCTTGTGTGCTGAAAACGAGATTGCCCCAGCGGTTGAATATTTGCATATCGACGCGTTCCACGAAGCGCCAGCCCGGGAAAGGGGTAAAACGGTCATTCTGGTTGTCGCCATTGGGGGTAAAGGCGTTCGGCAATTCGTAATTGGGACAGTTGTCTACGCAGACGATATTGCTCCGGTCGCTTTCGTTTCCGACGGAGTCGATGGCGGATACGGCATAACAACCCGCCAGGCCGTCGTCGAGCGAGTGCTCGAAGGTAGTGTTGTCTGCACCGTCGATGGTTTCCAGCAATTCGAAGGGAAGTTCCTCCGATGCGGCGAACCAGATGCGGTAGGTCTCCGTATCGTCTGTGTTGCCACAGGTCAGATCGGGATTGGTCCAGCCGAGCAGGTTTTCATAGGGCGGATCGGGTTCGTTGCCGCCCTGCCCGGTGCACAGGTTATTGACCGTCAGTACGGGCGGACAGGGCGGTATCGTATCGATCGGCACGCCGCAGGCTTCCTGCGAGTTGTTCAGGATGGGGTTAATGACGCCGCCAATGCTGTAGGTGCCCACACTGCGCACATAGTAACAGTATTCTTTGCCGTTGACCAGATTTTTGTCGGCATAACTTTTTTCGGTACTGCTGCCGATAAAATCAAACAATCCGGTAGCGTCATTTTTCCGGTAAACATCGTATTTGTAGTTGTTCCACGGCACCTGATGTTGCCACGACAGGATATTGGTCTGGTCGGTAGAGAGGATGGAAAGGAAAACGGAAGAAGCGTCGTTGGTCGACCCCAACGGCGTTGCGGCGCCCTTGACGTAAAAATCGACCCGGTAGTGGTATGGCTGGCCCTGCGTATTCAGTCCGTTATCCGTAAAACAGGTATCGTTGGCCTGCCAGAACTCGGCTGCGGTAAAAGACGCACCGGGAACCTCCAGCAGTGTGCCTCCGGCGAGCCCCGGCGCCCGCAGTACCTGGTAGCGGTAAGGGCCGTGGTTGAGCACGGTATCGAGGTCGCCCGGAACCGGTTTCGACCAGCATACCCGCATATCGCCGGCTATCGGATCGGTTTGCTCAACAGATACATTGGTGATAAGCGGGAGATCGCGCGGCAGTTGCACGCATACTTCATCCGAGGGAAGACTTTCCACGGTGTTGTAACGGTACCCGCCCGCCGAGATGCGCGCGAACTTGGCCAGTATGCGGTAGCAGTAGGTGCGGCCGCGCTCTACCTTGGTGTCTACATAGTAATACCTGCCGTTTTGCTCCTGTTTGGTAAGTACCACCAATTGGGTGTAGCCCTTTCCGGCAAGCCCGGGCATACAGGTGTCGCGTTCGAAAGGATTGCTGCCTTCGCGCCGCCAGACGGAGAACCCGAAAAAATAGTCGTCGGCGGCATTTTCACACAAATACGGTTTTTCCCAACTGACCTCTACTTCACCCAGTTGCGCAGTGGCCTGCACATCTTCCGGAGGCGGCCCCACTACCTTTATTTTTACCGTTTTCAGGTCGGCCAGTTGGGGAATATTCTTGCTGATGGAATCGAGCGCCTTAAAAACGACCGAATAGGGCTGGTTGGAGATATGTTCGCATACGGTTTGCCATCGGAAGGTGCCTTTCACGGGCGGCTTCACGAACCCTGCGGGCGCGTCGAACGTAGCCGGACTGTAAGGCGAACTGAAAGGACCGCCGAGTGCAGTGAGCTGCACCAGATCGGAGGTGTCGGGGTCGGTGCCTACCGCGTCAAATTCCAGGTACTGGCCTGCCACCACGCAGGTATCGATGATCGTTTGCACCAGTGGCGGATTGTTCTCGCACATGTCTACAAATATCTGCATATCCCTGATCGTCGTGTCGATTGCCCGTCCGTTGCGCCAGGAGACGATGATAAAGGCCAGGTTATATTCGCCGGGCACCTGTGGCGTCTGCCATAGAATATCGCCCGTTACCGGGTCCAGGTCAAGAAAGTTATTGGCCGGTGATATCTGGTTGGGAAAACTGTAGTTTGGTACGGCGGTGCCGACGGCCTGCAGGGGCACAATTAATTGATAGGAAAGGCTGTCGTCGTCGGGATCATAGGCATTTGGGTTGTGTTTGAACGGCTTGCCGACACAGGCGTTGTCGATGGGCGGCTGCAGCAGGTACGGGGTGGTGTTCTCTCCGCCAAACTGGGGATTGAAAAAGGTGTATATGGTCTCGATATGGAACGGAATATTGTCGGAGGAAGGCGGGTTTACATTAATGATTCCGGCGATACGGTTGGGGTCGGTCATCGAAATTCGAAAAGTAGCGGGACCTACATACGTGTGTTCTGCGATATACAGGTTGTACTTGAGGTCGTTGGGCTTTACTTCGCCCTGGGGCGGTATGCCGGGACCGTTGAAGCGCACCACCTGCTGGCTTTCTCCGTCGCCCCAGTTGATGGTCAGGGTATCGCGGTCGGCATTTACACTGCTCGCTTTCGTCCAGGTAATGATGGTGGCGCGGATGGTAAGGGGGCCGATTTGTTCGATATGGATTTCACCTGCGCGGTTGTGAGTGGCAAAAAGGGAAAAAGATCCGCAGAGCAGGGGAAGGATGAAAAGGAGCGTGCGCAACCGTAGTTTCATATTCTGTGCGTTTAATCGTGTAGGGATGGCTTTGGGGAGAATGGCGTACAAGATTAAAATATTTTCCGGTATAATGGCCAAAAATCCAACTTGTTCGCCACATTTGCCAAAAATCACGCGTAATCGACAAAGTCGAATGACGAATAACGACAATGACGCTATAACTTCCATTTATGTTGCTTTACAACGTCACCATTACCCTTGATATTGATGTCCACGAAGACTGGGTCCGCTGGATGCAGGATACCCATATTCCCGATGTCATGTCGACAGGAATGTTTCTTTCCTATCGCATGTCGCGTCTGATCGGGCACGACCATGCAGATTCGGAAATATATACGATGCAATACCTGGTAAAGGATATGCCGCATCTTGTCCGCTACCAGGAAGAATTTGCACCGGCACTTCAGGAGCAGCACAGCGCCCGGTATTCAGGAAAATATGCCGCTTTCCGCACGGTTATGGAAGTAATAGACCACAATGAACGGATTTAACGGAGTTGGCTTAGTCACTCGTCGTTTCGTCGTTGTCGCCAATCCTAAATTCTTCAGAGTTCCCCTTTTGAACGTTAGCGCGACTTTGTAGTATTCATCATTTATCATTCCTCATTTATCATTCCCAACTGCCATCCCTCCGCTATCGCCCGTTCGGCGTCGAGTTCCGAGGCTTCCTTGGCCCCGCCGATGAGGTGTACGGGAATGCCGGCCTGAACAAGCGGCTCATAAAGATCGCGCATGGGCTCCTGTCCCGCGCAGATGATCACGTGGTCGACGTCAAGCACATGATTTCCCCCTTTTACGGTAAGGTGCAGCCCGGCATCGTCGATTTTGCGGTATTGCACGCCGGGCCACATTTCGACGCCTCTTTTTTTCAGCGTCAGGCGGTGCGCCCAGCCGGTGGTTTTGCCCAGCCGCTCGCCGATCCTGGTTTTGGAGCGCTGCAGCAGCCAGACCTTTCTCGGCACATCCTCCGCTTCCGGTTCCATGATCCCGCCGCGGTTCCGGTATGCGGCATCAATCCCCCACTCCGCCCTGTACTGTTCAACTGCCTCTACGCCGGATGACTGCCGTTCGGATGGCGTCGTAAGGAACATCGCCACATCGAAACCGATGCCGCCGGCTCCGATGATCGCGACGGTTTTCCCGACAGGTTTCCCGTGCAACAGCACGTCGATATACGACAATACCTTGGGGTGTTCGATGCCTTCGATCCGGGGCGTTCGGGGTGCGACGCCTGTGGCCAGCACAACTTCTCCAAAGCCTTCTTTCAGGAGAAAAGCAGCGTCGACCGCGGTATTCAGGTGCAGTCGGACGCCGCGTTTTTCGATCATTTTGCCAAAATAGCGCAGGGTTTCGTGGAATTCTTCCTTGCCGGGTATGCGTTTGGCCATATTAAACTGTCCGCCGATCGCGCCCGATGCTTCGAAAAGATGCACCTCGTGGCCGACGGTTGCCAGTTCCGTTGCCGCCGACAAGCCCGCCGGGCCCGCACCCACTACGGCGATTTTTTTAGGCGCCCTGCCGCTGCCGTGGCTACTGCTTTCCCGGCACGCGCGCGGGTTCACCAGGCAGGAAGCGACTTTGTGTTGAAAAATATGATCGAGACAGGCCTGGTTGCAGGCAATGCAGGTGTTGATCTCGTCGGCGCGGCGCTCGAAGGCTTTTTGGACGAAATCGGGATCGGCGAGCAGGGGCCGCGCCATGGAAACCATATCGGCAAAGCCGTCGCGGAGCAGTTGTTCGGCTTTTTCCGGCGTGTTGATGCGGTTGGTGGTGATGAGCGGTATTTTCAGTTTACCCATAAGGCGCTGCGTTACCCAGGCATACGCGCCGCGCGGCACCATGGTAGCGATCGTCGGAATACGCGCTTCATGCCACCCGATCCCGGTGTTGATGATCGTTGCGCCGGCGCCCTCGATGGCCAGGGCGAGTTGTTCCACCTCCTCCCAGGAAGAGCCTTCCTCCACCAGGTCGAGCATGCTGACGCGGAAAATGACAATAAAATCCTTGCCCGCTTTCGCCCTGACTTTTTTCATGATCTCCAGGGGAAACCGGATGCGGTTTTCAAAGGACCCGCCCCAGTCGTCGCTGCGTTTGTTGGTTCGGGGTGCGATGAATTGGTTGATCAGGTAGCCTTCGCTGCCCATGATTTCCACGCCGTCGTAGCCGGCTGCTCTGGCCATTGCCGCGCAGGACGCGAAATCGTCGATGGTTGCGCGCACCAGGCGCGCGCTCATTTCCCAGGGCCGGAACGGCGAGATGCGCGCGCGAAGCGGCGAGGGCGCCACGAGCATGGGGTGCATCGCATACCTGCCGGCATGCAGTATCTGCATGCATATTTTGCCGCCTTCGTCGTGTACGGCACGGGTTACAGTGCGGTGGCGGTCGACTTCGGAGCGCGTGGTGAGTTTTGCCCCGAAAGGCGCGAGCCAGCCCTGCCGGTTGGGGGCGATTCCGCCGGTGACCATCAGCCCGATCCCCCCGCGTGCGCGTGCGGCAAAGTATGCCGCCAGGGCGCGAAGGCCGTCTTTGCGCTCCTCCAGACCGGTATGCATGGAGCCCATGAGCGCCCGGTTTTTAAGTGTGGTGAACCCCAGATCCAGCGGGGAAAACAGGTGCGGATAAATTGGATGGACAGGTGATGACATGATCGAAAATATACAACTGAAAAGGGGAAAGCGAATGGTAAATATCGGGACTGCCGGGGAATAAAAAAGGGCGGCTGGTTTGCCGCCCTAAAAAAGGAAGATTGTGTGCAAGTATTGGAATTAGAAATTCGTATCGGGGAACGCCGTGTAACATTGTTTGTGCCGGTCCTGGAAATCTATCCGGTTTTTGCCGAAGCAGTACAGTCGGAATTCCGGCGTCTTGGCAATCAATATTTACGGGACAAAAGTAGTGTTTTCCAACTAATTATACACGTCCGGATGTTGGATAGGTGACAATTGTTTCATTTCGCCGGATCAGGCATGGCGGCGTCCGCTAAATGTCCATTAGAAAAAAGCAGTATGGTATGGAAATTGCGGCAGCAGCTGCTTTAACAACACATGTACTCCGCCCATGCGATTCCTTAATGTATTGGTAGCCGACGATCACCCGATTTTTGTGGAAGGCTTGCAGACTGTTTTGTCCAACTCGGGCGGAAAGTTCGCCTATAAAATAAAGGGCGTGGCGCGCACCGGCTCTCAGGTCACCCAATTGCTGCACGAGAGCCATGCCGACCTCCTGCTTATCGATTTAAACCTGCCTGAAACGGACGGACTCAAAATTCTGCCGTCTGTCAAAAAAGACTCTTCCAACACCCGTGTGCTGGTTTTTACCATGTTCGACGATCCGCGGATCATCAAAGCGGCATTCCGCGCCGGCGCCGACGGGTATATTCTTAAATCAGGGTCTACAGACGAGCTCTTTCGTGCTATCGAGGAAGTAATTGCCGGGCACACCTACATGGGCAATGGGGTGGCATTTGTGGAAAACCGCTCTGCCAATGGCTCCGATTCGATCTCGCCCGACAAACGATTTGCCCGCAAGCACGGACTTACCCGGCGTGAAATAGAAATTATGCGGTATATCGGTCAGGCATTGAATAATAAGGATATTGCCAAAAAACTGTATATCAGCGATCAGACTGTCAGTGTGCACCGTAAAAACATCATGCGCAAACTGGGTGTCAACAACACTGCATCCCTGATTAAAATAGCGTTTGAGAACAATCTTGTCTGAAAAGAAGCGCAGTTTTCCCGTTCGAAGCCACTTGAAAAAAAATACCCTGAAAAAGGTATCTTATCCAGTTTGTGGAATAGTACTTTTGTGGCGTTTAACGAGGGTAGTGTCAAAATCCGGCTTTTAGGGGGTAAAAGTTTTGATATAACGGTCTCCGGATTCTACCTTTGAAGCATATATAACTTATTCCGTTTTAATCCGGGTTGTGCCTGTTTTGATTTTCCTGTTAACCGGCGCGCCCCAGATCCAAGCCCGATGGTACTCTGCCGTTAAAAGGGTAACCTTCAATCGGGTTGTACTGGAAGCCTCTTGTTTTCAAAAGATTTTTAAGGCTGCGGCTTGTAGGGCTGGGAAAAATTTCCTTTTTGCCAAATGGCCATCTTGATAACTCCAATTACCTTTGGTTCTGCATTTTCTTGTCCGTATATATCTGTTCATCAAAATTCTTTTAATTGTAATCTCATGAAGAAAGCGAACTCTACAAATTTTTTCCACGTAAGGGGTTGGCTTATGGCATTTGCCATAATCATTTTGACAGGCTTGCAAGTATCTGCCCAGTGTACGCTGGTTTGCAACAACCTGGTGCAGGTTTCCCTCGATAATGACTGCTCATCGGAAGTGCTTCCCGATATGGTTCTGGAAGGCGGCGGCTGTCCGAACGGTGTGCTCCAGGTACAGGCCAAGGTTAACAATGTATGGGTGCCGGCCAACGGCAACTTTGTTGCGACCTCTGCCAACATCAACCAAACCCTCCAGGTGCGGGTGCGCGATCTGGTCAGCGGCAACTTTTGCACCGGGTACATCCACATTGAAGACAAACTGGCGCCCGTACTGGCTTGCAGCAACATTAACCTCTCCTGTGCCATCACCACCTACGACCCGGACTACCTGCTCAACACGCTGAATATTGTTGAAGCCTACCCGGATGTGAATGACAACTGCGGTTCGTACACCTTGACGTATCTCGATACGTGGTTCGACCTGACCTGCAACGGCACGATCAACGGCCTTTCCGACATCAGCGCCTATGTCAAGCGCGTGTGGACGGCTGTCGATCAAAGCGGCAACCAGGCGTCTTGCACCCAGTATATCTACTTCCAGCGCAAACACGTAACGCAGGTGATTTTCCCTGCCGATATTACGGTCAGTTGCGAAAGCCCGATCACCACGCCCGCCGCAACCGGCGCGCCCTATGTGACCGACTTCGACCTTCAATTCCCGATCTATCCGTCGAACGGGTTCTGCGAACTGAATGCAACCTATTCCGACCAGATACTGCCTGTCTGCGACGGTACGTACAAAATACTGCGTACCTGGACCGTTTACGACTGGTGTCTGCCCACATCGCCGACCCCGCCATTCACCAATCCGATGTATTACATCCAGTTGATCAAGGTGAATGACGACCAGGGACCCGAGGCGGAATGCCCTGAAGATATTACCGTTGGAACCAATCCCTGGGATTGCCAACGCGACCTCAACCTGCCCGATGTAGTGGTCACCGACAACTGCTCGCGACTCGCTTCCATCAAGGCGGTTTGGTCTGTCGATGGTGTCGGCCACGAACTGAACGGCTCTTTCTCCAACTTCCCGGGCAATAACCTGTGGGCACCCGATACCCTCGGGGTGCTGGGCGTTGCCAACGACCTGCCGATCGGCGTGACGCAAATGACCTATATTATTACGGACAACTGCGGCAACAGCTCGGTTTGCACTTTTGATATCACTGTGGAAGACGACACGCCCCCGACGGCCGCCTGCGACTCCCACACCCAGGTATCGCTGGGCAGCAGCGGCGAAGTGCTGGTCAATGCGTCGACTTTCGACGACGGCTCGTACGACAACTGCTCGCCGGTGTATTTCAAGGCGCGCCGCATGGACGACAACGATTGTCAGACCAATACCAAGTTCCACGATCAGGTGAAATTCTGCTGTGAAGACGTGGGTGATACCATCACCATCGTTTTCCGTGTCTACGACGTACCTGTAGTGCCGGGTCCGGTAGACCTGGACTACGAAGAGTGGCACGCCAACGATTGCATGGTTCAGGTATATGTCGACGACAAACTCAAACCTACCTGCACCTCGCCGGCCAACGTAACCGTGAGTTGCGAAGCATTCGATCCTTCGCTGTGGGCTTATGGCATGGCTACCGCTACCGACAACTGCTGCATCGATACCATCACTGTCAGCAATAACTACAACCTGTTCGATACGGTTTGCAACAAAGGCACTATCACCCGCACCTTCCGCGCGTTCGACTGCGGCGGACTGAGCAGTCAGTGCACACAACGCATCATTGTGAACTACGAGCAGGATTACTTCGTGAAGTTCCCCAACGATGTGATTGTCACCGCCTGCGACGGTACGGGTAACTACGGCGAGCCGAGTTTCTTCGGCAAAGACTGCGAATTGCTCGGCGTGTCTTTCGAAGACCAGGTATTTACGGTTGTGCCCGATGCGTGCTTCAAGATTGAGCGCACCTGGACGATCATCAACTGGTGTACCTACAACCCGAATGCGGACTGCGTGATTGTTCCCAACCCCAACCCCAACCCGAATACAAACAGCCCGCAAAACCTGCCCGGGCCCATCGTATCGGCTTGCGGAACACCGTCACCCTGGAATCCCACGTTAATTTCAATTGCCCCGGGCCAGCCGCAGACCAACTACTGCCTCTACTACAATCCGAACGCAAACTGCTATCAGTACAAGCAGATCATCAAGATTATCGATACGCAGAAACCCACGATCAATTGCCCTGCAAGTCCCGTGGAGTTCTGCGACATCACCGCCAATAACCCGCAGTTGTGGAACGAATCGTACTGGTTCGATTCGGTACACGGCCTGCACGACCTCTGCGAAGGTCCGGCCAACCTGACCATTACGGCTACCGATGCTTGCTCGGGCGCCAATGTCAACATCAGTTTCCTGCTGTTCCTCGACCTCGACGGCGACGGCAATATGGAAACGGTGCTGAACAGCAACGACCTGCCGACGACACCCGGAACGGTCAACTTCGGCAACGCCGGCAACGTGAACTTCTCCGGTGGCACACCGCGCATCTTTGACGAGCGGCCCGTGCTGCCCGATCAGAAGTACCGTTTTGCACTCCACCAGTCTGTAACGGGCAACACGCGTACTGCCAGCGTACAGTGGAAAACGCTCAGCCAGATGCCCACGCCCAACAATCCTTTCGGCTCTGCCGGTGTGGTACCCGAACTGCCTTATGGTACCCACAAGATCAAGTGGCTCGTAACGGATGGCTGTGGCAACGAACAATTCTGTGAATACACCTTTGTGGTGAAAGATTGCAAGGCGCCGACCGTTGTTTGCCACGACGGACTGAGCGTGAATATCATGCCCAATCAGATGATCCAGATGTGGGCCGCCGATTTCCTTCAGTATGCCGAAGACAACTGTACGCCTCCGACGGCAACGGTTCCCGGGCCTAACCAACTGGTGTTTGCCATCCGCAAAGCCGGTCAGGGTACGGGCTTCCCGGTTGATGCCCTGGGCAATCCGATCACCAGCGTGATATTCGACTGCAGCGAACTGGGCTCCAATGAAGTGGAATTGTGGGCCCAGGATATGGCCGGCAACGCCGACTTCTGCCTCGCAACACTCGATGTGCAAGACAACCTGGGCAGCTGTTCGCCCGGAGCGCCAGCCATCGCCGGTTTCCTGAAAACGGAAATGACCGAGGGACTGGAAGATGCCAACGTTAACCTGCAGGGTACTGGCCCGGTGGGCCAGGTCATCAATCTGAGTGATGCGACAGATAACGACGGATTGTACCTGTTCCCGTCCGGGCAGGTGCCCGTGGGCTCCGATTTCACAATCACGCCGTTGAAAGACGACAACCCGCTCAACGGGGTGTCTACCTTCGACATTGTTCAGATCAACAAGCACATCCTCGGGATTGTTCCACTGAATTCGCCCTACAAAATGATCGCGGCAGACGCCAACAAGTCCAACTCGATCACCACGTTCGACGTTGTGGAAATCCGGAAACTTATCCTGGGTATCTATCCGAAATTCCCTAACAACACCTCGTGGCGCTTTGTCAATAAATCGTTCATTTTCTCCGATCCGAAGAATCCGTTTACTTCGCAATTCCCTGAAACGGTTTCGATCTACAACATGCAGTTCGGACTGAGTGATGAGTTTGTCTCGATCAAAATCGGCGACGTCAACAATACGGCTATTGCCAATGCCTTTATGCTTGCCGATGACCGCAGCGCAAGTACACTTTACTTCGATCTGGATGATCGCAACGTACAGGCCGGCGAAGACTTTGTAGTTAACTTCAAGGCTGCTGAAAACGCTGCCGCCTACCAGTTTACGCTGAATACCGGCGATCTGGAAGTGCTGGAAGTAATTCCGGGTGATAAAATGGCTGCTGATAATTTTGCGGTATTCCAGCGTTCGCCTGATGGTACGCCGGGAGCAATCACGGCATCCGTCGATGATAATGCCGGTATGTTCAGCGTGCGTTTCCGCGCCCACAAGGCCGGCGAACTGAGCAAAATGCTCGGATTCAGCAACCGCATCACCCGTGCAGAAGCCTACAATGAATCGGGCGAAAGGCTTGAACTGGCACTGCGTTTCAACGGCGCCTCCGGTGCTGTCATTGCCGGAACCGGCTTCGAACTCCTGCAAAATACGCCGAACCCGATGCGGAGCAGTACCAATATCACCTTCAATCTGCCGGATGCCTGTGAGGCCACGCTGAGCATCAGCAATGCCGAAGGCCGCATCCTGAAGGTGGTGAAGGGTGACTTTGCGAAGGGATTGAATACCGTAACCATCCAGCGCAGCGATCTGGAAGCGGGTATCCTGTTCTACCAACTCGATACGCCGACCAACAGCGCCGTGAAGAAGATGATCGTGGTGGATTAAGCCCGATCTGATATGTTGTACCGACAGGCGGCCGCGCTCCAATGCGCGGTCGCCTGTTGCTTTTGGCGCGGTAGTGTTTGCGGCGGTTTCCTGGTCGTTGTATCCTCGGTCACGAAGCCGGGTAGTATTCCGGATATTATTGCAGGGCTATGAGGCTTAGTGGTGGCACATGGGTAATTTCGTTGCTCAAATAGCATTTGGATAAAAAACTCGCCAATTGACTGAGGCTACACCACCCGGGGTTACGCCAATCAGACAGGCTTTTTTCAGCAGAAGTATGCATGTCAGGATTCCCGGTGTCAGGCAGGTAAAATGTTTCTTCAAAAAAATTAACGCCTTACTGCCTGATATTCAAGGATAAATGAAAAATATTTACCATTTAATTTCAGGGACTACCATTTTTGGCCTGTTTTTTGAAAACTATTAGATCATCGACATCTCCGTTGAAAAACGGTCTTTTAATCCGCTTGAATACTTTCTTCTGACATCTTTCAGCAAAGTAATCCAAACCAATTGTTCCCATGAATCTTTGTTTACGCAATGTATTCGTAAGCCTTTGGCTTCTATATACTACATCTATTTCTGCGCAGATCGGCTTCACCTTGCCGTTTCTCAATAATGTCACCGCCGGCGCCACAGTGGCCCTTCCGGTAAAGGTGTACAACTTTGACAGCATTACTTCGGTACAATTTGTACTTCGCTGGAATCCGGCGGTGCTGGAATTCTCTTCCACAGACTTTTACAACCTTCCCGGCCTCGACGAAAATGACTTCGGCCTGATGAATACCCTCGACAGCGGTATTTTGCGTTTGGCCTGGGAAGCCTCCGACCTTGAACTTGGCGAAACGGCGGCAGATGGCACGACGATCTTTCGCCTGCGACTGAAAGCGACCGGACCGGTCAATGCCGGCTCTGCCGTGACCTTCGGTTCTGCCCCTCCCACGATTTTTGAAGTGACCCAATTGGTAGACGGCGTCATTACGCCGTTTGAAATGGGGAACGTCAATGTGACACAGGGGTTTGTCGCCATTGGATACACTGTTTCCGCCAACGAGCCTTACGGGCAAAGCAACTTGCTTCCTGTTCAGGTTGCACCCAACCCCTTCCACGAAAAAACACAGGTCAGTTTCGACCTCGATACCGCTTCCGATGTACAGCTTGCCGTAACGGATGAAAGCGGCCGGATCATACTTGAAAAAACGATGCCCGAACTTGGTCGGGGACAACATGGCATGGAAATTGCCTCCCCCGAATTACGAGAAAAAGGCATGTATTATTTGATACTTCGCACCAAAAACAAGTCATGCGTTCAGCCTTTATTTGTTTTTTGAAAAATTTTTTATTTCACCCTCATCCCTTTTCCGCGTTAAAGATGAAACCGATTATGTACCTTCTCACAGCAGGTTTCCTGCTGATTGCCTCCCAGGTCTTCGGACAGACTTTAGTGACTACGCTTACTCCCGCTACAGTGACCGCATCGGTCGGCAGCGGCGTAAACCTCCAGTTAAAAGTTACTGGCTTCACCAACGTCAACTCGATCCAGTTCCCGATCACCTACAACAATGCCTTGTTGAAATTTGACTCGATCTACAACTCGGCGTTGCCCGGTTTCACCAACGGGAACTACTTTGTTCCCACTGCCGGGAAGGTGAACGTTTCCTGGTTTGCCGATCCGGGCGCTTATCCCACCGGATTCACGGTAGCCAGCAACACCTCGATCTTTACCCTCCACTTTACGGTTCTTGCCGACGGCATGTCGACGGTGAACCTGGCAAACACGGCGCCGGGTATCGAGGTTATCGCAGATGGCGCACCTATTACGGTGAACTACCAGTCGGGCGGCTCCACCGTAACCGGCGGTTCCGGTCAGGCGCCCCTGATGGGTTTCCACATCATCGCCAATACGATCAATATTCCGCAAGGCCAAACGGCCTGCATGCCGGTGACGGTGCACGACTTCGACAATATCGTTTCGATGCAGTATGCCATGCACTGGAATAGCACCATTCTGGAATACCAGAATACACAATCGTACAACCTGCCTGACCTGACGGCGGCCAGTTTCGGCGGCACACCCGCCAGCGGCACGCAGTTGCTGGGCTGGAGCGATCCTTCCGCTCAGGGCGTTACACGCGCCGACGGCACGCAGATTTACGCCGTATGCTTCAAAGCCATCGGCGCTCCGGGCAGCAGCTCGCTCGTGACAATCGACGGCATGGGCTTCCCGCCGGGAACCGGCAACGCAGAGGCATTTAATGCTGCGAGCCAGAACGTTTGGGTGGTTGGCACTACTGGGATTACGGATACCATCTTCGTCACTGCCACACCTCCGCCTTCCAACGCGGTGACGTTCACTGCCGACAAAGACACGGTGGGCGTTGGCGGCCAGGCCTGCGTGGATGTGAAAGTGAAAAACTTCAACAGCATCATTGCCATGCAGTACGGTATGACTTATGATGCGACGAAACTTCAGTTTCAAACGATTCAACTTACACCCAACCCCTTGACGCTTTCGTTGGGTGGCAACTTCAATACGGGTACTGCCGGCCAGATCAAATTCTCGTGGAGCGACCCGGCAGCCGTTGGTGTTACACTGCCCGATAATACAAAAATCTTCTCCGTCTGCTTTACGGCAGCGGCTCCGCTCGGATCACCTCCGACACCCGTCAACTTCACCAGCCTGCCCGGCCTTCCGATCGAAATCGTAAAAGAACCGGACGGCCCGGTAACGCCCAATATGGTGAACGGACACGTTTTTGTTTCCAACGTCGTTCCGACGGTCAGCATTAATGCCGTTGCGGCTTGCGGCGGCGGCAATACCGGCTCGGCTACGGCGAACGTACAAAACGCTACGGCCATGAGTTATGCCTGGAGCGGCCCCGGCGGCCCCATCAGCAACAGCAACCTGCAAACGATCACCGGCCTTGCACCCGGCGACTACACCGTTACGGTTACGCTGACAGCCGGCGGCACCATCACGAATACCGGTACGGTAGGCACTTCGCCAGCCATTTTGATACCTACGCCTCAACTGACCATTTCGAACGTAAAATGTAACGGCGACAACAACGGCGCCATCTCGCTGACCGTAACAGGTGGCACCCCCGGCTACACCTACGCCTGGAGCGGCCCGGGAGGCTTTAGCGCTGCCACAGATGATATAACTAACCTCGGCCCCGGCATCTATACCCTTCAGGTAACGGACCAGGCCGGTTGCTCCTTTACGTCGCAGCCCTACACTATCTCGCAACCTGCAGTACTCAATACCAGCCTGACCACTACACAGAACGTAGCCTGCTTTGGCAGCGCTTCCGGTCAGGCCGTAATCGCCGTTTCCGGCGGAACACCTACTTACGGATATAACTGGTATACCGTTCCGGGCGGAAGTCTTGCATCGACAGCAAAGAACCCCACCAACTTTTCGCCGGGAACTTACAACGTAACAGTCACCGATGCCAACATGTGCACCACCACCCTGCCCAACCCTGTGACGATCACAGGCCCAAGCAGCGCGCTTGCAGTAGCAACGCCGGTAGATAAAGGTAACGTGGAATGCTATGGCGCCAATACAGGCTTTATCCACCTCAATATCAACGGTGGCTGGAGCGGCAACTATACTGTAAACTGGGACCCGGCTACTCCCGGCGGCGCCAACCTGAACGGCATCCCGGGCGGCACCTACAATGCCACCGTAACCGACCAGGGCGGTTGCACGCTTGTGCTTCAACCCATCACCGTCAACCAGCCGCCGGCAATCGTACCCGGCACCCCGGTTGTTCAACATGTCAGTTGTGCAGGTCAGGGCGACGGCAGCATCGGCATCCAGGTGTCGGGCGGTAACGGCGCACCGTATACGGTAAACTGGGACGGCACCAGCCTTTCCGGTCAAACGATCAGCAACCTCGACGGCGGCGATTATATCCCGGTTGTAACAGATGGCATCGGCTGTACTTTTGCACTGCCCGCTATCACGGTCAACGAGTCTGCTCCGATACAACCCACTAATGAAGTCGTAACCATACAGACGCCCGGTATGTCGGATGGCGCTGTGTCACTCGATCTCGTGGGCGGTACCGGCAACTACACCATTCTGTGGACCGGCCCGAACGCCTACACCTCGTCTTCCGAAGATATTGCCAACCTCGCACCCGGCGACTATGTGTTGCTGGTAACCGACAGCGACGGTTGTTCTTTCACCAAAACATACGAAGTAAGGCCGCCGTTCAGTGTTTCAACGGCAAGCGTTTCGCCTTCCTGTGGCAACGACGGCTGTATTGTACTTGAAGTTGCCGGCGGTTCGCCTCCGTTCCAGGTAAACTGGACGGGTAGTGCATCCGGCTCCTCCCTTTCGAACAACAATACGATTTCGATCTGCACTTTTGCAAAGGGTATTTATAACATCACGATCGCCGACAACGCATCCAACGTGTTTACCCTGCCCTCGCCGGTCAATGTTCCGGGCCTGCAGCCCGCGCTGGTCAGCCCGAGCGTTTCCAACCCGAACCAGACCTTCGGCAACGGCAGCATCGTGCTCAACCCGGTACCGGATACCGTCGTGATGAGTTATATCTGGGCCGGCCCGAACAACTTTACCTCGACCTCGAACGCGATCATGAACCGCGACTCCGGTCAATACACCGTAACAGTGACGAATACAAACTCGGGTTGCACGGCAGTGTATACCTGGCACCTGGTACGCCAGTGGCCGGCACTCGTGGTCGGCGCAGGCGAGGTGCAGGATCCGAGTTGTGCAAACACCTCCAACGGTAGCATCGGTCTCAACGTATCAGGCGGCAATCCGCCTTATGAATATGCCTGGACGGGCCCGAACGGCTTTACCGGCAACACGCAGGTGGTCACCGGACTTCCGCAAGGCGCCTACAATGTTACCGTCACCGACCAGAATGATACACTCGGCGTGTTCAATGTGAACCTGACTGCCGAGTCGCAACTCGCGGTTTCGGGGGTCAATATCAGTTCCAACTACGGCGGCTTCCAGGTGAGCGGTGCAGATGTCTGCAACGGTATCGGAACCGTGATCTACAACGGCGGTGTCGGTACTCCGACTTTCCAGTGGAGCAACGGCGGCACTACTGCCATCAACAATGCCCTCTGTGCAGGCAACTACACGGTTGTTGTGACCGACGGATTGGGCTGTACGGCTGCCTTCTCCGGCGACCTGAGCTCTCCGCCTGCCATTGTTCCGGCGCTGCAAATCGTCAACAGCATCAGCTGCTACGATGAATGCGATGGCGTGGCCCGCGTAACCGTAAACGGCGGCGTAGCGCCTTACACCGTGAAATGGTCGACCAACCAGATCGACCAGGTGCCTGCTTCGGGTGCTTTCAGCCAGGCCGTCAACCTTTGCGGCGGTGATTACACGGTGACTGTTACCGATAACCTCGGCGCAACCAAAGTCTACCAGGTACCTGTTCCGGAGCCTGCTCCGCTTGCTATCGAGTTCAGCCAACTTGTTCCGCAGTCGTTTAACTCCTGCGACGGCGAAATTATCGCTACCGTCCCCGGTGCTTCGGGTGCTATTACCTACACCTGGTCGGGCAGCCTCGGCCACAGCGGCGACGGCCAGCGTGCAGAAGGCCTGTGTGCCGGTGAGATCGTACAATTCATTGTTCAGGACGCACTTGGCTGTATCGGAACGGGAATTGATACGCTTGACTACCCGGTCGACGGCTGCTATCAGGTACGTCCGGTCATCACACCCGGCCAGCAGGATGGCAACAACGACTTCGTTTACATTACCTGTATCGAAAACGTGCCCAACTCGATCGAAATATACAACCGCTGGGGACAACTGGTGTACCAGGCCACGGGATACGACAACGGCGCAACGATCTGGGAAGGCACCAACAAGGCCGGCCAGCCGCTTGCAGAAGGCGTTTACTTCTACGTGCTGAACTATACCGACCCGGTCAGGGGTGAACAACAACAAAAAGGACACATCAATCTCTTACGCTAAAGAAGGGTTTTGGAGGTTGCGGGTTTCGGGTTACTGGTTTCGGGTTTACGTTACTCAAGCCAGTAACCCGCAACCTCCGAAACCCGCAACCCGAAACCAGTAACCCGCAACCTCCGCAACCCGCAACCTCCGCAACCTCCGAAACCCGCAACCCCTCGCGACCTTTAAACCGTTAATTTTCATTCGCCCAAACTTTCGATTACGATGAAAAAGGCATTTTTTACCCTCATATTCGGCATAATCACCCTCGCAGCCTTTGCCCAGGAGCAGGCTATTTACTCCCAGTACCAGGTATTTCCGATCCTTGTCAATCCGGGCTATACCGGCTTTCAGGATCAGCATGAATTTGTCGGCAACGCCCGCAGCACCTGGACGGGCTTCCCCGGCAAACCGACCGACTTCACCGTCATGTACAGCGGCCCGGTGGGCGATAAACTGGCTCTTGGCGGCGGCTTGTTCTCCGAAAAGATCGGTGATGTCACCACGCTGAAGTTCCAGTTGAACTACGCGTTCCGTTTCCGTATCCAGAAAACACGCATCGGTTTGGGGCTTTCCACTGAATTCCTGAACCGCCGTGCCGATGCATCGCTGCTGTCCAATCCGCTGGTTGACAAGAACGACGATGTGCTGGAAGGATTGACCGAAGGCCAGCAGATATTCGACGCCTCGGTTGGCGCGCATGTATTGTACGACGAGCGGCTGTTTGTGAGTCTGACCTTGCCCAATACGGTGCGGACCCGCCTTGACGACGTTCCGGTTGTCACGGAAAACACCTCGAGTGGCGGCCTTTTTCAGCACTACATATTCCAACTCGGCTATATTGCAGATATCCCCAGCCAGAATTTTAAACTGATCCCTTCGCTGACGATTCGCCGCATTCGCGACACGCCATTCCAGATCGACGTAAACCTGCAGGGCCGTTTTATGGATGACAAACTCATTGCCGGTCTGACCTATCGCCCGAGCAGTGAAGGTTCTGCGGTGTTCCTGATTGGCACCAAACTCAGCAAATTGCAGTTTTTCTACTCTTACGACGTTGCTTTCTCCAAGTTCCAGCAATACAACGGCGGTTCACACGAGATCAGCGTGGCCTTTACCCTGCCGCGCAAAGCGCCCAAAAAAGCGGGCGGCGACCAGACGGACCTGTATCAATAAAAATATGACGGTATGACCTGCATACTGAGCGTCTCACTCGCAGTGAAACGCTCAGTATGCAGCGACAAAGCGCACCGGAAAAATAAATCACACTTCGCCGTTTGCGGAGTGCTGAAAGACAGATGTCTTTAACAATTGGTTTTTGGGATGGCCTCTCTCCGAAAAGTCGGCAGGGGGGCTTTTTCTTTTTAAAAAATGGCATTATCCAAGAGATAATCTGTCGAATGGTTCCCTGTCAGAACTGTACGTCTGATACCTGTAAAAAAACTTCTGCTATATATAAATATTTACCACTGTACCCCATATATTTGCACTTTAATGCCTTTTTAATAATCCTTTAATCTCATGAGTGCTGGTGTGCCGCCTGGTTTTTATTTCCAAGGCACCGGTATAAAGCCCGTCGGGCAATACTTCCCGCTCTCTTTTTCCTCCCACATCCGATTTTTGGCAGGCATTTTGTGTCTGTTTTTGTTCAAACTTATATGCACTTCCGTCCGCTTGGCGGTATAAGCGGTGTATTTAGGTGTTTTTTGCACTTTAATAACTAGCCGACCTCGCTTTCGCGCGGTTTCTTTTAATCTCATGAAAAGTTGTACACAGTTTCTGTGCCTTAAGTTTATATGATGAAAAGCATTGTTCACGGAGGATACCCTTCTCCGTGAACAGTGCTTTTTTGTTTTCAATCGTTCACTCAAATTTTTTTAAAATGACAAAATCGTTCACATCAAAAAAAGTGTCTTCGTTTTGGGCGGGTGTCTGTCTCGTTGTCGGGTTGCTTTTTGCAGCAGGCAATGTACAAGCACAGTCTGACCACACGTTTTCACCTGTTGGTTCCTGGGTGTCTCCGTCCGAAGCATTGACCAGGGTCAATCAGGAAAAAGCGGCCCTCGACCAACTGCTGTCCAATGGACAAGGCACTGTAGAGACAAAGTTCCGGCTGTACTACTACGAACAGGTAGGCGGCAATCTGGAAGGCGGTATGGGTATTTCGGAGTCGCTTTCCAGCGCTTATGATGTCGTTCACGGCGACACCCAGGCCGACTCGATGCCTGCGCAGCCTATTTCAAATGCACAGCTTCTGGCTATTGTAAATGACGCGGTCAACCTGCTTTCCTTCTGAGCAGGATTATTGAAAGATGTTATCTAATTCTTTGGTTTCGTAAAAATTAATCTCATGATTGGTAAAAAAATTACAAACTTCACTTTGTCGGTGTTGTGTGTTGTGTTGTCGGCTGCTGTGGCTCAGGCCCAGACCTTTAACGGCAGCACGACCAATACGGCCGGCAACAGCGCATTCCCATCCACCGGAACAGGTGGTTGTACGGTTGCCCCGCAAAACGCGGGTGGTACCGTTTTTGAAGTCACGGTTGCCGGTATTCCGGCAAATGCAAAGGTGTTGAGCGTTCAACTCAATATGAACCACACCTTCGATGCCGACCTTGACATTTTCCTTGAAGCGCCGGGCGGCAGCAGCACTCCACTGACGGTGCTCGCTCCACAGCGTATCGAACTGTCTACCGATAACGGCGGCGGCAACGATAACTACACCAACACCGTTTTCTGCGATGCAGCGACAACGCTGATCTCGGCAGGCGCAGCGCCTTTCACCGGCACATTCCGTCCGGAAGGCACAACGGCCGTTTCCTGCGACCCGGACGGCGCGGGGCCCCTTACCGCTTATGCCGGTAACGTATCTACCCTCGGTGGATTCACCGCTGGCCAAAACGGCGTCTGGAAATTGCGTATTTTTGACGACGTCGGCGGCGACGTAGGTACGATGCTCGGCTGGTCGATCACTTTCGGTGACCCGGCCTGTTCGTTCAGCGGCCTTACCCTGCCTGCCATCACCCTTCCCGGTGTTGATCCGGCTGTTTGCGGCGCAACCAATGCTTCCCTGACGGCTCCTGCGCTGGCATGCCAGACGCCAATCACCGTTTTTGTGGACGGTACACAACTGACTACTGTCAACCCGGGCCAGTCGTACATCATTCCGTCTTTGAGCAGCGGTCTGCACATCATCAAGTACTCCATCTCTGCTTGCGACGAAGTATCGCAGTCAGTGACGGTAACAGACGGCGTGCCTCCGACGATTACTTGCCCTCCGAGTGTGACGATCAACCTCGATCCGGGCTTGTGCTCAACGATCTTCTCCTATGATATAGGTGTGTCGGATAACTGTCCTTTCTTCGGGCCGTCTGTAACCCTGCCTACATCATCGCAGACACAGAACAACAACTTCGACGGCGTAACCTTTGATATCCAGAACGTAGGCACACAGCCGATCCTGATCACGGGTTTCCTCGCTCCGATCATTGCCGGCGCGCATACTGTCAACGCCTACTACACGACTACGGCTACCACGGCTGTAGGCAACCAGGCCAATGCTGCTGCCTGGACGTTCATGGGCAGCGCCAACGTAACGGGTAACGGTACGGCTCCAACCACCAACGTTCCGATTGGTGGCCTCGTATTACAACCCGGCCAGCGCAAAGGTATCTACCTGTACTTAACTGACCTCACGACGTTCTACTATGCTAATGGTAATTTGACTACTACCAATGGAACACTGAGTATCATCAGTAATGGGCACTTCGCCGGACAGGCACCTTTTGTCAATGCTAATACACCGCGTGCGTTTATCGGTTCAGTCTCCTACCAAACGGTATCTGACCCGACGCCGGTTCAAACTGCCGGTCTTCCTTCGGGTTCCGAGTTTCCTAAAGGCACCACAACCTCCTGCTTCCAGGTAGCCGATGCCGTTGGCAATACCTCTACCTGCTGCTTTAGCGTAACGGTTAATGAATACGCTAACCCTGTTTCTACACTGGTTTGCAACGACTTCGTATATGTATCCCTCGATGCAGACTGCACCGAAGCGCTGAACGCCGACCAGATTCTGGAAGGTGGCCCGTACGGCTGCTATGACGACTACATTGTGCAACTTGACAAAACACCGCCTTACGGCAACGGACCATGGGTACCTGCGATCCTCGGTCCTCAAGACGTAGGCAAAACGTATGCTGTTCAGGTAATCGACCCCGACACCGGCAACAAATGCTGGGGCAACCTGAAAGTGGAAGACAAACTGGCGCCGGTACTCGACTGCCCTCCGGGTCTCGCAAATTGCAACCAGGATCTGACACCGGGAGCTGCCTCCGGTACTATTTTCGGGGCTGAAAAAGCGCTGCCGACAACTTCTCAAACGGCAAACAACGCCTTCAGCGGCGTTACCTTCGACATTCAGAACGTGGGCGCCGCTCCGATCCAGATTTCCGGATTCATCGCTCCGATCCCGACCGGTTCGCACCCGGTTGAAGTGTACTACACGACTACTGCAACGACTGCAGTTGGCAACCAGGCCAACGCCGGCGCATGGACGCTTCTTGGCGTGGCAACGGTAACCGGTAACGGTGTATTCCCGACCTGGCCGACCCTTACGACGGTTCCGGTTGGCGGCCTTACGCTCCAGCCCGGCGAACGCAAAGGTATCTATGTGGCTTGTGCCGACGGCGCCATCGACTTCGGCTACGCCAACGGCGACCTGACCAGCACCGACGGCTCCCTGACGATCATCAGCCAGGGTCACTCTGCCGGCCAGTATCCTTTTGTGAATGCCAATGCGCCGCGTGCCTTTATCGGTTCGGTATTGTACAAATCTGTGGTTGATCCTCCGGGCTTCCCGAATGGTTTGACACTCAACGTAGACGTGTTCCAGACCGGTTCAAACACATACACCGTACCTGCGGGTTCCGGTGCTCCTGTCATGGAGAGCTGCTCCGATGTTACGTTGTCTTACCTGGATACCGAGATTGCTCAGGATTGCAATTCCGGTCTGACGAAAAAAGTAAACCGCAAATGGACGGCTGTTGATGCCAGCGGCAACACGAAAACCTGTATCATGGTGATCAATGTGCTGCGTCCGACCTTGAACGACGTTGAACTGCCGCCGAGCTACGACAACGTCAATAACCCGGCTGTTCCTTGCAGCAGCGCATACCCGACGCCGGATGTACTCCAGGCACAAGGCCTTCAGGGCTATCCGCTGGTGTTTGGCCTGCCCGACGGCTGTACCATCGGCTGGACCTATACCGACGCTGTAGTAGAGGTTTGCGACGGTACCTACAAAATCCTGCGCGAATGGAAGATTATCGACTGGTGCACCGGTACGTTCATCAACCACAACCAGATCATCAAAGTACTTGACGATCAAGGTCCTTCTATCGCTTGCCCGGCTAACCTGACGGTCAGCACTGATCCGTTCACCTGCTGCGCACAGGTTAACCTGCCCGATGTTATTATCTCCGACAACTGCTCGCGCATCAACAACATCAGCGGCATGATCATCGGTATCGATCCGTTTACGTTCGATACGATCGGCATGTTCCCGATTGGTGGTTCGCTGACTTCTTTCCCCGGCAACAACCTGTGGAATCCTGATACCCTGGGTGCATTCGGCGTAACGCCTTGCCTGCCTGCAGGCTCGCACACGGTGGTTTACCAGGCTGAAGACGACTGCGGCAATACAACGACCTGCACGTTCCGCCTGACGGTACGCGACTACGTTCCGCCGGTAGCAGCCTGCGACGAACACACAACTGTTGCCATTGGCATCGACGATCCGTACGACTGCTACGGCCCGGCCGGCCCCGGCGACCAGCCTGCCGCACTTGGCGACTGTGAAGGCGCCGGTGTAACGTGGGTGAAAGCCACTACGTTCGACGACGGTTCTTACGACA
>ERZ724514.209-NODE-209-length-26289-cov-15.925936_pt1 | contig 26289 bp, 22 predicted proteins | sample MGYA00376047_ERZ724514 | MGnify/ENA primary metagenome ERZ724514 (study PRJEB28724, sample SAMN07190883) | activated sludge metagenome | isolation source: activated sludge of sewage treatment plant in Hong Hong | place: Hong Kong | collected 2016-03-17 ...
AAGTGAAGCGAATCGCATGGAGCCCTTTTATCCATTGCATGTCTACGTCTGTGGTGCTTGTTTGCTCGTGCAGTTGGAGGAATTCACAAGTCCGCAAAGTATTTTCGGAGACTACGCATACTTTTCCTCATTCTCTGAGAGCTGGTTGGACCATGCGCGGCGTTACGTTGAGAATGTCAGTGAGCGCCTCGCCATTGGGCCGCGTCACCATGTTGTGGAGATAGCCAGTAACGATGGATATCTCTTGCAGTATTTTGCCCAGCGCGGGGTGCCGGTGTTGGGGATAGAGCCGGCTGCAAATGTGGCTGCAGTCGCAAAGAAAAAGGGGATTCCCACCGTCGTCAAGTTTCTAGGGGTCAAAACCGCTCGGGATCTGGCCAAGAAAAAGAAACGTGCAGACCTGCTCATTGGGAACAATGTCTTGGCGCATGTGCCTAACATTAATGATTTCGTGGGAGGATTGAAGGTTCTTCTCAAGCCAAAAGGCACGATCACGATGGAATTCCCGCATCTGATGAAATTGATGGCCGAGAACCAATTCGACACGATTTATCACGAGCATTTTTCCTATTTGTCTCTCCTCGCAGTGGAACGGGTTTTCGGGAAGCATGGATTAACCCTGTTTGACGTGGAGGAGCTTCCGACTCATGGTGGCTCATTGAGGATTTATGCGCGGCACAGCAGTGATGGTTCACGACCTATTGGTCCACGCGTCCTCGAATTACGGCAGCGAGAGACCCGGGCAGGATTTGGGACTTTGGAACACTATCTCGGCTTTGCTGCGCAGGTCGAAAAAACGAAGCGAAAGTTGCTCGCCTTCTTGATTGAGGCGAAGGAACAAGGCAAGTCAGTAGTGGGCTATGGTGCTCCAGCAAAAGGCAATACGTTACTGAACTATTGCGGCATTCGGACTGATTTTCTCGATTACACAGTGGACCGGAGCCCATATAAACAGGAGCAATTGTTGCCGGGTGTCAGGATCCCCATTTTTCATCCAGATAAGATTAGGGAAACCAAACCAGATTATATACTGATCCTGCCGTGGAATATCCGTGACGAGGTCATGCAGCAAATGTCGTTCGTGAAAGACTGGGGAGGCAAGTTCGTCGTGCCGATTCCAGAAGTGAAAGTCCTTTCGTGATTTTTCGGGAGTTGGCGCTAAAGGGTGTGTTTACGATCGACCTTGATCCAATAGTGGACGAGCGGGGATTTTTTGCGCGAAGTTGGTGCGTGCGAGAGTTCGAGGAAAATGGGCTAGACGCCAGGCTGGTGCAATGCAACCTGTCCTATAACAAAGTGAAGGGTACTTTGCGCGGTATGCATTATCAGGTTGCACCTGCCGCAGAGGTGAAAGTGGTACGGTGCACAAGCGGCACGATTTGTGATGTAATCGTTGATCTTCGCCAAGATTCCCCGACCTACAAAAGATCGCTCTCAGTGCTCTTGTCAGCTGAAAATCGTCGCATGTTGTATATCCCGCAGCATTTTGCACATGGTTTTCTTACATTGGCTGACCATACAGAGGTCTTGTACCAGATGTCGGAATTTTATACTCCGTCTTGTGCAAGAGGGTTTCGATGGAATGATCCAAGTTTTGATATTTCGTGGACCGATGAGGTGAGGGTTATCTCAGAGAAGGATCGGACGTATCCGGACTTTGTGGGATGAAGGCGTCATGGACTTAGTGGACATACAGAGCGCGCTCGGAGGGACTTCGAAGGGGCAGTCCCTCCACGACTTCATGCGGCTGCTTTACCCAATTTGCCGCAGTATTACCGGAGAAGGCGTACGTCAGACTCTTCGGCACCTTCAGCAGCATATCCCTCTCGACATTCGCGAAGTAGCAAGTGGTACGAAGGTATTTGATTGGACTGTTCCTTTGGAGTGGAACATTCGAGACGCATATATTGCGACGACTGCCGGGGAAAGAGTCGTAGACTTTCAAAACAGCAACCTGCACGTTGTCGGCTATAGCACCCCCATAAAGGGGCGATATAGACGTGAGGAACTCGCCGGGCATCTCCATTCGCTACCTGACCGTCCTGATTGGATTCCCTACAGAACTTCGTATTACAAAGAAAATTGGGGATTTTGCCTGACACACCGCCAGTTAACCGAGCTTGAGGATTCCGAGTACGAAGTATGTATAGACTCTACTCTGTCTCCTGGCCATCTCAGCTATGGAGAGGTGTTTCTTCCTGGTGAGAGAAAAGAAGAGGTCCTCATCTCTTGCCATGTGTGTCACCCGTCCCTCTGTAATGACAATCTGTCTGGGATTGCGGTGGCTACGTATCTAGCAAAGACACTCGGGAGAGTAGCTCGGAAATACTCTTATCGCTTTCTCTTTCTTCCTGGCACTATTGGTTCAATTACCTGGTTAGCTCGCAATCAGGATCGAACGCATCTCATACGTCATGGGGTCGTCCTGACCGGCGTCGGCGATTCCGGTCATGTGACGTACAAGCGGAGTCGGCAGGGTAATGCGTATGTCGACCGAGTCTTTCGGCATGTACTGAAGCATCGTGGTCCAGGAAATAAGGTGGTGGATTTTTCTCCTTACGGATACGATGAACGCCAGTATTGCTCCCCGGGTTTCAATCTTCCCGTAGGATGCTTTATGCGGACGGCGCATGGTGAATATCCTGAATATCATACGTCCGCAGACAACCTGGAATTTGTGAGTCCTGCTGCATTGCAGGACTCATTGGAGATCCTCCTGCAGGCTGTTTATGCAATCGAGAATGATGTCGTGCCTCTGAGTTTGAATCCATACTGCGAGCCTCAGCTAGGCAAACGTGGTCTCTACCGCGCTATTGCCGGACAGAAAGAAGGTGCCCAGAAAGAAATGGCGCTGCTCTGGGTCTTAAATCTTTCTGATGGAGAGCACACCTTGCTGGATATCGCAGAACGTGCAGACGTTCCGTTTGAGATTATTCACGCAGCCGCGCGTGCGCTCACGGAGTGCAAGCTCTTGGAAGGTACGCCTATGGCTCAGATGGCGAGGCATGAAGGGGATCAGTTATGAACAATACCGTCTACTATGATGCACAAGTCACAGATGAAGTTCGTAGACAGAGGCTGTTCGAAGGCCAGTTGTTTGTATACTCGCCTCGTCCGGCGTCACTTGCGTTTATTGAGTTTGCAAGGACACTCATCAGGGAGGCGTTTGCTCCTCACGATCCAGAGAAGGCTCAATATCACATGTCGGTCGAGGCTTACGCTGAGATCTTGGGGAATCTGAAACCACAGTTTATTCATCATCCCGACTCAAAAATCCACCTTCAGGCTCTCCTTGACGAACTTGGCTGTGACCTTTCAACAACATACTTTGATGTGCCGAAAATGCGAAGCTCGACGAGCGATAACTACCTGACGACGGGGATTGCCTATGCCTGGCATCCACATCGAGACACGTGGTATTCCGCGCCAATGTTTCAGATCAACTGGTGGATTCCCATCTATGATATTCAGGCCGATAACGCGATGGCGTTCCATCCTCGTTATTGGAATGTTGCCGTCCCAAACACGTCCAGCGGGTACAACTATTATTTATGGAACCAGCAGCATCGTGGCGGACACGTCTCCCAATTTATCAAGGAAGACCCTCGGCCACTGCCACGCCCCGTTGGAACCATGGACCTGGATCCTCAGGTGCGCTTGATTGTTCCTGCGGGGGGGATCATCTTGTTTTCCGCCGCCCAGATGCATTCCAGCGTACCGAATACGTCGGGTAAAACCAGATTCAGCATTGATTTTCGATGTGTGAATACCGATGATGCCCTCGCCAGGCGAGGAGCGCCGCGCGTGGACGAAGCCTGTACAGGCACCACTATGAGAGACTATCTCCGCGGGTCGAATCTCTCGCACATACCGGACGATATCGTTGCATTGTATGATGATGAAACTGGTCGTGCGGGCGAACTGATTTATAAGCCCAAGGGATCGTGATGGTTAGAGGAGTTGATGGCAGCCCGTTCGTGGAACCTGCGGCATGGCCGGGTCAGAGAGTGCTCGTTACGGGCGGAACTGGTTTTCTGGCGTCGCACCTGTGCCATCGTTTAGTGGAGGCAGGTGCAGAAGTCCATGCAACTTCTCGTCGTGTGCAGCCTGATGGGCGGGGTGCGATACGATGGTGGAACACGAGCCTCTCCTCTGCGGATGAGGTGCGGTCTCTCTTCAAGACAGTTCAACCCTCCGTGGTGTACCATTTGGCAGGTGCCGTCGGTGCGAAGCCTGATATGCACCTGGTATTGCCTACCTTCGAAAGTCTTCTCGCCAGCACCGTATATGTGTTGATCGCCTCGGCGGAAGAGAGGTGCCGACGAGTTATTTTGAGCGGATCTCTCACGGAGCCATGCCCCCAGGGACTATCCCCGACGCCAAGCTCTCCCTATGCTGCGGCTAAGTGGGCGAGTAGCGCGTATGGACGGATGTTTCATGCCCTTTATCACGTACCTGTGGTTGTGGCTGTACCATTTATGACATTCGGTCCGAACCAGGAGAGCGGGAAACTGATTCCTTCGGTTATTCTGAGTCTGCTGAAGGGGGAGGCACCCAGACTCTCAAGTGGGCTCTGGGAGGCCGATTGGATCTATGTGGGAGATGTCATTCAAGGGTTGCTTGACGCTGCGATTGTTCCGGGTATCGAGGGGGCCACAATCGAATTGGGGTCAGGAACAAAATCGACCGTGAGAGAGATAGTCGAAAGAATCGTTGCCCTCTCAGGATCCACACTCAATCCGGTCTTTGGCGCAGTTCCAGATCGTCCGGGAGAGCCAATTCGAATCGCGGACACGGTGGAGACACGGAGACTACTGGGGTGGACTCCTAAGACATCTATTTCGGATGGGCTCCGGCAGACGATTGAGTGGTACACAACACAGCGCTCCGGAGGACCCCTTCGTTAATCGCAACATGCCATACAGCGCCTTAAAATGGTACGCGAAACAGTTCATCAGGGACTACGCACCTGGAGCACTCAGTCAATGGTTGATCGGTGAGGAGGGCCCTGCGTATCATCTCTGGTCGATCGGGATTGTGAGCGGAGCCTCGCCCACTGAACTCGGCTATCCACAATCTATTCTAAATCCTGTGCTGACTCGTGAACATGTGACGGATGTGCGCGCGCTGTTTGTCGCTGATCCCTTCATGATTCATGTGGTGGATACGTGGCATATGTTGTTCGAGGTCTACAACTATGATACGGAGCGAGGCGAAATCGGATGGGCAACCAGTCCTGATGGGCTGACGTGGACCTATCAGCAGATCGTGCTGAAAGAGTCATTTCATCTCTCCTATCCGTATGTTTTTCAGTGGAAGGATCGATTCTATCTGGTCCCGGAAAGCCATCAGAGCAAGAGTGTGAGACTGTATGAAGCTACGCGGTTTCCCACGGAATGGGTTTGCACGGACGTGTTGTTGTCCGGAGCCTGCTTTAACGATAACTCAATATTTCACCATGGGCAGTACTGGTGGATGTTTAGTGAAACTAACCCCGCACTCACACACGATACTCTTCGGCTGTACTATGCAACCAATCTGACCGGCCCGTGGCAGGAGCATCCGTGTTCGCCAGTCATTCAGGGGAATCCGCACACTGCGAGACCAGCGGGGCGTGTGGGTGTATTTGATGGGCGACTGATTCGGTTTGCACAAGACTGTTTCCCAAAGTATGGAACTGCAGTCCGGGCATTTGAGATCACTGAACTTACGCCAGACGCCTATCAGGAGCGTCCCGTGCAGCAGCGCCCGTTATTTGGACCTGGATGGAGGCACTGGATGCAAGGGGGTATGCACCACGTGGATCCTCATCGCCTTGGAGCGGGTCGATGGATGGCTGCTGTGGACGGATGGCGGCCGGTGGGGTGGTTGGTTCCGGAAGGGTGGCAGCGGCCGTCATGCTAAAGCAGATCCGACGATATTTACAGCGGTACCAGTGGTACCTTTGGCTCCGCGAGCTGGGTCCGGCCATTCGTGGGGTCCAACGCCAGTTTCATGGTGGCGTAATTTCCCTGCATGCAGCAGGTAGCCCTCGTGGGCATGTCCTTGTTTCGTACGACAATCAGGGGTTGCTCTGCAAGCTGCGTGGAAAGCCCATTCCAACCAGTCATCCGCAATACTACAAAACGATGGTCATGGCCCAGACGTTTGTCGACATTGGGTACGATGTCGATGTGATTCACTGCGAGAATCAAAAATTTGTCCCGTGGAAATCCTATGATGTCGTGGTCGACACGCGGTTCAATTTGCAGCGACTACGCCCGTATCTGCCGCCCAGCTGTATCAAGATCTTGCACTGCGATACGGCGCAAACCCTCTATCAAAACCTAGGTGAGATAAGCCGGGTCTTGGCGCTACAGAATCGGAGAGGTGTCACAGTTCCGCTCAACAGACTGGAAACTCCACATTTGGGCGTGGAACATGCCGACTATCTCACCACCTGCGGAAATGAATTTACGATAAATACGTTTCGGTATTCAGGGAAGCCCATTTTTCGTCTGCCAATGGTTGCGCAGAAGATGTGGCCATGGCCTGCCACCAAGGACTTTGAGGCATCACGACATCGATTTCTCTGGTTTGGCAGCCGTGGGATGGTTCATAAGGGGCTTGATCTCGTGCTGGAAGCATTTGCTCAGATGCCTGAATGTACTCTCACTATTGTTGGACCGGTACAGGATGAGCCTGAGTTTGTGGAAATTTATCGAAAGGAATTGTTTCATACACCGAACATTCACTGTCGCGGGTGGCTCGACAAATTTAGTGACGAGTTTCAGATGGTTGTGGAACAGTCCGTTGCCCACATATTTCCATCCTGTTCCGAGGCCGGGGCGGCGGTTGTCTTAGAAACAATGGCGGCTGGAGTAATCCCCGTGGTGACCTACGAATCCTCCATTGATGTTGAGAATTTTGGGGTACTCTTGGAGAACGCCTCGATTGAAACCATTATTCGTCAGGTTCGAGAGGTGGCTGCGCTTCCTGCCGAAGATCTGTTCCGCAGAGCCAGGAGGGCGTGGGAGGCTGCGCACAGCAACCATACGCCGGAAAAGTTTGAGCGGTCCTACCACGAAACCATAGAAATGATCTTGGCAAAGCATGGAAGGTAATAAGTGTGAGGCGAAGTCCTCGCGACAGGATTAGGGGATTTCATAAGCAGGCAGTAGTTGTTGGCTGTTGGTTTGTAGCATGCAAAAGCATGTGGAGGCGTGGGTGAAATGGGGCGGCGACTCGGACAGGCAGCGAACGTTGTGCTCATGTTAGGTGCCTTAGTCTGTGTCGTGGTATGTGCCTTCCTGGTATGGCGCCACGGCATGTCGTTTCGGTATGTGGGGCTGATGGTTTTCGCCGTCATGCTGGCGAGTGCCGTACAGTTGCCGGAATCGGTCAAGATTAATGGTGTGCTTGTGGGGGTGTCTACAGTCGTTGCGCTCTATCTTGCCGAAGTGATTCTTGTCTATTCCGGTTCGGCCATTGCGTCGTTGGGTGCTCAAGCCTGGTTAAGTTTCCCGCAAGACGCAAACCCAAAAGTTGCGGCTGAGCGAATGAAGACCATGGGGACGGATAATCAGAAGTTCGATACTCGTTCCAGGTTACAAGTGATTCATGATATGCGTGCGCGGGGAATCCAGGCGTACCCCGATGTATTTCCTGAGGTCTTGTTCGAACCGGCCTCCAGCACCACGATCAAGTCAATTTTCGTTAGGAATAAAGAAGAATTCTTGCCTGTGGCCGGCATGTCCATGACGACGACCGTTTTCTGTAATGAGAGTGGCGAATATGTTGTATACGAAAGTGATGAGCATGGATTTCATAATCCCCGGGGTATATGGGCGAAGCGGTCGGCAGACATCATTGCGCTGGGTGATTCATACACCCACGGTGTGTGTGTGCCCACGGACAAAGGATTTGTGGCCACTATCCGGTCTCAACGTTCTCGTACGATCAATTTGGGGGTGAACGGTCATGGACCACTGACGAGTTTGGCGACGCTCAAAGAATATGGGCCGACACTGAAACCTAAATTGGTGCTCTGGTTTTACTATGAAGGCAATGACCTACGTGACTTGGATGGGTGGGAAAAAAACTCCCCGCTTTTGCAACGGTATGTAAGTTCTTCGTTTACGCAACATTTATTTGAGCGACAATCCGAAATTGACCAGGCACTGAAGGCCTACATTGATGAGGAAATGGCGAAGGTTGCAGCGCCAGTTTCAGTTGAGAAGATTTTGAAGCTGCAGCATCTCCGCCAAGCACTGCAAGTATTTCATGAACGGCGCCCAACAGAACAAGGTTTGCCGGCCGAGCTGTTAGAACATCTTCGGCGTTCCGGCGAGCCCGCTGCTTTGGAAGATCTTCAACTGTTCGAGCGGATTCTCACGGAAGCTCGTGACACATCCGGTTCGTGGGGCGGGCGAGTTGTATTCGTGTATCTCCCAACATGGGAGCGCTACCGCATTCCTGAACTGGCGAGCAAAGACCGAGAGCATGTTCTTGGCGTAGCTAGACGGCTCAATCTTCATGTCGTGGACATGCACACTCTTTTTTCTGCACACCCAGATCCCTTGTCGTTGTTTCCGTTTCGACGGTATGCCCATTACAATGAGCTGGGGCACAAGTTGGTTGGCGATGAAGTAGTCCGGCAGATTGAGAAACTCGAAAGCCTGACGGGCAAGGCACCTAGCTAGCGGCCTTCTGGGTCACATATTGGGATTCATCACCCTGTCTTCGATACTGCTTCCGCGTGGCTATCCATTGATCTCAGGCAAAGGCTTCTAGCCTGGTTAGGACGAGATGGCCGGTGTATCAAAAAAGAAGGTCGCGATAGTTGTGCCCATGCACAATAGGGCGGAGTTGACTCCCGACGAACAGATTTCCTTTCAACATCTGACGCATTATCTTGGTGCGTATGACAAGTATCTCGCCATTCCGGAATCGCTTCAAATACGTTTGCCTGGATGCGCCTTGAAGCGGTTTGGGTCTGAGTATTTTGGGAGTGCTATCGCAAGTACCCGACTATTGTTGTCGGAAAACTTCTATCGGTGTTTTGAGGAGTATCACTATATTCTCATCTATCATCTCGATGCGTTGGCCTTATCAGATCAGCTTGCTGCCTGGTGTGAGACTGGTCTCGACTATATCGGTCCGCCCTGGATTCGGTGCGCCGATAGTCCTTGGGTGAAAGATTCGCGTGTTGGAAACGGGGGATTCTCGCTTCGAAAGATTGAGAGCTTCCTGAAAGTCTTCCGCTCGAACGAATATTGGATTGATCCCGATGAGTATTGGCGTGAAAAGTACGCGGAGCGTCCACTTCATATCCGTTTGCTGAATTCCCCTCGACGACTGATCAAGAAAATGCCTCGTTTTAATAATGCACGGCTAGAGATGGCACGGTGGCATCTTCGACCTGACGGAACCAGTAATGAGGATCATTTTTGGTCTGATCGTGCTCAGCACTACATGCCGGACTTTAGGGTGGCCTCGCTGGAGCAAGGCTTGCGGTTTGCTTTCGAAGTGGCGCCACGCATGTGTTTTGATTTGACTCGTGGACGGTTGCCATTCGGGTGTCATGCCTGGCCCAGGTATGATCGTGCTTTCTGGGAGCCGTACTTGCTTCCTCCTCGTGTTGAATAGGAGGCGTTCGAGAGCGCGTCGAATAACGACATTCATCTTGAGCGATTTACAATTGTGGTCGATAATTAATAGATACTTACTATCTCCCTGACAGTGGTCGATGCAATGTGAGGGGGATAGGCAACTGCCAGCAGAAACCATTTCATGCAACGTCACGCAGAAATAGCGGTTGGGTAGAGGCGAATGTCTCGATGGATTGTTTGATAACTGGGGAGGGAGTGAGTACGCCATGAAACGAATGCTGGTGACTGGATCTTCTGGCCTGATTGGTTCTGAGGTGTGTGCCTATTTTCACGCACAGGGCTGGTCAATTCATGGCGTTGACAACAATACGCGTGCGACCTTTTTCGGTCCGCAAGGGGATACTCGCTGGAATCAGCGCAGGCTGCAGGCTGATTTGAAGAATTTTCAGCATCATGAGTTGGACATTCGTGATCGCAAGGGTGCCCTGGCTCTTATTCAGGATTTGAGACCTGAGGCGATTGTGCACACTGCTGCGCAGCCGTCGCATGATCTAGCCGCCAAGATCCCGTTTGATGATTTTGATACAAACGCAGTAGGAACGCTGAACCTGCTTGAGGCGACGAGGTTACATACGCCTCAAACGGTGTTTGTCCATATGTCCACTAACAAGGTGTACGGAGATGCTCCAAACGAACTGGCGCTTGTGGAGCAGTCCACACGATGGGACTATGCGTCGCCAGTCGATTTTGACGGAATTACTGAACACATGCGTATAGACCAGTCGAAGCATTCTCTTTTTGGGGCCTCCAAGGTGGCGGCCGATATCATGGTGCAGGAGTATGGTCGATATTTTGGCATGAAAACCTGTTGTCTGCGAGGAGGATGTCTCACGGGACCAAATCATTCGGGCGTCGAGCTACATGGATTCTTAAGCTATCTCGTCAAATGCAATTTGGAAGGCAAGAAGTATAGTGTGTTCGGTTACAAGGGAAAGCAGGTTCGTGACAATATTCATTCCCTTGACGTCGCACGATTCATTCATGCATTCATCGAACATCCTCGAAGTGGAGAGGTGTACAACCTTGGTGGTGGGCGGGGAAATAGCTGTTCAGTCCTTGAAGCGTTTGACATGATCGCGGCGGTCTCAGGTAAGAAGATGCTCTATGAGTATGTCGACAAGAATCGTGAGGGCGATCATATTTGCTACATCAGTAACCTCAAGAAGATGACAGCCCATTACCCTGGCTGGGGCATTACGAAAACCTTGAGTCATATTTTTGAGGAGATTCACGAGGCATGGCTTCGACGTTCCAGGGCGTGAGCGTATCTAGATAACCAACTCAGGTCCGTGACTTATATGAAAAGAGCTTACGCGCCATGAAAGTGTTGGTGATATCGGCAGCTTATCCCCCGATGCATGCTGGGGAGGCCACGAATACCTTTCACCTGTGTCAGCAACTGGTGGAGCACGGTGTTGACGTGTCTGTGCTGACTTCAGTGGGAAATGTTGGTACTGGTGATCCTCGAATTCATGTGCATGCCATCATGCAGAGTTGGGGATGGAGTGATCTGCTGCGAGTACGCTCCTTCCTCAAGAGGTATGCTCCCGATTCCGTGTTTCTTATGTACATTGGTCTTATGTATAAATTTCATCCGATGGTGACATTTCTCCCTACGGTCAGCAAAAGGCTGTTTCCGAAGATGCCTTTTGTGACGCGCTACGAGAGTGCCTTCGTCGGCGCAGATCCTTCCAAGACAGGGATTGTTTCCCGCCTCTTTCGGAAACTAGTCGTTCGATGGGCCGGCTCAGCAGATGTTGCCTACAGTTCGGGGACATTGCTCCGCGACAGCGATACGGTCATCGCATTATGCGAGAGGCATCGAGCGATGTTGATCAAAGAGTGGCCGAGTGTTGAAGCAAAAGTTACGCTCATTCCTCCTCCTCCAAATCTTTTTATCGCCCCGAATGTCGCAGGGATGGATCGTGACCGTGGACGGAAACGGCTTGGAGTGACATCCGCTGAATTTGTTGTCACGTTTTTTGGCTATCTGTATCCAATCAAAGGAATTGAGACGCTCCTTCATGCTTTCGCGATTGTCTCTGCACAGCGTCCTGAGGCGCGGCTGCTGTTCATCGGTGGGAAAGTGGGATTAGATGTCGAGGGGGGAGCATCCTACTTTGATGAAATGCAAGCCTTGGCCAAGATTCTACACATTGACGGGCGTACCACTTGGACAGGCGCCTTCAAGTCGGAGGAGGAGGAGGCATCCCTCCTCCTCCATGCTTCAGACGTTTGTGTGCTGCCTTTCCTCGAGGGCGTACAATTGAACAATAGTTCGTTTGCCTCAATGGTCGCACACGGTTTGCCGATCATTGTGACGCGAGGACCGTTAATGGATGGGGCAATTGTTGATGGGGATAACGTACTTACGTGCGAACCAAAAGATCATCAGGAAGTAGCCCGTCTCATACTTGAGGTAATGGATCACGGCGAGTTGCGCGCGCGTATTGGCAGGGGCGCACTGAAGCTTGCAGCTGAGTGGTTTTCATGGGAGAAAGCGACTAAGAAAACGTTATCGGTTCTCCGCCAAACATAGTGACGTGCACTGTCCTGTAGAGGCTTGCTGGGGGTTGGTATCAATGCCTCGCGTTTCGATTGTCATTCCTACATACAATTGCGACCGTTTCTTGGGTCGGGCAGTCGATACGGCTCTATCGCAGAGCTATACGGACCATGAAATTATAGTGGTTGACGATGGCTCCACGGATGGTACTGCTGACTTGATCGCTCAATATGAGCAGAGAGTTCGGTATTATCGCCAATCTAATCGAGGAGTGTCAGCGGCACGCAATCTCGCTTTAGATTATGCAACTGGAGAATTCATTGCCTACTTAGATGCCGATGATATGTGGTATCCGCAGAAGCTAGAAGCCCAGGTTGCCTTTCTTGATACTCACAAAGAGTGTGGGCTTGTGCACACGGAAGTCTCGGTCATTGATGAGGACGACGAGATTCTGCATTTGTGTTTCAATCAAGAAACGAAGCGGTCCATCCCACGAGGCTACTGTCTGACCGATCTTCTTCGCCGCTGTCACATTCAGACGCTGACTGTGATGGAACGTCGTCAGTGTCTGGACCGTATCGGTGGCTTCGATGAACGGCTTCCAATTGCTCAGGACTATCATCATTGGATTAAGGTTGTGGGAGAGGGATTTGCAGTTGGATATATCGCAGAGCCTTTGGGTAAGTATCGGTGGCGGCGTGGCAGCCTCATGGCCAATCAGGGGCGATTGTTAGAGGACTTAGTCCTAATATACGAGGGGATCTTGCAGGGAGAGCTCAATCTTCAGAATGTCGAAAAAGATGACTTGGGCGTGATTGCCAAAGAACTTCATTTGATGCATCGCCGATTGGCATATCTTGAGAGAACTTCTGCGAAATTTAGCCAGGCAAAGGAGCGAATAGGTCAGTTGATTCGGAAGCATCCTGGAGCTATCGAATTGTATGGTGACTTTCTGAAAATCTGCATGCGCGAGATCCTTCACCGAGGGCGAAAATTCGCCGCCAGTAATAGCCGTCTTTCTCGGTGACGGTGTATGAATATTCTCTTCGTTACTCCGTTTTTCCATCCCCAGACAGGAGGCGTGGCAACATACGTTGAAGAAATTCAACGATCTCTTCTTGAGCGAGGCCACAAAGTTTTGGTACTTAGGCCAGGTGATTCCGATAGCATCAGTCCCTGTCCTTATCATGATGATGCTTCCGTCTTCCAGTTCTATATGCGGCCGATGTGGTTTTCCTCTAGCCCAATCAAGGGGCTTGCTGCCACCATTTTCTACTTCTTTCCCACGCTGTGGAGGTTATCACGGTTTCTCGCGCATCATAATGTCCAGCTAGTCTGCCTCGAATATCCATTGCCTAATGTGTTTTATTTCCCAATCTTACGGCTTGTACAGCGTTTTAGGATTGTAGTCGGGCTTCACGGTGATGATGTGTTGTCCCTACATCTTTTGGGGCACAGTGACCAGTGGGTGGTGAGAAAGTGTATTCGAAGTAGTGATTGGGTTCTTGCACATTCCGTGAGCCTGCTTTCTCAGGCGGAAACAATTGTGCGGAGGCTTGGCCCCAATCGGTCCTATCTTCCTTTGGGGGTTGATATAGGCAGGCTTCGTGCTATGGCTGAAACCACGAAGATCTTTCATGGCCAGCTGATATCCCCGTACGTTTTAACCGTTGCGAAGCTGTATTCGCGAAAAGGGTTGGATGTTCTGTTGCAGGCTCTCCGGAAGGTCAAGAACGATGTGGCGGGGTACCGTTTTGTTATTGCTGGTGACGGTCCTGAAGATGCTCGTTTGAAGCAGATGGCCGAGGACCTAAAGGTAAATGATATAGTGCTGTTTTTGGGAGAAGTTCCCAATTCTGATATCCCTAAGTTATTGTCCTCATGTGAGTTTTTCTTGCTGCCGTCCCGTTCAGAACCGTTTGGAATTGTTCTGTTGGAGGCTATGGCCTTTGGTCGGGCAATACTTGCAACCAATGTTGGTGGAATTCCTGAGTTTGTGGTGAATGGTCAGAATGGTGTGCTGATTCCATCGTGTAATAGCGATATCCTCGCATCAGAGATTGTTCAGATGCTTGTCGATGAGGAAACGCGAAGTCGGCTAGGTATGAATGGGCTGAAATGGGTTCGGCAGTTTGATTACCCGATGTTGGTCTTGAAATATGAGCAGCTTTTCGAAAAAGTTTTGGCATCGAACTTTCACTGACAAAATATTCAGCACTGCAGTAGCAATATTGCAAATTATTCTCTAAGGAGCAGTAATCATGGAAATTCTCGGTATTTCTGCATTTTACCATGACAGCGCTGCATGCCTGGTGCGTGACGGAGAAATAATCGCCGCGGCCCAGGAAGAACGCTTCACCAGGAAAAAGCATGATCCCGGGTTTCCCCACAAAGCAATCGAATATTGTTTAAGAGAGGGGGGCATTGCCCTTAAGGATGTCCAGCACCTGGTCTTTTATGACAAACCGCTGGTGAAGTTTGAACGATTGTTGGAAACATACCTCGCCTTTGCGCCGCGCGGCGTACAGTCCTTCCTCGCCGCCATGCCGGTCTGGTTAAAGGAAAAGCTGTTACTCAAGTCGTTGCTCCAGAAAGAATTTCTAATCCATGCGCCGGATATGCCCAAGAGTTCCCTCCCGCAGATTTTGTTTTCCGAGCATCATGAGTCGCATGCCGCATCGGCCTTCTTTCCGTCGCCATACGAAAAAGCTGTCGTGTTATGCATGGATGGAGTTGGCGAGTGGGCCACCACGTCGGCATGGCTTGGAGACGGGAACAAGCTGACTCCGCTGTGGGAAATCCCATTTCCCCACTCCATTGGGCTGTTGTATTCCGCCTTTACGTACTACACAGGGTTTAAAGTGAACTCTGGGGAGTACAAGGTGATGGGGCTGGCTCCGTATGGCGAACCGAAGTATGTGAAAGCCATTTACGAACATCTACTCGATTTGAAGCCGGATGGCACCTTTCGGCTGAATATGGACTACTTTAACTATTGTACTGGCCTCACCATGACAGGCAATAAATTCGATGAGGTCTTCGGAGGACCGCCACGGAAGCCGGAATCAAAGCTCACGCAACGAGAGATGGACCTGGCGCGTTCGGTTCAGGAGGTCACCGAAGAGGTCATGCTGCGTCTTTCGCGCACACTGCAGCGGGAGACGGGCGTTGACTATATGTGCATGGCTGGGGGAGTTGCCTTAAACTGCGTGGGGAACGGACGCATTCTTCGAGAGGGGCCGTTCAAGGGGCTCTGGATTCAGCCGGCTGCTGGGGATGCCGGCGGTGCGATGGGGGCAGCATTGACGACCTGGTATCAGTATGAGCAGAAGCCTCGAACGATAAGCCCAGGTAAGGATGGCATCAAGGGGTCGTATCTAGGCCCGTCCCACACGAATGAGGAAATTGAACGGTATCTCAAGTCGGTTGATGCCCCATATATCAGACTGAATGAACGCGAGTTGTATCCACGGGTCGCCGACGAGTTGGCTGCAGGAAAAGTTGTTGGATGGTTACAAGGGCGAATGGAGTTTGGCCCTCGTGCATTGGGAGGGCGTAGTATTTTGGGGGATGCTCGTAACAGGGACATGCAGTCGGTGATGAATCTGAAGATTAAGTATCGTGAATCATTTCGCCCATTCGCCCCGTCAGTGTTACGAGAGCGTGTGTCTGACTATTTTGCACTGAATTCGGACAGTCCGTACATGCTGATCGTTGCTCCTGTGGTTGAGAAGCGGCGTCTTGCAGTGGGCGCTGCACAAGATGGCCTCTGGGGTATTGAGCTACTCAATGTTCCGCGATCGGACATTCCCGCTGTCACGCACCTGGACTACTCCGCACGAGTTCAAACTGTACATCAAGAGACGAACCCTCGATATTACGCCTTACTCAAGGCCTTTGAAGCAAAGACCGGAGATGCTGTGCTGGTTAACACCTCCTTCAATGTGCGTGGAGAGCCGATTGTCAGCACTCCGGAGGATGCCTATCGGTGTTTCATGCGGACTGAGATGGATGTCCTCGTCCTTGAGAATTGCGTTTTGCTCAAAACTGAGCAAAAGCCCCTCGAGGGCGATTCAGACTGGAAAAAAGAATTTGAACTCGATTAACAATGGAATGGCAATGACCAAGGAGGAAGCGATTCATGCGAATTTTGATTACAGGCGGCGCGGGATTTCTCGGTAGTCACTTGTCTGATCTGTTAATCGGACAGGGGCATGAGGTAATCGCTTTAGACAACCTGATCACCGGCCGGGCGGAGAATATTGCGCACTTAGTCGGGAATCCAAAATTCAGTTTTGTAAAATACAACGTGTGCGACTACTTGCATGTTGACGGCCAATTGGATGCGGTCATGCATTTTGCTTCGCCAGCTAGCCCGCAAGACTATCTTGAGATGCCGATTGCAACATTGAAGGTGGGCGCGCTGGGGACACATAAGGCTCTGGGATTGGCAAAGGCGAAAGGTGCGCGCTTTCTATTGGCCAGCACGTCCGAGGTGTATGGAGACCCGCTGCTCAACCCGCAGCCAGAAACGTATTGGGGAAATGTGAATCCGATTGGTGCGCGAGGCGTTTACGACGAAGCGAAACGGTTCGCGGAAGCCATGACCATGGCGTACCATCGGTATCACGGTGTCGACACGAGAATCGTTCGAATCTTCAATACGTATGGTCCAAGAATGAGACCTAAGGACGGTCGGGTCGTGTCAAATTTCATTGTGCAGGCTCTGCAGGGCAAGCCCCTGACTGTGTTTGGCGATGGGTCTCAGACACGCAGCTTTTGCTATGTCGATGATTTGGTTCGTGGTATTGTGGCGTTATTACACGCAAAGTCCGATAAGTCCGTTGCTGAACGTACCGACCGGACCAAGTTTCTCACCCAAAAACCGGATGCGAGTTTGGATAGCATCCATGATCCGGTGAACATCGGGAATCCGCGAGAACTTACGGTGCGGGGGATTGCGGAGATCATCCTCAGCCTAACCGGCTCCAAGAGCGTCATTGAAGAGCGGCCGTTGCCTGCTGATGACCCCAAGGTCAGGCGGCCGGATATTACGAGAGCCAAGGCCCTCCTCGGTTGGGAGCCGAAGGTGGAGTTGGAAGATGGCATCAGAAAGACCACTGAGTATTTTCGTCACGCGGTCGCGAAATAGGGTGTGACGGAAAAGGCGGCTCGTAAGGAAAAGGAAGAGGTTGGCTGGCGTCGATGTGTGGGATTGCAGTTGTCATAGGGTTGAACGGACGAGGAATTGAGCGAGCGGCCGTCGAGCGCATGGCCGAGAGCTTAGTTCACCGAGGGCCAGATGATAGCGGGATCTACGTGGATGGTCCTGTTGGCATGGGGTTTCGCCGGCTTTCGATTTTGGATCTCTCCGAGGCGGGACATCAGCCAATGGTGACCTCAGATCAGCAGTACGTGCTCGTGTTCAACGGAGAGATTTTCAACTATGTAGAACTGCGATCCGAACTGAGAGAATTAGGGTATCAGTTTCGATCGAGCGGTGATAGCGAGGTCTTGCTCGCTGCGTATCGTGAGTGGGGTCGGAACTGCCTAGCCAAGCTGAATGGTATGTGGGCATTTGTCATTTTTGATCGCCGCCGGCGCTGCCTGTTCGGCTCCCGTGACCGATTTGGTGTGAAGCCCCTGTACGTGAGTCGAGTGGGAGACGTCGTCCAATTTGCGTCAGAAATTAAGGCACTGCGAGCATCTGGCTACGTGAAGGCCGGTATCAACTGGACGACGGCTGCCAGGTTTTTGACGGAAGGGCGTCTCGACAGTCAGAGGGAAACATTTTACGACGGGATTGAGCAGATTCCTCCTGGCAGTGGGTTCGAGGTAGGACTGGACGGTGTTTGGCAGCAGTGGTCGTTCTGGTCTCTCGATCGGCTACCGCCGTCACTGGTCGAAAATCCTGCCGAGAGATTTGCAGACCTCTTTGAGGATTCGGTTCGGATCCGGATGCGTAGTGATGTGCCGGTTGGGGTGTGCCTTTCTGGGGGATTGGATTCAACGGCTATCATTTGTGCTGCCGCTCGTCAGCAAGGTGAGCGCACAACGGAACCAACCGAGTCACTCCAGGCATTCTGCTACATGGCGAAGGAATTTGATGAGTCCCGGTACATCGCTGATACGCTCGACCAGACGCGCGCGCAGCTTCGACAGCTCGAGACCAGTCCCTCCGAGTTGTGGAGCGACTTGAAAAAGTTATTGTGGTTCCAAGACGAACCGGTACATACGATGACCGCCGTTGTGGGCTATCAATTGATGCGTTTGGCGGCGTCTCATGGTATTCGTGTAGTCTTGAATGGCCAGGGTGCCGATGAAACAATCGGTGGCTACTCCAGCTATTTCCAGGACTACTGGGTGTCGCTCATTCGGCAGGGACGAATGGGAGATGCCTGGCGAGCTATTAATGGATATAGTGAGGCTCACGGTGGGAGTGCGCCCCAACGATTTGCGCAAGCTGCCGCCCGGTGTGTTTCGTGGGAAATGTACAAGATTCCGGCGTATCGCGATCGGGCACAAGCACGTCGGCAGGCAAGGCTTCATAGTAATTCGTGGTTTACCCATGAGCTTCTCAGTCACGTTACCAATGGTGAATCTGAGCTGCCGATGGGTACGCTCTCCCATGCGTTGAAACAGTCTGTGATTTCCGCCCCATTGCCCCTTTATCTCAGGATTGAAGACCGTAACTCCATGGCCCATTCCGTCGAAGCCCGACTTCCATTTCTCGACTATCGGTTAGTGTCTTTTGTCTGTGGGCTGCCCGACGAATGGAAAGTTCGTGGGCCATGGAATAAGTATGTGCTTCGTGAAGGAATGAGGGGGCGAATGCCTGAGTCTGTCCGAGGTCGGGTAGACAAGATGGGATTCCCGACGGCGAGCAAAAAGTGGTTTGCGCATGACCTCTATGAGCCGCTTCGTGACGTCTTAGGAAGTCAGGCCGTTCGAGAAAGAGGTATCTACAACGCAAAGGCAATTCTGGCCGATTTGGATCGCCACCGGAAAGGTGAGGCCGATTTTGCCAATCGGCTCTTCCATGTTGCCGAATTTGAATTGTTGTCCGATGTTCTTCGGCAAACACGCATCTTGTGACCTAACGTCTTCTCCACATCGGTTGAGTACCTATGCGGCTGTGAGCCGCGACAGAGTCTTCCTTAGCGTAGCAGATGATTTGAAGGAGCTTCCAGGTCGTCCAATCAAGGTTTAGGCATTGGGCTCTGCTGGGGCATGTAGGTCGACGGCGACATCCCAGGAGAAGCGCCACCAGTTCTTGCGCTCGGTGGGGTACTCAATAACTGACTCCGCTGCATGCAGGATGGATAGAACTCCAAGGAGACAAGGGTAGACCTGTGAAGCAAGTGCTCATCGTTGCGTATTATTTCCCTCCGGTTGCGGCCAGCGGGGCGATGCGTCCGCTGGGTTTTTGCCGGAACCTATCAGCGCACAACTGGCAACCGCATGTGCTGACGACGACACCTGACTGTGTCTATCCGCACCACCAAACAGATTTGAAGCTTGGGGAGCGCGTGCCAGCCAGTATCGAGGTGACTCGTGTGCCATATCCAGATCGCCTCCAACAGCTGTTACGGTTACGTGATTCCCTGCGTGGTCTCCGGGGAAGACCGCTCTCCTTGAATAGGGACACGAGCGATCCAGTTGTTTCGCCAGCGTCAACATCCGGGGTGTCTCAGGGAACGGCTAAGGAGTTTATCCTCGATTGGATGTTTGCCTTTCCGGACCGACAATGTGGATGGTATTCCCCAGCAGTGCGGACGTTGCAAGCCATCGACAAATTAAAGGTCCCGGATGTGGTTTTTGCTACCGGTGGGCCCTGGACAAATTTTCTGATTGGTCATGCGCTTGCCAAGTATTTTCATCGTCCGTTGGTATTGGATTATCGCGATCCCTGGAACTGCAATCCCTACTACTCCTTTAGTTCGAAGTTCTTAACCAAGAAATCTCGAGCGTCCGAAGCTCGAGTATGTCAGGCGGCCGCACATATCATTGCTAATACTGAGGAATTGCGCGAACGACTGATTGCGGAATATGGCGAGCTCCGGGAGCGTTGCAGCTGGATTCCCAACGGATTCGACCGAGATGTGCTGCGGTCGAGTGATGTAGCTTGCGAACCATCTGAGGCCGCTCCGGCATCGCCCGGGTATGAACTGTGTCATTTCGGGACCGTCTATGGAAAACGAACCCCGCGTGTGTTGATGCAAGCCATGTGGGAATTGTTTCAAGCTGGTCATTTAAGTTCTGAGGTGATCCGGCTGCGATTTGTCGGTGGATGGGATAGCACCGATCAAGAGTGTGAGCGTTACGCAGTGTTATTGGAAAAGCAGGGACTTCTGCGCCGCGAGCCTCCGGTATCCCACAGCGTCTGTCTCCGTGAGATGCAGCGATCCAGTGTGTTGCTGGTTCTTCAGCCGGATTCCCCACTGCAGATCCCTGCAAAAATTTACGAATACGTCGCGACGGGGCGACCGCTCTTGCTTATCGGAGGGGAAGGAGCGACTGCCAATCTCGTTGAACGTCATGCGTTGGGAATTAGTAGTCCGAATCAGCTTGATCGCATTAAGCTTTTGTTGAGCGAACTGGCATCGGGGAGGCAGAAACTCATTCCGCCCGACCCGACACGCGTCAACCGGTTCGAATATCGATCGCTGACGGGTGAACTCGTGGCTGTGCTCAATGCGGCGCACCGCGTGAGATCACCAAAATAGAACTGCTCCCATGAGTGCATTAGCCGCAATAACCTTAGGGCGCACCGATGCCGAAATGCTGGCCTGGGATCAGTACGTCCTCAACTCGGCCGTCACCTCTGGGTATCATCTGTCCGGCTGGCGGCAGGTAATTGAAGAAGCATTTGGCCATGCGACGTGTTACGTGACCGTGCGAGATGAAAGCGAAGCGGTGGTTGGGCTGGTACCGTTGGTGTTCCTTGCGAGTCGTGGGTTTGGGCGTTTTCTGGTGTCTCTTCCGTTTGTGAACTATGGCGGCATGATCGCTGATTCTCCTGAAGGCTTCCGATTACTGGAAAACGAAGCTGTCAAACAGGCGAGGGCATTGAATGCGCAGCACATCGAACTCCGGCACGAGGCCCCCATCCAGACTGCCTGGGTTTCGACACAAAGAAAAGTTTCGATGCGTCTTCCGCTTCCGCCCTCGTACGAAGAGTTATTGAAGGGCTTTCCCTCGAAATTGCGCAGCCAGGTGCGGCGTGCGCAAAAAGAGGGGATGACAGCACGAGTTGGCGGTGTCGAATGTCTCGACGAGTTTTATGCCGTGTTTTCGCGTTGTATGCGCGATTTGGGGACACCCGTGTACGCAAAAAGCTTTTTCGGCAAGATCCTTGAGGTGTTCCCGAAAGATGCCCATATCTGTGTCGTCTCACATCAGGAAACACCTGTTGCCGCAGGGTTCCTCTATGGATTCCGATCTTCCCTGGAGATTCCCTGGGCGGCATCGGATAAGCGTTTTAACAAGCTCTCGCCCAATATGTTGCTATATGGCAAGGTGTTGGAATATGCGTGCGAGCAGGGCTTCCAGCTTTTTGATTTCGGCCGATCGAGCCCGGACAGCGGCACCTATCGTTTTAAGGAGCAGTGGGGGGCTCAGCCCCATCAGCTCTATTGGTACTACTGGATGAAAGACGGGCGCAATGTGCCCCAGCTCAATCCTCAAAATCCAAAATACGCGTTGGCCATCCGTCTGTGGCAAACATTGCCCGTTGCAGTGGCCAATTTCCTGGGTCCGCACATCGTGAAACACCTTCCATGAAGGCACAGCGTACGCTTCCCCCCACCGCTGCTCCGATCGAATGGCGTGACCTACTTCAGGGGGTGGCGGGCCTTGCGCATCCGAGTGCAACACTTGCGGAACTCAAGACCGATTTGGGGCGGTATTTTGGCGTGAAGCATGTGTGGCTCGTATCCTCGGGAAAAGCCGCACTGGTGCTTATCCTCCGTGCGCTGCATGCTCTTTCGGGGCGTCGGACAGTAGTGATGCCTGGCTACACCTGTTTTTCCGTTCCCTCCGCTGTTGTCCGCGCGGGATTGGCGGTTCGGCTCTGCGATGTCGATCCACTAACCTTTGAGCCGGACCTGAGCCAACTTTCTGAAAACACCGATGCTGACACACTGTGTGTGTTGGCGACTCATTTGCTTGGGATCGGCGTCGATGTGTCCAGGTTCGTTGAACGGTGCCATCCTCGAGGCATCTTCGTCGTGGAGGACGTTGCTCAGGCGTTTGGAGCCAGCTACAACGATAAGCCGCTCGGGACCATTGGTGATGTGGCGTTTCTAAGTTTTGGCAGAGGGAAAAACATCACGTGCGGATCCGGGGGAGCCATCCTTACCAATGATGATCGAATCGGTCAAGCCATAGCGCGCGAATACGCTGGGCTGCCTGATGTGTCGATTGCTAGCATGCTGGCAAATTGGCTGGTGGTGGCAGTCACGCAGCTATTAATCGACCCCTCGCGCTACTGGTTTCCGGCTGGGCTTCCGTTTCTTAAGCTCGGAGAGACGAAGTTTTATACTGATTTTCCTGTGACGCGTATGGATGCAGTGCGAGCCGGCTTGTTGCGACGCTGGAGAGAGCGATTGAGTCGTTCTACGGCAAGCCGGGTGGCTCACGCTGAGCAGATCCTCCGATTACTGGACGATGAAAAAGTGCAGACGATTCAACCTTCTGAGGGCGGGCATTCTGTCTATTTGCGCTTTCCCCTCCTCATGCGCTCACGGCAAGACAAGGAGCTGCTTTGCCGCATCTCTCGTGAGCAAGGGCTCGGGATTAGTGCCATGTATCCGTCAGCCGTCCGGCAGGTTCCCGAGTTGGCGGCATCGCTCTCGGATGTAGCAGTTCCTCGTTCAGCCATGATAGCGGAGCGACTGGTCACCTTGCCGACCCATGAGTTGGTGTCAGAGGAAGACGTGAAAAGGATCTGTTCCGTCATCACGAACCTTTTGTCGGATCAAGTGTCAAGTGAGCACAGGGGGCCCGTCCGCTCGCAGTATTGCGGAACTGAAACGCCGAGGCCCAATTGACGGAACCTTCCGTGCGATGGGGGAAGCAGTGTGTTGTTGCGACTCGTAAACGAGGGGCTGTGACCAATGTGGTTTGCTGAGTGGATATTCTGGGGTTCGCTAGTATTTATCTTTTATGCGTACGCAGGATATTTGCTCGTGCTCGTAGCGCTATCCGCGTTTCGTAGCCGTCCCGTCGTGACCGGGGATATTCAGCCCAGAGTATCGTTTATCATTACGGCCTACAACGAAGAGTCGCGCATCAAGGAGAAGATTGACAACAGTTTGCAACAACAGTATCCCCGCGACCGTCTCGAAATAGTTGTAGCCTCTGATTGTTCTTCTGATCGTACGGACGAGATTGTGCGTGCGTATGAATCATCCGGAGTGCGCCTCGTGCGTGCAGCCGAACGCCGTGGTAAAGAAGCGGCTCAAAAGTTGGCTGTGGGTGCGACAAGCGGTGACGTATTAGTGTTTTCTGATGTGGCGACGACCTTGCCGCCGAAGGGTATCGCCAATATTGTGAAATCCTTCAATGACCTCACGGTGGGTTGCGTCAGCAGCGTGGATCAATTTGTCGATGCTCAGGGAAATGTGAGTGGGGAAGGCGCATACGTCAAATATGAAATGTTGCTGCGTCGCCTGGAGACTAAGGTCAATACCCTGGTAGGACTCAGCGGGTCGTTTTTCGCTGCACGCAGAACGGTGTGTAGCCCTTGGGCGGATGATCTCCAAAGTGATTTCAATACACTTCTGAATTCAATGAAAAACGGCCTTCGCGGCGTGTCAGACTCGAATAGCGTTGGGTACTACAAAAATCTGTCGGACGAGCGAAAAGAATACCAGCGTAAGGTCCGCACCGTCCTAAGAGGCATTGCCGTTCTGATGAGAAGTCTGCCAATGTTGAATCCTTTCCGCTATGGGATGTTTGCCTGGCAATTGTTTAGCCATAAACTCTGTCGTTGGTTGGTGCCATTTGCCATGATCGGAGTGTTGGCATCCAATATCATTCTCGCGACGACGTCCACGTTTTATAGTTGCTTACTTCTTGGCCAACTGATGTTCTACGCCATCGCCGCTGCTTATGCGGTGTTTCACTGGATGCCCAAGAATGGTGCTCTCCGATTACCGGCGTTTTTTGTCTTGGTCAATGTCTCGATTCTGGATGCATGGATGCGCTATTTCAGAGGAGATCGAGTGTTTCGCTGGGAACCATCTAAGCGTTGATGAGCATAAGAGCGGAAACTTGCTGCCTGAGGTGACGAGACTGTCGATGGACACATCTTTCAACAAATACTAAGAGTGAGGCTCAGAATGGCGGATTCGGTTGAAAAGAAAGACCTGCGAAACTTCGGATTAATCATCGGCAGTCTATTTTGCTTGATCGGTCTCTGGCCGATGATTCGATACGGTGAGGCGATTCGTCTCTGGGCCATTCTCCCAGGAGGGCTGCTGATTCCTGCCGGATTGATGGCTCCAACCATTCTTGGCCCGCTTTTCAAGGTCTGGATGAAGATTGGTCACGTCATGGGTTTGGTGAACACCAAGATTATTCTCGGGGTGCTGTATTTTGGACTCATCACTCCCATGGGAGTTGTGATGCGCTTGTTCGGATGGGACTCAATGAACAGAGTTTTGAGACAGGATGCTGAAAGCTATCGAGTGGTCAGGCCGGCAAGGCCGCATACTCATATGACCAGACAATTTTAGAGATTGGAGGGCGAGCATGGGTGATTTTCTGGCGGAGTTGTGGGCATTTATGAAGGAGCGGAAAAAGTTTTGGCTGCTGCCCATCATCGTGATGCTGGTGTTGTTGGGAAGTCTTATTGTGCTCACGCAAGGATCTGCGGTCGCACCGTTCATTTACACGTTGTTCTAGTGAGTGATGTAGGCATTGGTACTGAAATATCTGTACCCATCGTAAATGAGGACTCCTGTGCTGAGATCTTTGTTCTTGCTCCCTTTCGTTTCAAATCCTGGCTATGCGATTTCCCCCCTGGAGACACTGTTTTACGAAGCCGGCCTCGAGTTGGCTGGCGGTGATTCCAGCTGTGTGCATTTTGGATATCAAAGTTTTGCTGGAGGATATCCAAGGTTTCTGCCCGAAAACTTTCCGAATTTGGTAGCGTTTGACGTCCGTGCCAAGGACAAAAAAAATGATGAGATGATTGCAACGTATGTTAGGAAACACGACATTCGCTTCGTCCTCATTTTTGATGCACAGCCTGTTCTTCCATTATTTAGATCTCTTCGAAGTGCCGGCGTAGTTGCAATACTTGCATATATAGGCGCTCCAATCTCGTCCCTCATGCCGCCGTGGAAATTGATGCTCAAACGGATGCAGGTTGCCATGTCGCGTTCAAAACTTGACGGCATGATTTTCGAGTCGAGAGCCATGGCAGACCTTGCGGTATTTGGACGAGGTGTACCTGAGCGGATGATCAGTATTGTGCCGCTTGGGGTGGATGCAGAAAAGTTTCATCCCTTGAAGTCCGATTATGCGTATGAGGCGTTTGGATTCCCTCGCGAGCGCCGAATCGTGATCTATTCGGGACACATGGAGGCTAGAAAGGGAGTACATGTTTTAATCAAAGCAGCGATAGACCTGCTCGTCAGCCGTCGCCGAAAAGATCTGATCATTCTCATATGTGGAAACCGCAATGCGGATGAGTGTCGAGAGTATGAGCGCATGTATGAGGGCATGGGGATTGATCAGTACATCAAGTTCGGGGGATACCGATCAGACATGGTTCAGCTCTATCAAAGTTGCTTTGCCGGAGTTATTCCGTCCTCTGGCTGGGACTCCTATCCTCGGACGTCTCTTGAGATGGCGGCCTCGGGTCTACCAGTTGTGGCATCTCGATTGGGGGGACTTCCGGAAGCTGTTTTGGATCGCCAAACGGGATTACTCTTTGCTCCAGGTGATCCTATGGAGCTCGCCAATTGTCTCGAATCACTTCTCGAGCATCCCACCCTTGCGACGGAGTATGGTCAGCGTGGTCGGACGCGTTGCCAGACAGAATTAAGCCTCGACGCACAACGTGTTCGATTTAGGGGAGCCATCTCCAAATATATTTAAAAAGTGTCACTGTTTGCCGTGTCC
>ERZ724514.213-NODE-213-length-26197-cov-5.745544_pt1 | contig 26197 bp, 21 predicted proteins | sample MGYA00376047_ERZ724514 | MGnify/ENA primary metagenome ERZ724514 (study PRJEB28724, sample SAMN07190883) | activated sludge metagenome | isolation source: activated sludge of sewage treatment plant in Hong Hong | place: Hong Kong | collected 2016-03-17 ...
AACGAAGGCGTGACCGAGGAGTGGGCCAAAGAGATCGACTACGCGCAGGTGATGTCGTACTTCTCGGAGCTGTCGCAGCAGCTCTTTAACAACATCCCGGATCTGAAGACGTTCGTGTATCGCGCCCGCTGGAAAGACCAGGAAATGGCGCAGATCGAGATCAGCCGAGCCGACTACGACAAGATAAACTTCGCGGAAGTCGAGCGTCGCGTCGGACAGCTGGCTGGACGAACCTTCCTCGAGCTAACGACCGGCAAAGGCGGCAGCGAGTCTTCCGTCGAAAAAGCCCACGTTCGTCGTCGCGCGGCTGAGTACAAAAAAGCGATCGACCAAATCAAGGTCAAGCCGATCATCAACCCACAGCTCAAGTAGCGGGCGAATACGGGACAAACTGTCCCGACTGAGGATCATGAACGCGCTGCTCGACGGTAAAGCGCGCATCCTTTCCCGATCCTTCGACGGTGTAGATGTTGTAGCGCGCTCGCCGATCCAAGTGCGGGCTGTTGTACGTTCCCGACCCCACGCCAATCACCGGAATCGGTCCCGACGGACCATCGAGCGTCGCTCGTAGATCGCGATGTTCGTGACCGTGCAGGACCAGCTCACAGCCCACGCGACGCAGCAGCTTGTGAAGCCGACCGCGATCACGCAGGGCTCGCAGCAGATCCAAGTGCTGCGGCAGCGGCGGATGATGAATCAGCAGCATGCGAAAGTGCTGCTTGGTTCCGTCGAGCACTTCTTCGAGTCGCTGGAGCTGTCGTCCACCCAACCAGCCATCGGCCAGCGGCATCGGTGAAGGCAGCGCCGTCGAGCAGCCAATGATCGCAACCTGATTACGCACACGCACAATCGGCCAAGTCGGCAGCTCATCCGTCGGAGCACCGTCGCTCTGCGCATACGGCAGCAGGAACTTTTCAAACGATCGCCCAAAGTACGCTTCCCACACGTACACGTCGTGATTGCCCGGAATCGCCGTCACACCACGCGGACCCAGCGGCAGTCCATCGAGCGCTTTGCGAGCGCGTCGGAACTCACTCGGAAGCGAAAGGTTCGTCAGATCGCCCGTCACCACCACATGATCGAGCGGCTGCTGGCCAAGATCTGCACACAGCGCATCAAGAAGCTGCGTCGGATGTGCCGCTCGACGCTTGCGCAGAAGGTTCAGCCAGCCAAAAAATCGCTTGCTGAGAAAGCGCAGCGGTGACGCGCCGGTCAAGTCGAGCGCGTGCAGGTCCGAGATGTGTGCGATACGCATGTCGGATACAAACTAGCGCAAAGCATCCCATCCAGGATCGGACCTTTTGATGACACACTCTCAAGCAAGCAAACTTCCAGCGGGTTTCGTCGACAGAATGGCCGCCATCGTGGGTGACGCTGGACTTTTGACCGATGCCGACGCGATCGAGCCATTTTTGACCGAGCCGCGCGGAACGTATCGTGGAAACACGGCGCTTGTGATTCGTCCCGGCTCGACGGCAGAATTGGCCCAGGTTGTCGCCGCCTGCGCAGCCGAGCGCGTCGCAATGGTTCCCCAAGGTGGTGGCACCGGACTGTGCGGTGGCGCGGTTCCCTCGACGAGCGGTGAGCAAGTTGTGATCAGCTTGGCGAGGATGAACAAGATCCGCTCGCTCGATCCGCAGAGCTTTACGATGACCGTCGAAGCGGGCTGCATCCTGGCGGACATTCAGCGGGCAGCGGAGTCGGTGGGACTGCTGTTTCCGCTCAGCCTCGGGGCCGAAGGAAGCTGTCAGATCGGTGGCAACTTGTCGACGAACGCGGGAGGCACGCAGGTGCTTCGCTTCGGAAACAGTCGCGATCTGGTGCTGGGTCTGGAAGTGGTTCTCCCCGACGGACGAGTGCTCGATATGCTGCGCGGACTGCGCAAAGACAACACCGGCTATCACCTGAGCGGCCTGTTCTGCGGGGCGGAAGGAACGCTGGGCATCTTGTCGGCGGCGGTGCTGAAGCTGTTTCCGCAGCCGAAAGAAGTGGCCACGGCGCTCGTCGCAGTGCCGAGCCTGGATGCGGTGATCAAGCTGCTGTCGTTGGCGCGATCAGCAACGGGAGACGCACTGACTGGCTGCGAGTTTATTCCACGCATTGCGCTCGACATGGTGCTGACGCACATTCCCGGCACGCGCGATCCATTTCCGACGAAGTATCCGCACTATCTGCTGCTGGAAGCCCAGAGCGGGAGCGAAGATGGCCGTCTGACCGCCGAGCTAGAAAGACTGCTCGCCGATGCTGCCGACCAGGATCTGGTGCTGGATGCGACGCTGGCGCAAAACCCGGCTCAAGCCGAAGCGCTGTGGCACATCCGAGAGAGCATTCCCGATGCGCAGAAGCCCGAAGGACTGTCGGTGAAGCACGATGTGTCGCTGCCGATTCACTTGGTTCCGCGCTTTGTCGAACAAGCCTCGCAGCTCGTCGCAGAAGAAGTGCCCGGCATTCGCGTCGTCGCATTTGGTCACGTCGGTGATGGCAATGTTCACTTCAACCTAAGCCAGCCGATCGACATGGAGCGTGCGGCATTTGCTCGTCACAAAGAGCGGCTGTCCGCGCTGGTTCACGACCTGACGATGTCGATGAGCGGCAGCTTCAGCGCCGAGCACGGAATCGGTCAGCTCAAGCGCGACGAGCTTCGTCGCTATCGATCCCCCGTTGAGCTGGATGTCATGCGCAAGATCAAACAAGCGCTCGATCCAGCTGGCCTGATGAATCCCGGCAAGGTCCTATAGCTTCGCCAAGTCGCAGCCCACGGTTAGAGACGGCAGACGCTCGAGTTCCAGCAGCTTTTTTGGCAGCGGGCCGATCTTGCAGAAAAATTGGCCCACCATGAAGCTGTCTACGCTGCTCCGCGATGTCGTGCTGCGTCCGTCTGAAGATGCGCCGCTCCCGACGAACGCAGAGCTTGAAACGATCGAAATCGGCGAAGTCCGCGATGACTCACGTCAGGTGCAGCCTGGCGATCTGTTCGTCGCTGTGCCGGGACAAACCGTCGATGGACATCACTTCATCACGAGCGCCGCACAGCGAGGTGCCCGCGCAGCGATCGTCGAGCAGGTTCATCCCGACTGTCCGCTGCTGCAAATTCCCGTCGAAAACGCCACAAATGCGCTGGCTCAGCTGGCGATGAATCAGCAGGGTCGTCCGTCGGACTCGATCACACTGATTGGGATCACCGGAACGAACGGCAAGACCACCAGCAACTTTCTCGTCGAGACACTGCTAGAAGAAGCCGATCTGCGCCCAGGACTCATCGGAACGGTTCTGTATCGCGGACCAGGTGTCAATCGCTCTGCGCCGTTTACGACACCGACGGCACTGCTGCTTCATCGCACGCTTGCCGAGATGGCCGAACACGGTGCCAAAGCCGTCACGATGGAAGTCTCGTCACACGCGCTGGCCCTGGGACGGCTGTACGGTGTGCACTTTCGCGTCGCTGCGTTCACCAACCTGACGCAAGATCACTTGGATCTACACGGCACGATGGACGACTACTTTGCCGCCAAGTGCCGTCTGTTTACCGAGCACCTGCTTCCCGCTGAGCGAGGAGGCCGCGCGGTCATCAACCTCGACGACGAGTGGGGTCGCAAGCTGTTTGCGCTGCTGCCACCCGCACAGCGGATTGGTTTTTCTCTCGATGGTCCGGCAGATGTGTCGGTGCTGAGCGAAAAGACCGGCGTCGAAGGCATCACCGCCGTACTCAAGACTCCCGTTGGTGAAGTGACGCTGCGATCACCGCTTACGGGACGCTTCAACCTTTCAAACCTGGCACTCAGCGTCGGAATAGGTGTCGCACTGGGTTTGTCAGCGACGCAGATTGGACGTGGACTGTCCCGTCTAAGCGGCGTGCCTGGACGGCTGGAGCGTGTTCCAAGCCGACGCGGACCGACGGTACTGGTTGATTATGCGCACACGCCCGACGCGCTGTACCGAGTGTTGTCGACGCTGAAGCAGCTGACTGCTGCCGCACCGCGACGAAGCCGACTGATCGTCGTATTTGGCTGCGGAGGCGATCGCGACGCGGGCAAGCGACCCCAGATGGGCAAAGTCGCCGCAGAGCAAGCGGATCTGGTGATCGTCACGTCGGACAACCCGCGCAGCGAAAATCCGCAGGCGATCATCGACATGATTGTCGACGGAATCGAAGCAATGCAGCCGTCGCTTGTGCAGCTGACCGATCGCGCGCAGCTCGCAGCAGCGACAAGTGGCTATTTCATCGAATCGGACCGTCGCCAAGCGATTCAAAGCGCAATTGTGGCCGCAAGTCCCGACGACATTGTCCTGCTCGCCGGAAAAGGCCATGAGGACTATCAAGTCATCGGTGCCACCAAGCAGCACTTCGACGATCGCGAAGAAGCCCAGCGAGCGCTACAGCTTCGCAGCGATGCCCAGCCGCGCTCAGGCCAGTTTACGCCGCAAGCCATGCCAAGCCTCCAACCATCCATCGAACTACCGCTAGAGCGCGTCCTGGGCGCAACGGGAGGCCGTCTGGTCCGGGGATCCCCACATCGCTTCAGCGCAGTCACGATTGACAGCCGCAGCGTGACCCCCGGCTGCTTGTTTGTCGCAGTTCGCGGCGAACGGCTCGATGGTCACCAGTTCATCGCCCAAGCGGTCGCTGGCGGCTGCGGTGGCGTGCTCATCGAGCGAGACAAGCTGCACACCGTCCCAGACAATCCAAGCGTCGCGGTCATCGAGGTCGCCGATACCATCGTTGCACTCGGACAGCTTGCACGCGCCCACCGCGAAGCGCCCGAGATCGCCGCCAAGCTCCGCGTCATCGCCGTCACAGGTTCGTCAGGAAAGACCAGCACCAAAGACTTGATCGCCGCAGTCTTTTCGGCCCACGTCAGCGATGCGAGTGAGCTGCTCAAGACCGATGGAAACCTGAACAATCACCTCGGGGTGCCACTGACGCTGCTGCGACTGAGGCCTGGCATGCGCTATGCCGTCGTCGAGCTGGGCATGTCCGCGCGTGGAGAAATCGCATATCTTGCGTCGCTGGCTCGTCCCGATGTCGGCGTCATTACCAACGTCGGACCGGCCCACCTCGAAACGCTCGGCAGCCTGGAAAACATTGCCGCAGCCAAAGGTGAGCTGTTTGCAGCCATGGCAGACGGAACCACGACGGTGTTTTTGGACGGACACAAGCTGGTTCGCGATCAGGCAGCTCGTGCCGGAGCACTGACGGGACGATTAAAAGCCGTCATCGCGGCAAGTGGTAGCAGCTCCGCAGCCTCGGCATCCGTCTGGGTGGAACTACGTGGCGAAGCGTCCGACGGGCTGGATCTTCAGCTGAGCATGCTTGCCGCGCAGGCCAAGACGACGCACGCGCTTCGGCTCCCGCTGATTGGACCGCATCAGGCGGACAATGCAGCACTGGCAGCGGCGGCGGCACTGGCGCTGGATGTTCCCCCCGCGACGATCGTGCAAGGACTGGCCAAGGTGCAGCCGGGCAAGCATCGCGGACAGCTGATTACACTCGGGGGACGCATCATTCTCGACGACTGTTACAACGCCAACCCAGCATCGACGCAAGCGGCGCTGCGCACGCTGCAAGGTCTACGCAAGAGCGGTCGTGCCGTCGCAGTGCTGGGTGACATGCTGGAGCTGGGTCCGACGGAAGCGGAGCTTCATGCGCAGGTTGGACGCGCGGCGGCTCAGCTCGGGATGGATCGGCTCATCACCATCGGACAGCGGGCCCAGCACATCAACCAAGCCGCGCAGAACAGCGGTCTTCCGTCGCAGCACGTCGAAACGCCCGAGCAAGCGGCCCAAGCAGTCGTCGCAGCCACTGAACCGGGCGACGTGGTGCTGATCAAAGGCTCCCGAGGCATGGCTTTGGAGCGCGTCTTGACCCAACTTTCCACACTTCTTTCTCCGATCGCACCGACGAGCGAAGGCTAAGGAATTCGGTTTTATGCTCTACCACCTGCTCTATTCACTGCACACGATCCCGGCGCTGCGTTTTCTGAACGTGGTTCGTTACGTCTCGACGCGAAGCATCTTGGCGATCTTGACTGCGCTGCTGCTTGGGCTGTTGCTTGGTCCGTGGCTGATTGGCCGTCTGCGCAAGATGCAGATTGGCGAAAGCATTCGCAGCGACGGTCCCGAGGCCCACAAAAAGAAAGCCGGCACCCCGACGATGGGCGGCCTGCTGATCCTGTTTTGCGTCAGTGTTGCGACGCTGTGCTGGTGTGATCTGACCAATCGCTTTGTCTGGATCGCGCTCATCGTCACCGTCAGCTTCGGCGCGGTGGGATTTCTCGATGACTATCGCAAGCTGCGGGTGTCGAAAAAGGGTCTGCCTGGCAAGGTGAAGCTCGGTCTGCAAGCGATCATCACCGTCGCTGTGGTTGCATACATTTTCGGATCGAACCTATATGACCCGAGCCTGCGCTTCCGCGTCGCGCTGCCGCTGCTCGACTTCAACAAGTATCCGCTGGAGATGTTTGCGCCCGTCTACTACGTGCTCGCGGTGCTGGTCATCCTCGGCGCAAGCCACGCGGTGAACCTCACCGATGGACTCGACGGACTTGCCATTGGTCCCGTCATCGTGTCCGCCGGAACCTTCCTGATCCTGAGCTACGGCGCAGGCACCATCATCAAGGGCTTTAACATCGCCGAGTACCTCAAGATTCCGTACATTCCCGGCAGCGGCGAATTGGCGGTCTTCTGCGGCGCACTCGCGGGCGCTGGCGTCGGGTTCCTTTGGTACAACACCTATCCGGCGCAGGTCTTTATGGGCGACGTCGGCTCGCTGTCTCTCGGTGGAGCACTCGGAACGCTCGCTGTGCTGACCAAAAACGAGTTCACGCTGGTCATCATCGGCGGTGTCTTCGTCGCTGAAACCGTGTCGGTCATGCTCCAAGTGGCTTCGTTCAAGCTCACCGGCAAGCGCATCTTCCGAATGGCACCGCTGCATCATCACTTCGAGCTGTCGGGCTGGGCCGAGCCGAAGGTGATTGTCCGGTTTTGGATCATCTCGATCTCGCTGGCGATCCTTGCGCTTGCGACGCTGAAGGTTCGCTAAGCAATGCCGACTCAACTGGCTTCCCGCCGCGTCGCGGTTGTGGGTCTGGGCAAGAGCGGGCTGTCCGTCGTGCGCTTCTGCATTGAGCGTGGCGCAAAAGTGGTGGCCTGCGACGATCGCGAAGAGTCAGCGCTCGCCAGCTCTCTGTCATCGATTTCACCGCTCCTTTCGACGGGACGACTCGATCTTGCGCTGGGTGGACTGCGCCCGGACGTGCTGTGCGCCGCCGATTTGATTGTCTGCTCGCCAGGGGTTCCACCGACACGACCTGCGCTCGTCGCTGCCCGTCAGGCCGGTGTGCCCATCACCGGAGAGATCGAGCTGGCCAGTCAGTACATCACCGCGCCGATCGTCGGAATCACTGGCACCAACGGCAAGTCCACCGTCACCAGCCTGTGCGGAGCCATCGCCAAAGCCACCGCGCGTCCCAGCTTCTGCGGCGGCAACTTGGGCACGCCGCTGATTGATGCCGTCGGAACCGCAGCCGCCAGCCCCAAAGGCATCGTCGTCATCGAGCTGTCTTCCTATCAGCTTGAGACGTGCGAGACGCTGAGCTGTCACGCGGCGGCGCTGCTGAACCTGACACCCGATCATCTCGACCGATATCCGTCGCTGCGCGAGTATGGCGACGCCAAAGCTCGCATTTTCCGCAACATGGCGCCGTGGAGCCCGCGTGTCGTCAGCGCCGATGATCCCGAAGTACAAGCGCTGTATGCGCGACACCTCGGATCGAGCGATCCGTGCTTCCTGTTTACGACGCAGTCGTCGCTGCCATCCCGGCGAGGCCAAGGCCGCATGCTCCAGCTCGGCGGCTTTGTCGAAGACGGGCACTTGGTCCTGCGCGGTGTGACGGGCGGATTCGATGCCGCACAAAAAGGACAAGAAGTCAAGGAAGAACGGTATTCGCTTGGCGAGTTTCAGCTCGTCGGACGACACAATCAAGCCAACATGCTGGCGGCGTTTCTGCTGATGCGCGCATCCGGCCTGGCCAGCTACGACGAAGTCCGACGCGCCGCTCAGTCGTTTTCAGCCCTGCCCCATCGCATGCAGCTCATCGGTGAAGCGCAAGGCGTTGCTTTTTTCGACGACAGCAAAGGCACCAACGTCGATGCGGTCGTCGCAGGACTCGCTGGGTTTCCCAGGCCGCTCGTGCTCATCGCGGGAGGCCGCGACAAAGGCGGATCCTACGAGCCGCTGCGCAGCGTCCTTGCGGAACAAAAGACCCGAGGCGTTGTCACCATCGGAGAAGCCGCGCCACTTATCGAACAGTCGCTCGCAGGCAGTGCCTTTCCGGTGCTGCGCGCTGCCACGCTGCCCGATGCGGTTGCGGCTGCCGTCGCACAGTGTCAGCCCGGTGATGCGGTGGTCCTGTCGCCCGCGTGCTCGTCGTTTGACATGTTTCGCGACTACGCACATCGCGCCGCCGTGTTTGCCGATGCTGTGGCCAAGCTTCCCGGTGCCAGCATGCGCATCGGAGTCGGTCACAACGGGGTCGCGCAGTGAAGACCGAATCGACGATTCTGCCCGAGCCATCATCGCACCGGGCCGATCCAGTGCTGTTTACGGTGGTCTTGGTGCTCGTCGGACTGGGCCTGGTGATGGTCTATTCCTCCTCGGCGGTCCTGGCGCAGCAGAAGATGAACGACAGTCGCTACTTCCTGGTCCGCGATCTCATCTGGGTGGTGATCGGACTCGTCGGAATGGCGCTGACCATGCGCATCGATTACTCGCTGTATCGACGGCTGGCGTATCCCATCTTGGGCATCGCGACGCTGCTCCTCGGATCGGTGCTGGTGATTGGCTCACGCGTGAACGGAGCTCGTCGCTGGTTTCACTTCGGTCCGCTGTCGTTTCAGCCCGCAGAGCTTGCGAAGGTCGCGCTCATCGTCTTTTTGGCGCACATCCTGGCGAAGAAAGCCGACAAGGTTCGCCACTTTCTGCTGGGCTTTCTGCCGCCGCTGGTCGTCTGTGGAATCTTTGCTGGCCTGCTGCTGAAGCAGCCAGACCTTGGCACCGCGATGATCGTCGGAGGCACCACCATCACGATGCTGTTCGTCGCCGGTACGCGCGTAAGCTACCTGGCGGGAGCGGGCCTGTTTGCGCTGCCGATTGTCTATAACGCCATCGTCGGAACGCCATGGCGGCTGCGACGGATCTTGGCGTTTCTCGATCCCTGGCAGTTTCGCGATACCTTCGGCTATCAGATGGCCGCGTCGCTGATTGCCGTCGGATCGGGCGGACTCACGGGCCAAGGACTCGGCGACAGCCGTCAGAAGCTGCTGTTTCTTCCCGAGGCCCACACCGACTACATCCTGGCCATCATCGGTGAAGAGCTTGGCTTTCTGGGCGTCGGCTTCGTGATTGCGATGTATGTGCTGCTGGTGCTGCGAGGCTGTTCGATTGCGGCCCGAGCCCGTGATGCCTTTGGGATGTATATCTCCGTCGGTGTCACTGCAATGTTCGGGCTCCAAGCGGCCTTCAACATCGGCGTTGTCCTCGGTGCGCTGCCGACCAAGGGACTGACGCTGCCGTTTCTGTCCTTCGGAGGCTCGACGCTGGTGATCGATCTGTGCGCCATTGGCATGCTGCTCAACATCTCGCGCTGTGAGCCTGCGCCCGTCGAAAAGCGAAGCAAGAAAGGCTCATGGAAGCGATTTTGGCCGGTGCGCAGAAATCGCCGACGCGTCGCCGATCGACTCTCGGGAGCCCGCGCATGAGCCCATCCAAGCCAGCGTCTGTCGTCATTGCCGGTGGTGGCACTGGCGGTCACTTGTTTCCCGGTCTCGCGCTCGCCGAGCAGCTCACCCAGCGCGGCGCATCCGTCACCTTCGTCGGAACGGCACGCGGCATCGAAGCCAAAGTGGTTCCGCAGTCGGGCTATCCGCTCGAGCTGATTGAGATCTCGGGTCTCAAGCGTCAAGGAGCCGTCGCGACGCTGCGCTCGCTGCTTCGACTGCCGGTGGCCTTGATTCAGACGCTACGGCTGCTGCGCAAGCTGCGTCCTTCCGTCGTCGTGGGAGTCGGTGGCTACGCATCCGGTCCGGTCGTGCTGCTCGCGTCGCTGCTACGCATCCCGACGGTGGTGCTGGAACAGAACTCGGTTCCGGGCGTCACCAACCGCATCTTGTCGCATGTGGTGCGGCGCGTCTTTACGTCGTTCCCGCACGCCAGTCGCTACTTTCCGCAAGCCAAGGTCGAGCTGCTTGGCAATCCCGTCCGTCACTCGATCACCAGCGCCAGCGTCACAGAGCCGAGTGAGTCCGCCGGTCCGGTTCGACTCCTGGTGCTCGGTGGTTCGCTTGGTGCCAAGGCCGTCAACACGCTGCTCACCGACGCACTGGCCGCCCTGTGTAGCCGTCCGCCGCCTGCCCTGTCGCCGCTTTCGCAGCACCTGCACATTCATCATCAGACGGGGCCGTCGGACCTAGCGCCCACCCAGCAGCGCTATGCGCAGCTTGCAGCGCTTGCATCAGCGGTGTCCGTCGAGCCGTTCATCAGCGACATGGCCAGTGCCTATCGCGACTGTGACCTGATGATTGGCCGAGCCGGAGCGACGACGATTGCCGAGCTGACTGCGCTGGGTCGACCGGCGGTGCTGATTCCGTTTCCGTTTGCCGCCGACGATCATCAGACGCACAACGCGCGCTACCTGGTCGAGCACGGAGCCGCGCGAATGCTTCAGCAGAAAGACACCACGCCCGAGCAGCTTGCGCAGGTCATCGCGGAGCTTTGCCAAGACCGCACCGTGCTGGCAGCGATGGCGAGTGCGAGCAAGCGACTTGGGAAACCCGACGCAGCCAAAAAGATCGCCGACGAAGTGCTCAAGCTCGCAACCTAGCGCAGCGTCAGCGTCAGCGTCAGCGTCAGCGTCAGCGTCAGCGTCCGCTCAGCTCCACATCCTGCCGAGCGCGATCACCGGACCGCAGCTCCACCGTCGCAGTTCCCGCACCTTGCGCACCTGTCACCTGAAGCCGAAGCCGACCGGGCACCAGATCGGACAGCACAAACTCGCCCCGTCGGTCCGTTCGCGTCCGTGCCAGCACCTGTCCATCTTCGCCCGTCGCCACAACCTCCACGCCTTCGACGCTACCGCTCGGACCCCGAACCTGCCCGGCCAGCTCTGCGCCCCGCACAAAGCGCAGCCGCACGTCCCGAACCGTCACTTGATCGGGCGACGACGACTCCGTCACATGCACAACCTGCCGCAGCGACGCATAACCGCGAGCCCGCGCTCGCAGCGTCAACAATCCCGTCGGAAGTCCTGTCTGCACAAAGCGACCATCGGGACCAATCGGCACCGACAAGCGCTCTCCGCTCGGTAGATCCAGCCAGACTTCCAGTCCGTCGGGAAGCCCCGAGGTCCGCACGTCTTCAATCAGTCCCGAGATCCCGCCACCGGGCCGCAGCTCTACCTTCAGCTCATCGCGTCGCTGTTCCATCTTCACCGACAGAAACGCAGGCGCAAAACCCGGCGCACGCACTGAAAGTCGAGCCTCGCCCGCAGTCAGCATCGGCAACACAAACTGACCGCGCACATCGCTGAGCGCTTGGCTGCGCGCACCACCGACCTGAACATCGACGCGCGCCGTCGCCACTGCAAAGCCACGATGATCGACGACGCGACCTCTCAAGTCCGCTCGGGCCGCCAGTCCCGACCCAGGTTGTAGCGGATCGCTGGACTCGCTGGCCGATGGCTCAGCACACTCCACAGGACTCGCCAAGCGCATCACCATGCGAGCGGACGACGACGAGCTAGCTTCGACGGGAACTTCGACTTCTCCCGACGCGCTCTTGCCTTGATGATTCGCCAAGAGCAGCAGCCGACCACTTGCGACGCCCACAAAGTGAACCAGCCCGCTCGCATCGGAGCGCGCCAGCCAGCTCGACGCACCAGCAGACCCGCGCTGAAGGCTGCCCGCCAGCGCCGACTGTCCCGCAATCACATCCTCGGGAAACGGCAGTGGACCCGGCAGCACGCCCAGTTCACCCAAGCCCTGCGTCGTCGCACTGGCCGTCAGCATGCCCGGACGAGCCAGCACCGACACGCCTTCCACCGGCAGACCCGACTGATCCACCAGCAGCACCCACAGCTCCCGCGGCTTGCTGGTTCCCGCGTCCGGCAGAGCGATGACAGGCAGCACCGCCAAGTCGGGAATCACCACCTGGGCAGGCTGCGGCAGTGGCACAACGCGCGGAGGCACAACCTCACGAGCCCGTCGAGGCAGCCGCGAAGCCAGCCCCCCGAGCACCACACCCGTCAGCGCACAGCCAAGTAGCAGAGAGAGCCGTGCGTAGAACTGCGCTCGCTCTGCATCATGAACAGACATCCGGTCTCCAGGCTACTACGGCTCAAGGCGAGGACTACTTGAACTCCTTGTGGCAGCCCCCGCAGGCGCCGCCCAGGGTCTTCACAGCCGCTTGCAGGGCCGCCGTGTCTTTGGCCGTCAGTGCAGCCAGCACGTCCTGCGCGCCTTTTTCCAGCTGCTCTGAGTGACCCGCAAACGTCGGCGGCTTGCTGCCTGCAAAGCGCGTCTTCACCGCCGCATTGATGGCCTGCACCCGATTTGCCGAAGCCGTCAGCGTCGTCACATCCGCATCCGTCAGCGCCGCGCCCGCCGAGCGATCAAACAGCGGCTTCGATGCGCTCTCCAGCGACTCCATCAGGTCGTGCAGAGACTCCGTTCCCACAAGCGGGCCATCGGGCTTTGCCCCTTTGCAGCCGAACAGTCCCACACACACGGTCAGCGTACACACGGTCATCAGCGAGCGAACAGTCATCGAACGTCCTCCAAATCGGTCCAGAAATCCTAGCGCAGGAGCCCAACGCAGACGGACAGCCACGGTCAGTCCGGCTCACCCAGCGCACGTCGAGCCTGCACGGTATAGCGACCATCACCTTCTCGAATATAGAGCGGCGGCTCAATCACCATCCCCCCTCGATAGCCTTTTTGGGCCTCGACCATCACACGCTGAGCCGGCTCTCCCGCTTGCGGATGCACGAGCCGCAGCCTGCGCACCGGCAGCGAATGTTCCGCAAGCGCCACCAGCAGCTCTGACAGCCTCGGTGAGGGATAGACAAAGGCGACTCGACCGCGGAACCCAACCAGCCGCTTGGCCGCCGCCACCAGCTTCGGCAGCGGCAGACGCAGCTCATGTCGAGCAATCGCCTCTTCGCTATCGGGATTCACCCCGCCGTGACCCACCGGATAGTACGGCGGACACGACGCAACCAGCTCAAAGCGACCGCCAGCCAGCACTTGCTTGGTCGACGGAGACAGCACATCCGCCTGCACCACCTGGCAGCGCTCGGTCAGCTCGTTTTCGATGATGTTGCGACGCGAAAGCTCGGCCAGCCGAGGCTGAAGTTCCACCAGCGTGACCTGCGCGCTGTCAAACCGCCGAGCCAGTCCCAGCCCGACGATGCCGACGCCCGCGCCCAGATCCGCCACCTGACCCACCGTTCCATCCGACACAAAGTCGATGAGCAGCAGCGGATCGATGCTGAAGCGATACCCGACCACAGGCTGCCACAGCCGCAGTCGTCCCCTCAGGATCGAATCGCAGGTCAGCTCTCCCAGCTCGAGCGATGCCGGACTTTCCATCGCCACAGGCTACGCCGCTCCCTGACGCTTTACCGACTCTGCCGGATCGAGCGGATTGCAGACGATTCCCGACGCAATCTTCGGATAGAAGTACGTCGACTTCTGCGGCATCACCTCGCCCGCTTCCGACACCGCCATCACCTGCGTGACCTTGGTCGGGTTCATCATCACCACCGCTTGGACATCCGGCTCTCGCGCAGCCACGAGCGCCTGCTCATTGTCCTTTACGTAGCGAAGATAGGTCTGCGACTCCTGCGCGGCCCGATCAATCCCAAGCGCTTGCTCAATCACCAGCGCATGCAGCAGTGTCACATCCAAGCTGTGCAGCACCGAGTGTCCTGGCAGCAGCGACAGATCCGCATCCGCACGAAGCTGCAAGTAGAACGCACGACCGCCCGACAGCAGCAGATAGCTCGGCGCTTGCTCGCCCCGACGCTGAAGCTCTTCACGCGCTTCGCCCCCCGTCTTGGGCACCGACTTTTCTTCGATGTGAAACGCCGCGCCCAGTCGAGCCAGCAGCGTCGTCAGATCGAAGCCCGGCACCGAGTGCAGCACGCGATGCGTCGGAAACACAAACAGCCCCGGATCATTTACGTTGCACAAGAAGATCGATCCGTATTCCACCGCCGAGTCCAGCCCGCAGTAGCCCGGCTCTTTTCGCAGCTCTTCCCGCAGCGCTAGCATCGTCTCGTAGCGATGATGTCCGTCGGCGATATAGATCCGCTTGTCTTGCAGCACCCGCTGAACCGCCGCGACGGCATCCGGGTCCGTCAGTCGCCACAGCCGATGCTCGACACCATCAGAGGTCGTTCCATACAGCTCCGGTGCCGACTGCTCTAGCTGCGCAAACGCCGCATCCGCCAGTCGCTGCGGGTCGTCATACAGTCCGAACACCTGAGACAGGTGCGTCCGTGTCGCTCGCTTGAGCTTCAGCCGGTCCACCTTCGGCCCCGACAGCGTTCGCTCGTGCGGCAAGATCACGCCTTCTGCAAAGCGATGCAGCCGAATCCGCGCGATAAAGCCTCGTCGCACAATCTTGGCGGCATGCGGCTCTCCCGGCGGAGCAAACACCTGATGATAGCGATAAAACGCTGGCTGCTCGTCCCGACTGACCACCTCACCGCGCTGCCAAGCCGACAGCGTGGCTTTGGCGACATCGTACTTCGCATCCGCGTGCGTACCCGACGGTGACTGCGGCAGGATGAGATGCACACTGTTAAACGCCGACTGACCCGCCAAGCTCTTGCGCTCAGCATCCGAGATCACGTCATACGGAGGCGCCAGCAAGGTCGACGCATCACGACTCGGTTGCCCAAGCGCAGCAGACGGACGGTACACCAGGCCACGGAACGGAATGACTTCAGCCATCGAGAGCGGTCCTTTCCCCAAAATCGTCTGACGAGGTCTACTTGCCCGCAGCCGCAGGCTTTGCTGCCGGTGCCCCTGCCTTTGCTGCCGACGCCGCAGGCTTTGCTGCCGGTGCCCCTGGCTCAGCCTTCTTGTCGGTCGCCGCCGGACTCGCTGGAGCAGGACTCGCTGGAGCAGGACTCGCTGGAGCCGTCCCATCCTTGCTCTGCTCTTCCGCCAGCTTGGACTTCATCCGCGACAGCAGGCCATCGTAGTTGCCCGCGCCGATGATCCGCTGAAACTGCGTCCGATAATTCCGAACCAGCGACAGCTCATCGGTGACTACATCGTAGACCATCCAGCGACCATCAGGCTTTTGGACCATGCGGTAGTCGATTTGAACCTGCGTGGTCTTGCCCTTCGTCGCCAGTCGCAGTGTCGTGGCCACCTTCGACTCTGTGCCTTCGACGGTTTCTTCGCCGTAGGTCACTTCATAGTCCAGGTTCGTACGAAGCTGCCGAATGTAGTTCCGCTCGATCAGATCCTTGAGCGTCGCCACAAACTCGGTCCGCTTCGGCTCGCCCATCTTTTCCCAGTGCTCGCCGAGCGCTCGCTTACACAGCTCGCTGTAGTCGAGAAGCTCCGACGCCCGCTGCTTGATCTCTTCTTTGATCTTCTTTTCTTCCGCCGAGCCCGCGTCGGTCTTGGTTCGCAGCAGCTTTTCACACGCACCGTTTAGTCGCTGCAGCGTCGCCTTCGGGCTCTGCACAGTCGGAGCCGCGCAAGCAGGCTGCGGTCCCAGCGTCCCTGGAACACTCACAAGCCCGGTCAAAAGACCGAGCGACAACACCGAACCCAACCACACAGATTTCTGCTTGCTCATTTGGGAATGACCTCTAGTCCCGACACTCGACGGAGAGCCCCACACGCTACGTTCGCATCATTGATGGCGCGCAGCACCGCAATGTGCTGTTCAAAGTAGGTGCGCAGTGCGTCGTTCATATCACGCCCCTCCGCTGTGCCGACGTCGATTGATTGCCTGATGCCTTGGAGCCAGCCGCGAGCCCTACGCTCCGCGGTCTCCGCAGCCTTTAGACGGCGCTTGGCCTCCACAACATCGTTGTACGCGCGCTCAATTTCCAGCGCCCCACCACCGAGCAGCTCGCGCTTGCGATTTTCAAAGATGTTGACGTCGGAAATTGCTTTCTGAAGCCGCGCAATCCGAGGCCCCAGATCCAGCGCCCAGTTCATACCGAGTCCGACACCAGCCCCCAGGTAGTTGAGTCGGTTCATAAAGCCGTGGTTCGGATCCTCGACGCCGCCCGCATAGCCATAGCCAAAGTTCACGATCAGGCCGAAGTTTGGCAAAAGCTCCGCGATCCGCAGCTTCTTATACAGCTGAGCGCCTTGTCCCGTCGCACGCAGCACTTTTAGTTCGGGTCGACTGCGCATCGCCGCATCCAGGTAGTAGTCGATCGGATGGCTCTCGTCTTGCCACAGCGCCAAGTCCTGCTCATCGACGTCGATGCCGTTGTCTTGCACCAGATAGCGCAGGGCTGCCAGCGTCGAGCCGATCGTGCGCTCCAGATCAATCAGCAGAAGCTCAATCTGAGACTCCGCCACCTTGAGCCGCATCAGGTCAATTTCCGACGCAGAGCCCTTCCCCGCTTCCAGGTCTTGATCAATCTGTTTGACCCAGCGCTTGACCTGCTCGTGCCCTTCTTTGACCGTGTCGAGCGCCGCGCGCGCCGTCTTCAGGCCAAAGTAGGCGCGCACAAGGTTTAGCTGATGGTCGAGCTTGGCACCTTCCGCTTGCGCCGACGCGATGTCCAGTCCCGTCTGACCCAGATCCCAAGCAGCCGTCAGCTTGCCGAAGGTATAGAGCGGCTGCGTAATCCGCAGGTTTAGCTGAACGAGCGCGCCATAGATCGGCAGATAGTTCTGAATCGTCGACGAATTCAGGGTCTGCGCGACGTTCGTCTCTACGCAGTGATCCGGTCCACCGAGTGGATCGCGACCCCCCAAGGCAAGCTGCGACGGCGTTAGCTCTGCCTTTAGCTCCGCCGAGGTCTTGCACTTCACGTTCGGCGACCACGTCAGAAAGCCCGAAAAGTCCGCCGAGGGCAGCCGCAAAAAGATCTGCTCATTGCGCGTGTGCCGAGCCGATTCCACCGTCTGCTTCGCCGCCAGGATTCCGGGGAAGCGACCTTGCGCCATCGACCACAGCGCTTGAAGGTCTAGCTTCCGCCCACCGCTCTTGCTGCTCACGCTGTGATCGCCCACCGTCTGCCGTGCGATCTCCAGCGACTCGCGCATTTCCTCTTCGGTCATCGCCTGGCCGGGCTTTCCCGCCGCGACCGCGCCTGCGCCCCACAGCAAGCACGCGGTCATCAGCAAGCCGACGAGTCCGCGAGGACATCGTGACGGAGCAGCCATCCCGGATGAGTTGTTGTCGTCAGGCCCAACCCAGCGCCTGGCGCTCGTCGCAGCCCAGTGAACCGAATAAGAAGTTGTACGCACCAGCAAGCTCCGAAAAAGCCAAGAAGTAAGCGGCTTTGGTATTAGACCGGCCACTTCGCTCGTGCAAGCCCTGATGCGCTACGTGGAGTCGGAGAATTCGCGAAGATGCGTAGAACTTACGCCACGGCAGAACGACCCGGATCTGCATCCAGGTTGCCCCAGTGAGACAAACGACCATTCCACAGCCCAGCCCTGGGCTGCGCGTTACGTCGTCAATGATTCGCGCGGGTGGCTCGCCAGAGCTGCACCAGCTTCACCTTGGTGCCCGCCACGTCGGCCAGCGTCTGCTTTTCAAGCGTCGCCAAAAAGTTCCGCTTGGCCTCAGCCAGCACCCCTTTGAGCGCGCATGCACCGACGATCGGGCAGGTGTTGGTCCGCATGTCAAAGCACTCGACCAGATCGAAGTGCGGCTCGCTGCGGCGCACCACCTCGGCCAGGTTGATCTCCTCGGGCGGACGCGCAAGCTGGAGTCCGCCGTTGCGACCACGCGTCGCTTTGACGAAGCCATTTTGCACAAGAAGCCGAGCGACCTTGCTCAGGTGATTGGTGGAAATACCGTACGCCCGACTGATGTCGAGCACCGCTGGCAACCGCTCGCCATCCTGAGGCGGATGGTGGGCCAGATAGAGGAGTATGCGCAGCGAGTAATCAGTGAATTGGGTTAACTGCATCGCTCTTGCCTTCGTCCAGAATACGGCCTTCTCCGCCTGATTGGGCCTGGAACGTCTGTCTTGTGTACCACGGAAAGCTCACGTTACGTAACGTAACTTGGCCAGGACTCCCTTCATATCGTTCGTTTCCGTGTTCGGCAAGCACGTAGCGTCCCGTCGTTGCCTACACACCCAGCAGCGATCGACGAATAATTCGTATTCTCAATACCAGTTTTTGGTATACTCTATCTTTGTAGGAGGGGGAAACATGCAGTCACTATACGAACAGCTCGGTGGCTCGTCGGCCATTGAGGCAGTGGTTGAGAGCTTTTATCGCAAGATGCTGGCGGACGATCGGGTCGCTCGCTTCTTTGATGGCGTAGACATGGATCGCCAGATGGCCAAGCAGGCCGCGTTCATCACCATGGTCACCGGTGGGCCCAACCACTACACGGGTCGAGACATGCGGACGTCTCACGCCAGCATGCTCAGCAGGGGCCTGGGGGATCTACATGTCGATGTCGTGATCCAGCACCTGGCCGCCACGCTCGCCGAGTTTGGTGTCGGTGCAGAGCAGATCGAAAAGGTCCGCGCGCTGTGCGAGTCCGTCCGTGACGACGTCCTAAGCCGCGACAAAAAAAGCTAAGATCCGCTACGGTTGCGGGCATGTCGTTTGATATCGAGCTTGCCCGTGCCGCCGAGCTGATTCGATCCGGGCAGCGCTTTTTGATTGGTGCCCACGCCCGCCTAGATGGCGATGCCATTGGCTCGATGCTGGTCAGTGCGTATGGCCTGCGCCTGCTCGGCAAAGAGGTCTTTCTCTACAACCCTGACCCGGTTCCTCGCCGCTTTCAGTTCCTACCGGGTGCAGCGGACATCCGCCGCAAGATTCCCGCTGGCCTGCGCTTTTCCGCAACGCTCATTCACGACTGTGGGGCAAGGCATCTGCTCGGGGAACACTTTCCGACTCCCGCTGTGACGGGACCGCTCCTTGTTCTCGATCATCATGCGGTCGTGTCTGAGCTGGGTGACGTGGTCCTGCGCGATCCGAGTGCTGGATCGGCGGGCGTGATTGCCATGCGGCTCCTTTCGCAGCTGGGCGTCACGGCGGATGACATTCCCAAAGAGCTAGCGACCGCGCTGTTTGTCTCGCTGGTCGAAGACACCGGCTGGTTTCGCTATCCCGGCACAAATGCAGAGGTCTTTGGTCTGGCCCAAGCCGCCATGCACAGTGGTGTCAGCAGCTGGGATGTCGCGCTCGCACTCGATGAACAGCTCTCGGAAGCCAGCCTGCGCCTGCTGACCCAGATCCTACCCAGTCTGGAGCGTCACTGCGACGGCAAGCTCGCCCTGTTGACCTTGACTGACCAGATGCTGCGCGACGCGGGCGCAACCATGGACGACATCGGCAAGCCCGTAAACTACGCACGCGCGCTCAAAGGCGTCGACGTCGGCGGACTCATCACCGTCAGCGACGATCGCATTTACGTCAGCCTCCGAGGCAAGGGCCAGGTCAACGTCGGAGCACTCGCCGCTCGCTTTGGCGGAGGCGGCCACCACAACGCCGCAGGCTGCACCATCAGCTACCGCGACCCCCAAGACGTTCCCCAAAGCCTCGCCGAAGCCAAGTCCCAGCTCATCACTGCTTGCCAGGAAGTGATGGCAAGTGCGTCCCGCGTGGGGAGCCGCGCCTAACCAGTCCCTGGCCCAAGCTGTAGGACAGTGCCTTCGCGCAGGCAGGGGATGGGACAGGTGTTGGGATCGAGCAGGTCGGGATAGTGGATGAGCCGCATCCGGCTGCGAACCTCGGTGGGCAGGTCCAGCAGCGCGGCCAGCGGGGTGTGGATGCCGAAGTTGGTCTCGTGGATGAGGAGCGGCGCTTCGGCCAGCCAGCCAATCAGGTCGGGATCAAAGGCGGTATCGGCGCTGTAGGCAAGAAGCGGCCTGTCCTGCCCAGCGAGCGAGACGCGAATCGCCGTGGTCGGGATGTGGTGGTAGGTAAAGCGTCGCTCGATGCGCAGCGGTCCGATGTCCGTCACGGGCGCAAGATCGACGCGGTCCACGTAGTCCGCCAAGCTGAGCGCCGAGGCATCGGACGGCCACTGTCCAAGCTGGTGCTGGGTGTGCAGGTCTTCCGCCGAGCCGCGCAGACCCGGTGACTGAAGCCGCGCGTCCACTTCGGCAGGCGAAAAGCGGGGAACGCAGGCGGACAGGTGGGCCATGCCGCCGCGCAGGCGCGTCTCCCACAGCGGATCAAGCACTTCCTTGGCCCCGTAGAGCGCAGGCTTTTTCCGCACCAAGAAGCGCCGCATAAACAGAAACGCTTCCAGGCCGCCGCAGTGATCGCCGTGCAGATGGGTCAGAAGCAGGTGGTCGAGGTTCCAAACCGACAGATCCGCGCCGGTGCGCTGGCGGTGATCGGCCAAGACGCGCGGCAGGGCGGGCGGACAGTCGATGAGCAGGCGCAGCCCGGAGGAAGGCTCCTCGATGCACAGGCAGGCGTTCCAGTATCGCTCGGTAAACGCGTCGCCTACGCCCAGCACATGGAGCCTTGGCATCGGGGTGTCCTTCCTAGCCGTTGTGACCGATCGCAGCGCAGACGCCATCGGTGAAGGTCTTGGTGTTGGCCAGACCCCCGAGGTCTTTGGTGCGCACCTTTTCGTCGCGCAGGCACGTCAGCAGACCGCGTCGCAGCCGAGCCGCCGCTTCGTGTTGATGGACGTGAATCAGCATCATCTCGGCAGCCAGGGCCAGCGCCGTGGGGTTGGCAATGCCCTGCCCTGCGATGTCGGGGGCCGAGCCATGGACCGCTTCAAAGATCGCGGCCTTTTCGCCAAAGTTTGCACCCGGTGAGACGCCCAGTCCGCCGACCAGTCCGGCGATGAGATCCGACAGGATGTCGCCAAACAGGTTCATGGTGACGATGACGTCGAAGCGCTCGGGGGCAATCACCAGCTTCATGCAGGCGGCATCGACGATCACGTCATCGTGCGCGATGTCTGGGTATTCGGCAGCGACCTGCTTGGCCACTTCCAGAAACAGGCCGTTTGACATCTTGAGGATGTTGGCCTTGTGGATGATCGACACCTTCTTGCGCTTGTGCTTGCGGGCGTACTCGAAGGCGTAGCGGACGATGCGCTCGGAGCCCACACGGGTGATGACGGCGATCGACTCGGCGGCAGAGCGACCGGGGCCGACAAAGTGCTCGATGCCGGCGTAGATGTCTTCGGTGTTTTCGCGAACGGTGACAATGTCCACGCCGCTGTAGCGCGACGGCACCCCGTCAAAGCTTACGGCGGGGCGAAGGTTGGCGTAGAGGTCGAAGTGCTGACGCAGCGCGACGTTGACCGAGCGAAAGCCGCCGCCTTTGGGCGTCGACAGCGGTCCCTTGAGCGCGATCTTGTTCTTGGTGATCGACTGCAAGGTGATGTCGGGCATCGGATCGCCGTGGGCTTTGAGCGCGCCTTCTCCGGCTGGGATCTCTTCGTACTGAAGCTGGGCGCCGCAGGCTTCGAGCATGCGCAGCACGGCTTCGCTGATTTCGGGACCAATGCCATCGCCCCGAATCAGCGAGATGACAGGAACAGTCGAAACGGACATGGGAAAAACCTCTCTTTACGCGTCGGTATCGGCGGAGGCGACGAATACCGGGCCACGCTACGACTTGCCAAGCAGAAACTGATAGGCGGCTTGTAGCTCTGCCTTGGCCCCGGACCGCACCACCTCGCCGTGGGTGATGATCATGCGGTCGAAGTCCCATGCCAAGATTTTCTCGATGGAACGACGGGTGGCGGCGCGATCTTTGATCAGGCTGCGCAGCACCTTGGTCGCCCGAACCCCACCGAGCGCTCCGTTGAACCGAAGCAGCAGCTTCACGATGAAGGACGACACCTGCGTGACGTTGAACGCCAGGTCGGTCTGAATCAGCGTGCGGCTCTTTTTGTGGAAAAACACCACCTCGTTCAGCTTCGGCATGCCCAGCACCAAGTGCTGTTCCAGGTCGGCGGACAGTCCGGGCGGTGGCTGGTCCGACAAGATGCCATCGTGGCGAAGCTCAGGACGCTTGTCGGAAAGACCGGGAGGAACGTAGAGCTTGGCGTCGGGATAGCTCTGCTTGGCATCGCCCGCGTACAGGTGATGCATCAGGTTGGGCGCGACGATGTGACGAACCGGACCCAGCCGATCCAGCTCGGCCCGATCTTCGGCAGTCATCGCCACCGGCGACACCATCAGCAGCGAGCCATCGGACAGCTTCACGATGGTCATTCGCCCACCCAGGTCCACGCCCATCATCTTGAAGGGCTTGTCGAGGTACCACACATCGCTGTCCAGCTGACGAAACATGGTGTTTCCTCTCTGCTACTTCTTCGGGTCGCCAGACGATGGCTTGCCACCCGGCCCGTCTTTGCCCCAGACCATGCCCACCATCGTTGCAGCGCGCCGACTGGGCTCACGCGGACGGTTGCTCTGACTCAGCCGAGTCACCAGCACGCGCATGAGCGCTCGCTGAATTTCAGGATAGGTATCCAGCAGGGCCAAGAAGTCGTCGGCATCAAAGCGAAGGAGCACCATCGGCTCAATTGGCTCGACGGTCGCTGAGCGCTCAATGCCAGCCAGCACGGCCATCTCGCCGGTCGTCTCGCCGGGTCCAAGCCGCGCGATCTCTTGTCCATTTTGAATGACGCGGACCTTGCCCTTGCGGATGAGATACAGACAGTCGGCGGGCTCGCCCTGATAGAACAGCGGCTTGCTCACGTCGTCGCCCGCGATGTCGACACGCTCGGCCAGCCGCGCCACTTCGGCCAGCTGCGCGTTCGTCAAGGACTCAAACAGCGAGACGTCCTTGAGGAACAAGATCATGTCGAGTGAGACTGAGACTGCCATCGCTCGCTCTAGCTCTTGTCCTCTGAGGTTGCGCCGCTTTGCTCCGGCTGGTTGGTGCTACTTGACGAAGGCTGCGGGCCGTCTTTGCCCCAGACCATGCCAATGATCGTCGACGCGCGCGGCGCTTGCCGAGACTTACCGGTCTGCGCCAAGCGACGCACCAGCGACTTGAGCAGCGCACGACCAATTTCCGGGAAGGCATCGAGCAGCCCAAGGAAGTCGCGCTCCGACCAGCGCAATAGCTGACACGGCTCTAGCGTATCGACGCCAGCGGTGCGCTTGGTGCTAGCGAGCACGGCCATCTCACCGACGCACTCGCCCGGACCAAAGCGCGCCACTTCGTTGCCCCCGATGACGACGCGCAGCTTGCCCTTGCGAATCAGGTACAGGTAATCGGGCATGTCGCCCTGGTTAAACAGCGTCCGTCCCGCCGGCAGATCCACCTTTTCCGCCAGGCCCGCCACGTCGATAAGCTGCGCGTTGGTCAGCGTCTCAAACAGGCCGACGTCTTTGAGGAACAGCACCGCATCCAAGTGTCGCTCAATCAGATCCGGGATGGGCGGAAACGTCGAGGTCTGACGCGGACAGTCGGGATCGTACTTGAGCGCGGCAATCACCCACGGATCGGCGGTCAGCTTCAGCCACTCGACGGCACTCTCGGCGGTCTGCCCAGAGCCAATCGACAGCGGCGGCTGGAAAAACTCGGCCTGCCACGGCTGCGTCTCATCCAGCAGCTTAAGGCTCGCGTTTACGATCGGTCCTGGCTTAAACAGCGTGCGCAAAAGCTCTCTTGCCTGATCCCGGTGCGGAGAGTTCGGCGAGCGCAGCGCCTTGAAGATGTGAACCATCGTGTCTTTGGGCGAAAGCAGCGCCAGCGTCTGCGCGACACGCTGCTGCGCAGCATCGATCTGCGCCTCGATCTCGCGATACAAAAGACCGTTTGGACGGACACGGTCCTTGAGCAGATCGCGAGCGCGCAGCATGTGCAAGCCCCAGCGCAGCTCCGACAGCACGAAGTTCTGAATCACATCCGCCGTGAGCGGCGGCAGGTTCAGCACGCGACGCAGCCGGTTGAGCGACTTGAGCGCCTCCAGCTGCGCGTTTCGATCGCTGTGACGGACATGATCGAGCAGACACTGCACACCCGACTGCGACGGAATCAGCCCAAGCGCACGCAGCAAGTGCTGACGAACCACCGAGCTGATGTCCGGCGAGTCGAGCTGCGAGATGATCTTGGGCACGATCGACTCACCACAGCTCGTCAGCGCCCGCACCGCGACGTGAGCCATCGCCGGTTCGTTTAGCGCCGACCACAGTGGCCGCCGCGCTCGCTCATCTTCAAACGCGGGCAGACAGCTCATCGCCTCGCGACGCACGGCAATGTCGGTATCCGCCAGCCGAGCGAGCACAGCCGGAAGGAACTCGCCAACTTTGTACTCGTGAACCAGCCGCAAGCCCGCCGAGATCTCTTCGTTGCTCTGGCTATTGAGCATGGCCTCGAGCGCCCGACGAGCCACCTTCTGATGCCGAATGTCACTGGAGCGCAGCAGCACCGCCAGCGCCGCCGTCCGCAGGGGAAGGTTTGGCACCGTCAGCCAGCGAGCCGTATCGTCGCCAATCAGCACCGCGCCCAAGCCGCCCGCCGCATCCAAGATCGCCTGCCGCTCGATGTCCGACAGGTCCGGCACCAGCCAGCGCTGCTTGACGTGTGCTTCTAGCAGCTGGTCTGGCTCGTCGGCCAGCCAGCGCAGCGCAGCAATGCGAACCGGCTCTGACTTGTTGGTCAGCCGCGTCTGCATCGCCTTGGCCACCAAGTTCGACCGCTGCGTCCGCAGCAGATCCAGCGCCAGCTCTCGCGATCGAGGAGTCCCTGAGTCGATGGCTTCGAGCAGCACCCGCAGACGCGGACCGTCGATCATCGGCACCAGGTTTTCCGCCGCTTCGGTCGTTCCCAGTGCTTCGACGCTGCCTTCTTCCAGCGTCTCGCGCAGCGTCTGGGCATAGATTGAACCCCAGCGCGTCGACAGCATCGTGACCAGCACCGCCAAGATGATGGCGACGCCCGTCAGCAGCGATGGATTGATCGAAGCCGTCTTGGCAATAAACAGCACCAGCGCACCGACGGCCTTGATAAACGGCGACATGATGCCGCCCAGCACAAGCAGCAGCGTTGGACGGATCGTTGGTGAAAGCGCAGCGACAAGACACGACTCCGCCGGACGATGCAGCGCCGGACGCAGTGTCTTATCCAAAAACAGCGCCACGACGATCACCCACACGGACATGTCCGCCGACCACTGGGCACCGACGGTCGCGTAGAAGTAGATACTCATGCAGGCGCCGATCGTCGCGGGCAGGATGGCCAGCGCCAGGCCGACGCCCCAGCGCTCCAGCACTGGCGTCGTTACCATCGTCTGGGTCGCCAAGCCGCCGATCGAAGCAACCGCCAGCAGCATCGACGTGATCGAGTTGATCGTCTCCTGCGGCCAGGCATCCTTCATCGCCGCATTCGACTCGTACTGCACCAGCGCGCCGGTCCAGATGATTCCGGCGGTGCCCAAGATCATCCAGCGCACCAGCGGCACCGTGAAGATCTGTCGCAGATGGCTCTGCTGGTTGATGGACGACCGTCGCTTGGCCGGAGCCCGCGCCGCATAGTCCATCCGCACCAGCGCACTGGCCAGCAGCCACGCCAGCGCCGACAGCCACACCAGCCAATGTGACCTTAACTTCACATACTTGAGCGCGAGTGGAACCACCGTTCCAGCAACGAGACCGCCGATACTGCCCCACGCACCGAGCCGGGGCAGCAGCCAGCGAATCTGCGCCGCCTCCAGCGGGGCTTGGAAGTAGGTCCAGGTTGCGGCAACACCGACGGTGGTTGCAATCTCGACCAGCAGATACAGCGTAAACGTCGATGCCGACGTCTGCCGCAGGTTCCATAGCGCCGCCAGCGCCGTCAGCCAGCGGAAGTTGTCGTGGATATGCACATGGGTCGCGCCGCAAAACCGCTGGTGTTCCTCGCGGTCAAACAGCTTCAGGTCAAACAGCACCAGATCCAGCCGTCGCAGCGCCTGCCACAAGGGCTGCGCTTCCACCCGCGCGTCCAGCGATTCGCCCGGCTGCACCATCGCGGCCGTCAGCCCCTTCACCCG
>ERZ724514.216-NODE-216-length-25957-cov-9.681144_pt1 | contig 25957 bp, 25 predicted proteins | sample MGYA00376047_ERZ724514 | MGnify/ENA primary metagenome ERZ724514 (study PRJEB28724, sample SAMN07190883) | activated sludge metagenome | isolation source: activated sludge of sewage treatment plant in Hong Hong | place: Hong Kong | collected 2016-03-17 ...
TTGGTCATTGAGGGGCACATTAAAATCAACCCGTACCAATACCTTTTTATTGTTAAAATCTATGTGTCTCATAATATAAGACTTTAAAGATGTGACCTAATTATTTTTGCAGTGACGCAAAATAAGCAAGGGTTCTTACCAATTGAGAAACGTAAGACATTTCATTGTCGTACCATGCCACTGTTCTCACCATTTGAGTATCCCCCACAGTCTGAACCTTGGTTTGGGTGCCATCAAATAAAGAGCCATAGGTAATGCCAATAATGTCGCTACTTACAATTGGGTCCTCAGTGTATCCAAAACTTTCATTGGCCGCATCCTGCATAGCCTTATTGATTTCATCGGCCGAAGTTTTTTTCGCCAGGATCACAGTCAACTCTGTAAGAGACCCGGTCAATGTAGGAACCCTTTGAGCTGAACCATCCAGTTTGCCTTTCAACTCAGGCAACACCAGTCCAATGGCCTTGGCTGCACCTGTGCTGTTGGGTACAATGTTTTGCGCTGCTGCTCTGGCTCTTCTTAAGTCGCCTTTTGCGTGCGGCGCGTCCTGCGTATTTTGATCATTGGTATAAGCGTGAACTGTAGTCATCAAACCATTGACAATTCCAAATTTATCTTGCAATACCTGCGCCATAGGAGCCAAACAATTGGTAGTACATGAAGCACAGCTGATGATGGTTTCAGATCCATCCAGAATCTGGTGATTAACGTTAAATACTATGGTTTTTAAATCTCCGGTTGCAGGTGCAGAAATTACCACTTTTTTGGCACCTGCTTTCAGGTGTAATGCTGCCTTTTCATCTGATGTAAAAAATCCGGTACATTCAAGCACCACGTCCACATCATGGTTACCCCATGGAATCTGAGAAGGGTCTTTTTGAGCATAGATGTTGATTTTATCGCCATTTACAACAATAGCACCTTCTGCAGCTTCAACTTTTTCATTGAATCTACCCTGGGCAGTATCGTATTTAAGCAAGTGTGCCAAAGAAGCTGCATCCGTGAGGTCGTTGATGGCAACCACATCGATGCCTTCCATATTATAAATCTGCCTGTAAACCAATCTTCCAATTCTACCAAAGCCATTGATGGCCACCTTGATTTTTCCCATGAGTAAAAAATTTTAGTTAAGAATAATATTCTGTTATTTCCTTACAAATATACCTTAAAAAGAATAAATGATATGAATTTTTGTAAATGTTTTTTATTTATTTGGAGAAAAAGCATTTTTCAAAGAAAGCAGCTCATTCCAGTAATGAACATAGGCGGACCATTTTTCATTCATTTCAATGTCACCAAAACGGCATCGCAAATGGTAAAAATGTTCGATGATTGAAGCTTGTTGCTCAAAATTGAAGGATAGAAAGGTTCTTTTTTGCAATAATGCCATTTCAAGCCCTTGTAATCCACCATAATCATAAGATGGGTGGCTAAATTGAGCCCTAAGGGCATGTGCAATATAGGACGAACCAAAAAGTTGGTATTGAAATACGTGCACCAGCTCGTGGATCAATACATCATCTCTCAATGGTTTCCAACAATGGATCAAACCAAAAGTAACATACGCCACTCCTAAACGTTTGCTGACCCTCTGAGAATGCTGATCCATTAATATTCCATCACAATCGAGTTCACCCAGAAAAACCGAACGTGCAACAGTTCTTTCTTCATCTGTCAATTTCCGGATACCTGGTTTAAACAAAATGTATATGGCCTTATACAGTTCGGGAAGATAGAGACAATCCAGTACATAGAGTGACAGGTCAAAAAACCAACCACTAACGCTTCCAGATGGGAGGTGAACAATACTTTTGTTTAATGGATAAAATAAGTGTCTCCAAAGCCTAATCCACCTCATGGAGAAAGAATGTGATGGTAAGAATATGGAAGACCACCTTGACATCAGCCAAATCTAAGGGCATTCACAGGTCGAATGCGTGTAACAACAAAAGAAGGTAGAATCAATGTGATCATACAAACTATAAATGCACCCAGATTGATCAGTAATACCTGCCAAAAATCGACATGAATTGGAGCTACACTTAAGTAATAACTGGCTTCATCCAGCGTAATAAGTCCGGTAGCTTTTTGAATATATGCTAAACCCAGGCCCAACAAATTGCCAATCAATAAACCAAACACCAGAATGTAGGCTGCGTAGAATAAAAAAACTTTGCGGATCATCCAATTGTTGGCCCCCAAAGCCTTTAGTACACCAACCATTCGGGTCCTTTCCAAAATTAGAATCAATACTACAGTGGTTAGATTGATCATAGCCACCAAAGCCATGAGTTGCAAAATGACGCTTTCGTTAATGTCCTGGAATGTCAGCCATTCAAAAATACCCGGAAATTTTTCAAAAATGGGTTCAGCATACAGATTGCGAGGCAAAACCTCTGAATATATGAAGTCGTTGAGCACTTTGATGTCAGAAACATTTTCAGCAAAGATCTCAATACCACTGTACTGGTCATCTTGCCACCCAAGAATAGAACGCAGCATAGAAGCTCTGCCGAGAATAAATCGTTTGTCATACTCTTCCAATCCGGTATTGTAAATGCCTGCAATTTTCAGTGCCCTCCTTACTTTACTATTGTCTCTTACGAATGAAACGATGAGTTTATCACCCGGCTTAACCTGCAATTTTTTTGAGATAATCTTGCTGATCACAATAGATGCGCTGGTATCCCCGGGCAGCAGGCCTTTGCCTTCTACCATAAAACGCTTCATATTTTCCCAATCATAATCATTGGCAATTCCTTTGAATAAGCCTGCCAAAAGGTCTTTTTTATTTTCCAGAAGGCAGGGCATAATGATGTACGGATGAATGGACTTTACTCCTCCTTTAGTTGTATAAGTTGAGCTATGATTGGCGAACTCAAATCCAAGCACTTTCATAGGTGCTGTATATTCTACTGATTTTACATCACTCAATTTGCGAAGGAAATCGGTTGTAACGGTTACCGGCCTTAAGTCAAAATTTCTGGTCACCCCGGCATCATAAACGTGGATGTGTCCCCAGAATCCAAAAATTTTACCGTGAATTTCATTTTTAAATCCAGTAATAATAGCAGCACTCAATATCATGACAGCAGTGCTTAATGCAAGTCCTGCAGCTGCAATACCCAGTATGACCCTTGTAAAAGATTTACCTCCTGATAAGGCCAGCCTACTGGCTATAAAAAACGAAGTGTTGTTTTGGGACATCATAGAGGTGTAAAAATAGCAGATTAACTTCAATAATGCATCCGAATTCATTGGGGATACTTCACCTATGTACTAATTTTATATATGTAAGCTTTGTTTTGACAATCAATTACAAAACGTAAAATAAAAATATAATTAAACATTAAATATTTTGGTAATGTATAAAATACACATTATAAACATTTCCCATATATTTGTAAAGTAAATATTTATATTTAAAACTAAGTGTCTCATGAATAAGAAACTAAAACTGGCCCTTGTGCTGGTATTTTTCGTTGGTGTATACGGAGCAACCAGCGCACAAGACAGGCTTGATCCCATCAAGACCCAAATGGATAAAGGGATGTATACCGAAGCCCTAACCGAAATCAACCAACATCTTGCAAAAAATCCAAATGACAGTAAGGCTTATTCATTATTGGCTGAACTTCAGATGAAATTGGGTAAAATTGATCTTGCATGTGCTACGTATAGCATGATGGAAAGTATGAAGCTGTGTGATGAGCAGGTATACTTTGATTATGGTCTGGCTTTAAAAATGGGTGGTAAATACGATGAGGCCATCAAAAAATTCAGCAAAGTGGGTGGCAAAATGAAAGAAGCCGCGCAAAAGCAAATACAAAGCTGTGTTTTTGCCAAAGAACTGCTACGCACCGAGGATACAAAGAAGGTGATGAATTTAGACATGAACACCCCTATGTCAGAATTTGGTGCCGTTTTGCATGACCAGGTAGTGGTATTTAACGGAGCAAAATCGCCCTTTATGACACCACAAACAGCTGCTCTGTTAAAAGAGAATAAGAGTTTATATTTATGCAAAACCCTTCAAAATGCAACAGCTGCGGCTCTGTTTATGGAAGGGAAAGTAAATGAAACCAAAATGGAGGCTTTCTCTATTACCGATCACAACGAGGTTGCATTTTGTTCAACCAATGACAACGGCAGCACTCCGCTTGAAAGAATGAAAGGAGCTTCTATTTACCTTGCCAATTACAATGGTTTTGGATTAAGCAACATATCGGCGTTTCCTTACAATGAAAATGGTGTAAGCAACTACAGTCCATGTTTTTCTGAGGATGGCATGACCCTATATTTTGCTTCAGATAGAGAAGGTGGTTTTGGTGGAATGGACATCTACAGAAGTTCATTTGATGGCACAAAATGGACTGCTCCTGAGAATCTTGGTGAAGATGTTAACACAAAAGGTAATGAAATCACTCCATTTTATTCATCCGGCATGCTTTGGTTTGCTTCTGACGGACACGAAGGCATGGGTGGATACGATATCTTTTATGCGCAGAATACCAGTGCCGGTTTTTTGAATGTTCAATACGGCGGATATGGCATCAATTCTGTTTCCAATGACTATTTTCCTTATGTCAAAAATCTGGTAATGTATTTTACCTCTGACAGAATAGAAGGAAAAGGTAAAGAAGATATATACAGAGCGCCTATCACTGAACACAATTACACTGTTGAAACTTATGAAGCACCAATGGTAAGTGTAGTGGAGCCTGAAAATGCAGAAGAAGAAAATGAGCCGGCAGCTTATGCCATCAATGAGGCAGCAGTAAGCAGCAAGGGCATCGAAAACATAGACGCCATGTTGACCGGTGCCAGAAGGGTGTCTATTGGTGAAGTAATATCAACAAAAGACAAACCACGTGTTTATTTCATCCAATTGGCATCTATGATCGCTTCTAATAGCGATGTCAATAAATTCAAAAACCTTGTGAAATTTGGCAACATCTATAAGGTTAAAGTAAACAATGCAACTAAAGTACGTCTTGGATATTTCCTGGAAAGATCTGAGACAGACGCCTTGTTAACGAAAGTGCGCAATGAAGGTTTCAGGGATGCATTTATTGTTGAGCAGGAACTTTCCACTTCCGAGCTGGAATTGATGCTTTCTCAACTTGACAACAAGGTAACGCCAACGGTGAATCCGACATCACCGAAAGCCAATACAGTACCCAAAAGAGATCAAAAACCCTTGACCGATAACTTTGAGTATAGCAAGCCATTGGTCAATTCTCCAGACAGGGAGTACAAAGTGAGACTTGGCAGTTTTGAAGATCCAATTTGGTTTGACAGCAAAAAAGTAAAAGATCTGGGCAGATTGGAACAATGGACCAAAGGTGCCTGGACCATCTTCATCCTGGGAGGTTTTGACAATTACGATGCGGCAGATCAGGCCAGAATACAGGCCATCAACAGAGGTTATGCCGATGCAGAAGTAGTAATAGATAATGGAGGAATCATAGAACGAATTAAGAAGAACTAATTCAAGACACTGTAAGTTTGAAAGCTGGCGGAATCCGTCAGCTTTTTTTTTGCTCCAACTGTTCGTTGACCAATGAATTAAGCAAAGAAGGATTAGATTCATACATTCTGGGCCGGGCTTGTTGAAGGTATTCCTGCCATGCTGAAGCCTGAAGCTCATGGTTCAAATCAAATGACAGATCGTACATGCCCGCTACCATCCTTTGGCGCATAGCTTCAAAAACGATCAACGAACAAGCCACAGATACATTGAGGCTCTCTGCCATGCCATGTATGGGTATCAATACATTGCCATTGGAATATTGCATGGCTTCTTTACTCACTCCCTTTTTTTCATTGCCCAACAAGATTGCCATTGATTGGGTAAGATCCGTTTCATAAATACTGGTGGCACCATTGTAAAGGTGTGTTGTAAGGATTTTGTGATACCTCGATTGTACAGCCGACATACATAGTTCCAAATCATCAAAGAACCATGGTTTGATCCACTTCCCTACTCCACTTGTGGCATTTCTTCCAATGTACCTGGCAGAATTGTGTGTATCTTCGGTATAAAGGATATAGACTTCAGGAATACCAATGGATTCACAGCTGCGTAGCATGGCACCCAGATTATGAGGATCGTGGACATTTTCCAGAATAATGGTTAGATCCCATTGCCTTTTCCTTATTACGTCCTTCAATTTTTGGATCCTAGATTCAGACAGCATTTCAAAAAGCTTGCACAAACCTGGATCCATTGAAATACAGGATATCCAGGTGTTTGTTTTCAAAATAATCAATCTCTGCCGGGGAACCTTCACTTTTCACCCCTCTTACATCAAATTTGGCCTGAAGATACTGCCCACTATCTGTACTAAGGTATCTAGCAAAATCAGCTCCATACTGCGATAAATGTCGGGCAATGAAAAGAAAATGATCAAATCCTTCGTAAGCATCCCCTTCCGGTAAGGCTCCATATCTGTCAAAAAATTTCCTGTCAAATGATTTCACTTCTTCTCTTGAATTATCAATATAGCGAGAAGCAGGTACATGGATGTGTAAGCCTGAAAAGAAATCGAAGCCCATCTTTTCTGAATCCTTTAATATGGGCATGCCGTACACTGTAATTTCGTGTATTCCCCTTTCAGCTAATAACCGACGCATCGCATTGTATAAATACAATTCATCTTTATACGAGTAATTGGGAAATATAAAAACCTTTTTGCCCTGCAGCATCAATTCTCCAAAAACATTAATGCCCGTCGCGAGAGAATCATCTAGAACAAAAAATTCTTTAATGGCTTTGACTCCTTCGCCTCCACCGATCTCAGCCGCTGTGGCTTGAAAAAATTTAAACCAGGCTTTATCATTCTTGGTATTTCTTCCCACCAAAACGATATCTTCCACGCTATGTTGCTGTAATGCATGTTTGATGATGGAAACGAAATGTGATCTCAAAGAGGGTTTCAATTGTACATAATTGGGAGCGTTCTCAACAGTGGAAAGGCTAAAAAAAGGTGAAACTACCGGTATATTCTGAGATTTTCCATATTCTAAAATCTGTTTCAATGTTGTTTCCTCAGATGGGGCAAAAATCAATTGCTGTCCATCTGTCTGCAATTGATTCATAAGGTTTGCCTCATCTGCACTGTAGACTTTGACAGTGAGATCGTAACCTTCCATTTGCAATTCATCAGCAGCCAGTTTCATACCGCCGTAATATTGTAAAAAGCGTTCATTGCTTTCATTGTCATTAAAAGGTAGAACAACTGCAAGATCAAAATGACTGTATTTTTTTACCGGGTTTTCAATCTGCTTTCCTTCTTTCTCAAACACCTCTTCTTTTGGTTTTGATTCGGGAGTAGAGATGGTGTCCTGAGATGTTTTTGGTTTTGTTTCAGGTTGGTCTTGGATTTCTTTGTTTTCGCCAACAACCACAGTGGTTTTATCCTTTTGCAGTTTTGTTGCAGGAGTACACCCTATGATCCAAAGGGTGATAAAAATCCAGTATATTTTATTCCCACTCAATGGTAGCCGGTGGTTTGGTGCTGATATCATAAACGACCCTATTGATTCCTTTGACATTGTTGATAATTTCACTGGAGACAACATTCAAAAACTCATAAGGCAAATCCGACCAGGTTGCGGTCATGCCATCTACGGAATTGACACAACGCAAGGCAACGGTATATTCGTATGTACGTTCATCTCCCATAACACCCACCGATTGTACCGGAAGTAATATAGCTCCCGCCTGCCAAACTTTATTGTAGAGGTCAAATTCTTTTAACTTCTCAATATAAATAGCGTCTGCCTCCTGACAAAGTCTGATCTTGTCCCGCGAAATTTTGCCTAACACCCTGATTGCCAAACCAGGCCCCGGGAAGGGATGCCTTTCAATGAGATCACTGGCAATGCCCAAAGCCAAACCTACTCGTCGTACCTCATCTTTAAACAACATTCTAATGGGCTCTATCAACTGAAGGTGCAGCGTATCGGGTAAGCCACCTACGTTGTGATGAGATTTGATGGTAACAGAAGGTCCATGTACCGATACCGACTCAATGACATCAGGGTAGATAGTCCCCTGGCCCAACCATTCAATTCCGGTTAATTTTTTTGCCTCTCTTTGGAAGACTTCAATAAAAACTCGTCCAATGATTTTTCGTTTGGTTTCAGGATCATCTACTCCATCCAGTTCATTTAAAAAATCATCAGCAGCATCAACACCCACGATGTTGAATCCCATATTGCGGTATGAATGTAAAACAGATTGAAATTCATTTTTTCGGAGCAAGCCATTGTCTAAAAAAACACAGGTAAGCCTATCTCCTATAGCCTGGTGAATCAAACTGGCAGCTACAGTAGAATCGACTCCTCCTGACAGTCCCATCAATACTTTTCCGTTGCCTACCTTTTGTTTAATTGCATTGACCGTTTCTTCAATAAATGAAGCGGGTGTCCATTCTCCTTTACACCCGGCAATTTTCATGACAAAGTTTCTAAGAATGTCCATGCCTTCAACAGAATGGGTAACTTCAGGATGGAATTGAAGACAGTAATAAGGAGCGTCTAAAGTTTGAGCCTTGGACCTGAATGCAGCAACGGGTATGCCCTCAGTTGTTGCAATGGCCTCAAAAACCGACGGTAATTCTTCTATTGAGTCCCCATGCGACATCCACACTTGTGAGGAGTTTGAAATACCTTCAAAAAGGGGGTCACTGAGTGTGGTAATGCTTAAAGTAGCTTTACCATATTCCCGCTTGAGTGTTTTAGATACCTTACCACCCATCTGGTGTGCCGTTAGCTGGGCACCATAACAAATGCCAAGTATTGGCAATTTGCCTGCAAAACGGCTGAGATCCGCGTAAAGTGCATTGGCGTCAAGCACAGAAAAAGGGCTTCCGGACAATATTATGCCATTTGACGACATATAATCTTCGGGCAAAGCATTGTAAGGAAAGATTTCACAAAAAACATGTAATTCCCTCAATCTTCTGGCAATCAGCTGAGTATACTGCGAGCCAAAGTCGAGAATGATGATTCTTTCCCTCATTATAGAAATTTGAATGAATGGCAAATATAAGCCTTATCCCCTAAAATAGAAAACCCAGCATGCAGTTCGATTATGGGCCAATTGTTATTACCACACTTATTCCTGGAGAAATATCAGTCATTTGCTTACTATTATTGAAATGCCAAAATTTGTTTCAGGATTAATGCCTGGTTTGAAATATAAAATTGCAAATCTTTTTTTCTTACTGTAATTCATTTTTACTTCCAAATAACGAGACGCGGCATATTGGGAGGTCTTCAATCCTAACCCTTCTAAAGCTATAAAAATTGGCAGGAAATAAGTAGTTTTGCGGCCACAAAATCAAATAAAATGAATTTTGACATCATCATCATTGGTAGCGGTCCTGGTGGCTATGTAGCAGCAATAAGGGCTTCACAATTGGGTAAAAAAGTAGCCATTGTCGAACGCGAATCATTGGGGGGCATTTGCCTCAATTGGGGCTGTATTCCAACCAAAGCTCTGTTAAAAAGCGCTCAGGTATTCAACTATATCAATCATGCAGAAGATTACGGCATAACTGTAGGTAATCCAAAACCGGATTTTAGTGCTATGATCAAAAGAAGCCGAGGTGTTGCCGAGGGCATGAGTAAAGGGGTTCAATTCCTCATGAAAAAAAATAAAATCACGGTCATCAATGGCACTGCTACACTGGCAAGGGGCAAAAAAGTGGTGGTTACAGATTCTGAAGGAAAAAAAGCTGAATACAGCGCTGACCATATCATTGTAGCTACCGGCAGTCGTGCCAAACAACTGCCCAATCTGCCAATAGACGGCAAAAAAATCATAGGTTACCGTGAGGCAATGTCATTACCTACCCAGCCTGCCAGAATGGTAGTAGTGGGTGCGGGGGCTATCGGAGTAGAGTTTGCCTATTTTTATCATTCCATAGGTACAGAGGTTACCGTTGTAGAATTTTTGGAACAAGGATTGTTGCCCAGAGAAGATGCAGAGGTATCAAAGGAATTGTCAAAAGTATTCACCAAATCCGGCATCAAAGTAATGGCCAACACTGCGGTTGAAAAAGTAGATACAACAGGTGAAAAATGCCTGGTCACTGTCAAAAGCAGAAAAGATGGCAAGGAAGAAATCATCGAATGTGATGTAGTACTCAGTTCAGCCGGTGTAAGCCCCAATACAGAAAACATCGGGCTTGAAATCCTTGGCATAGCAACTGATCGTGGTTTGATTGTAGTTGATGAATACTATCGCACTAATGTAGCAGGCATCTATGCTTTTGGCGATGTCATCCCTACCCAGGCCCTTGCCCACGTTGCAAGTGCAGAGGGCATTGCCTGTGTTGAAAAAATCGCCGGCATGCATGTAGAACCTTTGGACTACAACAACATTCCATCGTGTACTTATTGTGCTCCTGAGGTAGCTAGTGTTGGACTCACCGAGGTAGCAGCAAAAGAGGCGGGATATGAAATTAAGGTAGGCAAGTTTCCTTTTTCTGCTTCTGGTAAAGCCAGTGCTGCGGGTGCTAAAGAGGGTTTTGTAAAAGTAATTTACGACGCCAAATATGGAGAATTATTAGGAGCACACATGATTGGCATGAATGTAACAGAAATGATTGCAGAAATTGTGGCGGCCAGAAAATTGGAAACCACGGGCCACGAGCTACTGAAGGCAGTTCATCCTCATCCAACCATGAGTGAAGCCGTGATGGAAGCTACAGCTGCTGCTTACGATGAAGTAATTCATTTGTAAATAGAAAATAAATCTTATATTTGCCGACCAACAGGCAAATGGGGAATTAGCTCAGTTGGCTAGAGCGCTACGCTGGCAGCGTAGAGGTCACCGGTTCGAGCCCGGTATTCTCCACAAAAAAAGGCAACCATTTTGGTTGCCTTTTTTTTTCTATCAAGCTATTTTTTAGTAAAAAAGCTGCCTGATCCGGCTTATAAAGTTATCTCAAACTGAGCTCAACACCGTTCACCAAAATAGGCAATTACACTATTTTTATCTCTTGCCAAAGACCGAAACATTGGCCTTACCTTTCATAATTCCTTTGGTATCATAAAGGAAGCTGATTCTGTCAATTCTTCTTCTATTGCCAGGCAGATCAATAACCCTGCTTTCTTCTCCCTGTTTGAAGTTTTTCCTAATGGCAACGTTGAATTTTTCACCATTTTCAAAGTAAATATCCATATCCATCATATTAAGGCCTGCGTCGGTTACTTTTATTTTTATGGACTTGAAAATATCATTGCCCGTAACTTTTAAAACATCGCGATCAGGACCATAATTGGCTTCTTTTTGCCCGATCAATACCCATTTTGAGTACGTGGTAAATGCGGTAGCGGAAACAAAGACGATAAAAAGTGCAAAAAATAAAAGTGATTTGGTCTTCATTGTGTAAAATTTTAATTGTTTTTAAAGTTGGCAATTTGACTGCCTCCCGACTTATAGGTTTATTTTACGGTTATGCGTTAATATTTATTTAACAATATGTGATACCAGATAATAAATATTTACTAAAATTGCATTATTGGCAAAAGAACAAAATTTTATTTGGAAATGAAAACATTTTACACCCTTATTTTGATTGCTTTCTCATGGTTTAATTTGAAAGCCCAGCTAAGCTTCTCACCGGATACAGCCTGCATCCATCTGGACACTTTGGGTGTAATAGATACACTTCACCTTACGATTACCAACAATGGCAGCAATGAGGAACTATTCTTTTGGAAGTTGGATGTAGGTAAAAACTTCCCTACACAATGGAAAACTCAAATTTGTGATTTCAACTTGTGCTATGCTTACAATGCCAAACAGCAGTCTCCCAACCAACCCAACCGGCTGGCTCCAGGTGTGACCAACAAATCATTTTCATTTTACCTGATTGACAGCTTCAATTACGTATTTTTAGACACAGTTTACATCAATATTTACAAAGACAAAACTTTCACTCAATTGATCAAAACCATACCTATCATCATTGGAGGATGCACACAAACTTCAGCTACACATGAGGAGCTGCTTTCCAATTTTTCCATTTTCCCAAATCCAATTACAGAAAGGTTTTTCAATGTTGTTTCAAATAAAGAATATGAGTATGTAACAATCAAAGATCTGGTGGGTAAGCCCATAGCCAAAATGGTCAAATCAGAAACAGAACAATACCCCCTTGAAGGATTGCCGCCGGGTTTATATTTGGTCCAACTGGTAGATAAAAATGGAAAGTCGAAGTACCACAGTGCAAAGCTATTGGTGCTTTAAGTTGACACAAACGTAAGCTGTTTTCTTTTCCAAAAACGAATGTAAAAAAAAGACATAAGAAACATTACGGTCCAGTAGAGCCATTCGCTCATCCAGGCAACAGACACAGAAAAATGTTTGACCTCGATAACGTAAAACACGTATATCAGATAAGCAATAATGCTTGTAAGTTCTGTAAGGAATACAAAGCGTGTATTGCCTGTAGCTACCACGGCATTTAGCCAGATTACACCTATGGTTAACATCAGCATGGCAGAGGTTACCACCCTCAACAGTGAAGTTCCCACATTAGAAAATTCCTGTTGTTGGCCGTAGAGGGCAAAAACAGTATTGGGAATCAAATTGACCAGCACAATAAAAATTAACATTCCCGTAGCACTAATGTACATGATGCGTTTGAGCACAGGTAAGAAGTCTGCTCGCCTGCCCTGGCCCAAAATATTTGATAAAATGGTATTGGTTGAGGCACCAAAGGCCCAGGAAAATACCCCACTGATGCCAAAGAGGTTACGCATGGCCTGAGAAGCAGCTTGCTCGGCGTAATTGTAATTGCGATTGATGAGTACATAAAAAATCCACCAGGCTATGATGCTGATGGCATATTGGGCCATCAAAGGAGAAGCCTGAATGAAGACCGATTTTAGCAATTTTGATTTGTATTCAAAAATGTTGGGTATGTCGTATTTGATACTGAATTTTTTGTATACTATCAAGAAGCCCACGGCTGCAAAACCCACAATCTCGGAGATAACAGATGCATAGGCGGCTCCATTAAAGCCCATGGGTGTCAAGCCCCAGCCTCCAAAAATAAACCAATAATCAAGTATGATATTAACAACACTCTCAATGACTGAAGCAAACAGCAACCACTTGGTTTCCTGGATACAAATCAAATAAGAATTGGAAAGTTGATAGCCAAAGAGAAAGATTAGACCAAAAATTCGGATGTTCATAAAGCCACTTACCGCATGGGCATCGGGCAAAGACACTCCCAGATTGACCATAATGCTGTGTAAGCCAAAAAAAGTAATTACAATAGCGACAAATGCCAAGATAGCAGCCAGCAGATAGCCGTGTCGCAATGTATTTACAATATTCAATCTGTTGTTTTCACCCGCCTGTCTTGAAATCATTGAAAGTATGGCATTGCTCAGGCCATAGCCCATTGCCGCAAAAATGAGATAATACACACCTGAAAGAGCTGCATAAGCCAATTCCGTTGTTCCAAGGTGACCCAAAAAAATGGCATTGAACAGAAAATTGAGTTCTGGCACAAGTCTGGCAAGGCTAATGGGCAAAGTGAGTAAAATGATGCCCTTGACCGTAGTGTCTGCTTTAAGGCTTTCTGTCATGATGTAGCAGCATTCAGCCAGTCAATATCTTTTTTAAGTAAGGCTACAGTATCCGCTTCCAGGCTGGACTTGGCAGGTTTGTAGTTGTAAATCCAACGTGCATCCTTGGGTAAGCTCATCAAAATAGATTCTGTTCTGCCGTCTGTTTCCAAACCAAAGCGGGTGCCCCGGTCCCAGGCCAGATTAAACTCTACATATCTCCCCCTTCTGAGCAATTGCCAATTTTTGTTGTGCTCATCATAATCCCGATTATAATTATTAAGAAACATGGGGGAATAACAGGGTATAAAAGTACGGCCAACTTCCAAAATAAAATTCAAGCCCGATTCAAAACTAATTTCTGATTCAGTCAATCGATCAAAAAATATACCTCCTATACCACGCGTTTCTTTGCGGTGCTTTATGTAAAAATAATCATCTGCCCATTTTTTGAATCGCGGGTAAAAGCTTTCATGGCTCCGATCGCAAACATTCTTGAGCTTTTGGTGAAATTCTGAGGCTTCGGATACAGAAATGTAATGAGGACTGGCATCAATCCCGCCTCCAAACCACCAGGATTCGCCCGCTTCAAAATAACGCACATTCATGTGAATAATAGGTACCCATGGATTGCTGGGGTGCAAGACAATAGAAACACCAGTGGCGAAAAAATCATTTGCAGGGATGCCCAAAGCTTTCCCCGCCTCTTGACTCAAGCTACCGTAAACTTCGGAAAAATTGACACCTCCTTTTTCAATGTTTAAACCTTCAATCACTCGCGTACGCCCTCCACCACCTCCGGGTCTGTCCCAGCCGTCTTCTATAAATACTGCAGTACCGTCAAGTTGCTCCAAAGCATGGCAAATTTCATCCTGCAATGCCATCAACCCGGATACAATGCTTATTCTATCCATGGCTTGAATCTTTGAGTTGTGCAAGAGCATCTTTGGTAGCCCCGGCAGTAATGGTAGTACCCATGATGACAAGTGGTCTTCTCAGAAATGTATATTCCTCCAGAATCAGCTTGCGCATTTCTTTTTCCGTAAGTGTCTTGAGGTGTAAACCCAAACTTCTGTACTTTATGGCTTTTTTGCTGAAGAGCACTTCGTAAGAACCCAGTTTTTTGGCAGCCAGGTCTAAATCTTTAGCCGAAATGCCCTGGGTCTTAATATCAATGATTTCTACCTCCTTGGGTGGGTCCAATTCCTTTAAAAATTTGCGACAAGTATCGCAACTGTTAAGCGCGTATATTTTTTTCATCAGAATGAGACCGATTTAATTGTAATATCCTTTAAGAGCCTTGATTCTTAGTCCTAATACTCCTTTTATCGCTTCAGATACAATGTTGGCGCTCATCTTGGATGATCCTTTGATTCTGTCAGAAAAAATGATGGGAATTTCAATCCATTTAAATCCCTTAAGGCTTGCGGCATATTTCATTTCAATCTGAAAAGCATAACCAGTAAATTTTATTTTATTCAGATCGATACCTTCCAAAACGCTTCGATGATAACAAATAAACCCAGCGGTTGGATCTTTGACGGCCATTCCAGTAATAAAGCGCACATACAACGAGGCTCCATAGCTCAAAAACAATCGGTACTTCGACCAATTGGAAATGCCACCTCCTTTCATGTACCTGGATCCCACTGCCAGGTGGGCATTATTTTGAACACAACCATCAAGCAATCGATTGAGATCTTTGGGATTGTGGGAAAAATCCGCATCCATTTCAAAAAGATAGTCGTAACCGTGTTGAAGACCGTAATTGAAACCTGCTATATAAGCAGTGCCCAATCCTAATTTCCCACTTCTTTGAATCAAAAAAACCCTGGTCCCATAACCTTCTCCCAAATTTTGTACAGCTTTGGCCGTGCCATCCGGGCTATTGTCATCAACGATTAAAACATGAAAATGGCTACCCTGATCCAATACAGCAGCTATAATATCTGCTATGTTTTCGATCTCATTATAAGTCGGTATGATCACCAGACACTTTATTCCTTCATACATACCTTGACAGTTCTTTGATTGAAGATACGAAAACCGGGAGGGATGGGTTTTGATTAAATATTTTTAACAGCGTTTCTGTCGGCAATGATGTCCTTTAATTCCTTGATCGCTTCATATTCCTGGGGTAGCACTTTTTTAAAGCATTCTTTGACTGCAAAATAGGCACCCTTTTCACTGCCTGGTAAGCGCTCTCTGAGAATTTTTTTTGCAAGTTTAATATCGTGTTTCAAAATTCCCCTGATAGAAGGTATATCGTGCCAATCGCCTTCCACTGCGAGGGTCTTGATTTTTGACCCATCGTTATGAACGGTAGGTTCCAGATCTATAAGATTTTTACCTTTGGCTGCAAATTGACCTTTGATTTGGTTGTAAAATCCTTCAGGCAAGTTCCAAATTTCAGGATCTTCGTCCATTTCGTTGTTGATCAGGAATACTTCGAGACCCTTTTCATGGACCCGGTATATTAAAACCCTGACTGAATCTAGAACGCTCATTGATGGTAATTAAATGAAAACAAATGTAATAAAAATCTCAAATCTAACATGTATCTACAGCAAAAGTTTTGGAATACCAATACGGTTTTTTCAATTGTTTAATGCAGTGTGTATCTTAGCGGCTTAAATAAACTTCATGTCACTGCATCGTTCACATCTTCATTTTAAAGGCGAAAAATCATTTTATTCCGGAAAAGTCAGAGATGTCTACTATTTTGATACTTTGGTAGCCATGGTGGTATCGGATCGAATATCGGCATTTGATCATGTTCTTCCAAAACCGATACCCTACAAAGGGCAGGTTTTAAATCAGATTGCCTTACACTTTCTTGAAGCCAGTAAAAATCTTGTGCCCAATTGGCTGATTGCCAGCCCAGACCCCAACGTTTCCATCGGATATGCCTGTGAGCCGGTAAAAGTTGAAATGGTGGTGCGGGGTTATTTGGCCGGACACGCCTGGCGAACTTATCAGAGTGGCACCAGAACATTATGTGGCGTGACCATGCCCGATGGACTCAACCAACACGATGCATTGCCAAGCCCAATCATCACCCCAACGACCAAAGCAAATGAAGGACATGATGAGGACATTTCTGCGGATGAAATTCTGAAAAGGGGTATAGTGAGTGCTGAAATATGGGAAAAAATGTGCGATTATGCCCTGAAATTATTTCAATTTGGACAAGAAATGGCCAAGGAAAGGGGCTTGATCCTGGTGGATACTAAATATGAGTTTGGAGTGCACGAGGGCAAATTGTTGCTCATCGATGAAATCCATACACCAGACAGTTCAAGATACTATTATTTGGATGGGTATGCAGATCGTCAAGCCAAAGGTTTGCCACAAAAGCAACTTTCAAAAGAATTTGTTAGAGAGTGGTTGATGTCCAGGGGCTTCCAGGGTAAAACCGGTGAAGTCATGCCAGATATGCCTGATGAATTTGTTCTTGAAATTTCAGAAAGGTATATAGAATTGTACCAGCTGATTACAGGAAAAGAATTCATTAGAGAAAATCAGGAAAATTTAACACAAAGAATTGAAAACAATGTGAATACATTTCTTGAAAATCATCTCAGTTCATGAACATCGTGGTAGCCGATAGCGGCAGCACGAAGGCTGACTGGATTATTTACAATTCTGGTCATACCCAACGGGTGACAACTCCCGGAATCAACCCAACCACTGGCAGTGGGTTGAGTCAAAAATTGCCGGAGGAGTTGGCCAAAGGCATTTCAGCCGCAGATCATATTTATTTTTATGCGGCAGGAGGAAGCGGATCACATGCTTTCGAAAAAATGGCAGCCTTTTTTAATGACTATTTGCTGGAGGGAAGGTATAAAATCAAGGTAGAAAGCGATATGTTGGGTGCTGCCAGGGCTGCATCTGGTTCGAAGCCTTCCATCATTGGCATTTTGGGCACGGGATCCAATTCTTGTCTATACGACGGTGAAAAAATTGCTGACCAAATACCATCACTTGGCTATTTGTTGAGTGATGAAGGCAGTGGCAATCACATTGGTAAGCTTTTAATAAAATCCTACTTCTACAGGGAAATGGAAAATGTGGACAGTGCTGCATTTGAAAGGCAATTTGCTGTAAAAAGAGAAGAAGTTTTGCAGCAATTGTATCATTCAGGCAGACCTTCTGCGTATCTGGCGGAATTTTCTCCTTTCCTGGAATTGTGCACTAAAGCCTTAAGAAACAAAATTTTAGATACAGCCTTTACAGAATTTATTGAGACCAGAATCATTAAATATCGCGATTTTTCTAAATTTGATCTTTATTTTGCAGGTTCAATAGCTGATATTTACCACATAGAACTGGCTAAGGCATGTGATCCCTTTGATTTAAAAATAGCCGGAATAGTGAGAAAACCTATAGAATCATTGTTGCAATATCATTTATCAAGAGAATAAAAAAATGACAACTAAAATCAAAAGACTAGCCGTTTTTACCAGTGGTGGAGATTCCCCTGGTATGAATGCAGCCATAAGAGCTGTTACCAGGACTGCCATTTACCACGATCTTCATGTTTATGGAGTAATAGGTGGCTACGAAGGCATGATCAACGGTAACATCCAAAGATTGGAGAAAAAAGATGTAGCCAACATCATGCAACGGGGTGGCACCATATTAAAAACGGCACGTAGCATGGAGTTTATGGAGTATGAGGGTCGCAAGAAAGCCTATGAAACCCTCATGGCCCACGACATCGATGGCTGCATAGCTATTGGAGGTAACGGTACCTATACAGGTGCATTGAAATTTGGTCAGGAGTTTAATATTCCCATCATCGGACTACCCGGCACCATAGACAACGATATTTTCGGAACAGATTACACCATTGGCTTTGATACGGCAGTAAATACAGCTATAGAAGCCGTAGATAAAATCAGGGACACAGCTGACTCACACGATCGTTTGTTTTTTATCGAAGTGATGGGCCGTCATTCAGGATACATAGCTTTGCACACAGGCATAGGCAGTGGTGCGGGCAGTGTTTTTTTACCCGAGTCTGAGACCAATATCGATATATTTACGCAAAATCTGCAGCGATCGGCTCGGAGACAAAAATTGTTTAATCTGGTGATTGTGGCAGAAGGCAATAAAAGCGGAGATGCCGTATCACTTGCCAATAGAGTAAGAGAAATAGCACCCGAATTTGATACCAAAGTGACCATCATCGGCCATTTACAAAGAGGTGGCTCCCCTTCGTGTTTCGACAGGGTACTGGCCAGTCGATTGGGATATCATGCAGTTGAATCTTTGCTTGCCGGCAAAGGAGGAATCGCCCTTGGTGTAATTAACGACAAAATCCACCAAACTCCTTTTGAGGACGCCATTACCAAGAGTAAGCCCCTCAACACAGACTTGTTGAAAATGGTCGAAATATTGGCACTCTGACATGGAAACTTACCTGATCAAAAGTTTTTTCAAGAACAACGAGTTGTGGTCAGGGGATCAAAGTAAAAAAATATTGACCATCACCCGGCCAAAGTGGTATGAGCGGACAATGGCATTTGAATGGCAGGGCAATAATTACACCATTGAATCCAGGAGTTTTACGGGTTTAAAAAATGTATTGCTGCAAAACGGCAAAGAAAGGGGTGAGCTTGAAATGGAATGGAAGTCAAGTTGTACACTGCGACTTGAAGACCGGACCGGTATGACCAAGCATTTTACCTTCAAGAAAAAAAGCACTTTTGGTAGAAACTACCTGCTCGCAGATTTCCAATTGCAACCCATATTGGAAATTTCACCCAAATGGAATTGGAAAAGTTTCAGGTTGGAATATACAGTGGAAGTATTTGACCTGTCAGATACTGAAGCCAAAGAACTTGAATTAATGCCACTTATTTGTTGTGTATTTTGGTGTACACGCCAGTTGCTCAGATCCAAAAACAATTGATTTTGGAAACTCCGATCAAAATTTGGTGAATTTAAAATTTGGCCTATCTTTGGTTGTCCATCTCTTGTTGCGAGCAATAAGATTGGCCTGAGTAACAATTAAATAACTAAAAAACACTTTATGTCTGCAGGAAAAGAAAACTGGGGATCGAGGATTGGTTTGATTCTGGCTATGGCTGGTAATGCTGTAGGTTTGGGCAATTTTTTGAGATTTCCGGCGCAAGCTATTCAAAACGGAGGAGGAGCCTTCATCATACCTTATCTTGTTTGTTTTTTGTTGATGGGTATACCTCTTTTGTACATTGAGTGGAGTATGGGCAGATTTGGTGGGAAATTTGGTCAGCACAGCACACCCTTTATCCTGGATGCTATGGGTAATAAACAAACGGTGTGGAAGTACTTTGGTGTTTTTGGCATCTTTACCAATATTGCCGTTGCAGCCTATTATTGCTATTTGGAATCGTGGACGCTTTCATGGGCCTACCACTCCATTTTGGGAGATTTTAACGGTATGGATCAACCAGGCGTTCAGGCATTTTTTAACAACTATATTGGTTTGGGGTCTGCAGAACCGATCATATTTTGGATTTTCTGCTTACTATTAAATACCTATATTTTATCAAGGGGACTCAGTGGTGGAGTAGAAATAGCTGCAAAAGTGGGCATGCCACTCTTAATTTTATTTGGGGTATTTCTGGCATACAAAGGCTATACTACAACAGCCGGAGTGGCGGGTGCCATAAATGATGGAACCGTAGGACTAAACTTTTTGTGGACACCAGATCTCAATTCTATTTGGAGTCCCAAAGTATGGTTGGCTGCAGCGGGGCAGATATTTTTCACCCTATCTGTGGGCATGGGTACCATTCATTGTTATGCTTCCTACATGAAAGAAAATGAAGATGTAGCTCTAAATTCAATGAGTGCAGGATGGATGAATGAGTTTGTTGAGGTTGTATTGGGTGGTGCCATTGTAATACCCATTGCGGTAGGCTACCTTGGTATTGATAGGGTAAAGGAAATGGGCAGTTTTGCCATGGGCTTTATCACTTTGCCTTATTTGTTTTCCCAATGGGGTGATTTCTTATCCAGACTCTCTGGATTTATGTGGTTTATTTTATTATTTTTCGCTGGCATCACTTCCAGCTTAGCTATGGGCACCCCCATGATGGGCTTTCTGAAAGACAACTTTAAATGGGGGCACAACAAATCAGCCTGGGCTTTTGGAGCCTGCGTTTTGATCCTTGGCATTCCAACAGTAATGTCACAAAACGCTTTCAATGAGTACGACTACTGGGCAGGCACAGTATCTTTGGTTGTATTCGCTTTAGCTGAGGTTGTATTATTTGCCTGGATTTTTGGTATGACAAAGGGCTGGGAGGAAATAACCAGAGGAGCCGACATCACCGTACCTACCATATTCAAACCTATCATCCAATATATTACACCTGCCTTTCTCTTAGCTGTATTCATTGGAAGCATTCCTGATATTATTAAAAATATTTCTTCTGAAACCGATGTCTGGGGCTGGATTGCAAGGGCAACACTTATACTTTTGTTTGTAATTATTGCTTTGTTGGTAAAACAAGCTGATAACCAATTAAAAACCATTAAATAGAAGCAGATGAACAGTACAGCATTAATTGTTTTCATTTTGGCTCAGACCACTGTGATTTGTTTCACATTTTATTTTTTTTACAAAGTTCTTACTAGTAAAAAAATTGAGGTACACGAAGAACATAATCCAAAAACATATGACGTTACCTAGATTGTTCTAATTGTCAAATATCGTTTTCATAGATAATACATATTAGAAAAATATTTCATATCTTTGTTTTTTTTCAGCCTTGCTGGGAAGATTTAATATTATTTTAGGATTTTTTTCGTTATCTCCTTCGTTGAGGGTTTAAAAGGTTGACTGTATGTATGCTCATGTAGTAGAAAAGCAAAATAAAAATAAAGGAAGGCAGATCAGCATTGCTGTTCACTTGCTTTTATTACTCATCTCTTTTCTGTATTATTTCCAGGTTGAGGTCAAAGATCCGGATCCTGAAAAGCCATACAGGGTCATGGTAGATTTTGACTTCAAAGAGAGCTCATTGAGTACGTATGCGCACGCAGATGTTGGTGAATCCAGGCCCAAAAACACTGAGGTACAGAAGGTCGAAGTCAACGACCCTAAACCTCCTACCGAAGAAAATGTGGAAGAAGTAACACCACAACCGGTGCCTGTACCCGCAAGTCCTACCCCACCAGTAGTTACAAAAACAACGGTTGAAGATTCTCCAGTGAGAATTGACGAAAGCCCAATTGAAATAGAAAATCCTTCCAAAGAAGAAGTACCGGTACCAAAGCCCAAGACGGAGCCTAGCAAACCCACTTCAACGCCTTCCAAATCGGGTGCTGGTACTGTAGGCAGCCCAACTGGTACCAGCAACAGACCTCAATCCAATACAGATGGCAACGGTCAAGGCAAATCAAACACAGGCACCGGAAGGGGCAGTGATAGCGGGCCGGATGTAACTTCAGGTGTCGGCAATTCAAGTGATGGCACAGGTGAGTATGACGGCAGTGGCAACGGCATTTTTAAGAGAAAGGTGATTTACAGAAACGTAAGCGCCCTTCCTATGACCACCAGTGGAAAAGTGGTAATAAAAACCTGCATCAACCGAATGGGAGCCGTTACCTTTACCGAAATTATCAATGCTGAAACCACTATCAAAGACAGAGCCATTCTTAAAAAAACGCTTTCTGCTGCAAAGGGGTACAAATACCAACCCGACCCCAAAGCTCCTAAAGAACAATGCGGCAAACTTACAGTTACACTTGATATTGAAGCATTTAAAGTAAAGTAATTTTGATCTGTTCATAGCAGCTTTGGGTATTTAGTTGCAAAGTGCTAAATTGCTACAAATTAGCCTTACATGGATTTAAGTGAGATCCTTTTTCATTACGGAGAAGATCGTGATTTGTATTTTAATGCAATGTCTCCTCCTATTGTCCAAACGAGCAACTTTGTTTTTAAAGACATAGAAGATATAAAACACAAGATGGGCGATGAGTTTACCCATCATGTATATACAAGGGGCAACAACCCTACGGTGTCCATTTTGCGTAAAAAAATCGCGGCATTAGAAGGTACAGAAGAATGTTTGATCGTAAGCAGCGGTGCCACTGCCATGGCAGCCAGTGTTATTGCCAATGTAAATGCAGGTGATCATGTGTTGTGTGTTATGAAACCCTACTCCTGGACCCAAAAGCTTGTTTCCAAATTTTTAAGCCGTTTTGGGGTAGAATATGATTTTGTAGATGCGCGCGAAATAGATGAAATCAGGGTCAAAATACAAGCCAATACGAGGGTACTAATTTTGGAAAGCCCCAACACATTAACGTTTGAAATTCAAGATCTTAAAGCATGCGCCGAGCTTGCGAAGTCAAATGGCATCATAACCATAATAGACAACAGCCATTGCTCACCCTTGTACCAGAATCCGGCGAAGCTGGGCATTGACATTGTAATTCATACCGCTACCAAGTATCTCAATGGCCACAGTGACGTAGTGATGGGAGCCATTTGTGGTAGTGAAGCTATGATGCGGAAAATTTTTGCGTCAGAGTTTATGACGCTTGGCTTAAACGTATCTCCTCATGATGCCTTCCTCGCGCTGAGGGGACTCAGAACCTTGCCAATGAGGCTAGAACGCAGCAACAACACAGCAGCCAGACTGGTGGATTATTTATCTACTCATCCCAAAATACGCAAGATATATTACCCCTTTTTAGCTTCCAATGAGCAATTTGAATTGGCCAAAAGCCAAATGAGAGGCGCGGGGGGCTTGCTGAGCATTGAACTGGACACCGACGAAAAAACAAAAGTAAATGACTTTGTAAATGCCCTGGACAGATTTCTGCTGGCTGTTTCATGGGGAGGATACGAGTCGCTCAAAATGCCTTCCCTGGCTTTTTACGATGTGCCTGGGCAACCGGATCCACCACTCCCCTTCCAATTGGTGAGATTATATGCCGGACTGGAAGAGGAAGATTATTTGATCGGCAACCTTGACAAAGCATTAAAAGTGTTGTAACTTTATTTTTTAAACCCACGTCATGAAAATAATTTTAATTGCAGCTTTCTGCCTGCACCTGATTTCCGTTTATAGTCAAACTGAAACTTATTATTCCGGTAGTGCACTGAGCAGAACATTGGCTTATCATAGCACAATGTTTACAGGTCTGGATGCCATCTATCACAATCCGGCGGGCTTGAGTGCAGGTAAGCGGCAAAGTGGCATTGACCTGTCTGCCTCCCAGATGAACGGGTTTACAGAAATCATCCAACCTACCATAGGCTTTAAGTTTGACAGTGGCAATGGTTCGTTTGGTTTACATTTAAGCAGGATAGGCAGCAAAGATTATGCATTGACCGAGGCTGGGCTGGTGTACAGCCTCAAGTTGCACCAACAGATATGGGTTGGCGTAAGATTTAGAGGCAAGGTATTGCAAATTCCGGCTTATGGATCCCGGTTTTTGCCGGGACTTGATCTAGGTTTCTTAAGTAAAATCAACAGCAACTCCAGCTGGTCCCTTTATATATCACAACCTTTTTTAAGTACTGATGGTCCGCTAATAAAAAAAATGGGGAGGCTGGCTTTTGGTTATCAATATACCTTAAGTGAAAAAGTGGTATTGATGACAGAAGTGGAAAAAATTCAAAACCGAAATCTGGGCATAAAGATAGGATGGGTGTACCAACTGCAAAACCAAATTGAAATAAGACTTGGAACAGAGGTAATGCGCAAAATCTTCTCATTTGGGTTTGGATGGAGCTACAAACAGCAGCGGTTTTTGGTAGGATATGAATGGCATAGTGCTTTGAGGGGAGCCATTTCTATGTCCATTCAATGGCGTAAATAAAAAAGGGCAGAATTAATTCCGCCCTTCTTCATCTGTAGGTATTTTTTTATTTACCCTTTTGCTGGGCTGCTTCTATTTTTGCTTTGTATTCAGCTGATTTGTCCATTTTGCCTTTTCTGGCATAAATTTCCTTGAGGGCGATCATGGTATTGAGATCATTGGGATCCAACTCCTCAGCTTTTTGAAAGAAAGGCAAACCTTGTTCGAATATACCATCCATTTCCGCTTTGATGGCATTGTATTTTTTGGTACCTGAGGCAGAAAAGTCATTCGACAATTTATTCAAGTCTGATGTCATAGATGCTGCTTTGTTGTAGTACAAAGCACCTATGCTATAGGTAGCATCAAAGTTTTTGGGGTCCTTGCCCAATGCCTGATTATAGTAATCATAGGCAAGGTCAAAATATTCTTTGGATTTAGCCGCATTGCCCGCTTCTCTTTCTTTGGTAACCAATTGATCATAAACATTGCCAAGCGTAGTATAAACGGATACGTTGTCCGGTTCTTTTTGAATGGCTTGTTTCAATTTTTCGACCAGAATATCCAACTTGCCACTGCTTAGGTAGTGGTTGATTTCTGCGAACAAAAGGCCGGATTCGTCAGGAAATTTTTTACGACCTTCTTCAAGGATGGTCATAGCACCTTGTTCATCTGATTTGGCTTTGATGTTGAAAATTGCCTCATAAACCAGGGACTTATCTGTACCCGCAGAATACATTTCCATCAATAAAGGTAGTAAAACAGCATCGTCTGCGTGGCCGTAATATCCGGAAACTACATTGTAGTATTGTATATCGGTTTTTAGCTGAGGGTCATCCAAACGAGATTTGCCACCATTTTCTTTGATGGTCTTTGACACAGCAATATAGGTATTGAAGTTGTTGAATGCTGTCATATATTCACCTGCCTGGAAGGCGCTGATACCCGCATTGCTCAGCAGACCTTCAGATTCTTCCAAGCCTTTAACGGCATCTTTGGTTTGCCCCTTTTTAACGGCCAATTCCATTGCTTTTCTAAATGCAGCTACGGCTTCCATGCCCGCATTGGGGGTCTTGACTTTGTAGTTGGGGTTCAAAATCAATTGGTTGGTCTCGGCATTGCCTATTGAATTAAATACTTCTCCTCTGATGATCCATGATTCGGGATCGGCTTTCACCATGTCATCCTGAAAGGCAGTGTTCATCGAGTTAAGAGCCTCATCGAGTTTGCCCAAATTGTTGATGGGATCCTGATAATATTTAGCCAGGTCCTTAGAAGCGTTTTTTAAGGTTTTTTTCGCATCCTGTGCCGAGCTGGTAGCTACGGTCAGGAAGAGAGCGAAAACAAAAAAAAGCAGTTTTTTCATTTTTTTAGTTTGACTTTTAAAAATATTGAATATTACGTATGACGACCCGATTTTTGAATTACTCTTATTGAAAAGTTAAAAAAATCAGGTTAACATTTACTTGACAGCCGTCATCCGATTTAAATTCTATACAAAATTAACAAATTCAGCGCTATTCTTCTTCATCCAAATCAACATCATCCA
>ERZ724514.217-NODE-217-length-25923-cov-5.513646_pt1 | contig 25923 bp, 22 predicted proteins | sample MGYA00376047_ERZ724514 | MGnify/ENA primary metagenome ERZ724514 (study PRJEB28724, sample SAMN07190883) | activated sludge metagenome | isolation source: activated sludge of sewage treatment plant in Hong Hong | place: Hong Kong | collected 2016-03-17 ...
GTATGAATCAGGCCGCTTTCGGCATCGACGCCGATATGGGCTTTCATGCCGAAGTACCACTGGTTGCCCTTCCTGGTCTGGCTCATCTCGGGGTCGCGCTGCTTGTCCCGGTTCTTGGTGGAACTGGGCGCGGCAATCAGCGTGGCATCGACGACGGAGCCCCGCTTCATGCTCAGGCCTTTCTCGCTCAGTACCGTATTGACCTCGGCAAAGAGGAGCGCCGCCAGTTCATGTTGTTCCAGCAGGTGACGGAAGCGCAGGATCGTGCTTTCGTCCGGCATCGCGTCTTCGAAGGCGTCCAGCCCGGCAAACCGGCGCAGCAGGGGAACATCGTGCAGGGTTTCTTCCATCGCCGGATCGGAGTAGCCGAACCACTGTTGCAGGAAGTGAATGCGCAGCATCGTGCTCAACAGCATCGGCGGACGCCCGTTGCCTTTCTTGGGGTAGAACGGTTCGATCAGCCCTTCCAGGCGAGACCACGGCACCACCGTTTCCATCTCCGCCAGGAACACGGCTTTACGGGTTTGCTTGCCAGCCTTGGGCAGAAATCCCGTCTCGGCCAGACTCAGTTGCTTCATCGCTTTCATCGGTTTCGTGGGCGCCATGACAATGGCGCTATTTTCTCAAATTACACTGCATGACGGGAAGTTATGCAGAGTTTCCCTAACTCGCCCGCACAATGCTTCCCCTGAATTCCAGTGGCAACTTCTCAGAGCTAGGCGAGCGCATGTATGCGCTCGCCGAAAGGCTGTATCCGATTTGTAGGAGCATCACAGGAAACGGTTTGCGGAAAACGTTGCAAATACTCCAGGAAGAGATACCGCTAACACTGCATGAGATTCCAACCGGAACCGCAGTATTCGATTGGGTCATACCGCGCGAGTGGAATATACGCGATGCATATGTCCTAAATTCAAACGGCGAAAAGGTCATCGATTTTCAGCGGCACAATCTGCATGTACTCAACTACAGCATACCGATGAAAGCACGCATGCGCCTTGGGGACTTGCGGCCACATCTGTTTACCCTTCCCGACATGCCTGACTGGATTCCCCATCGCACCAGTTACTTCAACGATAACTGGGGATTTTGTATTACCCAGCGTCAATTGGAAGCGATGCCCGACGATGACTACGAAGTCGTCATCGACAGCTCGCTCGAGCACGGCGCGCTGACTTATGGCGAACTGATCATTCCCGGCGAGTCGGACGAGCAAATCCTGCTGTTCGCGCACTGTTGCCACCCATCGCTGGCAAATGACAATCTGTCGGGAATCGCGGTAGTTGTTGAACTGGCAAAAATTCTCGGCGATTCGTCCCCGCGATTTACCTATCGCTGCGTCTTTGCACCGGCCGCAATTGGATGCATAAGCTGGCTTAGCCAGAATCAATCTGAATTGGGAAAGATCAAGCTCGGGATGGTTGCTGCACTGCTTGGGGATTCAGGACAATTGACCTACAAGAAGACATCTGCAGCCAATGCGCTAATCGATCGCGCATCCCTGCACGTTTTGCGACATCGGAACATCCCCTTTCATACCGTCGAGTTCTCCCCGTTTGGCTACGATGAACGACAGTTTGCGTCGCCGGGGATCAACATCCCGGTCGGCAGATTGACGCGAACGCCTAACGGAGCGTATCCCGAATACCACACATCGGCAGACAACATGAGCCTGATTACGCCAAGTGCCTTGGCTGACTCACTCGCAGCGTACTGTGCCATATTCGCCCTTATAGAAAACAACCAGGTGTATCAGAGCAACTTTCCATATTGCGAGCCACAACTCGGGAAGCGCGGCCTGTATCGAACGACTGGTGGGCATGGGAACCCAGAACAACGACAATTGGCGATATTGTGGGTCTTGAATCAGGCCAACGGCCAACACGATTTGCTGGATATCGCTGAACGTTCCGGTCTGAAATTCGAGATTGTCGCCGGGGCTGCCGCGGAATTGGCCGCTACCGGCGTTATCCGGAAAGTCTAAGCGTCTGCGTCACAAAACGAATGCTTAATCCAAAAGGAAACTTACGATGAAAGTCGTCATATTTTGTGGTGGATACGGCACGCGCCTGCGTGAATATTCTGAAACGATACCAAAGCCCTTGGTCAATATTGGCGAGCGTCCGATTATCTGGCATTTGATGAAGTACTACGCGCATTTTGGCCATAAGGACTTTATTCTGTGTCTGGGATACCGTGGCGACCTCATCAAGGAGTATTTTCTGAAATACGACGAGTGTGCATCGAATGATTTTGTACTCTCGGAAGGCGGACGCAAGGTCGAGCTGTTCAACCATGATATCTCCGACTGGCGCATCACATTTGTCGATACCGGATTAAAATCAAACATTGGTCAACGTCTTAAAGCGGTGGAAAAGTATCTCGAAGGCGAGGAAGTTTTTCTTGCCAACTATAGCGACGGGCTTTCAGACTATCCGATCAATTCACATGTTGATTATTTTCTGAGCACCAATGCTGTTGCCAGCTTTATCGCTGTACGCCCTTCTCAGAGTTTTCACGCAGTCATTACGGACAATGATTCTCGAGTTTCTAGTATTGAGAACGTAACGTCTTCGCAAATCTGGATCAATGGCGGCTTTTTTATTCTGCGCCAAGATATATTTTCCTATATGGAGCCAAGTGATGAGTTGGTGGAAGCTCCATTCCAGCGCCTAATCAAGGAAGGCAAACTACTTGGCACCAAATACAAGGGATTTTGGGCATCCATGGATACCTTTAAGGACAAGAAGCAGTTTGATGACTGGCATGAAGCCGGTAATCGACCGTGGCAAGTATGGCAGCAAAAAAGCTAGTAGCCAGTCAGTTTTTCGGCTCAAGTCAAGATTGGGCCTGACGTCAAGGATCAAGCATGTTGAGTCTCAAGCATTCCATTGCGCCGCAGTCCATCCTGTTAATGGGTGCGCATTGCGATGATATTGAAATAGGGTGTGGTGCTACGGTGTTGTATCTGGTAGAACAGTTCCCGGAAGCGCACTTTGAATGGGTCGTTTTTAGCTCTACACCTGAGCGTGCTAAAGAGGCCATGCGAAGTTCCGATATATTCCTTGCCGGCGTCCGCTCGAAGAATGTCACCGTACAGAACTTCAGAAACGGCTACTTCCCCTATATTGGGGATCAAATCAAAGATTATTTTGAATCGCTGAAGAACCTGACCAAACCCGATTGGATCTTTACTCACCATTCTGAGGATCGGCATCAAGATCATCGCATCCTGGCTGAATTGACTTGGAATACATTCCGCGACCACCTGATTTTCGAGTACGAAATCCCAAAATTTGATGGTGGACTCGGGTCACCGAATTGCTTCGTTCCGGCAAAACAGGCTGCCTCTGACAAGAAGATCGCCACCCTGATGGAATGTTTTCTCAGTGAAACGGTGAAACCATGGTTCAGTCCCGAAACTTTCCACGCGATGCTTAGGCTTCGCGGGGTGGAATGCAACTCTGCAACAGGGTTGGCGGAGGCTTTCTATTGCAGGAAGTTCCTGGTTTAGGTGACCGATTCCGCTACCATAACGATCTAGAGGATCCTCCGACTCTTATGCAAGACCAGCCTCTCGGGTTGCTACCATGCGTTCGACTTCCAAAAGTACGCTGCCCGTTACCTCGCAGCGTTTTGCTATCGCTTCAATCGCCGCTTCGATCTGCGCACACTTCACCAAGCCCTGCTCATCGCGGCCGTCACCGCAATCCATCGGCCGCGGCGCACGATTCGCGTAGCTGACGTTTGTTGCTAATCAAGTATTGGGAAGTGATAAACAATTGACCATCGCCACACCCTCTTCGCCTCCTCCAACCATAAGCATTGGGGTGCCGGTGTTCAACGGTTCACGTTTTCTTCGACATGCGTTTGAATCTCTTCTGGGGCAAAGTTTTTCGGACATTGAGCTTATTGTCTCGGACAATGCTTCGACTGATGAGACAGAAGAGATCTGCAGAGAATTCGCAATGCGCGATGCACGCATCCGCTATGTCCGTCAGGCAGTAAACATCGGTGCGATGCGCAATTGGAATTTCGTCGCCAATGAGGCGCGTGGCAAGTACTTCAAGTGGTCATCAGCAAGCGATTATTGCGCCCAAGACATGCTAACCCGTTGCTTTGTGGCGATGGAAGCGGATCCGGACATCGTTCTCTGCTATGGTCAAACATGTCTAGTTGACCAGGAAACAGGCAAGCTGACAATGTATGCTGGCAATATCGAGATAATGGAGGAGCGTCCGCACCAACGGTTTTCGAAGCTACGCGGATCTCTCAAGCTGAACAATGCGTATGGCGGACTGATTCGGACCAAAGCGCTGCGCCGCACGATGCTTAATCGGCTCTATCCAGGGGGAGACATCATCCTTATGGCCGAACTTGCGTTGATGGGCCGTTTCATGTTGCTACCACAAACGTTGCTTTATCGTCGAATGGGCCGTGAGACATCTTCCAACGAACTGAGTGCTGCCGATCTAGCTGTCTTTCTTGACCCCCGGAAAACTCATAACACCAACTTCCTCCATCTTTCAACGCACCTCGGCTATCTGGGAGCGGCCTTGCGTGCGCCGATCAACCCTGTGGAAAAGTTGAAGACCCTTGGGCTTGTTCTTCGGTATGCAGTCTGGGACAGGCAGAACCTACTGGCCGAGTTGCGTGGAGCACCAACAAAATGACTTTGATGCGCTACGCTCGATGCAAAGAGCCAGTCTTTGCGCACCCGGTAGGCATCTGATTCTGCGCTGACTACATCTAATTCGGGCCGTCAACGCGGCGCAACCAGATTTCGCGCCAGTAAGTGTTGGATGCGCGAGGGCAACCCAAACGCATCGATGTGCATTCGGCACGGCAATATACGTTCTCCAACTGGATGCATGGGCTCTTCATCTCCATCATCTTGCCTGTCTGCTCATTGATCAGTCGATCTACGCGCATTTGTACACGATACCTGTTCCCTGCATACTTTGACATTTCCATGTCATAACGCATGCCGCGATTGAAGCCATCGGCGTTGATCGTCCCAAGAATCTCGTCCTGAGACTTCACTTCGACCCATTCCCCGGGCCTGAGGTTAAGGACCTCATTTGGTGTTGGGCTGCCGACCGGAATAGTGCCTGTACCACTGGGAAACGTCTTGCCAACCAACGATTTGTAGAGACCAACAAAGAATCGGTGGCCGACACCCAATCTCAGGACAGCACGGTACCACGCCAGCGCAAGGATGCGCAGCATATTTGGCAAGCTGTGGTTGCCGCTGGTAACGTCTCGTACATATTGGCGCACATCCCACCAAGGAAGGAGTGAAGTCGCCTCATATAGCGCTGTGGTCTGGCAGACATATTTGGGGTCGGATTGCGCCAAGTCGCCGCCTTCGACCGCACATTGCCCAAGTCGTTGTACATCGATCAAACGATTCGCCAAAGGCCCGCCGTCAGGGTCTTCGGGGCGTTTGACCCAAGCTTCCTTCCAGAAGAATACACAGTCCGCCATGCAGCCCCCATGTGCTGCCCCATCGCAGCGCGCCCCCTCAAGGTGAACAGCTGAGACCATCTTCCGGCCACCGGTCTTCTTGATGTTGTCGCAAGTCTTGTGCGCAACCTTGGCCACGCGCAAGCGTTGACCGCAGAACGCAAGCATTTCTGGCTGAAATGGGAGTTCCTGAAATCGACCACGTTCGTCCAACGTCGAGAGAATCTCCTCACACGAACGCACCACCACCCACTCACCGACACGCAGCTCCAACGTATAGGGCCACGCCATTGATGTAACTGCCATGAAACAACTCCTTGATGAATTTTCTTTGGATCGGCGACCTTGCTTACATGTCCTTCTTGGGAGGAGACAATTTCGAGTTACCGGCAAGTTTTCTCGCGTGGTCGAACACCACCCGTTCCGGGCCGCTCGGCATTTTAGCGAGAACCCACAACGCCGCAAGAGCTAACGCGTAGATGACTGCTCCCGCCCCCACCCCGAGCAATAGCCAACCCGCCACGACCAATTCCGACATGGATCGATCATAAGAAGGCAATACCCAAACAAGGACAACGGTCATTAGGGCTGATGCCGTCACCGGACGGGCAATGGCACGAAGAAAGACCATGGGCGAAATCGACAGCTTGCTCCGAAGCATGTACAGGTAAACAGGCGTACACAGCAGGGAACTGAGCAAGGCCGCCATGGCAGCTCCGAGCACGCCAAGTTGCTGGGCGCCTAGCGCCACTGCGGTAAGCAGGCCCAGCAAGAGCAACACGTACAAACCATTGGCGATCACGGGCATCTGCGGGTGGCCTCTTGCCAGCAACACGGAACACACAGGCGAATGGAACATCAGGACGGCACCGTTGAACGCGAGGACCTGCATCAGTGGCACCGCAGCCAGCCATTTGGTACCCAAGACTGCGGGAACAAAATATGGGGCCAGTACTGCCAACCCTGCCGAGCACGGAACCGCGAGCATCGCCATCATGGAGAGTGCGTTGGCGTAGCCCTGGCATACCTCTTCGGAATCTGCCATTTTTGCGAAGCCGGGTAGCAGAGCGCGATTGATCGGAGCACTCAGTTCAGTTGACGGGAGGTGCGCAAACTCGTAGGCGATGTTGTATGTCCCAAGAGAACCGGCGCCGAAAAGACGGCCAATGAAGAAATCAGAAGTTCGTTCCTTCAAAAAGCCGATCAAGTTGTTGATCAACAGCCACCTGGAATACACCATCAGTTCGCGCACACGCGATAATGCGAAGCGTGGGCGATAGGGATGCATCAAGTAGCTGATTGCGGTAGCGGCAAGTTTTGAAAAAAGGATTCCGGTGACCAGCGCCCAGTAGTTGCGAACGATCAGGGCCATCGGGACCACAATCAGGAAGCCAAGTGCCTTGCGGCTGAGTTGAAAAAGAAATTCCTTGCGGAAATTGAGTTCCTTGCGAAATGCGACCACGCCGATGTTCTCGGCGCCGCTGATCAATGGACCAAGCGCCAGTGCGCATACCACCCACACCAGTTCGGGTTGCTTGTAGAACTGTGCAATTGGATAGGCCGCCAGCAGCATGACAAGAGTGATTGACAAGCCGAGGAGCAGGTTGCCAGTCCAGGCCGTATCAAAATGTTCCCTCGTGGTGGACTGATTGTGGATCAGGGCGATATCGAAGCCGAAAGCTGCTAACTGCTCCGCAAAGAAGATGAATGACAGAGCCATCGCGATGACGCCGAAGTCGGACGGGCTCAGGATGCGTGCAAGGATCAGCGTGCTTACGAGACCAATGCTGCGCTCGATCAGCTTGAACAACACCATCCACGTGGCACCGCTGGCCATCTTTCGTTGGATCTGGTCACTCATGCTTGTGCGTCCCGGGCCGGACGGTAAGACCTAGCGCTTGCCGGACTCATCAACATCCGTGCGGGCCCGGCAAGAGGCGCTTGGCGCATGCAGCAGCGGCGAGGCTAACGCCCACTTCGAAACCGGCCGAACTATCATCGCTCAAATGGAAGCCCTGCGTCGTTGCCGAGTTCAGGCATTGACGCATCGCGGACCGGATATTGCCCTCGGGAGGCATCGCGCTGTGTCCTATAGTTGTTGAATCTGCCCATGATGCCAAGCTGCACCGAACGCAGCCGTGATTGAATTCACAGATTGAGAGAAAAGCGACAGTTCGTGCCCCTGGGGAATCCCGCAATCTTGCACCGCTCCCTGAGGATGAATGCGATAGACTTCGCCACATGAGGACTTATTTCGGCACCACTGTCTATATGCACATTCGCTGCAACGACTTTGCTCGAAGCCGGTCGGGGCGCACTCAAATCAAGGAGTCATTCTCATTGGTATCTTATCATTTGCTCGACTGACCGCAGCGGCCATATTCTTGCATGGGTGCAGCAACAGTCAGGTCGCGCAGGAGTCCCTGCTGTTTGACAAGGTCATCGTAGACCGGAATGGTCCGACCGACCCCTGGGGAAAGGCAAGCGGGGATATCAACGGCGATGGAAGGCCTGACCTGCTCGTGGGCGGGCACGGTGGGCGAGGGTTGGTTTGGTATGAAAACCCGAGGTGGAACAAGCACGTCATAGACGCGTCGGGCTCATTCGGCACGGATATTGAGGTTGCGGACCTGGACGGTGACGGCAGGATGGATGTCGTCGGCCTGAGGAACGAAGGCCTGGTATGGTATCGCAATCTGGGGAATGACAAGTGGCAAATGACGACGATCGATGATGTTGGGCTCCATGACATCGAGATCGCCGATCTGGATCACGATGGACGCCCCGATATCATCGGTCGCGGCCAGACATCGTTCAGGAACACCGGCCACACTGTGTACCTCTACAGCAATCGCGGCGGAAACTGGCAACGCACGGCCATCGAGGTGCCGAAAGGTGAAGGGCTCAAGGAGGCGGACCTGGATCAGGATGGCTGGACGGACATCATCGTAAACGGCCATTGGCTCAGGAATCCCGGCAAGGCAACGGAGGGCTGGAAGCTTAACCGTTTCGCCCCTGACTGGACATGGCCAGACGCTTGCATAGATGTCGGCGACATCAACGGCGATGGCAGACCCGACATCGTGATGTCCCCAGCCGAACCGGCCGGAGGGCAATATCGACTGTCATGGTTCGAGGCCCCACGGAATCCCCGCAATAGCTGGACCGAGCACATTGTCGCCGGGAACGTCGAGACGACTCGCCATTTTGTCGGATTGGCGGACTTTGACCGGGACGGTCAGCTCGACATCGCGACCGCCACAATGCACCAGAGTGCCGGACCCGTGGGGATCGAGGTGTATCTGAACGGTCGATTGGGCAAGGAGTGGTCGAAGCGAACGATTGCCGATACCGGATCGCACAACATGAGAATTGTCGACGTCGATGGCGATAGCGATCCCGACCTGTTTGGTGCCAACTGGAGCGGCCCCGATCAACAGGTTCTGCTCTGGGTAAACCAGACTTGCTCACCCGGAAAGGGCTGCCCAAGCTGGCGCCGACACGTTATTGACAGCAACCGGCCAGGCAAGGCGGTGTTCATTGTCCCTGGGGATATCGATGGCGATGGGCGGGTGGACATCGCCGCCGGTGGATTCTGGTACAGGAACCCGGGTAGACCGGACGGAATCTGGGAAAGACACGCCTTTGGATATCCCGCAAATGATCTCGTTGTGCTGGCCGACCTGGACGGCGATGGAGATACGGACGCCGTTCTTACGAGATGGCGTGAGAACAACGCAGACTCGCGATTCGTATTCGCGGAAAACCGGGGGCGAGGCAAGTTCAAGTTGCGCACGGACCTGCCGGCTGGTGCCGGTGACTTTCTTCAGGGACGCGCGCTGGGACACTTCTCCTCCGCCTCGAAGTTGCAGCTTGCCCTTTCATGGCACGTGGGTGGGAAGGGCATCGAATTGATGACCATTCCTCCCGAGCCCATGAAGGATGCGTGGAAGATCGAAAAGATCGCGACTTACTCGCAAGATGAAGCACTGAGCAGCGGCGACATTGATGGCGACGGGCGCCTTGACCTATTGTTGGGAACCGTTTGGCTCCGGAATTCTCCCGAGGGTTGGGCCCGTTTCACCATTGACCCGAGCCGAACCAATCCGGACAGGAATCGGCTGGCGGACATCAACCGCGATGGCAAACTCGACGCTGTCGTTGGCTTCGAGGCAATCAGCAGGAAAGGGGAGGTCATCTGGTATGAGCAGGGGCCTGTCGCAACTCAGCCCTGGATAGCGCATCCGATCGCAACCGTGATCGGGCCAATGAGCCTGGATGTCGCCGATTTCGATGGCGATGGCGATCTTGATGTTGTGGTGGGCGAGCATAACCTGGAACACCCGGACATGGCTCGCTTGCTGTTGTTCGAAAATCTTGACGGTCGCGGTGGACGTTGGCGTGAGCATGTTCTGTACACTGGCGATGAACATCATGACGGCGCCATCGCCGTAGACATCGATGGCGACGGCGATGTCGACATTGTTTCGATCGGGTGGGAGCACGGAAAGGTGCTTCTCTATGAAAACCCGGGCTTGCACGGTACCGTTACGAAGCGGCCCAAGTGATTTCTGAACTGCCGCGAGGATCACAATTGAAAAATGTTGATACGATTGTAACAGGGGCTGGAGTCGTCAGTCTGGCGGTGGCCAGATCGCTGGCGATGTCTGGTCGCGAGGTGCTGATTCTCGAAGGAGAGGCAACCTTCGGCACGCAAACCTCCGCGCGCAACTCGGAAGTCATCCACGACGGCCTCTACTATCCGATGCCCGATCATGCCGGCCTAGGCATTCACGTGACACTCGACCTCGGTGGCCAGTGCAAGTTCGGACCCGATGTCAGCAGTTGGCCGATCTTCCCAGACTATTCGTTCGAGGCAGGACTGGAGAAATTTTTTAAGGCAATCCGCTGCTACTACCCTGACCTTCCAGACGGCACCCTCCAACCCGGCTATACCGGGATTAGGCCCAAAGTGACGGGTCCGACCCAACCTGAGGGTGACTTCATCATCCAGGGACCGGACGCCCACGGGGTGAGCGGGCTGGTAACCCTGTTCGGGATTGAACCGCCCGGGCTGACTTCGTGCTTGGCGATTGCGGAGAAAGTGGTGGAGGAATTGAGCCATCACCGCAGCAATCACGTTCTTCCCACCACCGTTCGCGAAGCATGATTGCGGTCGACGTCGTTGAAGGGGCCGTTTTGAATGCTTGACGTGTTCTTCTCCGTCGATGTCGAAATCTGGTGCGGCGGCTGGGACAACCTCGACGAAAAATTCCCGGACGCCTTCAGCCGCCGTGTCTATGGTCGGACGGCACGCGGCGATTTTGGTCTGCCCTATACTTTGAGGGGACTCCGCGAACACGGGCTGAAAGGGGTTTTCTTCGTAGAACCCTTGTTCTCGACGCGATTCGGCAGCCGGCCGCTGGAAGAAATCGTCGGGCTGATACGCGAAGGTGGGCAGGAAATCCAACTGCATCTGCACCCCGAATGGGTCGACGAATCGGTCGAACCCCTGCTGGAAAACATCGAACGCAAGCGACAGCACCTTTGCTATTACACGCGCAGCGAACAGGAGATCCTCGTCGCCGCCGGAAAACGCCTGATTGCGCAGGCGGGCGGCGGCGAATGCACAGCGTTCCGGGCTGGCGGTTTTGCCTTCAATCGGGATACTTTGCGGGCGCTGGCGGCGAACGGCATCCGTTTCGACAGCAGTTACAACGCCACGCGCTTCGGTCTTGACAGTGGCGTGGCTCCTGGCCAGGTCATGGTGGATACGTTCGAGTGCGAAGGCATTTACGAGTACCCCATGACGGTATTTGACGGCGGTACGACTTCCCTTCGCCATACCCAGGTTACGGCCTGCTCGCATCGCGAGATGGAGGGGTTGCTTTGGCATGCGCTCGAATCCGGCCGGCGTTCGTTCATGATCCTTTTCCACACTTTCGAAATGCTGAACCAGGCAAGGGATCGCCCGGACGATGTCGTCGTCTCCCGTTTTCGAAAGCTGTGTGCCTTCCTAGAGCGCAATCGCGACTGCTTCAACGTGCGCGGCTTCGAGGGTTTGTCGCCCGATCCGGTCGCGCAGCAGCCGGCACCACTGAAATCCCCTGTCTGGAAGACTGCCATGAGAGTTCTGGAACAAGCCGGTCGCAGGAGGTTTGGATGACGGCGAGTACGCCACGGGATTACGCGCTGAAGTATCAGTTGGGCGACTGGACGGTGTTCAGCACGACGATACCGTTGCAGGTGTCGTCGGTGAAGGTGGCCGTGCGGGCAGTTCCGGAAAGACAGCCCGAACCGCCGGCCGAACCGCTGGCCGCCGGAAGCCAGGGCTTCCTGGTGCGTGCGTTGCCCGTTGCCGAAGCCTTGTCGCCGATCGGGGTGACAGGGGATTATCTGCGCTACGTTCAACTCCAGTACCGGCACAGCATCATCGATTTCCGGCCCACTTTCGAGGAGTACCAGAGGAAATTCTCTTCCAAGACGCGGTCGACGATCAATCGCAAGGTCAGAAGGTACGCCGAGCACTCGGGCGGCACGCTGTCGTGGAAGACCTACCGCACGGTCGAGGAACTCAGGGCCTTTCTCCCGCTGGCGCGCGAGGTGGCGAGGAAGACCTATCAGGAAAGACTCCTCGACGCAGGAATTCCGGAAAGCGATTGGTTCGTCCGCGGGATGGAATCGCTGGCGGCGCAGGATCATGTGCGGGCCTACATCCTGTTCGATCGCGAACGTCCGGTTTCGTATCTCTATTGTCCGGTCGACGATGGGACGCTGATCTATGCCTATCTCGGCTATGACCCCGACTACATGAAGTTGTCGGTGGGCACCGTCCTGCAATGGCTGGCCCTCGAGCAGATGTTCGGTGAAGGCTGTTTCCGCTGCTTCGATTTCACCGAGGGTGAATCCGACACCAAGCGCCTTTTTGCCACGCGCGAAGTGTTATGCGCAAATGTCCTGTTCCTGAGAAATACATTGAAGAACCGGGCTCTTGCGCATAGCCATTGGCAGATGGGACGATTTTCCAGTTGGCTCGGCGATACGCTGGACAAGCTCGGTATCAAGGCCAAAGTCAAAAGATACCTTCGTTTCAGACGCCAAGCGTCAGCTGGCGCCGGATCGGAAGCCGCAACAAATTCGCGATGAGGCGACGAGACATGAGTTTTCGGACGCATATGCGCGGAAGCGGGCTTGCCCAGTGCGGCGACGGTTGCGGTGGTTGAAACCCAACCCCATGTCAGCGCCACCTTGAACCACGAAGCGATTGCCGGCGGGGATGTAATCAATGCACTTGCCGCAAGATTGCCGCCGGGGGCTTATGTGATCAAGCCGCGCGACGGTGCCCTCGGTCGGGGCGTTCTCGTGTTTTCCTGTGGCGATAGCGAACCCGATAGTGTGGGCGAGACGTTGAAGGCTCATCTGGACCGGCATGAAGATTTCGACTCGTGGCTGGTGCAGCCGAAGCTGATCAATCACGAGGAAGTGACGCGGATCAGTCCGTCGCCGGCATTGCAGACAGTGCGTCTGGTGACGTATGTCGACGGAAATCGCGACGTCAGAATATTGCTTGCGGGATGGCGCCTCGCGGACGAAAACGCGGAATTCGACAATTTCAGCGGAACGGGAAAAAACAATGCTTTTTGCGATATCAATCCAGCCGATGGAACAATGCGGAATTGCTTCATGAAAAGTCGCCACCCCTTTGGTTTCGGGCTGCATGAAGTGGAGCGGCATCCGATCACCGGCCAGATTCTCGCCGGGCTGCGACCGCCGATGTGGCAAGACATAGTCGAGCTCGGCAAGACGGCGGCACTGGCTTTTCTTCCGTCAAAATGTCTGGGCTGGGACATTGCAATCACGTCTTCCGGCCCGGTCCTGATCGAAGCCAACCGCTATTGGGATCCGCACAACGAGGATCCGGTGGAAATGCTTCGGGTCCTTCGCTTCCTGCGGGAGGAACGCACCAAGCGCGATTCCCGGGCTGTTGACAGCGGCCAGCAGGCGCTCGAAACGGACAGCCCAACGTCAGGAAAATGAAGGCACGACTTGCCGCTTTTGGCAAAGCAATCGCTCGTGCGCTTGGCATCGAGTACAGCTGTTATCGCATGTTCTCTCTGGATCTGGTCTCGCTGCCCGAGCCGAATCCGCCTCCTCCCGGCTATCGTTGCGCCGAAGTCACCGAAGACGAGGTGCGTGAAGCGCGGCAACCGGCGATACAAGCTGATGCTTGGTATTGCGGAAACGATTCGCTGGGTTTCGGCGTGTTTTTCGGGTCCGACTTGGTGGCGCTACAGTGGGTCTGGTTCGGTGACGGTTATCGCCGCCGGCGAAACTTCTGGCCGCTTGAGCGAAACGAGGCGAAGTCGGTGGAGCTTGTAACCGCCCCCGAGTACCGGGGATTGGGGCTGGCGACGTGCCTCAAGCAGTTCAGCGCGCGGCGGCTCGCCGCAAAGGGGTTTGTCAGGGTCTATAGCCGGATCTGGTGGAACAACTGGCCGTCAATTCGCGTCAGCGAAAAGGCGGGCTGGAGGTCTGTTGCACTCGTCGTGGAGCTGACGACGCCGTTGCGCTCGCGTCCGTTCCGATTGTTGTGGCGCTTTTCGTCGCAATCCATCCGGAATGATGCTTGAGAGGATGAGGTTCTTGCGCGGCCAACCGGGGTGCGCTGCGTGCTTCCCTCAGGATGCTATACTCTCGCCGCAATGAAAGGGTCGAATGACTCAGACCCGCAGCCCAAGGACATTTGACACGGTGGCGTTGATCTTTCTATCATTTTTGGTTGCCTCAACTCGGATGGCAAGTTGCGTATTCTTTGACGCATGACGATCGGGCTTGACATCGCTGCGGGGGACCAAGGAAAGCTCCCACGGTTCCCGCACTGCCCCGATAGTGAGGGTGTCGGCACTGTTTGGCGTATCCATCACCGCCCAGTATCCCGGAAACCCAGGCATGCCGCAGGCTTCGGCCTGTTGTCCTTCACACACAAGCCATGCTCGACTCAATAAAGGACTACGTCAAACTACTGCGGATTCGCCAGCTGGCTGAGGTTGAGCGGGGCAAACGCGCCGACTTGCCATCTCGATTCGACGGATTGCCGCCTGACGTTTGGGATCTTTCTATCAATGGCAACGGGCATCTTGCGTGCGGAGATATCGATCTGATTGAGGTGGCCCGCACCTACGGAACTCCCCTGCATGTGATCAGCAGGGCTCGCCTGCTCAAGGACTACTCGGCCTTTGTTGGCGCCTTCCGTCGCCGCCTACCAAAAGTGGAACTGGCAACGTCGTACAAGACCAATCCGCTTCCGGCAGTATTGAGCACGCTGCACCGGGCAGGCACATGGGCTGAAGTCATCTCTCCGTTCGAGCTGTGGCTCGCCCTTGAACTGAAGGTGGCGCCCGATAGAATCGTACTGAACGGTCCCGGCAAGGGGCGCGAGAGTGTGGATCTGGCGGTCCGCCGCGGTATCGGATTAATCAATATCGACGGCCCGGACGAGATCCCTTGGGTGGTGGAAAGCGCCCGGCGTTGGGGTCGTCAGCAGCGTGTTGGCCTTCGCGTCGTTACTTCGGTGGGCTGGTCATCACAGTTTGGGACCCGCATCGATGCCGGTGAGTCGCTGGCCGCTTTTGCCCAAATCTGCCGGCATCCCGAGCTTCTGCCCTGCGGGATTCACGTGCATTTGGGAACGGGAATAAAGAATGTTGATGCTTATGTCCGCGCAATCAGGGAGATTCTGGAGTTCTCGCGCGTACTTCAGGCGCAGTTCGACATTCGAATTACCTGCTATGACTTCGGAGGCGGCTTTGCCGTGCCCACGGTGAGGTCAATGGACGCATGGGACGGACGGATGGTCTCGCTGGGTTACCCGGCCCGCATGCCGGTTCCCGCTGATTGCCCCGGGCCAGATGACTATGCGGCTCCGATTGCGCGTCTGATCCGTGAATTCCACCCCGGCCCGGACGACCGGATGCCGCAACTGTTGTTCGAGCCTGGCCGTGCGATCACCAGCAGTGCGCAGACGCTACTGCTTGGTGTATTGACAGTCAAGCGTGCTGCGGGCGGCCCGCCGAAACTCATTCTCGACGGAGGCAAGAACATCACGATGCCGCTGGGATGGGAAACACACCAGTTGCTGGCTGCGAACAGGTTGAACGAGGTTGACGTCGAGTCATACGACCTCTTTGGTCCGCTCTGCCATCCTGGCGACATCGTGATGCGCAACAAGCGCCTGCCGCAGATGCAACCCGGCGATGTAATATCGATCATGGATGCAGGTGCATATTTCATACCCAACCAAATGAACTTCTCGTTCCCACGCCCCTCTGCAATCATGATCGACGGGGCAAACATTCGCGAGATTCGCAGCAGGGAAACGTATGCGGACATTGTCCGGTTGGATGCACTGGACTTGGTCGATGGCGGAGTTTGACCGCATCGTTGTGCTCGGCAGTTCGCTGACCGCGCTGGCGATCGTGAGGGCTGCAAAGGCGCTGGGCGTGAGTTCCGTTCTCTTTGACACGCGAAGAGGAATCGCATTCGACTCGCGCCACCCGATGCCAATCTGCTGCCAAGGTGGGGACGACGAGTTCCTGCTGCAGCGACTCGAGGGTGTTGCAAGCAAGAAAAGGGCTGCCCTGATCGCGGACAGCGATGGGTGGCTACGTTTCATCGTGCGCTGCCGGCCCGCGCTGGAGTCGATGTTCGCATCCGTCCTGCACCCAAGCTCGAGATCGATCGAACTGTGTTTGGATAAGAGCCTGTTTTTGGATTGGTGCATGGATAACGGCTTTGCAGCCCCACGTCGATACGGACTCGAGGCAGCAAACAATCTGATGCCATCGCGGGAGTGCCCCCTGCTGCTTCGCCCGGAGATCACGCGCCATGAAATGGGCAAGAGTGTCCCCAAGGCGATCGAAGTCAGAAGTCGCGCCGAACTGGATCGTTGGCTGGCACAGTTTGCTGCTGCTGGTGTCACCCCATCGATTGCACAATCACTCCTGCGCCCAAGCATTCGGCAATACTCGGTCGGGCTTGCGCGCGATCGCAGCGGGCGAATCCGATCAATGGTTGGTGAGAAGCTGCGCTCGTATCCGGAGCAGTGCGCAGGTGGTACCTATGTCATCCTGTCTGCCCAAGACGATGTATTGCGGTTGGCGACAAGTGCCATCGAGGCCTTGGACTATTTCGGCATTGCCGAGGTGGAGATCCTGCGAGACGGCAACACCGGTGAGTGCTTCCTGATCGAGATCAATGCGCGGCCGTGGGTCCAGTTCGGGCTCGCCCAGAAGGCAGGTCTCGACTTTCTGGGATTCGTCATGGGCCAAGCCGACGCTCAAGGTGTGCCGCCCTCGCCGCGATCACTGCGATGGCTGAACTTCGAGGCCGACGTGTATGGATGCCTGTCGCGTGACATGGGTGCAGTCCGGCACGGCCGCCTGACGCTGAACGACTACCTGCGTTCCTTCGTCGCCGCCAACACGTTCGCCGTATGGGACGCCGCGGATCCGCTGCCGTTCCTGCGTAGCATGTGGAAAATGCTCAGGAACAAGGTTACGCATTGAGGACACGGACCTGCTTCGCTGGAGCAATTTCCCGAATCCGTGCAGGTGCCCGGAATGAAATCGCCGGTTTTGGCCCCAATCCTCACCAGCAGAACGCAAGTTGGAGCGGCGGATTAGCGCCCCCCAGGCATCTTTTCTCCCACCCTGATATCTCGACGAAGCCACTGCTCCAGCATCATTGAAATCCAGATCATCTCACCGTAATAACCCGGGTGGTCATGGAGATGGCGACTGAACAATGCGTCGACAAAATCCGTCCTCAAGATCTTCCGGTCAATCAGGCCACGGACAGAGTCCTCGGCGAGACTCCTCAATCTCGGGTTATTGGCAGCCCAGACGCCAAATGGCAGGCCAAAACCCTGTTTCTTCTTACTGAGAATTTCGTCGGGCAGGAATCCGCGCAATGCCTCCTTGAAGAACCAGCGCAACTTGAAGCCGTTCACTTTGTAGTTTGCCGGAAGTCGCAGCGAGAAATTCAACAAGCGATCGTCCAGCATTGGAAACCCGACCTCAATACCAGCCAGGCTGGTCGTGCCAACAACCTTGGGAAGGTCGCATTCCGCCAGTGTGTAACGCCAATCGAACGCCAGTTCGCGATTCGTTTGCGATTGTGCGGGCACAAGATTCCAGACCTCGCGCTGCTGCCTGATTGGACTATCAATGTTCACTCGGGCAAGAAAATCAGGGTCGAAGACCTGGTTGATGCCCAACCGATGCAGCATATTGTATATCTGGTTACGATCGGGCAATGGCACTTTGGCCTGCTCTATGTAGCTGGCCCCCTTTCGCGCCAGAGGCAGTTTTCCCACTTGCGTCTTGAGCAGCAGTGGTTCGAGCAAGACATTTCGAAAAACCCAAGGAACTGAATCGTAGTAACCGAATATCTTTTGTTTTGCGTACCGGGTATTTCCGCCGAACAACTCGTCACCACCGTCTCCGGCGAGAATCTTGCTGACGCCATCCTCTCTCGCCATCTTGGCGCAGTAATACGCGGGTAACGCTGAAGAGTTGCCGAAGGGTTGGTCGTAGTACTGAGCCACCGAAGGGATGCTGCGCAACAGATCGTCGGGCGTCACGTAATACTCGTGATGCTCTGTCTTGAAATGGCGTGCCGCGATTCGCGCATATTCCATCTCATCATAGCCTTCCGCCTGAAAGCCAATGGAATAGGTTGCCGCCGGCTGCCCAGACACCTCCCCGATCATTCCCGCTACCGTCGAACTATCTGTTCCACCGCTCAGAAAACATCCTGGTTTCCCGCCATCGAGCTGCCGCACCACGGCATCATGCAACAACTCCCGGAACTCGGTCCGCAAACTCCCGAAGGAAGGCTTTTCCAGTTCGGAAAACCGCGGCACCCAATAGGGTGAAACTCGGAGCGAACCATTCTCGAATACAGCACAGTGTCCTGGCGGCAAACGGAATACGTCCTTGAAAATGGTCCGTGGCGATGGAATGACGTGGAAGTACAGGTAATCAAGAATAGCCTGCGGATCGATTTCCGAAGTCGAATCCGCCAACTCGTCCGCCCGAGCAGCAAAACGCAGTCCGCCATCGACAACTCGATAGCACAAACTTCGAATCGCAAATCGATCAACCGCGAGAAAGCCATGTCCAGATGCATCGTGGAAGCCAACGGCAAAATCGCCGGAAACGTCTCTCACGGCATCCTTACCACCTGCACCAATCAAACGCCGCCAAGCAGCAAGATTACCTTCACTTTTCGCGAGATCGGCAATCTCCCGCGAGGCAAACTCCGGGCTGCCCTGGACGAGAGTGTCATTGATATTCAGCATAAAAATATCCTGGCGATACCCGTCGCCTACTGCATAGCGCCCGGGCTGAGCGCTCCACCCTTGAGCGCCCGAACGGAACGGGGATGCTTGTACTCAGCCGATGGTCGAAGAGCGATTCCATCAATCGCGTCAACCATGACGGCCTTGCCAATCAACTTCGAACCGGGTTTGAGATGAAAGTCTTCGCGGATGGCCAGCACAAACTCATCGAGATCAACGTTGAAGTTGTTCCGATAATCTCCCGCCGCACCGGACTCCAGCGTGCTCTTGCCTACCAGCAAATTGTTGATGGCCAATACGTTCGCGCCCCCTTTGACCCGCAAGAATTGTCCACCCTGCGGACGCATATCGACGAGGGTGTTATTCACCAGATAGAGCCGGTTTGATTGGGAGCGATAGCCTTCTGCCCCAAAAGAAATCACGTTCGGATTTTCGGTCGTCGAGCTCTGCTGAATCAGATTGCCCATCACATAGGCCAAGCCGCCACTGGGAAACTCCAGTTCATAACTGGCGGTACCCCCGATTTCGTCCGTCAGACGATTGTAAAAAATCAGGTTCCTTCCTGCCCTGCTCTTCAAGAGGTGCCCAACTTTTGCATGGTGAAAGTAACTCCCGGTCACCTTCAGCAATCCTATGGCCCCAACGTATAGATTATGGCTCTGCCCATCGCCAGATCCGTTATAGCCGAATTCACTATTAAGAATTTCAAGCGTCGAATCAGCATCGCTGCCTGTCAAGATGCCGTTTTCGTTTTCCAGAAATCGGCAATTCTCGACCCTCAGGCTTCCTTTTTCAAACCTGATTCCGGCACCATTTCTATCCGAAACCATCGCACCAACAAAGTCGAAGCCCTCGACCGTGACCTTTCCGCCGCGCACAACCCAGATACCCTTTGATTCAGCAGATGCTCCTTGGGCGATGAGTCGGGCGCGCCCGTTCTTTGCACGCAAAATCAGTTCATTCTGCGTCCACACAGCCACATCCCCAACATAGTCGCCACCGTCGACTTCTATGATATCGCCATCTTTGGCTAATCGCGATGCAGCCGATAGGGTCTTGACTGTGCGCTGCGCGCCGACTTCAATGACCCTTCCCGGTTCATGCGCAGCAGCCAGACGAGTTGCAAGCAAACTGGCGCCAAGGAAACAAAATGCGATCAGATATATCGCTCGAAAAATCTTGCGAGAGATTTCCGATGAGATTTCCGACGGCAGAGTCCATGATGTCGGGCTTAAGAAGTTAGTCAGCATGAATGGGCATTCCTTTGAACACCAGGAAAACAGTCTTAGCAACCAAAAAGAATTGGAATTGCTCACAGCGACCCTAAGGCCAGTCGCCTCTTTTTCGGAATGCAAGTCGCTTAATTCTCCGGACTCGCAACCGTTGCGCCGCCACTATTACTCCGCATGACAGGTTCCCGCCATTTTCCAGCCCTTATTAGCTTGTTCCGCAAGCCCGGCAATGGAAATCCGGAACCGTAGGCGCGGTGAGCAAATGACAACGCCTTATCGTATTCGTGCAAATCATAATAGATAAGTCCTATGTTATAGCTTGTATTTGGACTATCTTCTCCCAACTCGACAGCTTTGTTCAATTGATTCAGCGCTTCAGCTTTTTTTCCAGCCTTATAGAGATAAGAAGCATAAATTGTCCTGACAACTCCATCGTCGTCCCGGAACAGCAAGGCCCGTTTGAAGTAGCATTCGACCGCATACCTTGCACCTAATGGCTTGGATCGCTTTTCCTTTTCTCCAAGCCTGACCATGGCCAACAAGGCCACGTGGTGGTTGGGAAAATATCGGAGCACGAACTCCAGATCCGTCCCAATGTTCCCCGTTTGTCCCCTGACCAGATTTACCACATCTGGTGACAGATGGTTGCCCTCAACCTGTTTCAAACGAGTCCCGCCCATACGGTAATCGTATGGCCCATCTTCCCCAATTGCTAACGAGCCGCAAGCGTAATCGACGACTTCGGCTACGCTCTGCGACGAGATCAGAATTCCCAAGCCGAAGAGGATGATCCTACAGACTGTCGCAGACTTTGCATTCATTCCGACCCTCGTATCCATTCTTGGGAATTTGTCCTTGATGCCCACCTGTTACAGGAAATAGTGTTTGGCACCGCCATCACATCCTGAGCTTGAAAAAACGAAATAGCAATGAACGTCAGCCAGGCTCATCTGGTGACGCTGGCTAGCCGTAAAAGTAACCCCCAAAGGACAACGGGAGAGGTGCGAAAGACGATAAGACGAATCAGCATCGACACGGACTGGCGATGCCGGACTTTCTGGAACGCCATCGAACCGAGGCATAGTACTAGCAGGCCCTTGAGGCGGTTCGATGGCGTCCATCGCCAATCAGTCCCCGCAAAGTATAAAACATCCATAGACTCCAACAGCAACGGATATCGCGTATCGTCAGTCCAAAGCAGAAATGTCCGCCTTTCTGCCGAGCAGACATGGCAGGTGATGGCGTCATGGCCGAGCCGAATTCCGCTTCTTGGCCACGATGCGAGCGATAGCGGCCGGGGAGAAGGGACGTTGCCGGGGATGCTGGTGCCGGTTTGACATGGCGCTCTTCTCACGCTTCGGGGAGTCCAAGAATCGCCTGACATCTCGACAGGCCGATGGTCACGAAAGCGGTGTCCCACATATTCAAGCCGCCGCAGTGCTTACCGCAATTCGCGGGTCGCCATCAAATCATCGAGGACTCGGGCGAGTTCTCCCGTGCGTGACCGCCTCGAATTTCGCATCGCGAAGTCTCGAGCTACTCCGCTAGCTTTTCCAGTCCGAAGCTTGCTGAGAAACAATGATATCGCTTCCGCGATCTGCCTTGCGTCAGCCATGTCGGCCTGATCTTCGACTCCAGCTTCTCGAAGCATTGTTGCCGAGATTCCTTCAGAACCGACCAGCGCGAGTATCGGTCTGGCGGCACGGTAATACTCGTAGATTTTTGCTGGCACCTGATGATCACACACGCTTCCCTGGAAAAGGAGCAGCCCGTCGGCACGCAACATCTCACGAAGCGCGTCGCGGTAAGCAATAGCGGGTTCCAGGCGGACAATATCCTGCAGGTTCATGGCAACCAGTTGCGGACGGTATAAATCATCACTGCCCGTGGCTCGAAGCACAATCTGAAGTTCATCCGCAGTTATCACGCCTGCAGTCTTCAACCTGCTTAGCGCTTCGAAGAACGCGCGTGGGTCGCGCTCTTTCGGGTAAAGGACGCCGCTATGAACCAGGGTCAATTGACCAGGTTTGCCAAGGGGAACGAGTTCCAGTCCAGCTTCTGCGTCGAGGAAATTGTCTTCGTCATAGCCGTTTTCTATACACACCCATTTCGAAGCCGTAAACTCCGGATACCTCTCCGCATACATTTCCCTGGTTGGCTGTGCCGTAAACACCGCCCTCGCACATTGCGTTACCGTGGCAATCTCCAGGCGACGGTGAACTTTCCATGTCAGCGGATCTTGAGGGTAACCATCTTCGATCATTGCATCTCGAAAATCTGCCACCCATGGCAACCGACTACGCTTGCTTAGGCTCAACCCAATGAGATGCGCTGTTGCAATCGGGAAAGTCGAGAATATGGCATCTGGCTGATATTTCTCAATCATTCGCATCCCGGTCCAGACTGCAGCAGGCCACCAACTAATCCATCGATCCGGCTGAGCCATGTAATTCCAGTACTTTCCCCGGAAAGAAAAGTGGCGCGATGTATCGAGACCAAAGGCACGCTCAACTATTACATCATCCGGGATTTCCTTCAGCTGATCTGGACTTGATACCTCATATGCCCTCGGTGAGATCGTCAGGATAAGAGGGTCCCAACCGTGGTCACGAAGATAAGTGCAAAACTTCAAGGTTCGCTGGATACCACTGCTCACCCTGACGGGCGGAAAATGATATGCCACCATCAAGAGCCGTCTGTTTACCGTCATTTTTTCTTGTGGCCTTCTCGTGACATCGTTGAGTGTGACTGACACAAAGATTCTGGGGATTTCCTAGATGACCGCCAGATTCTCTTGATATGTTACAAACATGATTGAACTTGGGTGGCTGTTGATTGCCAACCACGGCAGGTCCACTCCTTCTGGCGGATTTTCTGGGTCACAGGTTTCGCTCGCGGCATTATAGGGAGAAATTGCCTGGTCGACCGTGAGATACTGCACGGTGGGGGTCATGCTCCCGTCCTCCATGGGGGCTGTAATCGAACATAACTTCAGATACCAATATCTTGGCGAGCGAGGCTCTCCGTTCTCTCCTGCACTCGGGCGACGCGTCACCCCAACGGGTCAAGATGGTGCCAAGGCGCTTTGACCCCTTACTTACCGGTTGGGCGATGCAAACTTCAGAGGGTGGGCTGAAGTCTCAGGAAGTGCTGTGGCTGCTCGGCAGCCTGTGCAGCCTCTACCGCATCCCCTTCGACCCCACGCTGGTCGAACAGGAATTCCCACCGCCCCACACTCTGGACACCTTCCACGAAGCCGCCCGCGCGCTGGGTTTCAAAACCGGCACCCACGCCACCGCAATTCCCGACTGGCAAAAGCTGCCCCTGCCGGCAATCGCTTTCCTTCGTCCAATACCCAAGGCCGAGGAAGCTCCCGAAGAAGCATCACCGACCATACAGCTGGCAACTCTCGCTGATCGCCGTCGGCCTGCTCGGGCTGATTTCGATCCTGAGCTTCCTCGTCGCCCCGGTTTTCCGCGACCGCCTCAACCAGCAATTCATGCTCGGCGCCCGCAACCAGTCCTTCCTCACCGAGTACGTCTCGGGCATGGCGACGGTGAAATCCCTACAGATGGAACCCGACATCGACCGCAAGTACGGCGACTTCCTCGCCCAGTACCTCGCCGCCGGTTTCTCCACCAAGCAAGTCGGCAACACCTACAACGTCATCGCCAACGGGCTGGAACAGGTCATGACCCTGGCCATCCTGATCGTCGGTGCGCTACTGGTCATGCAGAACGACGGTTTCACGGTCGGCATGCTGGTCGCCTTCCAGATGTTCGCCAGCCGCATGAGCCAGCCGCTCCTGAGACTCGTCGGCCTGTGGCAGGAATTCCAGCAGGCCAACATCGCCGTCAAACGCCTCGGCGACATTCTCGACATGCCGCAGGAACCGCATACCCTGACCCCCAGTCGGGAAAATGCCGGGCAGGGACGAATCGATCTCAGCCATCTCGCCTTTCGCTACTCGGAACATCATCCCTGGCTCTACCGCAACCTCAGCCTGACCCTGAAACCCGGCCACCTGACGGTACTGATGGGCCCCTCCGGCTCAGGCAAGAGCACGCTGGCCAAATTGCCGTCGGAATTGCTCAACCCCTTTGCGCAGGCGTTTTTTTGGTAGCATCTACCATGGCTGATCCTCCTGTTATCAAACGTGACTTTAGACACCACGATCTTAGCAAGCGTGGCTCTCAGCCTTCTTCTTTTTGTGCCCCTCCACATTCCAGCGGCTTAAGGTAGTGCCATGGGTCTCTGACCCCTTGCTCCCCTTTGTTGTTGCTTTGGTTGCTTTGGTTGGCTGTCGGCAGTCGTTTTCGGGGGAGCTTGGCGACCGATTCCTCTGCCCTGTTACGGTCGACCCGGAAAAATGGGCAAAAATGAATGTGGCTGATGTCAGAACCGTGGCTTGCCGCCGGTGATCGAAGGGCTGGATTGTGACCTGTTAGACTTTAAGGGTTTCGCGCCTTGAACGAGGAGTTGATGATGTTGAAAGCCCCCTTGGGTGGCCGTGGCTGCCGCATTTTCATGCAATCGCTGTGGTTTGCCGCCATTGCACTGACGGGCATTGGCCTGGCGCAAGCCCAAAGCAATGCTAGCGCGGCCCCGAGCAGGGTCGGCACCGTGTACACCGGCGATGTGATCAATGGCAAAAAAGTGGTGAGTTTTCTGAACACCAGTGACCTGGAGCCCGGCAAAAAACACCTGCTGTATTTCCAGGGGGTGCAGATGTCCACCGGCCAGTACTGGTATGTGTCGGTGATCGTGGCCAAGGGGGCCAAGCCGGGTAAGCGCTTTACCCTGACCAGCGGTGTACATGGCGATGAGATGAGTTCGGTGCACACGGTGCAAACTGTCATGAACCAGTTGAACGTGGCTGAAATGTCGGGCACGGTGATGGCTGTGCTGGATATTTCACGCCCGGCAATGGAAGGCATGCAGCGCCGCTGGCCAAGTTCCGGACGCGGTCTGGAGTTGATCGATATGAACCGCGAGTGGCCCGGTAATGAAAATGGCTTCAGTGCCGTCAGCCGCCAGGCCGGGCTGGTGTTCAACCGGCTGCTCAAGCCCAATACCGACCTGGCCATCGACTTCCATACCGGTACCACCGGCCTCGATGCATCGGCCTTCCACATTGGCGACATGAGCATCCCGGACGTCAAGACCATGATGATGCTCTACCCCATTGGACAGATATGGGATAACGCGGCCTACCCTGGTGTGCTGCACAATGCCTACGTCGATGCGGGCATTCCCTGCTTTACGCCCGAAATCGGCGTGGCGCGGCGGCTCGATCTGGACATGATTCCGCGCTTCATTGAAGGCACGATGAATGTGTTCAAGCACTATGGCGTGATTCCGGGTGCGATCGGACGTACCGCCGTCGATGCCAACGTCTACATCGGGAAGAGCGCATTCCCCGTGCTGATCACCCAGGGTGGATTCATCGAACTGTTCGTCAAACTGAACGACAAGGTCACCCCGGGGCAAAAAGTGGCCATCCAGCGCAATGCTTTTGGCGAAGTGGTGGCCAAATACACCAGCCCGGTACATGGCCAAATCGGCGGCCTGCGCAGCGATGCCACATCGGAACCGGGCAATGTGCTGATGTTCATTCTTTCCAGCGGCGCGCCGGTGCCCGGCTCCGCCCCTTACGTGGAGTAGTCGGCGGCAAGCAAGTTTCATAACCAAAGGCATAACCAAAGGGGTCAGTAACCAAAGGGGTCAGAGACATTTGATTTTCTGAACCAATAACCATCATGCCCCGCCGCCCCCGCGTATTACTCGCCGATTATCCGCTGCACATCGTCCAGCGCGGCATCAACCGCGAGCCGTGCTTTTTTGCCGATGAAGATTACCACTGCT
>ERZ724514.225-NODE-225-length-25566-cov-6.746110_pt1 | contig 25566 bp, 17 predicted proteins | sample MGYA00376047_ERZ724514 | MGnify/ENA primary metagenome ERZ724514 (study PRJEB28724, sample SAMN07190883) | activated sludge metagenome | isolation source: activated sludge of sewage treatment plant in Hong Hong | place: Hong Kong | collected 2016-03-17 ...
AAAACATTTTATCCTCCAAAATTGCTTCCAAAGTTATTCCTTGATCATAAGGTGAGCTGCCATTTTTAGAATCTAGTTGAAGCTTAATTCTTTTAACTCCATTGTCCGTATATTCATCTTTATGCTGACTCGCTTCAGAGGTAGGTTTTACTGCTTCTGATGAATTGGCATTAGTCATTCCCATATCACCAGGAGTTTCATCTTTCTTGCTACTGGTTTCTCGTCTAAAAATCCGATTGAAAAAGCCCATATTCATTTCGTTTAATGGTTAGCGTGGATATAAAATTTGAAATATAGATGTTCTCTTCAAATTTCTATTGCTACTCCACCTAAAGTTAACCAATCAAATTTACCTAAAAAGCTAATAATTTCGTGGTTTTTTCTAGTAAATTGCCACTCTTTACAGTTTTATACCATAGAGAAATTCAGAATCATCGACCTTTAAGAGTGGTACACTTTTATGAGATTTAGTGGTACACTTTGGATGAGATTATGCATTCAAGAAATGGAATTTCAACTCAAATTTTCGGAAAGCCTTTTTAAGATACTGAGTAAAGCTATTCGTGGTTTAGACCAAAATTGAATTGCGATCCCTTTTATCGAGCAAGTCCATTTAAAATGTATAATCATTTCAATAATTCTTAGATTAGCCATTAATTGCCAGTATGTACCTGAAAGAAGTTCAGAATCATCGAACTTTAAGAGTGGTACACTTTGTATAAGATTATTTAATTAAATTTAAGCACTTGACCTCGCATAACCCGAAAGCCATGTTAGCGGTTCGTGCCGAGGTCATTATTTAAATTTACGTTGTCCAGTTAAGTACTGCATAAAGTTGGTTGTTTGTTTGGCTACAGTGTGTTGTTTGATTGGAAAAAAATAAACACGGAAAGATGAAAAAAAAATACTCTCAAAAAAAATGCTTTCAGCGTTGGCTTGTGCGTTTTTTAAGAGTGTATTTTTTTGTGTGAGGGCTTTTCTTTTCATCATTATTTGAAATTGAAATAACCAATTGAAGGATTGTCCAATTCTCCAATCAGCATTGCTCTGTCAAGCAGCATGTTTGATTCTTCACAACATGTTTCCGGCAACAACGAACAGTTATGACAAGCTGCAAGATTGCAAGAGTTCGGTCCTTGCCCGTGGCTGTCAATGCAGATAGGGTCGCTTGAACACCATCTTGCATTTTCAATTGCATTGTAAACTATTGTTTCAAGATTACCTTGTTTGCCTTGTCTTACAAGTCCGCCCAATGAACCTTCCGAATCACCTGATGCAGTGTAAATTAAAACTCCGTTCATGGTTTCATTTGGAAATTCAAGGTTGCAATAAATTCTTTCTCTCAAAGCAGAACTTCCGTAACCACATTCGTAACTGAACTGGTTTATTACCAAATGAGCAAATGTGTGAATCAAAATAAATTCAGGTTTTATTTCCCTTCTCTTTTGTCCTTTCAATTCCCGTGGACGGTTGTAGTTGTCAGATAAAAAATTTGCTCTCTTAATCACTTCATCTTTTGCAGCCCACTCTTTCAAACGCTTCTCATTGAACTCAAAGAAAACACCTTCGCCTCTCACAACTACTGCTGGAAGCCATTCAATACGCTGACCAAGTTTTATGAAGTTCTTTTTTTCAGTCAATGTTTTTCCATCATCTGGAAGCCATCTTGAAAACCCTACAAATGCTCTTGTCTCCCTCAACTTGTGCAACAAACCAATGCTTGTAAAACCGTTACTGATTGCACCGTTTGTTTCTGAATCATCATAAGTGTTCGCTTGATTCTTTGTTACAAAGAAATCCTGATTTTCTCCTCCTGCTTCTGCAAGTATTGCATCGTATTCCATCATGCGGTATTTCTCCTCAGAATCATCAGTGTTTGAACTGTCTGCACCTGCAATTCTTTTTGATGCTGCTTCCAATAATTTGTCAGTATAAAATTCTTTTTTCTCCTTTGCAAAATTTCTTTCTGCAACTAATTCAAATCTCATTCGCTGAAAATTTCCATTCTCCATTCCAGTTGTAAGAAATCCCCAATTCTTTTCTAACACTTCTACCAATCTTCTGTCAACCGACTTTTCCCATTGAGGCAAATAGATTGAACTACGAACCTGTGAGAAGTATACATTTGATGCACCTTTTTGAACTACTCTTAAGTCCTCTCCACAATGAATTGCATTGCCTCTGTCAGCTTCTTGTCCTAACCACGGTCTACCACCTGAACATGTAACTCCAATTTTTGTAAGGGATTTTTCGTTGAAAGCACCCGCCATTGTTTTGTGTGCTCCACAACTACAAGTAATTTCAATACCAGATAATGCACCTGAACTTCTCCCTGCTCTCAATCTCAAATTATGTTGTCCTTCAGGACGAGCTCCGTCATGCACCCATTGCATAAAAGGGAAATCTTCAATGTGACCCTTTTCACAAATAGCGATAAAGCGAACCGGAATCAATCGCTGTCTTTTCTTTTCTGCAATTTCGTTACAAGACCTTCCTGAGCTAAAAGAAATTCCTGAGCAAGTTGGTTTCTGTGAATCGTAAATTGAAATTTTCTCCATGTGTCCGCACCTTGTGCAATAATGCCAACGTGGAAATCTTACAAATGGAATTTTGAGTGACGGATTTGCAACACCTGGACCTGGGTCTCTGAAATCAGGCGGCAATCTGAATTCTTTTACACCTAATCTTTTTGCTAATCTTTCTTCGGTTACTTTAAATTCATCCAACTCAGAAATCGTTCTGAATTTTTCTTCCCACATATCAAGCCCGACAACCATCAATGATTCATCCTTTGGAAAATTAATCATCTGTCCAACCCCCCACGGAGAAATTAACTGCGACCTTCTTATTGGTTTTTTAGCTGGCATATTTTAATTGTCAATGTTTAGGTATTCTGCCGGAATAATATACGCTTCACAAGTGGAATCAACATTTCTCATTGATGTTGGTGTTGACCATGCTCTTGCTTTTATATCTTCTGAAGGATTTGTTCCTGCGGGATACATTAGTGGAATGTTTGTTTGTTGTCCGAATGAACCATACACAAGTGGTAATTCATTTTTCCAGTATTCCAGTTTTTCTTCAATCAGTTCAAGTGTCTTGTCGTATTCTTCATCATCAATCAAATGAACTCTGTCAAAAATTATTTGGGTTACTCTTTCAATAATTCCTTTTTGAGGAAAAGGCCTTGGAGCTGTTGCACTTTGGTCTGTTGAGTAAAATCTAATCAGTCCGACTAAGATTGCATGCAACCCTCTTTCTCTAGCCGGTGCTGAAAAAGGAGTAACACTTGTTGGTTCAACTTTGCTGTAAATTTTTGAGTGGTATTCTTGGAAATGTTCAAAGTGCGAACGGTCTCTTGGTTTTGAGCAGTTGTAAATTGTAAAGACAAGTCCGGGACCTTTCTTTGAACGACCAACACGGCTTGTTGCCTGAATGTATTCCGATGTTGTTTTTGGTTGACCGATAACGGTCATCAAACCTAATCGTGGAATGTCAACGCCAACTGAAATCATATTTGTTGCAAGACAAACATCAACCGGATATTCATTATTATCTCCTGTCCATGATTTTGAAAGTTGTTCCAAGTATTCAGGAATGTCATTGCTGTTAATACGACTTGTCAATTCAATATCTCTGTTGATGAATCTTCTTTCATCGCCTTTGATTGCTTTCCGAATCCAAATGGAATTCATGTATTCTCGTATGTCTGCACGAATGAGTGTAGCTGCATGACCTAACTCACGAATACTATTGAAGTATGTCAGTGCTGTCCAGTAAGGGTCACGCAAAATTTCATCTGCAACTGAAATTGATTTCACCGATTGAAGTAAAGCGGATAAAACCCTTACCTGTGCAGTTGCATGTGAAGGTAGAGCAGATGCAAATATGCCTGTGTAAATTCTGCCTGTGCTTGTTGTGTCCTCGTATGCAAAGAATGAATCACCCGCACTTAAACATTGTACAGGAAAAATATTGACATTGTTTGTCCCTCTGCCATAGAGCGAGTTGATCTGTTCTTTGGCTCTGCTGATTGTTGCTGACGATGCAATAATTTTTGGTTTTATACTATTTGCTGTGCAAAGTTCTTCAATCATTGTTTCATACAAACCCACCATCGAACCCAACGGACCCGAAATCAAATGCAACTCATCTTGAATAATCAATTCAGGTGGTGAAAACTTTCTCTCATGTCCGCTAAATCCAAAAATTGTTTTCGCTTCCGGCTTCCATGTGAGCATTGCAAACTTGTCAACTGTTCCGATTAAGAGAGTAGGTGGGTTGTCATAAATATCTTCGTCAATAACTACAAGAGGTAAATTGAAATCGGGTTTTGAGAAATCGCATTGCTGATTGTCGCACTGATAAATGATTGTTTCTTTCGTTCCTATTTTTCTTCTCTTATATCCTTTCACTTTGTTTGTTCTTGCCTCCTTTAGATAACCCATTTGTGAACCGCACCATGGGCATTTCAAAATGATGAAAGGATTTTCTTCCTCTCTGCCTTGTTCCATTATCTGAAATGCTCTTCTTGCTTCGTCTCTTCTGTTTGGTGTTGAATCAGAACCAACCCAAAGTCCAATTGTAATTCTCGCTGTTCCTAATTCTTCTTCATTCTCTTTTCTGATTTTATCGCAAGCACAAATCAATGCGGCTGCTCTTTGAAACTGTTGTGCTGTTAGTAGTCGCAAAGTGTAACGCATGAGCACAGTTGTGCCTGAATCGTTTTTATCTTTTAATCTTTTCAGAAAAATTGTAAACGCTGACAATCCTAAATACGCTTCGGTCTTTCCTCCACCAGTAGGAAACCATATCAAGTCAACCATTTCTCTATCTCCATGACTTGAATCCAACATTGCATTGAGGTTCATTAAAACAAATGCAAGTTGAAAAGGACGCCATGCTCCAAGCCCTTGCTTCCATGTTGAACTGTCGTTGATGTTTGGAATTACGGCATCCTTCACTCCGGTAATATTTCCATTATCAAGAATCCAGTTTCTCGTTTCAATGCCGTAATGAAGTTGTTGCAACAACATAGCACGATTCATCAACTTGAAAGCACGATTTACTTTTTCATTGCTTTTCAAAACATCAACTCCCTCTTTCATTCTCTGCAAGCACAAACGGCAACTTTCTATGTGTCGCAATGCTGTTTCCAACAGTTCATCTTTCAATTCTGCATTTGCAATTTCTTCCTGCTTATCTATCCATGCTTCATATTCTACATTCAATTTTACAAGATTGGTGGTGATGTCTTTCTCCGACAAATCACTCAGGTCAAACATTTTCAGCTCAACACTTTTCAATTCATTCGGCACGATTGGTTTAATTTCATAAACCGGAATTGCTTCTGTTGTAATTGAATCAGTAAAGTCAATATCGTCATCATTCCATGCGGGTGAACAACCGTGTCCAACTGCAAATGCTTTTTTCTTTCGGAACAAAAGCAGATTTGACTTTTCATCATCCTTGTCAGTTTTGGATGCAGCTGCTTTGTATGGACAAAAACATTTTTCATTTGCTGTAATAGAAAATGAAACCTGAAAAAAACAATCTTCATTCTTGATATTTTCTGCTCCTCCGGTATTCAGGTTTATCAACGTGAATGTGAGTAGATGAATATTGTTTGTTGAATTATTTTCATGACTTCTGTTTCGGATATTCAGTTTGAGATTAATTTCCTTTCTATCTTTATCAACCAATAATTTGTCAATGGATTTACCTGACTGCAACGGAATTTCACTTGCATTTAAAGTAAATTCCTGGTCAAGTGAAATTCGGTAATATGCTTTTCTTGAAACAGAAGTTCCATCTTCTTTTTGATAGCTGTATTCTTTTATTTCATAAACACCAAGTGTTGCTTTTACAGTGAAGCCGTCTTTCGGAATTATTGAAAAGCAACTGAATCCCATTGCAGAAGGAAGAAATGAATTTGCTAGTCCGATTTCTTCTTCAAAATCTTCTGCCATGTCTACAGGCGCTTTGCTTTCTTCAGTTTTTACAGGATCATCTGTTTCTTTTTTTTCTTCTTCAAGCTTCTCTAAAACTTTTTCTTCCTCTGATGTTGTTGAATTAGCTTTTTCAAAAGTTGCCGCCCTCGGAAATAAAACTCCGGCACCATATCTTAATCTTGGTGGCTCGTTAAGAAGTATTTCTTCTCCGTTCTCTTGTATGTGAGGTTTGATTGGGTCAGGCCCTATCAATTCCTTTTTGATGAATTTTAAAATATCGTCTCTCATACTAATTGAGTTTGCGTTTAAGAATTTCCCTGTATTCGTTTCTCATTGATTCAGAAATAAAAAGAATCAACCCATATCTTGCTCGGCTCATACCCACATACAAAAGCGACTTGGCAATTTCACTTGATAAATCTTCAATGTCAGTTATTAAAATGTAATTGCTTTCCATGCCTTTGTATGACTGAACAGTTGCGAAGCCATAAAAACTTTGTGACGGTGAAATTTCATTGTTGTTTTTTATTTCTCTGATTGAAAAATCTGGAACTGAATCAGAACATGAGTTTTCAAATTTACGTGGTGATAAAATCACCAACTCATTCAATGGGAGTGTATTTGATGAAAGTTTTTGCAGTTGCTGTGATAGCAATGTTTTCTGGTGAGCTTCATCATTGTAGAAAATGTATTCAACCGGAATTCCTTCAAGATGTTCCAACAAAAATGGTGGCTTCTCAAATCCTGAAATCAGAGAGGTTTCTTCTCCAACTTGCTTAGTGTTTCGGCAATTTATTTTGAGCAGAAAGTTTGAATGTTGACCTGAATCTTTCAGTAAATCAAGCATTTCTGTTCTGGTCAGCTGTGCATAGATTGCTTGCCTTTCAAAATCACCATATATTTCCCAATTGCCGTTTTGTAGACCACCTGTTACCATTGAATCAAACAGTTTAAGATATTCTTCTCTGATTAAGTCCTGACCCTCATCAACAATCAACTTGTCAAACTTTTTACTGATTCCTTTTTGATAAATATCTTTTAGTAAAAGCGGCAAATACTTACTGTAGAAATCCTGCTTACTGCTCAGTGCTTTATTGTAGTCAAATCCTTTTGACTGCTCAAATAAAAAACTGTGCAAACTTGAAACTGTGATTTTGTCTTTCCATTCTTCAACTTGTTTCTGCATCCACTCTCCAATTAAGCTGTTGTAACAAGTAAGGAAAACAGTTTTGCCTTCTGCTGCTGCTCTCACTGCCGATTCAATTGCAATCATTGTCTTACCGGTGCCTGCACTTCCCTGTGTAACACTTCTTTCATTCAATTGAATTGAATCAAGAATTCTGTATTGTTCTTCGGTGTATTTTTTTACTTCTTTATCAAACTCAGTCAATCGTTCTTTCACTGTCCGAACTCTTTCAAAATCTCCTCTCAGAAAATCGCAAAGCGAATTCAAATCGTTTTTATCAGGCAATGAATCCTTTTCTGAAAACCACCTTTGGTTTTTGTGTTTGTTGGTGAACTGCTTTACAAGATTCTGGAAAAACTTTTCCGTTCCATTTTTGATAGAATCTTTATCAAGAATCTGCCAGGGTTCATATTCAACACTGTGTTTGTCAAAACTGATGTGTGGGAATGCACACAAAAAGCCGGAAAGAATTTTTGTGAACTTGTGTCCTTTGCCGAATTCTTTTTCAATAGCTGAACGCAAAGAGAACATTGCATCTCTTGCCTGGTTGAATGGACCTACATTGCTTGTGTTTGTTATATTGAATTTGTTTGTGTAGTGCCAAACCCCGTCAATACATTTTACATCACCGCCTTTAACTTCCATTACAAAAATGCCACCGCCTGGAATCAAAATCAGAAAATCAATTTCACCATACAAGCGAACTGTATGCTGCGATAAGTTGAGTGAATGAAGCACGATCCAATCTTTGGTGAATTGGCTGTTCTTGAAAATATCAAACAGCATTTTCTCACCTGTGCTTTTGCAGCTTTTATCAATATATGGTGGTACCAGTTTTGCCATCAGAAAATTTCTTTTTGAAGTAATCTGTTCACATAACGAGCATCAATACTCTCCCAAGCATTTGAAATCTCTATAACTTTCAAAACAAATACACTTCCTAATCCTTCAATGAATATTTGTTTGTTGATTACAGAACTGTCAGCATACTGATGTATTTGTGCTTTGATTTTGCTTATAATAAAATCTGATGCATTGTGTCTCCATCCTTTCATTTTTGTTATTGAATCTCTTACTTTATTAATATTATCACTCAATAAATCTGACTTTGTAAGTAAAGCGATACTTATTAAGTCCAAATCATCATCGGGACCAATTCTACTTTCATCGTGTAACCACGTTCTGATTGTAACCTCATGTTTCTTGCAGTCATTCTTCCGCAAATCCTCAATTAATTTTTTGAAATCATTTCCGATAGAAGCGTAGTAATCTTTCAAAAGATTTTTCCAAAGTTCTGTCCACTGTTTTACAGTAGCCAGTTCTTTTGTGTTGGTATTTTTCTCAACCAACTCAACCAAAATATCTCTGTCGGTGTTAATCAAAGCAATCACATCACCCGTTTGTAACGATTCAACTTTTTTCCTGTTAAGATTTGCTTTCTCACCCTTTCTTTCAATCAATTCATTTATGACTAAAAATTTGTGCGATTCAGTTGTGTAAATAAAGAAGTCGCTTTCAAATACAATTCGTTTTGCTTTTATGCTGTCAATCAAATTTAATTTTGCTACATATCTTGAATACTGTGCATTGTCAAGTTTGAATTCAAAATCTAAAATGTCTAACGAACTTTCAGAAGTTGTTTCGATTACATCATCACCTGAATACAAATCGCTGAAACCTCTTCGCTTTGATGAATCAGTTTCTGAACGGATACCTTTGCTGTTTATGGTTGCCTTAATGTTCTCACTGTATTGTTTGTTTCTTCTTTGCAAAGAGTTGTAATACTTGTTTTCAAACTGGTAGAACAAAACTGTAAGTTCAGAAAAAAGAAATGATGAAAGAATTCTGTTGATGTTGTTTGACTTTGCCCAGCCAGTTAGAATTGCTTTTTGAGGTTTGCTTGAAAGTAATTTATCGTTAACATCTGCAACAGATATTACTCTTGGTTTCTGAATGTGTGCCGGAAATGAATTATCCAATGCTTTTGCTTCTTCTTCAGTAGTGCAAATTATGTAATCGTATTGCTTTGAACTCATGAGTGTTTTCAATCTTGCACACTTTTCAGATGGTTGAGTTGCGAACCTTTTAATAACTGATTTTAAAAGTGAAATACTTTCTTCAATGGATTTGTTAGAATCACCTAACCACATTCTGCAACGGAGAAACAAAGTTTCAATGGTATTAATTTTGGAATTGAAGACTGAAATTTCCTCTTCTGTTGGTATGTGTGCCACTCTTGAGACAAGGTTGGTCAGCTGAATGAGAGAAATTTTCAATGATGTCAATTCATTGTTGGATTCATCCTTTTCAATAGAATGAATTTTCTGTGTGGTTACTTCAAGTTCTGGATCTTGGCAAATCTCTTTCTCAATATTGAACGAAATATAGTTATTGAGTTTTTTCTCAAAAGAATGAAAGGGTGAAAGGTTTGCTGAATGGTCAAGTTTTAAATTTTCCTTTGTGAAATTGAAAAACTCAAAGCCATAGTTACCGATGGTTTCAAATCTTTCAATCTCTGATAAATCCGTAATTAGAATTGTTGCAATGTTCTTTACATCAATGTCTGAAAAATCAGTTCCTCTTTCCTGTATCATGGAAAATCCATCAATGATAATTTTTGAAAGTGAACTTGAATAATGTGTTACATACAAAGCAAGAGAAGAAAGGTTATTTGAAATAAGTAGGGGACTGTTTATGTCTGCCGCACCGTTTTCATCAATCTTACCGCTCTGGAAATATTCAGGTAATGAAGCAAGATTCATTGATATGTCTTCAATAGAATCATCGTAAGATTTGAATTTGCTTACAAGGCAAATTTTATTTTTCATAAACTCCTTGTTGCCGTATGTATTTATTTCCAACAATTTATCAGTAGGAGTAACTATTTTTCCCGGAAGGGCTTTTTTGACTTTATTTAATGATGAGAGTTTTCTCTTTTGATCTGTGCGTTGAAGTTTTATTGACTGGGTAATATCAATAGTGAAGTTTGCCATATTTGACTCCTTGCCTGCTTTTAGTACAAAAGAGTTGTTTTCAATTCCTGCCCATTCAACAATTGCATCCCCATTTAGTATTAATTTATCACCAATCTTATAATGTTTGTATGAAGCAAAGATTTCCTCTTTATATTGTGTGTAGTCACTTTCAATTTGAAATAAAGCAATTGGCACAGATAGCCATTGAGCGGAATGCTCTTTTGACGGAAAAACCAAACAAAGCTTATTATTTGAGTTACTAGAAAAGAAGTTAAAGATAAGTTGAAGTGAATATTTTAGTGACAAAGGAAGTGGATGTGCTTCATTTTGTTCTGCACAAGAATACTCCAGTTTTTGAATTAAATTCTGATTCATGCTGGGTTAATTCACTATAACTTTAGATGTTTAGCAAAAGATATTTTAATGATGCCGCAATTTTTTCAGCCATTAGTGGCGGAACTGCGTTTCCGATCTGCTTAAAAGCCGCAGCTCTACCTCCTTCAAAAAAATAATCATCAGGGAAAGATTGAATTCTTGCGGCTTCACGAACTGAAATTGAACGCACCTGATTGAGGTCAGGATAAATATAATAATGTCCGTCCTTTGAAATGTGTGCAACAACTGTGTGTGAGTGACCAGTTGGGTCAACCACTTTGTAACGGTCAAGAAAAATATTTTTCTTGTTGTGCGTCTGCAAGTGTGCAGGAAGTTCATCATACTTCAATCTTTCTTTGCCATTCAACCATTTATCAATGGCGATGGAATAAATTTCCAAATCTCTTTCGTTATGTTTCCGAGTAATATGTTGGGTAACAAAATCAACTCCATTTCTTGTTTCGGTTTGTTTTAGATACTCATTGATTGGCTTGGTGTATTTTGCAATATGTAATTCTTCTCCTGGCTTGAGTTTAGGCAAATCATAGAATAAATCTTTCTTGATTTGATAATTGTTGGGTATTGTTTTCAATTCAGGAAATAAAAATTTTCGTTTGGTCCTGTGTCCGATAATTACAACTCTTCTTCGTCTTTGCAGTACTCCATATTCTTCTGCATTCAAAACTTTCATGTCGGTTGAATAGCCAATGTCAGAGAAAAGCTGAATCATTTCAGTTAGATATTTTTTATTCCCTGCTGTTTGCAAACCCAAAACATTTTCAAACACAAAATACTTTGGTTTGTATCGTTCAAGAAATTTGGCATAGTAGCGAAATAAAAAATTTCTATTATCTCCTTTCATTCTGTTTGGGTCGCGACTTCTGCCAACAACTGAATACGCCTGACAAGGCGGACCTCCAATTATTACATCAACTTTTTTGTTGTGAAGTTGTTTATCGATCTTGTTGAAAATATTTTGAATCGTTTTGCCTGAAATTTCATCGTTTATTACAGAGTTTAACAAATCTTCTGGAATCAGCTGCCAGAGTTGTTCTCTTGAAATTTCCTTTTTTAAATAAGCGAAATAAGTTTTGAGCCTTTTGTTTTGGCTCAAGTGATGAAAAGCCAACCGGGTTTTCAAAGTGTCGCAAGCTTCTTTGTTCATCTCGACATGTGCAACAGGATGAAAGCCTTCACGTATAAAACCTTCTGAAAGTCCGCCTGCTCCAGCAAAAAGGTCTATGTAATTGAGTTTACTCATGATTGAATTGACAGTGATATTCTGTTAAGTTGTATTAATATATTGTTGAGTGATTTCTCGCGATCTTTTCCTTTTAATTCACATTCAAAGATGATGAAAACATTCCAACCTTTTTGCTTCAAATTTAATAAATTTTCTTCGTCGAGGTTCTTATTACGATTAATTTTTTGCACCCACCAATCAGTCCTGGTTTTCGGTACAACAAAATACTTACAGCTATCATGTCCATGCCAAAAACATCCGTGAACAAAGATTACTGTTCTTAATTTTGGTAAAATAATATCCGGCTTTCCAGATAATTTTTTATCGTGTAGCTTGTAACGATAGCCTTTTGCAAAAAGAAACTTTCTAACTAAAAGTTCTGGCTTAGTGTTTTTGCTTTTGATTTGGCTCATGTTATAGCTTCTGGTAGCTTTGTCGTGCATGTCTGTCATTGTCTACCTTTCAATTACTTTAAATTCATAATCAAGAAAAATTGAAAAGCGAACCAAATAGTCGACTGTTATACTGAATTTTCCGTTTTCGATTTTTGATATAGTCGAACGGTTAATGTTCATCAGTGCAGCTAATTGTTCCTGGCTGTAGCCTCTTTGTTCTCGAACAAATCGTATTTTGTCACCAAGTTTAAGCCGGTAATCTATAATTTGATTTTCAGTAGCTAAAAATTCTCCGGTCATATGATTGGATTTTAAATAACAAATAATGCTCCTGTATGCTCTTTACCGCATTCGTCTACAATAGTAAGCCATACATTTGTTTCAACTCCCTTTACACCTTTAGTTAAGTCAACTAAAATTTTTTGTTCACTTACTTTTACTACCTTTCCAATCGCTTGAGAATAATCTGCTTTGTTGATAGTAACTTGGCGACCTATTAGGTCAGCTGTTTCAACTTCAATAACTTCAAGTTCTTCAACCAATACCTTTGAACTTGAAGCAAAGGGCCTACCTCCATTGAGTTCCTTTATTAGTGCTCTTGGTTTTTCTACGTCAAAATGTATTTCTAAAACAACATACCTTTGATTTGGATCTTCATCAGGGTAAGGAGTGTGAAACTTTACTATCTGTCCAGTTTTATTTGGTTTCATTTTTATTGTTGCAGAGTTTATAGCGTTGCCCCCCGCTGTTTAATGTATCAAAGGTAAAAATATTAGCTTAATAAAAGTGCAATATATTGAACATATTTTACAACAATTTGTCGATGTCAAGTTTGTTAGTGTTGGCCATGTGTTGTCAAATGTAGGCTATTTTGGTTTTGCGAAGGGTCGGCTGTGTGGGTAGGAGCAACGCAACTTATGCCACTTGCGGTCTTGCATAACGATATCGGGATTACACAGGTGGCGATTTTTACTACAAACCTGTCTGCCGGCAGGCAGGTGTTATGTGGAGAACCAAATTTTGATTAACCACAAAAGTGTCAGCAGATCAATGAACCGCCACTTATGCCAAACCCGTGTTAGCAGCAGATTTTATTCCTAGCATTGTTTAACAAGGATAAAAACTCTTTGTCGCTTCTCCTTTTGTTGCGACCATAAAGTCAGGGTCTTTTAGAGTTTTTTCTATTAATGCTTTGTTCATTGGGATGTGAATTGTCGGCACTTTGACCATAGAATCTCTGAATATTGGTAGTTTATCCCAAAGAATTTTTATTTGTTGTTTGATTGTTTCTGAATCGCAATTTATTATGTCGCTCTTTTCAGAAAATTCGGGATAAACAACAATTACAGGCAACCCTTTAGTATTTATACCATAATCAATTTCTTCTCTTAAAGCTGTCGAATTTGCGGTTATTGAACTCAAGAACAAAATAATATTTTTTGATTTGCTCAACCTGTCACGCAGTCTTGGTTTTAATGTGCTTTCCCAATCGCTGTCGTCACGGACATTATAATTTTTGTCGTGTGAGTCAACAAATGGAAACGAAGTGTCACTCCCTTTCCACATTCTGAGGGTTCTGTAATAAACGTAATCTTTTACTGTGTTAGCCCCTAAGTTTGTTTCCCTAAATGGTGTTTTAACATAAAACGCACAATAATTACCTGTTCTATTTGCCATAATTATGTATTTTTATTCCCAATTATTTTTAATTATTCCCAAATCAATATTATCAAAAACATCCTCTGTCAAGACTATTCTGATTGTTGAACTTAAATCTCTTTCCTTTACTGCTTTTAATAAAGAAATCAGTGTCAACTGTAAAAGTTGACTTGGTGGTAATCCAATTCTTGAAAGACCATTTCCTATTAGCGGTAAATTGATATCAATTCCATTTCCTTCTATTCGCACCTTATTCCAAAGTCCGTCAAGTGATTTTAACATTAGTGACGGTGTGCAATAGGCGTTGCAATCATAGTCTGTATTGCTTAAAGCGAAAACAAAATAAAGTGATTGGTCGTGTTTAATAGTTATTGTTGTTCCTAAATCGTATTTCAAAGCTTTTCCGTCTGTTCGATGAACAGTTCCAATTTCTTGTCCTGCAAGTTGTGTATTTACAGCATAATCAAATATGTTTGTATGTCCACCAAGTATTGAACTAATAAAAATTCCTTGTAAACTTTTTGGCGAAACGGGCTTGCCGATTTTGCTGTCAAAAAATTCGGTTGCAGAAATTACCTTATGCCCATTGGTTTTGAATAAGTCACCAAAAATTATTTCAACTCTTGTGTTTGTGTTAGTCAAACCAAACTTTACATTCTTTTTGGGATAAACGACAATTAAGGCAATTATAAAACTTGCAAGAATGTAACCTATTAAGAAACAACAATTGTAACCTTCTGCCTTAAAGTCAAGAATCGCAAAAATCGGTTCTAAAACTGTCCATAATGTTGCGTAACCAAAAGCAATGGCTAGTAAATATTTTTTCGGATGTCTTTTTATGCCTATAAATATTTTTGTCATTTTTGTAGGTATGTCGGCCTTTTAAATTTGCTGCTAACGGTTAGGCTACCCGACGGCTCGTCCCGATATGGCAAGTTGTCCGAGGTGTCCTGTGTTATGGCTTCGGGATTCTTTCTACTTGCTTGACCTTATGTTTAATTTCTTTTTATTATTGTTTTACGACTATGCGATTTTGATTGCCGAATTTAAATATAAGGATACCCCTTGGAAGGTTTGAAACATCGACAACATTATTGTCGGTGTTCACTATCTGCTTATGTAGCTCCCTACCCAATATATCACAAATGATCACTTCAATAGACTTTGAAATAGATAAAATCACCATTGATGATGTAGGATTGGGGTATATTGTAATTATTGGTGCATATAAATGATTTTTTATTCCCGTAGTTTTATTGCAAGCTTCCTTAACTTTTACTATGCTTCCACAGTTATACTCATTACCTGCAATTTTTGCATCTTCGCTATTATCATCAAGAAAAAGACAAATACTTTTTACATGACATGTATCCAGCAAAGGATTGTCTTCTATTTTTATAGAACTTATAGAATTGGAATTAATATTTTCTAAGCCATATAAACTATTTAAAGAGTCATTCTCAAATATATTTAAGGATCCATTTACGCGTTTAAGTTTATTTAATGATTTGATTGTTTTAAGTTCCTTGTTATTAGATAGAAAAATTGAACCATTAACATATTTTAAATTCTGAATAAAATTTAAACCTTTAAAAGCATTATAATTCAGTTTCAAAAAACTATTAATTGTATCCAAATAAATGAGGTCATTTATTGTTTTAAGTTTTGGATTACTTTCTATATTAAATCTTCCTCCAATAAATCGAACATTTTCCAGAAAGTGGATTGAGTCTAGAGTTGAATTATTGGATATATTTATACCATCGTTAATTTTTAAAATTTTATTAAAACATGTTATATGATTTAAATTGCTATTATTTGTAATAGATAAATTAATTCTATCACTTGGACAACATGCTTGTAAAACATTCTCAAATGCAAAGATTCTTTTAATCTTTGAATTATTTTCTATTTGAATACTTCCAATTGAGATAACTGAATCAAAACTAGATACATTGGTCAATTCTTTATTTTCAAATAAAGAAAGCCAAAATAAGTATTTTAAATTATTGAATGCGTTAATGACTTGTAATGAATTATTATTTTTAATTTCAATTGAAGCATTTTCTAACTTATTAAATCCTTCAATTGCATTTAGACTAGGGTTATTAATAATTGAAATTGGAAATGCTGATACAAGAAAATCAAAAGCATCCAAGTTTTTTAAATTGGAATTATTTGAAATATAAAGTCCTCCAACATGTTTCAATGATTTAAAACAATCATTGAAGGAATTATTGTTTCTTAAATATAAGTATTCTTTTACTTTTGATAAATTTTGAAATCCATTTATTTCCTCAAGTTTAATATTAAAATCTATCCATAAAGAAGTTAATGAATCCAGCTTATTAAAACCAGCTAACAATTTAAGGTTATTATTTTTGCTGACATCTAAACCATATACAATGGTTTTGAGATTATTTAGTATATCAAGAATTTCAGTATCGTTATTTGAAATTCTTATAAAATTTGAACTTTGTATGCTATTAAAACCTTCAATATGTGACAAAGATTTATTGTCTGAAATTCCTATTGATTTTACATAAACTAATTTATTTGAACCTTGTATGTTAACCAAGTTGTTATTCCCATTAATATTAAGTTCATTTGCAATTTCAATATTTGTCAAATTTAATGTATCATTTAATATAGTATTATATGAACAACTGTAACTTCCTTTAACAACTTTAAGATTTGGAATAATATTAATAATATCGCAATCTGTATTAGATGAAAAACTGTAATTGGAATTTAACGTGTCTATTCCAATGAGTTTAGGAAAGTTTGTATTGACATTACCACTTATTGACAAATTTCCATTAATCTTATTCAAATTATCAAATCCTTTCATTTCTTTTAGATTTGCATTATTGGTAATTAAAAAATCTTCTCCAACAAATTTAAGATTAGGAAGAATGTCACCCTTAAACGTTAAATTCTTACACCCGTCAATTTTAATATTACCGCCAATAGTTGTAATTATATTTAATGGAGTAAAGTCAATTTCGTAATTATCTGATTGAAAATTTATTATTTGCAAGTTAGCAACCTCAGTACATCCCGGGTACTTATCAGCATAGTATTGTATATCATCTTGGCTATTAATGTACATTACCCCACAACTTGATTCAGGATAAGTTTTCACTACAACATCATCAATAGCCCACCAATAAACTCCTGAATACTCTTTATAGCCTTCAAATTTTAGTCGAATATTGGAAACATTATAAAAGCCTTTTAATTGAATTGATTGAAACATTGTATTACCAACTTCAAAACTATCTTTCCATGTAATCCCATTATCTTTGCTTACAAATAATCGTTTGGAAGAATACCCAAGATTGTAAAAATCTGAGGCTAGTTGATTAAACTCTATTTTTAATCCAAATCTAGAAACATTTTGTACATCGATATTTGGTGAAATCAATGAGTTTTTACATTTATCGCAACTTACTTCATCACTATTATACATAATAGCTATTCCATTGCACTGGGAATATGAGTTAAAAGTATAACTATTGTTGATTTTACCTGATGGCCACCACTTTAAACTATCTTTTTCATATCTATTAATTGTCCATCCATTTAAACCGTAAGCAAAATCTCCTTCACCTAATTTTGATCCCCAAACTATGTTTGAAGAAGTATCTGAAGGAACACAAAGCTTATGGTTGATACTTACCTGAATTGAATTATTAAATAATGCTAATTTTATTTTTTCACAATCAGGTTTTCCCATAAGAAATGATTTAATTGTTATGTTGTCAATATCACCAACAGGTAGACCCGGATTAACAATAGGATTCTCATTATTACAAATCACAACTGCTATTGCATTTGCATTTTGAGCATATCTAATTTTAGAAATGAAGTTTCCATCATTTTCATTTGGACTATTACATGGGCCCCTATCTATAAATACTATTTTGTTTGCTATATCATTAATAATTCCTCCACAGGCACTTAATGGAGAACTTAAAATTAAATCTTTTTCAATTATCCCAAATGTGTCTTTAGGTCCAAAGGTAGATTTATATAATTTATACTTCCCAGCAACTTCGATTGGAGAATTTATTATAAATTCAAATTCTTGTGCGTTGATAGAATAAACAAATAGAATGAATAGTAGGAAAATTAGATGTTTCAGATTACACATTTTTGAATATTTTAAAAGTCAACAATTTATTTTACAATGGTTATGAGTTATCATGAGCCATAACTTGTTTATATCCGCAACTCCCCATTAGGCGCATCTGTATCAAATTCCATAAATCCATGATTGTCAATGTTGCTATCCTTAATTAAACGTTATACCCATTAAATACGCGCTTGGCCACTTCCGTCTTTAATCGTTTACAAACGTTTAAAATATGCCTAAATCCAAGATAGGAATCAAGATTCAATGGACTAATCAAAGGTATCATTGCTGTTATCTGGTATGTAGCGCGTATATTTTTCATGCCAAGTACTTATAATCACCGTAAATATAATCATATCCTATCAGATTTATATAATCACCCACCCGTTTTTTAGGCAAATTCTTTTTACCAATATAATATTTGGTCACAATTCAAATAAAACGGTTTGGCAAAATATAATTTGGCAAATTGCAGGGTTTGCGTATTCGAAAATCGAAGATCAAAAATCTGTTTATTATTGCCAAAGCCTCTGTTTAGGAAAGCACTCACTGGAAAAGGGGAATTGCTTTATAATATCTACACCATAAATTATACAATTGCTAATTTGAGGTCCTCCACTAATCATCCTCACCTTCACCCTCTCCTTCCTCCGCACTTTTATGGCAGGAAACACAGTTGGTAAAATTGGATATTCCTTCTTCCCGGTGCTCTTCACTGATATTTGAAACGGTGTGCTCATGGCAGCCATAACAGGTGTATTGGCGGTAGTTATTGGCCACATGGCAGGTGCTGCACCGACTGTTGTGGTCACGATCCAATACAAAGTAGGCCGTATGGTCAAAGGTGGCAGGAAGCCATTGGTTGGTGCCGTGGCACTTACTACATTCTTCCTTAAGTGAAAGGTGCATATCATCGTCCGGACCACGGTGACAGCTGGCGCACTTATTTCGGATCGATGGTTCTACCATGTCGTGGTTAAAGCCCGATTCAAGCTTCCAGGTGCTGGTAGTGTGGCATTTAACGCAGGCATTGGTCAATTGTTGGTGCAGCTTGTCATTGGGCCTGGAATGGCAGGTCAAACATTCAGAAAGCACAGACGGTGGTAAAAGACTGTGATCAAACACTTGTGGTGTACCCCCGCCATTTAAACCCGCATGGTCGGTATGGCAGGATATACAGGCATATTGATCTATCCTGGTATGAAACAAAACTTTGTCTTTCTTTCCTTCCCCAAAAGCCAGGGTATCTTTACCAATGGCTGCCAATTCATGGCAACTGATACATTTGGTATTGGGTATGCCACCAAATGCCTGGTGACAGGCAAAACACTGGTGCTCTATCTTCTGGTGGCCTTGCATCAAATCACCGGGACTCAGCATGATGTGAGGATATTTTGCCGTCAGTAGGATAAATACGATGGTGCCCAACAAGCCGGTAATGATCATATTCCTCATTTGCCAAAAATAAATATGGTAAGTATGTGCAGCAATGAAAACAGACCAAATAAGAAAGCAATGGGCAGGTGAAACGTCCTCCAGTGTTTCATGCTTTCTACTAAGATGGAATCAAAAAAGAGCTTCCTGTTTATACCCTCCGGATCTAATCCCGTTTGGGCAAGGCTAAGTTTACTTTCTTCTAAATGTTCAATAGATTGTCTTAACAAAAATTTGCCAACCAGGCCGCTTGCTACATTGATCAATAGCATTACCACCGCCAGCTTGGGTAGGATAGCATTGATGTGGATGCCGGCATGTACCAAAAGTAAAACCGAACCCATCCAGGCCAAATATTCATGAAACATCAACCATTTTCTGGGCGAGCCCTCCTTCAAAATTCTGCGCTTTCGCAGTGAATATATAAATGATACAATCAACAACAAGGTGCCCGCATAACCCAACGCACGACCCACACCCAGCAAATGAAAATAATGGAGCACATAATCCAAGCCAATGGCCGCCAATATCATCAGCACATACCATTGGGTAAATAATATTACATACCTCAATACTTTTGACTGCTTCATGAACACCTTAACCGTGGTTGAGATTTTTACAATGTACCTTCATGTGTGTGTAAGGTAATTGTTTGACACATTCCAAAAAGTGACCTCCCTCACATTTCTCTATGATTGGTTCACGCCAGCCTCCGGCACATAAGATTATACCACAACACTCCCTTGCAAAATTAGGAATCGATAATCGGTACCCCTACACCAGCTTCACTGTCATAGTGACTCCCTACGCCAAAAAAATTTGGCATAGGGACTCCCTACACTAAAGTATTGGCGTAGGGACAAGAAGAAGAAATCATGCGCAATTGGTAAATTAAAAATCAGTATATTGGTAAATCGATAATCGGTAAATTAAATCCCCGTCACCATAAGATCAACCTCTTCACGGTGCAAGTCAAAAATGGGCAAGGCAGATATGCCAATATGTTATCTGAAGTTACAAACTTCAGAAAGCTCGTTGGTGAAGATATTTGGGATAACACGACAGTTTAAGATTAGTTGGAGGGGTGTAAATTTCAGACAACATTTGCAAATAATGAATAACCATTTAGATCAGATACCCAACAATGCTTTCAATCGAAGCTGAATAGCTTGTACGGTTTTGGCGTCGAGGCTTTCAATAAATTTAATGTTCCTTTTCATCCAATCATGGGATCTGGGATGATTGGATAATACAACTCCTTCCACCTCACAGGTAGGCGCCTTATCATCCTCGTGTTCGCTTTCTCCTTCCTCCCCACTTTTATGACAGGAAACACATTTGGTTAAATTTCTTATTCCTTCTTCCCGGTGCTCTTCACTGATATTTGAAACGGTGTGCTCATGGCAGCCATAACAGGTGTATTGGCGGTAGTTATTGGCCACATGGCAGGTGCTGCACCGACTGTTGTGGTCACGATCCAATACAAAGTAGGCCGTATGGTCAAAGGTGGCAGGAAGCCATTGGTTGGTGCCGTGGCACTTACTACATTCTTCCTTAAGTGAAAGGTGCATATCATCGTCCGGACCACGGTGACAGCTGGCGCACTTATTTCGGATCGATGGTTCTACCATGTCGTGGTTAAAGCCCGATTCAAGCTTCCAGGTGCTGGTAGTGTGGCATTTAACGCAGGCATTGGTCAATTGTTGGTGCAGCTTGTCATTGGGCCTGGAATGGCAGGTCAAACATTCAGAAAGCACAGACGGTGGTAAAAGACTGTGATCAAACACTTGTGGTGTACCCCCGCCATTTAAACCCGCATGGTCGGTATGGCAGGATATACAGGCATATTGATCTATCCTGGTATGAAACAAAACTTTGTCTTTCTTTCCTTCCCCAAAAGCCAGGGTATCTTTACCAATGGCTGCCAATTCATGGCAACTGATACATTTGGTATTGGGTATGCCACCAAATGCCTGGTGACAGGCAAAACACTGGTGCTCTATCTTCTGGTGGCCTTGCATCAAATCACCGGGACTCAGCATGATGTGAGGATATTTTGCCGTCAGTAGGATAAATACGATGGTGCCCAACAAGCCGGTAATGATCATATTCCTCATTTGCCAAAAATAAATATGGTAAGTATGTGCAGCAATGAAAACAGACCAAATAAGAAAGCAATGGGCAGGTGAAACGTCCTCCAGTGTTTCATGCTTTCTACTAAGATGGAATCAAAAAAGAGCTTCCTGTTTATACCCTCCGGATCTAATCCCGTTTGGGCAAGGCTAAGTTTACTTTCTTCTAAATGTTCAATAGATTGTCTTAACAAAAATTTGCCAACCAGGCCGCTTGCTACATTGATCAATAGCATTACCACCGCCAGCTTGGGTAGGATAGCATTGATGTGGATGCCGGCATGTACCAAAAGTAAAACCGAACCCATCCAGGCCAAATATTCATGAAACATCAACCATTTTCTGGGCGAGCCCTCCTTCAAAATTCTGCGCTTTCGCAGTGAATATATAAATGATACAATCAACAACAAGGTGCCCGCATAACCCAACGCACGACCCACACCCAGCAAATGAAAATAATGGAGCACATAATCCAAGCCAATGGCCGCCAATATCATCAGCACATACCATTGGGTAAATAATATTACATACCTCAATACTTTTGACTGCTTCATGAACACCTTAACCGTGGTTGAGATTTTTACAATGTACCTTCATGTGTGTGTAAGGTAATTGTTTGACACATTCCAAAAAGTGACCTCCCTCACATTTCTCTATGATTGGTTCACGCCAGCCTCCGGCACATAAGATTATACCACAACACTCCCTTGCAAAATTAGGAATCGATAATCGGTACCCCTACACCAGCTTCACTGTCATAGTGACTCCCTACGCCAAAAAAATTTGGCATAGGGACTCCCTACACTAAAGTATTGGCGTAGGGACAAGAAGAAGAAATCATGCGCAATTGGTAAATTAAAAATCAGTATATTGGTAAATCGATAATCGGTAAATTAAATCCCCGTCACCATAAGATCAACCTCTTCACGGTGCAAGTCAAAAATGGGCAAGGCAGATATGCCAATATGTTATCTGAAGTTACAAACTTCAGAAAGCTCGTTGGTGAAGATATTTGGGATAACACGACAGTTTAAGATTAGTTGGAGGGGTGTAAATTTCAGACAACATTTGCAAATAATGAATAACCATTTAGATCAGATACCCAACAATGCTTTCAATCGAAGCTGAATAGCTTGTACGGTTTTGGCGTCGAGGCTTTCAATAAATTTAATGTTCCTTTTCATCCAATCATGGGATCTGGGATGATTGGATAATACAACTCCTTCCACCTCACAGGTAGGCGCCTTATCATCCTCGTGTTCGCTTTCTCCTTCCTCCCCACTTTTATGACAGGAAACACATTTGGTTAAATTTCTTATTCCTTCTTCCCGGTGCTCTTCACTGATATTTGACACAGTATGCTCATGGCAGCCATAACAGGTGTACCTGCGGTAGTTGTTCTTGTAGTTTACAGCTAAAACACCGGCTGTTGTGACCCCTGTTCCGAAGGATGAGGATGAAAAGGAGATTGAGTTGTTTTAATTCTACGCGTATAATGAGATGGCAATTGTTTGGTTACCCAGAGAGCCAACATTTTCAGATATAACCGATGTAACTTCCCTTCGGGCTTTGAGATATCCTTCTAAGCTATATTTATTGTCACTGTTTTACCCAATCCCATTTCAACTAATTTTAAGAAGGTTGAAAGTTGGATTTCGCTTTTACCTGTTTCAATTCTTGAAATATAACTCTTCTTGGTTCCAGTCCTTTCAGCCAGTTCTTCTTGAGTAATATTACAACTCTTTCTGGTTTCTTTGAGCATAATACCTAATCTAAATGCCAAAGATTCGGCATCATACACAGTACGACTTTCAGTGCCTTTTTTGCCACGATATTTGTCAAGGTGATCCTCAAATGACTTAAGCTTGTTCATTGTCTTTATTATTAAAATATTCCCTTTTTAACTTAATGGCCAATTCTAAGGCCTTCCTGGGTGTTTTTTGAGTTTTTTTAACTATACAGTTAGCTAAAATGATAAAGTTGCCTCGATCGAAAAAACTAAAAATCCTGATTTCTTTAAACGCTGTTGAAACTCTGATTTCATATAAGCCATCTGTATCTTCCAGATATTTTACGAATTTTTTTCATTCCTGATTAAGTCTAATACAAAGTCTATCTTATCCCGGCATTTTTGATCCTGTTCTTCGTAAAATGCATCAAAATAATCTCCATATGAAAAGATCTTCCTAACCATTATCCAAAGTTAACTATTTAGTTAACATTTTAAAATAATTTTAAGTTCTTTTTGAAAATTTTTTAATCCCCTATCATCATAGTTAATGACCAGGTCTTTTCATTTCATATCTTATCTGAAGTTGCAAACTTCATATAGCTCGTTGGTGAAGATATTTGGGATAACACGACAGTTTAAGATTGGTAGGAGGGGTGGTAAATTTCAGACAACAGTTGAAATAATGTATAACTAATTAGATCAGATACCCAACAATGCTTTCAATTGAAGTTGAGTACATTAGTAAATCCGACATCAGTAAATCGATAAATCCACAATCGGTATCCCTACACCAGTAAACTGCCGTAGGGACAAGAATCAACCATCAGTACCCCTACACCAGCTTCACTGGCATATTGACTCCCTACACCTACAAAAATTTGGCATAGGGACAAGAAGAAGAAATTATTCTACCATCGGTATACCGCTTCACTGGCATATTGACAAGAATCCGACATCAGTAAATCGATAAATCCACAATCAGTATCCCTACACCAGTAAACTGCCGTAGGGACAAGAATCAATAATCGGTATATTGGTATATCGATAATCGGTATCCCTACACCAGTAAACTGGCATAGGGACTCCCTACGCCAAAAAAATTTGGCATAGGGACAAGAAGAAACAATTATATAAGGTTATTAAATTACAATACGGACACCGGAAAATCCACCTCTATATCGGTCTCTCCCCCAGCATTGGTGATGTCGCCATTTTTTACGCCACTGGCGGTTTTGTTGGGTAGGTGGCGCAGGGTGAGGCGTAGGGTGCCTGTACCCGCTTTTACTGTGGTGAGCTCGGTTTTGAGTCCTATCGGATTGCCCTTGGCATCGGCATCGGTGTAGGCGAGTTCAAAGGCGCCGGTGAGGCCAGTGCTTACGGAAAAGAAAAACTGGTGGTCTTCACCTTCTTCCTGTACTTCGGTGGTGATGTCTTCATCGGGGTTGGCGGCTTCGTTGAGCAGGGTAATCACACCGTTGTAGGTCTTGCCCAAGGCAAGGCTGCCTCCGGTGATCACGGGTGCGGTACCACCATCTCCATCGGGGTCACTGAAAACAAGACTCACGACAGAGCCTCCACCTACCGGGGTGAGGGTGTACGTTACCCTTGTGATTATCTCTTCTTCGTTGATGGGAGCGGGATCATCGGGGTTGCAGGAGAAAACAAAGAAACTAACCAATAGTAACCAGGTATATTTACTCAATTTCATGGTGGTGGTTTTATGATTAAAAAATTAATTTAATGCTCATTCTGATGTTCCTCCCCAAATCATCGGCAAAGTACCGAAGCCGGTTGAGGTAGTCGCGATATTTGGTGTTGAATACATTATCTACTGTCAGCTGGAAGGCTGTATGGAGGCCTCCTTTTTCATACTTGGCACCCAGCGCCAGGCCCGCCAGCAACCAGGCAGGGGGAGGTGCTGCGTAGTCTTTTATGCGGGTGTTGGCAGCCGCCCTGGCTGTGTACTGCACGTCGATGCCGGCCCTCAGGTCTTTGATGCCCCAAAAGGGTTCAAAGGTGCGGGCCAGCTCTGTGCTTACCCTGAAGGGTGGCATGTAAATGAGGTCGCCACTGCCATCGGTATAGCTGCCTTTTACATAAGCCGCTTTGGTGTTGATCTCCCAGCTATGGTGGATGCCCTGGTGCCAGAGAAAATCAACCCCTCGCAACGCCACATCGTCCTGCCGGTAGGCAAAAACGGGAAAGGCACCTCTGATGGTGAGCCTGTTCTCCAGTGTAGGCGCCAGGTAAATGTAATCCCGTATATAATGGTAGTACAGCGATACACTTATCTGACTTTCTTCACCCGCCTGCCACCGGATGTCATTCGACCATTTGAGCGATTTT
>ERZ724514.227-NODE-227-length-25321-cov-9.315562_pt1 | contig 25321 bp, 19 predicted proteins | sample MGYA00376047_ERZ724514 | MGnify/ENA primary metagenome ERZ724514 (study PRJEB28724, sample SAMN07190883) | activated sludge metagenome | isolation source: activated sludge of sewage treatment plant in Hong Hong | place: Hong Kong | collected 2016-03-17 ...
GCGAGGAAATCGGCAGCTACCTCGGCCTCAAGCTGGAAACCGTCTCGCGCACCTTTTCGCGCTTCCAGGAAGACGGCCACATCGCGGTTCAGCAAAAGCATGTCCGCATTCTCGATGTCGCCGGACTCAAGGCGCTGATGAACCACCGGGGCTAGAGCAGCGTATTCCGCGTCAGCGCCACGCCGACGATGTAGGCGTAGGCCAGCAGGGCGAGCACCAGAAAGAGGCCGCGCTGGCCCTTGGTTCTGGCGCGCTTGAGCGCCATCGTTCCGCACACGATGTAGGCCAGCAGGCCAAAGAACTTGGCGGTCAGCCAGCCTTGCATAAAGGGATACTGGCCGCTCTGCCAGGCCATGACCAGGGCGCTGCCCAGCAGCACCGTGTCGACGACATGGGGAACAACCTTTGCCAGGCGGGCCTTGAGCCACGGCGAGTCGTTGAGCATCCACCAGCCGCGCAGGGCGAAGCCGAGGCCGCTGAGGACGACGCAGGTGACATGGAGATGCTTGAGCGCAAGGTAACTCATGCCGCGACGGCTTCCCGGTCGAGCTTTTCAAGATGCTGCCGGTAACGGCGTGCGGCGCCCAGCAGGTTGACCATCAGCCAGCCGCTGGCCACCGCCAGCGCGACGCCGGCCGGCCGCGCCAGCCAGCCGGGCTCGATAACCGCCGCCAGCAACAGGGCAAGGGCCACGGCATGCGCCTGCATCTGGCGCTGCGTGTCGGCCTCGGGCAGCAGCTTGTTCATGTTCGGCACCGGCGATCGGGCGCTGCCGCGGTTGCGCAGATGCATCCAGGCGAGAAACGGGACGATCTTGTAAAGCATGCCGATGATGAAGGACATGAAGCCGCCGACCAGGAACAGAATGCCGGAAAAAATGCTCCAGCCGGCCGCATCGGCAAGCGGCGGCCAGGCTGCTGCGGTCAACACCATGGCGAGGGCAAGAATGGCGCTCGCCAGTCCGATCTGCCAGTAGCGGTAGGTGACGTCGCTGCGCGCCCGCCGGCGCTGCGCCTGCAACCTGAGGGTGAGCAGGGCGAAGCCGATGCCGGCAAGCGCCGACAGGGCCTGAACCAGACGAACTGCCGCTGCCGCGTCAAGGACGACGCCCAGCGCCCAGGCAGCCATCAGCCCGAGCATGGCGCCAGGAAACCACCAGCTCGGCCGCGCCGGGTAACCGGGGGTCAACTGGAACATCGGCACGACGACATAGGCCAGCGCCGCCAGCAGGATGCCGGCCCAAGCGCCGAGTGCCCAGCCGGCGTGCAGGTCGGCCAGGGACGGTAGCGGGACCGCCCAGCCATTGGCGATGGCGAGGGCCAGCCAGGCGCCGAGCCCGACCGCGCCGGCAAGGCCGACAAGCGCCAGCTTGAGACCGCGAATCGTCGGACTGGTAGACGGCACGCCGGCAAGCGTTCGGCCGCTGGCAACCAGAAACGCCGCCACTTCAAGACCGAGGATCAGCGCCGCCGCGCCGAGCAACGCCCCTTGTCCGAGCAGAAATCCCGCAGCCAGCAGAAGCGCTCCCGCTGACAGGCCGGCATGCAGCCAGCGCGCCACCGCCAGCGGGTTGTCCAGGTTGGCGCCGGCAACCACGGGCAGGATCTGGATCAGCGCCCCGAGCATGACCATGAGCATGAAGCCGACCGTAATCAGGTGCGTCGCCGCAAGCAGGCCCGGCGTCCAGCGCGATGCGAGGAGGTCGGGCCCCACGAACAGCAGCAGCAGGCCGGCGGCCAGGGAAAACAGCGGGGCGGTGAGAAAGAAGCGCAGCGGCGCCGCAAAGGGCGGAGCCTTGTCGAACGAGAGCAGCGCCTGCATCCGGCCGCCCGGTCAGCGCCAGATGAGGATTTCGAAGGTGCCGTCGGCGAGCAGATCGGTTTCGTAGGCATGACCGTTCTGCCTGAGCACCTTGTAGAGCGGATACGGCTCGCGGAAGAGCAGGAGAAGCATCTTCTCGCCGGGCTTCAGGGTGTCGAGCATTTCCATGGTCTGGACGAACGGTTCCGGCGGCTCCAGGTAGCGCGCATCGACGACATGCGGAGTCTTGGGATGACTCACGATTCCGCCAGTTCGGTTTCGAGGCGCGCCAGCAGTTCGGGGGTTTCGCCGGCCAGATGCTGGTCGCACATCGGGTAAAGGATGTTCTCTTCCTTCATGTTGTGCTGCTGCATCATGATCAGCAGGGTGTCGGCCAGCCCGAGAAAATCTTCCGGATTTGCCTGTTCCAGCGCGTCGACCGCATCATCGAGCAGCGCGCGCATCTGACCGTGCTCCATGCGCATCACCTGGGTCGGTCCCATGCGCATCCCGGTCTTGGCTTCGAAGGTCGGGAACAGGGTCTTTTCCTCGCAGTCGAAATGCGCCAGCAAGGCATTGCGAAAGTGGCCGAACGCCGCCCTTGCCGCCGGCAGGTTCTTTTTGCCAATCGCCTGCTCGGCCTCGGCAAAGAAATCATCGCAGCGACGATGATCGTCGGTCATGAAGGTCTGTATGGTGGTCATGGCGAACTCGCGCAGTTGGGAAGCACCCATTCTCGGAGCACGGCGCCGCCGCCTCCTTAATCACGGTCAAGAAACCGTAAGCACGAGGCCCGGGGGCAGGTCCCCGCAAGTCCGCAAAGGATCGCCGAAAAGGCGGCTTATTTCTCCAGAACGTAGGTTCCGGGCGCATCGACCAGCGCCGGAAAATTGCGGCTTGCCGCCGGATAGGCGTCGACCATGTCGCCACAGCGCTCGCCCAGCCAGTGCGTCCAGTCTTCCCACCAGGTTCCCTGCCTCTTTTCGGCGCGGTCGAGCCAGTGTTCCCAGTGCTCGTTGCGTTCGGGTTCGGCGATCCGGTAGGAGCGCTTGGGCGGGTTGGCGGGCGGATTGACGATACCGAGGATATGGCCGGAACTGGAACGCACGAAGCGCACCGATGCATTGACATTGACGTACTTGCGAATCCGGTAGCACTGGACCCACGGCGCGATGTGGTCGTCCTCGGCGGTAACCGCGTACAGCGGCTGGACAATGCGGTCGAGGTCGATCGGCTCGCCGGCGATGGTCAGGTGGTCGCGCTTGATCAGGTTGTTGTGCAGGTACATCTCGCGCAGGTAATACGAGTGCATGGCGCGCGGCATGCGCGTCGTGTCCATGTTCCAGAACAGCACGTCGAATGGCGGCAGCGGCTCGCCCATCAGGTAGCTGCTGACCCAGTAGTGCCAGATCAGGGTGTTCGAGCGCAGCATGCGGAAGGACGACGCCATCTCGCTGCCATCGAGGTAGCCGCGCTTGGCCATTGACTCTTCGAGTGCCTCGACGCAGGCATCGTCGATGAAGACGTCGATATCTCCGGGATGGGAAAAGTCGGTCAGCGTGGTAAACAGCGACCAGTGCGCGACCGGCACGTCATCGGCGCCGAAGCGCCGGTTGGCCCAGGCCATGTAAACCGACACCAGCGTGCCGCCGATGCAGTAACCGACCAGATGCACCTTCGGCACCTTGCAGAAATCGCTGGCGACGCGGACAACCTCGTTGATGCCTTCGAGCAGGTAGTCGTCGAGACGTACTTCGGACATTCCGGCATCGGGGTTCTTCCAGCTCGTGATGAAGACCGAGAATCCTTGATCGGTCAGATACTTGACCAGACTCTTCTTCGGGTTGAGGTCGAGGATGTAGAACTTGTTGATCCACGGCGTCACGATGACGATCGGCGTCGCCCTGACCTTTTCGGTTGTCGGCGCATAGTGGATCAGTTCGACCAGGCGGTTGCGGAATACGACCTTGCCGGGAGTCGTCGCCAGGTCCTTGCCGACGACGAAGGCCCCGGGATCGACCATCTGGATGTTCTTCGCCTTGACGTCGCGCATGAAGTTCTGGAAACCGCGGGCGAGGCTCTCGCCGCTGGTCGTCACGAAACGCTCGACGGCCACCGGATTGAGCCAGAAGAAATTGGTCGGCGCCACCATGTTGAGCCACTTGCGCAGCCAGAACGCGGCGCGCCGGCGTTCCTTGTCCGACAGCCCCGGCGTCTCGAAGTACATGTCCTGCAGCCGGTGGGTGAAGGCCAGATACCACTCCTTGATGATGTCCCAGGTCGCCGCGTTGGTCCAGATCGGATCGGAGAAGCGGACGTCGTCGGGGTTGGGCTGGATCACGTCCTCGGAGGGCATGCCGAGCGCGCGCCGCACCACGTGTGCCTGCAAGGCCAGCAGATCGCCCGACAACGCGCTGGCGGCGCGCAGAAGTTCCTGCGGGTGCATCATCCAGGCCATCTGTGCGTTGAGCAGCGACGAGGTCACGCCGTAAGGATCGGCCGCCTTGCTGATCGCCATCCCGGCGGTTTCCAGCGGACTCAGGCCGCTGATGTCGATGCCATGTGACTTTGCTGACGAGATCTCGGACATGCTGGTCATTCCCTTGCTAATAACCTGCCTCTTATACCATAGAGACGGATCGAATTCTTTGCGCGGGCACCTAGATTGGGCTGCGGTCAGACACCTTTGTCATGCCCGGTTCCGCTTTGCCGATAGTTGGCGTAGGATGCACATGGAGAAAGCCGCCATATCAGCACGCTCGAAAAAGGAGGGAGTACCATGTTCAAGCACATTCTCATACCGACCGACGGATCCGAGCTTTCCAGAGCGACGGCGAAGCGGGGGGTCGTGTTCGCCAAGGAGATCGGCGCTCAAGTGACGGTCTTCTTCGCCAAGCCGGAATATCCGATCGCCTATTTTGGTGAAGGCGCCCTGATCGATCCGACCACGCCGGAGAAATTTGCCGAACTCGCCGACCAGCAGGCAAACGAATACCTCTGTGAGGTGCAGAGCCAGTGCGCGGCGTCAGGCGTCCCGTGCGCGACCGTTACGGCAGCCAGCGATGTGCCCTACGAGGCCATCATCGAGGCCGCCGAAAAATCCGGCTGTGACCTGATCTTCATGGGTTCGCACGGCCGGCGCGGAATCAGTGGCCTGCTGCTCGGCAGCGAGACACAGAAGGTGCTGACGCACTCCAAGATTCCGGTTCTGGTCTATCGCTGAGCGGCGGCATCAACGCGCGGAGCAGTGCTCAGCCCCGCGCGGGATGCGGCAGTGGATGCGGTGGCTTTTCGAATCGACGAAAACCACTTCTTCAAGAACGGCGACGAGGTAGCGTTTTTTCAGCGTGAAGTCGGTGGGGTTGCCGTAGGTGGCCTTCCAGAAAGTCGTGCTCTCGCGGATTACCGGTTCGATCAGGCGCGCCCGCGCCCGCATCCCGAGATGCGCCGTTGCACCGGCCGGCAGGTCGGCAGCGAAGCCGGCATCGTCATCGACGCTGCGCGGATAGAAATCATGAAGGTTTTCAAAGGCGAGGAAGTAGTCGTAACGCCAGCTCACCTTCATCTGCTGCGGAACGCCGATCTTGTCTTCATGGCGATACTCGCCGCGCTCGACCGCCACCGACTGCAGCGGCAGGAATTTGTAGCGGTAATAGTCGTCGACCACGGGATCGGCCAGTGGCCGCCAGCTCCAGCCTTCGGCAACCTGGTTGAAGGCCATCCGGTAGCGCACCTCGGCCCGCTCGCCGATAACCTCGACGGTAAGGCCGGAACTGGCCGCCAGATCGACATCGACCTCGATCTCTTGGCCAATCATTGCCTTGAGGCCGGCTTCCGGCAGACGAGCAAGCGCTTCGAACTGCAACTCGGCCGGTTCGGCGGCAAGCACCGGGGCAAAAAATGCGGCCGCCGCAGCCACCGTAGATACCTGTTTGAGGAAGTACATGTCAATGGAGAACGTTGCCGTGTGGACAAACGCAGGGTTCTCATCCTGGGCTCAAGCCAGCCGCCCGCCCATGATGCGTATCAACATTCCTGATGTGCTTCAGACTTGCGTCTGCGTTACCGCCTTACCAGAATGGATCGTAGCTGGAACAGGCATTCAGGCGCCGATACCGCTCATCGCCGGCACGTTGCGACCCGTGTTCCAATTGACTGCGCGTTGCAGGCGGGAAGATAATTCAAAATTACAAAAAAGTCTGAAATCCCTTGCTTTTCAATTCTTACGGCTTCATTGGCCTGTTTCTGCCGATAACCCTGATCGGCTTCTTCCTGATCGCCAAGGCGAGCCACATTCTGGCGGCGCTGTGGTTGGGTGTTGCCTCGCTTTTCTTCTACGGCTGGTGGGATTACCGGTACGTCGGCCTGCTCGTACTGTCGATCTTATTCAACTTCGCCGCCGGGCGCATTATCGCGAGGCAACGAGAGCGCAACAAGCCGGGACGCGCCAAACTTGTGCTCACCGGGGGCATTGTCTGTGACTTGGCTCTGCTCTTCTATTTCAAATACACCGATTTCTTCATCTCGAGCGTCAACCACGCGTTTCATGCCGAGGTGCCCCTACTCAACCTGGTGCTTCCGCTTGGCATCTCATTCTTCACATTCACGCAGATTGCGTTTCTGGTTGACACCTATCGCGGCGAGGCAAAGGAGTATGACCCGGTCCACTACCTCTTCTTCGTCACCAACTACCCGCACCTGATCGCGGGGCCGATTCTCCACCACAAGGAGATCATGCCCCAGTTCGAGAGTCCAGCCTGCTATCGCATCAATTGGGAAGATCTCGCAGTGGGCCTCACGATCTTCACCATCGGCCTGGCCAAGAAAGTTCTGATTGCCGACGACATCGGCCGCTACGTCGCGCCCGTCTTCGACGGGACCGCGAACCCGCACATGTTTCTCGCATGGGGCGCAGCGCTCGCTTACACGTTCCAACTCTACTTCGACTTCTCGGGTTACTCGGACATGGCAATCGGCCTGGCGCGAATGCTCGGGATCAAATTCCCTCTCAATTTCGACTCGCCGTACAAGGCGCAAAACATTGTCGAGTTCTGGCGACGATGGCACATGACCCTTTCGCGCTTCCTGCGCGACTATCTTTACATCCCACTCGGTGGCAATCGTAGCGGCTCAATGCGGCGTTACGTCAATCTGTTCGTGACCATGGTGCTTGGCGGCCTCTGGCACGGCGCGGGATGGACGTTTGTTGTCTGGGGCGCACTCCACGGCGTGTATCTCGTCATCAATCACCTGTGGCAGGGTCTGGTTGGGGCGAAGAGTGCCGCGTTCGAGTCCAGGCCACGTTTCTGGGCATGGCTCCTGACCTTCGTCGCTGTGGTCGTAGGATGGGTATTCTTTCGCGCCAAGAGCATCGACGTCGCCCTCGACATCCTCCGGGGCATGGCGGGATTGAACGGTGTCGTCCTTCCTCCCCAGTGGTTCAAGTCCGCGTTCATGAGTCCCATCCGCGATGCACTTGTCGCCAGCGGTGTGCAGTTCCCGACGATGAAGTTCACGGCGTACCATCAACTCTCCCTAACGTTCGCGTTGCTCCTGGCCGTAAAACTCGCCCCCAACACGCAGCAGATCCTGCAGAGGTTCGCGCCAACCAACGACCAGTTTCGACCTTTGGACGGAACCCTGGCCCGTTGGACGTGGCGGCCCAATCTTGCCTGGCTGCTAGGGATCGCTGTCATTTTTGGATGGGCGCTTCTGGACATCCCGAGAGGCGACAAGGTCAGTGAATTCCTCTATTTCCAGTTCTAGGCCCGCCGTGCTCTCGACCAGATCGTACAGTCTCGCCCTTGCCACTGCGGGCCTGGCGATAATACTGTCCATCGTAGGATTCGCGCTCTACCTCGTCCCGATGTCAGGGATGATCTCGGTCGGTTCCGGCGATCTGACGCGCATCGGCTGGTTTTCGAATAATCGTTACGGACCCCACAAGCCTAACCTGGCGTTTCGCCCCGCGCTTTTCGCCCTGGAGGGCGCTCTCGACCGCCATTTCGACGTTATCATCGTCGGAGACTCGTTCTCGGCCGACCTTGAAAAATCGTGGCCCAACTATCTTGCCGCCAAGGGTCTTTCAGTGCTGGTCATCGGATTTGCCGATAATCCTGAAAAGCGCAACGCCACAGCAGATGTCGAAAACCAGATCAAGGCACTGCTCCAAAGCCCGACGTTCCGTGAGGCCCCGCCAAGCATCTTCATTTTCGAGTCAATCGAGCGGTTCTTGAAGAGACGGCTGGTGAGCGATACCAATCCCTGCCTCGAGGTCCAACAGAAAGAGGAAAGCAACGCTGTAGCTGCGCCTTTGGGCACGGCATTGGCGGAGCCGCCGACGCTCAGATATGCGGATCCTCCGGAGCACCACATCGAAGAGGTGGGCATGCCACTCGCACGCCGCTATGATGAGCAGCAACTGACCTACGCTCGGGACTTTCTGCTCAAGAACATCAGGAATTCATTTGGCCGAAAATCCGTTGTCCGCGAGTTGCGTTTGAGCGTACCGCGTTTCTCCAGTGACCGCGCTAAGGCGCTCCTCGTTGTGTCAGGGGACCTCCACAAGAACCGATGGCGTCAGAATGACATTGAAGAGATGCAATGTCAGCTCCTGAGACTCCAACGGGCGGTTCAATCGAACGGAAAGACGCTTTTCCTCGCACTGCCAATCCCGGACAAACTGAGTGCCTATCACGATGATCTCGTCGATCAGTCGCCACCACCCGGCGTGATCGACCAACTGACGGACCCCCGACTCAATCGCCCGCAAGTGGAGAAGGCGATACGGGCTGAGATCATCGCCGGAGAGATCGATGTCTACCTTCCGAATGACACACATTTCGGCGCACGGGGACAAGCACTGACCGCAGAGACGGTAATGCGGTTTATCGAAGAACACACCCGCAAGATCAAAGCACCGTGAACATCTGCCACGCCGTCGCCGCAAGGCAACAACTGATCCAATAATTCACGGCGCCGCAACCTTGATCGCATCACCCTCGATGATTGAACCGCTGAAGGACCACGACCGGCTCAATCTTTGCGGTTTCACGGACCGGCTCGTCGCGCGCTCAAGTCTCGGCATGCGTTCTGCTGATCACATTTTCCGGATTGGAGCTTGAACTGGCTGCGCCGGGAACAGGACGGCGAGAACCCATCTGCTGAAGACGCCCGAAAGCTGGCCGGCCTCAACGCAGACAGGGGGCTGGACCGGAGCTCACTGGAGTTACTCACCGTCGCCGGAGGCAGACGAGCAAGCGCTTCAAACTGCCGTGCGGCCGGTTCGGCTGCCAGTGCCCGGGCAAAAAGTTCGGCGTCGCAGCCGCCGTTGATACTTGTCTGAGGAAGTGCATATCAGTGGAGAGCGTTGCCATGCCGACAAACGCAGGATTCTCATCCGAGGCTCAAGCCAGCCGCCTGCCCATGATGGATATCAACAAATCCTGATGCAGCTCAGACCTGCGTCTGCGTCACCGCCCTGCGGAAGCGCAGCAGTGCCACCGTGAAGAAGCATGCGCCGACACCGGTCATGGCCAGCAGGTCGCGCCAGATCACGTCGAGGCCGGCGCCGCGGTAGAGGATGCCTTGCGCCAGGCGCACAAAGTAAGTCGTCGGCGCGCCGAGCATGATGTGCTGCACCAGCGGCGGCATGCTCTCGCGCGGCGAGACGCCGCCGGACAACAGCAGCAGTGGAATGATGCAGAGGATGACGAGCAGGCCGAACTGTGGCATCGAGCGGGCCAGCGTACCGAGGAAAATGCCGATGGAGGCCGCCGCAAACAGGTAGCAGGCGGCCGCTGCCAGGAACAGCGGCAGCGAGCCGGCAATCGGCACCTTCAGGACCTGCTGCACCATGACCAGCAGCGCGAAAGTAACGCCGAGCAGCACGGCGAGCCCGTTGGCCCAGATCTTGGCCATCATGATCTCGAACGGCGTCAGCGGCATCACCAGCAGGTGCTCGATGGTGCCGTGTTCGCGTTCGCGGATGAAGGCGGCGCCGACCAGGATGATGGTCAGCATGGTGACGTTGTTGATCACCTCCATGACGCCGCCGAACCAGACGCCGATCAGGTTGGGGTTGAAGCGCACACGGGTGGTCAGCTTGATCGGCGATTCGGCCCTGTCGCGGGTGCCGGTCAGGTATTCATTCACTTCGCCGAGCGCGATGGTCTTGATGTAGGTGGCGCCGATGAAAGCCTGGCTCATGATCGTCGCGTCGATATTGAGCTGGATGTCCGGTTTGCGCCCGGTTTCCACGTCGTGCTGGAAATTGGGCGGGATGACCAGCGTGAAGTTGAAGCGCCCGGAATCCATGCCCTTGTCCAGCTCGGCCAGCGTCGTCTGCTGCGGTGGACGGAAATACGGCGGGTAAAACGCACCGACGATGCGCCGCGATAACGGCGATTGATCTTCATCGACCACCGCAATCGGCGCGTTGCGCAATTCCTGCGAGGCGCCGGTCGCCGCCGTGTAGATCGCCCCCGAAAACGCCCAGCAGATCAGGATCAGCAGCACCTTGTCGGCGCGCAGGCTTTGCAGTTCCTTCAAGCCCAAGCGGTAGATGTTGGACAGCGTGACGAAGCGCATGGCTATTTCTCCTGCTTCCTGAGCAGCGCCGCCGACAGCGCGGTCAGCACCGGGATGAAGCAGGCCAGCGCGATGAACTGTGGCCACAGGTCGGCGAAGCCGAGCGCCTTGGTGAAGGTGCCGCGGCTGATGATCAGGAAATAGCTGGCCGGGAAGAACTGGCCGATCCAGTAGCTCGCCCCTTCCAGCGCCGCAACCGGCGTCGTCAGCCCGGAGAAGCTGACGGTGGGCAGGATGGTCAGGATCGCCGTGCCGAACAGCGCGGCGATCTGCGTGCTGGTGAAGGTCGAGATCAGCAGGCCGAAGCCGGTGGTGGCGATGACGTACAGGAAAGCGCCGAAACTCAGCGCCAGCAGGCTGCCCTTCATCGGCACCTGGAACATGAGTTGCGACTGGATCACCAGCAGTACGTAGCTGATAAGCGCCACGGCGATGTACGGCAACTGCTTGCCGAGCAGGAATTCGAGGCGCGTCACCGGCGTCACGTAGAGGTTGGTGATCGAGCCGAGCTCTTTCTCGCGCACGACGCCGAGCGCCATCAGGATGGCCGGGATGAAGATCAGCAGGATGGGAATGACCGCCGGCACCATGGCGTTGATGCTCTTGAAATCCTGGTTGTAACGGTAGCGCGAGACGATATTGACCGGGTAGGCGGTCTCGACGCCGGTCGCCTCGCGGATGATCTGCTGCACGTACTCCAGGTGCATGCCCTGCATGTAGCCGCGCACCGTTTCCCCGCGATACGGCATGGCGCCGTCAATCCAGACGCCGATTTCCGGCCAGTGGCCGCGCCTTAAATCGCGGCCAAAATCGGCGGGAATGTCGATGGCCAGCGCCAATTCGCCGTTCTTCATGCGCCGGTCAAGATCGGCGTCGTCGAGGATGGCCGGCTGCTCGATGAAATAGCGCGAGCCGGCGATGTTCTGGATGTAGGCGCGGCTTTCCGGCGACTGGTCGCGGTCGAGCGCGGCGAAGCGCAGACCTTCGACATCGAGCGAAATGCCGAAGCCGAGCACGAACATCAGCAGCACCGAGCCGAGCAAGGCGAAGGCCAGGCGGATTGGGTCGCGACGTAGTTCCAGCGCCTCGCGGTAAGCGTAGCCGAGCAAGCGGCGCGGGCTGAAGGCGCTCTGCTCCCTCCCCTTCAAGGGGAGGGTCGGGGTGGGGATGGGTTGCGCTTGCACACCGGACAACAACCCATCCCCCTCCTGACCTCCCCCTTGAAGGGGGAGGAAATTTTCCGGCCTGCTCCGGTCGACGGTGATTTTTGCCTGTTTTTCGGGGTCGACCGCAACCGGTGCTTTCTCGCCCTCCGTCGCCTCTTCCAGATAGCTGATGAACGCCGCCTCAAGGTCTGGCTGGCCGCGCGCCGCGCAGAGGCCGGCGGGCGTGTCGCTGGCCAGCACCTTGCCGGCGTGCATCAGCGAAATGCGGTCGCAGCGCTCGGCCTCGTTCATAAAATGCGTCGAAATGAAGATGGTGACGCCCTGCTCGCGCGACAACTCGACCAGCAAGGCCCAGAAATCGTCGCGCGCCACCGGGTCGACGCCGGAAGTCGGCTCGTCGAGGATCAACAGCTTCGGCCCATGCACCACCGCCACGGCCAGCGACAGGCGCTGGCGGATGCCCAGCGGCAATTCGGCAGCCGGCTTGTCGGCGTAGGCTTCCAGCCCGAAGCGCTGCATCAGTTCCGAAATGCGCGGGCCGCGCCGCTCATCCGGCAGATGAAAGAGCCGGGCGTGCAGATCGAGGTTGGCGCGCACCGTCAGTTCGCCGTAGAGCGAGAAGGACTGCGACATGTAGCCAACCTGCTTGCGCGTTTCGAGATCGCCGGCATCGACCGCCTTGCCGAACAGCTTGGCGACACCCTCGCTGGGCGGCAGCAGGCCGGTCAGCATCTTCATCGTCGTAGTCTTGCCGCAGCCGTTCGAGCCGAGAAAGCCGAAAATCTCGCCGGGCTCGATCCTGAAGCTGACGCGGTCGACGGCCGTAAAGTCGCCAAAACGCTGCGACAAATTTTCGGCCTCGATGGCGTAAACGCCCCCATCGCCTACGCGCGGCGGAATCACCAGTTCGTGGTGCGCCTGCCGGCGTTCCTCCGGCAGCAATTGAATGAACGCGGCGTCCAGCGTCGCCTGCCCGGTCCGCGCCCGCAGTTCGACCGGCGTGCCGGTGCCGAGCACCTTGCCGGCATCCATCGCCACCAGCCAGTCGAAGCGTTCGGCCTCTTCCATGTAGGCCGTCGCCACCAGCACGCTCATGCCCAGCCGGCGGGCGCGGATGCTGTCGATCAATTCCCAGAACTGGCGGCGCGAGAGCGGGTCGACGCCGGTCGTCGGCTCGTCGAGGATCAGCAGGTCGGGATCGTGGATCAGCGCGCAGCACAGGCCAAGCTTCTGCTTCATGCCGCCCGACAACTTGGCGGCGGGCCGGTCGCGGAAGGGCGACAAGCCGGTGCTGGCCAGCAGTTCAGCAATGCGCTGTTCGCGTTCGCGCCTGCCCTGCCCGAACAGGCGACCAAAGAAATCGACGTTCTCGAACACCGACAGCGTCGGGTAGAGATTCTTGCCCAGCCCCTGCGGCATGTAGGCGATGCGCGGCTGCACCGACGCGCGGAACCGGCGGTCGCCGATGTCGCCGCCCAGCACCTCGACCTTGCCCGCCTGAATCTGCCGCGCCCCCGAAACCAGCGCCAGCAGCGACGATTTGCCGACCCCGTCCGGCCCGATCAGCCCGACCATGCAACCGGACGGCAGGACGACATCGACCGCTTCCAGCGCCGTTACCGCCCCATAGCGGTGGCTGACGCCGGCAAGACGGGCGACCGGCAGGCGGTACATCGCAGCCTACTTCTCGTTGACTTGCAGTTTGTCCGGCCAGGCGGCGCCCGGGTCGAGCCGCACGTAGGCGACGCCCGGCATGCCGCCCTTGGCCAGATCGCGATGCGCCGCCAGCCAAGCCGGGTCGGACTTGACCTTGATGCGGAACATCAGCTTTTCGCGCTCGGTGCGCGTCTCGACCTCGCGCGGCGTGAATTGCGCCTTCGCCGCCACGAAGCTGACAATCGCCGGAATCGGCTGCCCCGGCAAGGCATCGAGCACGATGCGCGCTTCGCTGCCCAGCGCCACCTGCCCGGCCTTGTAGGTCGGCAGGTAGATGGTCATGTACATGTCGGAAAGATCGAGCAGCGTCAACGCCTTGCCGCCCGCCGCCAGCACCTCGCCCGGCTCGGCAAGCCGGTAGAGCACGCGGCCGCTGATCGGCGCCTTCAGCGTGGTATCGTTCAGTGTCGCTTGCAGGCTTTCCACCTTCGCCACGGCTGCCGCCACTGCCGCATCGGCTTCGGCCACCCGGCTCTGCGCCTGATCCATGCCGGCCATCGCGCCTTCCATAGCGGTCTGATCCGTATCCAGCTTGCTGCGGCTGATGAAGCCCTTGTCGACCAGGCTCTCGCTACGCTTCAGGGTCTTGCCCGCCAGCGACACATCGGTACGCGACTTGCGCACCCCGGCCTGCGACTCTTCAACGACCTTCTGCGCCTGCGCTACCTGCGCCTCGGCTGTCCGCAACTGGGCGCGCAAATCGTCGGCATCCAGCCGCGCCACTACCACCCCCGCCTCGACCATGTCGCCCTCGTGCGGCACCAACTCCGCCAGCCGCCCGGCAATCTTGGTCGCCACATCCACCTCGGTCGCCTCCAGCCGCCCATTCCCCGACGCAAACCCCGCCGGCAAGCCCGCCGGACGCTGCTGATAGAGGAAATACCCGCCTGTTGCGGTCAACGCCAAAAACAGGCCAAAAATGAAAACCTTCCCGAAGCGCCCGCGTTCCATAAATCACCCGATCAGTTACTGACCATTTGGTCATTATTGAATTGGATTATAGACCGGGTAATCCGATAAGGCTTGCGGCAGATCAATTTCTTGGAGAGTTGATCCGGCGGCGGTTGGCGGGCCATTTATGACGGTTCGTTTGATCAGGAATTGGCGGTAGCTTTCGGCCTCAGCGGTCATTGACGGTCTGCGCCACCAACGGCAGCAATGGTATAGGCAACGGCCGTACGCTAGGAAATCGGTCCGAATGTCCGCTTCAAGTTTCAGGCTATAGCAGCAACCGACCCAGAGGCGACGGTCAGGCTGTGGAAAAGCAGCCGTTCAACGTTCAAGATCAGGGACGCGTCTTGATGGGCATTATTACTTCATTGGACTCCAAAAGACACCCTCCTTTGGGTCTTCCGCTATGTACCATGAGGCACCGGTCGTTGTATTCATGAGAATTGATATTTGAGCCCTGATTCCGCTGAGGAATATCTGATAATTGACCTTTCCAGCGGGCTTCGTGTCATTTGGCAAAGCAATTCGTTCGATGCGCTGCCACGCATAGCTGTTGTCTTGAGTGGAGACAAATTGCCAAGTTTCGCCGGTGTAGCGATCAAGGCGAAAAGCGAGTTTTGCAAGCAATGGTGATTGCACCGCCTCAAATCTTGCTGAGTCCGGAACGGTTGTTGACTGATGGGTTGTATTTTCACCTGCGGCAAAGAGCGGGGAAATGCAAAAGACAAAAAGGCAACCTGCTATCAAGCGTCTTCGATTCATAACGACTCCTTGTATGCCCAACGTTCAAGGTAAGGGGCGCGCCGCTTGACCGCTGTGTTGGACGAATGCAATGACGAAGGGACTGGAACAGGCGCGAACGCTAGCACACCACGCAACCAACGCCCGCCGGAGCCTGCGGTCTTTGCACCGAGACAACTCTCAACAGCAGCTACGTGATTTTCGCTCCACGAGCTTTGAGCGTAAGCAAGATGTTGGTCAGAACCTGTGCATCAGAAACATAATCAATGGGTAGTTTGTCTATATTGATGAGCGTATTTTGGTCAAAGATCACGGATTCCATAGGTTTAAGGGTCGGCACCAACGTGTCGAGTAGTTCCGCGGTTCTAAGTGCCTCTTCCCAGAGTTCTTGGTTCGTCTTATTCATAATGAACACCTGTTGTAATGAGTGAATTGAGCTTTTTCAGTCGTCAGCAATCGGCATGTCGGCTGATGCCCGAATAGCATACTCCAAGAGTGCACGACTGACCGCATTAGAGTGCAACCCGCGAGGGCCGGTCATGGCCGGCAGCGCCTATTGATGAGCATGCCAGAAAGCGGTCGCACGGCGTAACCGCTCTACCGCCGATGGACGGCGGCCGAATTTCAGTCTGCTCCGAGATTCCAAGCGCGTCATCACTGTTTCCCATACGCTCAACTCAAGCCGCCTTCAGCAGGAAATCCACATGAACGCCGTCATAGGGAAACAGAAACCCTTCGGCGCTGCGTTGAATCAGGCCTGCTTTCAGCAAGGCATGGACATCGGCATGCACCGCTTTCACATCGCGCTCCACACGGCGGGCGATTTCACGCAGCGCCAGCCGGCCGGCGCCGGTCATGGATTTCAGTATCGCCCAGCGTTTTGCACTCAGCACCTTCCAGAGCAGTTCATCCGACGCAAAACTGATGCGCGCTTCACTGCCCTGCCCCTATTTCCAGGCTTGTGAAAAATCGGCGAGCGAGCCGGCCAGTGATCGAACTTCAAGAGTCACCGTATTCATCGTTTCACCTCTTCATGTCTGCGTCGCATTCGGCCGTCAATTGATCGCAGTTTGTTCAATCGAAGTGGCTGCGGCTTCCCATTTTGCCAACATTGGTTGCCGGCAAAACCCCATCAGCATCTCGAATGCCCACTCAGCATGATTCTCGGCTGCTGCGGTCAACGGCTCCCCAAGCTCGAATTTCTCGCCGCGCACACACAGCACGAACGCCGGCGGCGGCTCCGTGCCTTCCATCTGGCGATAGACCTGCAGCACGGCCTGCGGCGGCAGGGCGTGGGTGGTGTGGCTGGGTACGGTCGACGGGAAAATTTGCTCGAAAATGAAAGGCGCCTGGGTGTTTTCGCCGGCGTCGATGAACAGCGCGAGTTCCCTGCCCTGCAGGTCGAGGGCGTGTTCGATGTTGAGCTGGAAGTCCTCAATCAGCTCGACGCGCTCGGTGAGTTCTTCATTTTCAAGCCATTTTGCGAGTCGACCGCAGATGACCGGCCCAATCGCGTCGTCGCCGCGACTGGGGTTGCCGACGGCGAAGACGACGAGCGGCGCGGTCATGAACGGCTCAGCGAATGAACGACATTCCCTTCCGGATCGACCAGTTCGACGGCCAGCGGCATCTTGCCCAGCGCATGCGTGGCGCAGGACAGGCAGGGATCGAAGGCGCGGATGGCGACCTCGATGTGGTTGAGCAGGCCTTCGCTGACTTCGCGGCCGTGCAGGTAGCGACGGGCGACATGGCGCACGGCCTCGTTCATCGCCTGGTTGTTGTTGGTCGTCGAAACGATCAGGTTGGCCATCGTGATCAGGTCGTTCTCGTCCACCTGATAATGGTGGAACAGCGTCCCGCGCGGCGCCTCGATGACGCCGACGCCCTCCATCTGGCTCTCACCCTGCACCATCAGGTCGTCGCCGAGCAGGTCATCGTCGTGCAGCAGTTCCTTGATCACCTCCGCCGCATGCAGCATCTCGATCATCCGCGTCCAATGATAGGCAAGCGGCGCGTGCATCGGCGATCCGCCGGCGTAGTCGACGAATTCCCGGCGCTCGTGCTCGGCGAACGGGGTCGAAATCTGGTTGCAGTTCTGAACGCGGGCAAGCGGGCCGACCTTGTACCAGCCCTCTTCCTTGCCGAGGGAGCGGAAGAACGGAAACTTCATGTAGCTCCACGGCCGGACTTCTTCTTCGATGTAGCGGTTGTACTGCTGGTAATCGACCTGGTCGAAGATCAACTGGCCGCTCGCGTCGCGGGCACGCAGCGTGCCGTGATAGAAATCGAGATCGCCGTTGTGGCCGACAATCGACATGAAATTGGAGCGAAAGATGCCGAAACTGTTGTACAGGCCGGGGTTCTGGATATGCACCTTCTGGATCAGGCGCACCGCTTCGCGCGACCAGGCGACGATGTGATAAATGTCCTTGAGCAGTTCGTCGCGCTCGGCGACCTTCAGCGACTTGTTCATGCCGCCCGGCACCGCTCCCGTGCCATGCACGCGCTTGCCTGCCGTGACGCGGATGACTTCCTGACCGAACTTCCTGAGCAGCACACCACGCCTGGCGATCTCGGGATGCGCGGCGGCGACGCCGACAATGTTGCGCTTGGCGACATCGCTGTCGAAACCGAACAGCAGATCCGGCGAGCACAGATGGAAGAAGTGCAGCGCGTGCGACTGCAGGATCTGGCCGTAGTGCATCAGGCGACGCAACTTCTCGGCGGCCGGGGTCAGCTTCCCGGCGCCGACGATGATGTCGAGCGCCTTCGCGGCCGCGAGATGGTGCGAGACCGGGCAGATGCCGCACAGGCGCTGGACCATGACCGGGACTTCCCAGTACGGCCGGCCCTGGATGAATTTCTCGAAGCCGCGGAACTCGACGATGTGCAGGCGCACCTGATGCACCCTGTTCTGGTCGTCGAGCAGGATGGTCACCTTGCCGTGGCCCTCGACCCGGGAGACCGGGTCGATCGCGACGCGGCGCAATCTTTCCGGGTGGGCGGCGGTTTCCAGTTGATAGGTCATTCTCTACCTCAATCGTAATGCATCAAGCCGTGGCCCAACTCCGGCTCCCTGCCGGCCAGCAGATCGGTCAGCACCTTCCAGATCGCATCGGCGGAGGGGGGACAGCCGGGGATGAAGTAATCGACTTGCACCACTTCGTGAATCGGATGCACCTTGTTGAGCGGCAGCGGCAGTTCGGGGTCGTTCGGAATCATGCCGCTGGCCAGCCCCGGACTGGTGTGATAGATCTCCTCGAGTATCGTCGCCAGCGGCAGGTGGTTGCGCTGCGCCGGCAGTCCGCCGTTGATCGCGCAGGCGCCGATGGCGATCAGCACCTTGCAGTTCTTGCGGAAATCGCGCAGCACGTGGACGTTCTCCGCGTTGCACAAGCCGCCCTCGATGATGCCGACGTCGCAGTCTGCGCTGACTTCCTTGATGTCGGTCAGCGGCGAACGGTCAAATTCGACGTGATCGAGCAGCGTGAACAGCCGTTCGTCGATGTCGAGAAACGACATGTGGCAACCGAAACAGCCGGCCAGCGAAGTCGTCGCAACCTTGAGTTTTTTGCCTGGAGCAGTCATGTCGCCGACTCCCCCCTGACTTCGACAATTTCGCCGATCGGCTTTCTGTCGTAGGTGCGCTCACCGATCGGTACGGCGAAACCCTTGCGCTTTCTCAGGATGACGCCGACCGGGCAAACCTGCGCCGCCTTGTCGGCCGGCGTGAAATTGGTGTCGCCCAACTGGCCGGACTTGGCATTGACGATCAGGTGCGTTGCGATTCCGCGCCCGGAAAGGGCAAAGACGTTCTTGCCATCGACATCGCGGCTGGCTCGCACACACAGCGAGCAGAGGATGCAGCGGTTGAAATCTAGCAGAAAGTCGGGATGCGAGGCGTCGACCGCGCGGTTCGGGAAAAAGTGGTCGTAATGCGGGCTCATCATGCCCAGGTGGTAAGCCGTCGCCTGCAACTGGCAGTTGCCGCTTGTCTCGCACGAGGGACAGAAATGGTTGCCTTCGACGAACAGCATCTGGGTCAGCGCGCGGCGTTCGCCGTTGATTTCCTCGGTATCGCTTTCGACGACCATGCCGGCCATCGCCCGCATCGTGCACGATGCCGTATGCCGGCCATTGACCTTGACCGTGCACAGCTTGCACGAACCATGCGGCTTGAAATCCGGGTGGTAGCACAGGTGCGGGATGAAGACCCCGGCTGCGGTCGCTGCCTGGATGATCGTCTGGCCTTCGGCGAAGGGGATGATTCTGCCGTCGATCGTAAACGTCTGGCTCATGCGCCCTCCCCGGAACTCTCGGCGATGATGTGTGCTGCCGCATCATCGCGCCCGGTCATCTGCCGCGCCCGGGCGAGGGCACGGTCGAGATCGAAGGCCGGCGAGAAATCGCTGTGTTCCATGCGCCGGTCGTAGGCCGGCCTGAACTTGGCGATCGTATCGAGCACCGGGTTGCACGCGGTGTGGCCGAGGCCGCAGTGGCTCATCGACTGCAGCAACTGGTTGAGCTTCTCGATTTCGGCGAAGTCATACGGCGAGCCGTGACCGTTATGCAGTTTGTCCATCAGGTTCCTGAGCAGCGAGGTACCGACCCGACACGGCGTGCAGAAGCCGCAGCTCTCATGCTGGAAGAAATGCACATAGATGCGCGCCACTTCGAACATGTCGCGGCTGTTGTCGAAAACAGTGAATGCCCCGGCGGTCGGGATGTCCTCGAAGCCGATAATGCGGTCGAACTCGGACGGCGCTACGCAGATGCCGGACGGCCCGCTGATCTGCACCGCCTGCGTGTCGCGGGCGCCACAATCGTCCAGCACCTGGCGCACGCTGACGCCGAACGGGTATTCGTAGATGCCGGGCCGGGCGCAGTCGCCGGAAACCGACAGTATCTTGGTGCCGGCCGATTGCTTTGTGCCGATCCCGGCGTACCAGTCGCCGCCGTTCAGCGCAATCATCGCCGCCGCGGCAAAAGTCTCGACGTTGTTGACAATCGTCGGCTGATCGAGATAGCCGTTGGTCACCGGGAACGGGGGACGGTTGCGCGGGGTTCCGCGCTTGCCTTCGAGCGACTCGATCAGCGCCGACTCCTCGCCGCAGACATAGGCGCCGGCGCCGACATGAATCTCGATGTCGAAATCGGCCACCGGGATGCCGAGTATGTCGTTGCCGAGAAGCTTCTCGCGGCGTCGGTGCGCCAGCACGGCATTGAGATGGTCAAGCAGGTAGCGGTATTCGCCGCGCAGATAGAGGAAGCCGCGCCTGGCGCCAACCGCATAGGCGGCCACCGTCATGCCTTCGAAGACGAGATCCGCGTACCTGGTGAGCAGCACGCGATCCTTGAAGGTTCCCGGTTCGCCCTCGTCCGCATTGCAGACGACGACGCGCTGCTGCCCCGCCTTCAACTGCGCGTTGCGGCAGGCATCCCACTTCAGCGCGGTCGTGAAGCCGGCCCCGCCCCGCCCGCGCAGGTTGGCCCGCCTGATCTCGTCGAGCATCGCGATCGGGCCGCTCAACCCGGCCGGCAATCCCTCGCGCCACGAGCGCATGTTGGATGCCGTCTGTTCTTCGCCCGGCGCCCGCGCGACGGCCGCCTTGAGGGCATCCCCAGCCTTGAGGTCGCTGCCGAGCAGGATGTCGGCGCGCCGGATGTTGTCCTCGATCCTGAAATACGCCGGCGGCCATTCGGCGAGCGGTACCTTGTTGCGGATCAGTTCGGCGATTTCATCAATACGCGCCGCGGTCAACCCCGCCACGGCGTAATTGTTGACCAGCAGCGCCGGACCCTGATCGCACATGCCGGTGCAGGCCGTCTGGCCTACGCTGACCAGACCGTCTTCCGAGACCTTGCCGCGCTCGATCCACAGGTTGTTGCAGAGTCGGTCCATCAACGCCTTGCTACCCAGCATGCGGTCGGTGACGTTGTCCGAAAACAGGACGCGGTATTTGCCGCGCGGCCGCGTATGGAAAAAGGAGTAGAAGCCGGCAACACCCTCGATCTTGGTGCGCGGCACCCCGAGCGTCGTCTGCATGCGGTCGATTGCTTCCGGCGGAATCCAGTCGCATGCTTCCTGAACCTCGCGCAGGATCTGCACGATGCAGGTTGGATCGCGCCGATAACGCGTAACGACGCGGTCCACAATTCCGGCGACCGCCCCAGCATGCAATTCGTTGAGTGGCACGAAGACCTCCCCGCAAATGTTTCATCACTGCGTCAAGCGTAGTACCGATGGTGGACCGGTCATTGCGCTAGATCAACCGACCGCCAACTTTCCGGAGCGCACTGGCGTCGTGACGGACACCCCGGCCCGACCATGGCAAGCAAGTGATGTTGTTTGCTGCAATGCAGCATACTATACTGGTAAAAATCTGTGATGAATCCCAAGGAGCACGGCAATGGCTGAAGACAACGAGAAACGACACATCGTCAACAAGACTTACGACGAAATCCGCATCGGCGATTGCGCCAGCCTCTCGCGCACGCTGATGCCCGAGGATGTCAAGCTGTTCGCCGTCCTGTCCGGTGATGGCAACCGCGGCGGCGCTGCCCGCGGCTATTCCGAAAGCGGCATGTTCCGCGAGGTCATGGCCCACGGCATGTGGAGCGGATCGCTGATCGCCACCGTGCTCGGCACCCAGTTTCCCGGCCCCGGCACGATCCTGATCGACGAGACCCTGCATTTTGCGCGACCGGTGACGATCGGCGACACCATCACCATCACGGTGACCGCCAAACAGAAATTCGATCACAACAAGCATGTCATCCTCGACTGCGTCTGCACCAACCAGGAAAACCTGCAGGTCGTGCGCGGAACGGCGGAGGTTCTGGCGCCAACGGAAAAGATCTCGCGCATCGAGGAGGTGCATCACCCGCTGGTCAGCGTAGACGACAAGCACGAGCGCTTCCTGCAGATGCTGGCGCTGGTCCGCGGCCTCGAGCCGATTCCGATGGCGGTGGCGCACCCGTGTGACCGGGAATCGCTGAAAGGCCCGATCATTGCCTTCCACGAAGGCATCATCGAACCGATCCTGGTCGGTCCGGAAACCAAGATCCGCTCGGTGGCCGAGGAATTCGGCATCGACCTCAACGGGGTACGGATCGTCAATGCCCGGCACAGCCATGACGCGGCGGCGATCGCCGTCTCGCTGGTTCGCACCGGCGATGCCGAGGCCCTGATGAAGGGCAGCCTGCACACCGACGAGTTGATGGCCGAGGTCGTCTCGCGTGCCAACGGCCTGCGTACCGCGCGCCGCATCAGCCACGTCTTCGTGATGAACGTGCCAACCTACCATCGTCCGTTGCTGATCACCGACGCCGCGATCAACATCGCGCCGACGCTCGAAGACAAGGTCGACATCATCCAGAACGCCATCGAACTGGCGCACATCATCGGCATTCCCGAGCCGAAGGTGGCCATCCTGTCGGCGGTCGAGACGGTTAACCCGAAAATCCAGTCGACGCTCGATGCCGCCGCGCTGTGCAAGATGGCCGACCGCGGGCAAATCACCGGCGGGCTCCTCGACGGCCCGCTCGCCTTCGACAACGCGGTTTCGATCATCGCCGCCAAGACCAAGGGGATCAAGTCGGCGGTCGCCGGCCATGCCGAGATCCTCGTCGTGCCCGATCTCGAGTCGGGCAACATGGTCGCCAAGCAGCTCGAATACCTGGCCAACGCGCTGACCGCCGGCATCGTCCTCGGCACGCGGGTACCGATCGTGCTGACCAGCCGCGCCGACAGCGCCGAGACGCGAACCGCCTCGTGCGTGATCGCCGCGCTCGTCGCCCATTCCTACCGCAACCGGGCAGCCGGATAGATCGCCGCGCCATCCTGACCATCAATGCCGGCTCGTCGTCGACCAAGTTCGCGCTGTTCGAACTTGACGGCGGCTTGACCGGCCAGCTGGTTTCTCCGGCCAGATCGACATCCCCCTCGACCACGAAGCCGAGCAGGAAACGCAGTACCAGGCGAGCCTGAATTTCCTCCTGCACTGGCTGCGCGCCAACCGTGCCGGATGGACGCTCGCCGCCGTCGGCCACCGTGTGGTCCATGGCCGGCGAGCTTTTTTCGGCCCCGATGGTGGTCGACCGCGACAACCTGCGGCAACTCGAGCAATTCGTCATGCTGGCTCCGCTGCATCAGTCGCACAACCTCAATGCTTGTTTTTCCGGCCTTCCGGGGCATCGGCACGGCGTGCGGGAATATGCAGAAAACACCATATTTAGTCAACATATTGCCTTGACCCACTAGATATAGTAGCTTTGCAAAATCCGCAGACAAAACAACCCGACAATCAACACAACGCCGAGGAGCACCCCATGAGCCCAGTTTCCGAACAACTCTCGCTGACCGACATCCCCGCCCCTCCGCTATTCACCCCGCTCCCCGAGCAGGAGATTTCCGGCGAGGTGCTGATCGAGAAATATGCAAAGGGCAAGGAAACCAACGTACACGACGTGCGCAAGCGTGTTGCCTATGCGCTGGCGCAGGTCGAGCAGGAAAAGGACAAAGCCCATTGGGAGGCGCGCTTCCTGTGGGCCCAGGAAAACGGCTTCATCCCGGCCGGCCGCATCAACTCCGCCGCCGGCACCGACCTGCATGCCACGCTGATCAACTGCTTCGTGCAGCCGGTGGGCGATTCAATCGTCGAAACCGTTGACGGCAAGCCGGGCATCTACGCCGCGCTGGCCCAGGCTGCGGAAACGATGCGTCGTGGAGGCGGTGTCGGCTATGACTTTTCGAGCATTCGCCCGCAGGGCGCCCACGTCAAGGGCACCCAGTCGCGCGCTTCCGGCCCGGTGTCGTACATGCGTGTCTTCGACCGCTCGTGCGAGACCGTGGAATCGGCCGGCGCCCGGCGGGGCGCCCAGATGGGCGTGCTGCGCTGCGACCATCCGGATATCGAGGACTTCATTCACGCCAAGGATCATGGCGACCTGACCAATTTCAACATCTCGATCGGCGTTACCGACGCCTTCATGGAAGCGGTCGACGGCGACGGCGATGTCGAGTTGCTGCATCGCGCCGAACCCAATACCGACATGAAGCAGTCGGGCGCCTACCAACGCGACGACGGTATGTGGATCTACCGCAAGCTGCGCGCCCGAGACCTGTGGGACCAGGTGATGAAATCCACCTACGACCACGCCGAGCCCGGCATCCTGTTCCTCGATCGCATGAACAAGGACAACAACCTCAACTACTGCGAAGTGATCGAGGCCACCAATCCCTGCGCCGAGCAGCCGTTGCCCCCCTACGGCTGCTGCTGCCTGGGGTCGATCAACCTGACGCTGTTCATCAAGGATCCGTTCTCCGACAAGGCCAGCTTCGATTTCGCCGGTTTCGCCGAGGTGGTCCGCGTATCCACCCGCATGCTCGACAACGTCCTCGACGCCACCCACTGGCCGCTCGAACGCCAGCAGCAGGAAGCCGCCAACAAGCGCCGCGTCGGCCTCGGCTACACCGGCCTCGGCGATGCGCTGGCCATGCTGCGCCTGCGCTACGACAAGCCGGAAGCCCGCGCCATGGCCACCCGCATCACCGAATTCATGCGCGACAGCGCCTATCTGTATTCGGTCGAACTGGCCAGGGAACGCGGCGCCTTCCCGCTGTTCAACGCCGAACTCTATCTGTCCGGCGGCAACTTCGCGTCGCGCCTGCCCAACGAAGTCAAGGCCGAAATCCGCAAGCACGGCCTGCGCAATTCGCACCTGCTGTCGATCGCGCCGACCGGCACCATTTCGCTGGCCTTCGCCGACAATGCCTCGAACGGCATCGAACCGCCCTTCTCGTGGACCTACAGCCGCAAGAAGCGGATGCCCGACGGCACGCTGAAGGAATATTCGGTCGAAGACTACGCCTGGCGCCTCTACCGCCACTTGGGCGGCGATGTCACCAGATTGCCCGACTACTTCGTCACCGCCCTGGAGATTTCCGCGCAGGCGCACAAGGACATGGTCGCCGCCGTCGCGCCGTACATCGACACCTCCATTTCCAAGACGGTGAACGTGCCGGCGGAGTACCCGTACGAGGACTTCCAGGATCTCTACATGAGCGCCTGGAAGTCCGGCCTCAAGGGCCTGGCGACCTACCGCCCGAACAGCGTGCTCGGCTCGGTCCTCTCCGTCGAGCCGGGCAAGGTCGAGGCCGCTGCGGTCGACGCCAAATCGCCGCAGGATTTCGTTTCCGACGCCAACCGCCGCCTGTCGATCAAGGACCTGCCGGCGCCGGTGCTGTCCAGCCTGCGCTGGCCCAACCGTCCCAACCTGCCGGAAGGCAACCTGTGCTGGACCTACATGCTCGACTCGCCGATCGGCAAGTTCGCGCTGTTCGTCGGCCACGTCGA
>ERZ724514.228-NODE-228-length-25316-cov-4.621511_pt1 | contig 25316 bp, 15 predicted proteins | sample MGYA00376047_ERZ724514 | MGnify/ENA primary metagenome ERZ724514 (study PRJEB28724, sample SAMN07190883) | activated sludge metagenome | isolation source: activated sludge of sewage treatment plant in Hong Hong | place: Hong Kong | collected 2016-03-17 ...
AGAAGCCTGAACACATTTTCAATGGCCTTGACGCCGGCGTGTTCGTTGCCGTGTACGGCGCCGAACACCAACACCAGCGCGCCGTCCTGGACGCCTTCAAATCTTCCGATAATTCGATCCATGGTATTTAAACAAAAACGGCTTCCAAGGTAAAACCCCTGGAAGCCCGCTTTATCTGTTGTGCGTAAAAAATTTTTATTCGCTCTTTTTCTTCGTACGTGCTGCGCGCTTGGCAGCCGTCTGTTCCGGATTTGAGCCGCTGCTTTTTTTCGGCTCGCCGTTGTCGGCGGCCTTTGCTTTGGGCTTTGGGCCCGGCTTGGCGGCAGCCGTGGTTTTTTTAGCAGCCGTTTTGGGCGCTTTCTGTTCTGCGGCGCCTTTGGCTGCCGCGAGTTTGGCCTTCCGCGCCTCGCGGATTTTTGCCATGTGCTCGGGGCTCATGCCGCGGCGCTTTTTCGGCTCGCCGTTGTCGGCGACCTTTGCTTTGGGCTTCGGGCCGGGCTTGGCGGCAGCCGTGGTTTTTTTGGCTGCCGTTTTGGGCGCTTTCGGCTCTGCGGCGCCCTTGGTTTCCGCGAGTTTGGCCATTCGCGCTGCGCGGATTTTTGCCATGTGCTCGGGGCTCATGCCGCGGCGCTTTTTAGGTTCGCCTTTGTCGGTGGCAGCCTTTGCTTTAGGCTTAGGTCCCGGCTTCTTGCTTTCGCCGGTTGCTTTTGCTACAGCCTCCTGTGCGCGCAGGGCCTCCATCTCCGCTTTGGTGCGGCGCTTGCGTTTGGGTGCGGTATCAGCAGATCCGGCAGCCTTTGCCTTGGGTTTTGGTCCCGGTTTCTTGCGCTCGGTGCTTGTTGCTGTAGCTGCGGCCTGCGCTTTGGGCTTGGGGCCCGGCTTCTTGCGCTCGCCGGTTGCAGCAGCGGCAGCCGATTGGGCCTTGGGTTTCGGTCCCGTTTTTTTACGCTCAGTGGTCGCTACTGTAGCGGCGGCCTGCGCTTTAGGCTTGCGGCCGGGCTTCTTGCGTTCACCGGTCGTTGCTGTAGTTGCGGCCTGGGCTTTGGGCTTACGGCCCGGCTTTTTGCGCTCACCGGTAGTACTGGCAGCGGCCTGAGCCCTGGACGCTTCCATTTCCTCCTTTGTGCGGCGTTTGCGTTTTGGCGCAGCACCCGTTGCTGCAGCCGGCGCTTTGGGTTTGCGGCCCGGTTTTTTGCGTTCTACTGCTGCCGGTGCTGCCCCCTCTGCTGTTTTAAGCGCCTCCATTTCGGCCTTGCTGCGGCGACCCCGTTTCGCACCTGTACCCGCCGATTTGGCCCTGGGTCCGCGTTTCCTGCCGGGCGTGGCCTTGGGCGGTGCCGCCTGCTCATCCGTTGCCGCATCGGTATTGGCCAGCAAACCCGATACATCAAGGCCTGCTTTTTCTTCGTCCAGAGCCTTGCCCTTCGCGATCAATTTAATGTGTGCGACGTGGTGGCGTGCGTGCCAGGCGTAAAGTGCAATGGCTTCGGGTAGTGGAATAATGCGCTGCATCTCGGGGTGGTAGTAACCGCGTTCGAGGGCTTCTTCAGAAAGCGAGCCCATAAACGCCACCCAGCGCTCGTGCAATGCCGTTAATATCTTCAGTGAACTCTTTACCGGTGCAAACTTGGCGTCATCCGTTTCCGCCCAGGAGGATTCTTCATAAGGCTTGATGATCGGCGCCTGCTCCGTAACGGCCAGTTTCATGCGCACATATGCATTCATGTGACTGTCGGCGAGGTGGTGAACTACCTGGCGGGCTGTCCAGCCGCCGGTACGGTAAGAAGTATCGAGTTGACCGCTTTTTAATTTTTTAAGTACTTTTTTTAGTGTTTTGGGAAGCGCGGCAATTGTTTTTATATTTTTCCGTATTTCACTTAACGTATAAGATTTACCGTATTCAAACCGGCCTATGGGGTACTTGCGTTTATCCTGCGACTTCATTGTGGGTGTGATTTAGTTTGATTTAAATTTAAATGAAATTAGTTGGGTTCCGGTCGGATCATATCGGGTTGTGGAATCGTATTATTTTTCATTAATGTTGCATGGCAAGCATCTTCAGAGCGATAACATAATTGGAATTAGTTTCGATTGCAACACATGAATTGATAGGCAATACATTACTGCTCCATCTTTATTTTTTAGCGGTCATTATTATGGACAAACAACGGTCTTCGGAGCATAAAGTTTTTCGTCATGTAGTTACTGTGCCGTCTATACTTCACTTTGTCCGTTTTTGCGGGCAAACCTAACCCACATGGGTATGCACAACGGATTTGGAAATCCGTTGTACAATATATTGCCTTGACGAATTTAAAAATCCGTCATATATAGGGAACATGAGGCATAACAAAGTTTATGATGGTTATAAACTTTATAATGCATCTTCCGATAATTAGCGTTTATTCGGGGTTTTTATTTTAATTATCAGACACTATCTTTCCAGCGCCATAAATAACGACATGCAATAGTCCTGTAAGGGCGCCAGGGTTCGGCGTGTTCGATCATTTTATCTTTTAATTTTTTGTCATTCATATCCAGATCAAACAACCGGGCCATGGCGACCTGGATGCCGAGGTCGTCCACAGGGAACACATCGAGCCTCCCAAGCGTGAACATCAGCGTCATCTGTGCCGTCCATTTGCCAACGCCTTTTATCCCGGTCAGAAATGCGATAATTTCCTCATCACTCATGGCAGACCAATGGTGGTTTTCAAGATCGTATTGGCGGGAAAACAAGGCGACGTTTTTCAGATACGCTGCCTTCTGATTGGATATTCCTGCACCGCGCAACTGTTCAACGGACAACTCGACAAGTTGTTCGGGATGCGGATAATTATCAGGAAATAAAGCGCGGAACCTCGAAAAAATTGTTGCGGCAGCCTTGACACTTAATTGCTGGGAAACAATTGAATCCAGCAAGTCAAAATAAACATTCCCTGAAGGGGTAAAGTCAGGAACAATAACGGATGCACTAATCATCCTGAATTTATCTTCCTGTTTTAAATGCGCCAGTATCAACTCCGGGTTCATGCAGCAAGGTAAAGGGAAATAAAACTATCAAGGTAATGAATGGTGCGGAATTTATTAATTTAGAAATAATAAATATGCGGACATCTTAAATCTCAAGTTGTAATTCCCGACAATTAAGAGAATGAAGTAGTTTAAACTTATTACCCTGATGGTGGCTGGTTTTTCACACAGGTTCTACGCAGAAGCATTCTGTGTGAAATCTGTGTGAAAAATTGCACTGTTGCGACGCCGGAACATGGAATTTTCATGAATCCAACCCCAGAAGTTTAAATCACCTCATACTCTGTAGTAACATCGCTGCTCAATTATCATGCCCTGCTTCCCATATCTGCGGTCTGTTGCCAGTGCCGCTTCCCTGATCTTCGGCGGCACGCCAAAAATGAATAGCAAACATCTTTTGTTACTCTTGCCCAAAACAAATAATATTGCCCTGCCGGATTTTGATCACAACCGCCCCGGCGTTCGGATATATGGGATTCCAAAAAGTAAATACAATTGACGGAAAGAACGAGATGCTGCACTTTGTCCGCAGCCTGCTCGACGATGTACAGGCCTTCGAATACATGCTTGAGAACGACTGGTTTGAGTCCAACATCACGCGCATCGGCGCCGAACAGGAGATGTGTCTGGTGCACAACAAGACTTTCAAGCCCGCCAACATCAATATGCAGGTGCTCGACAGACTTCAGGACAAGCCCTGGTGTGTAACGGAACTGGCCAAATTCAACCTGGAAACCAACCTCAGTCCGCGGGAGTTTACGGGCGATTGCCTGAGCCAGATGGAAGCGGAAAACAACCGCTATCTGGCGGAAATACAGGCGGTACTGAACGATTTTGATGCAAGCATTATCCTTTGTGGCATTTTGCCGACGCTGCGCAAGCACGACCTCGAAATGCACAACCTGACGCCCAAGGATCGCTATTTTGCGCTGATGGCGGCTATTCAGAAGCACATGCTCGGCACTTCTTTCGAGTTGAGGGTAGAGGGAATCGATGAATTGCTTGTCAAACACGACTCGCCGCTGCTGGAAGCCTGCAATACCAGTTTCCAGGTCCATTTGCAGGTATCGCCGAAGGAGTTTGTCAAGATGTACAACATCGCACAAACCCTGGCCGGCCCCGTGATCGCCATGTCGGCCAATTCCCCGCTGGTATTCGGTCGCCGCTTGTGGCACGAAACGCGTATTGCACTGTTCCAGCAAAGTCTCGATACACGTACCACCAGCGACCACATGCGCGAGCGGCTGCCACGCGTCAATTTCGGTTCCGACTGGCTGCGCGGCGATATTACGGAGATATACAAAGAGGATATCAGCCGTTTCAGGGTGCTGCTTGCCGGCGGCATCGACGAGAATTCGATCAGCATGGTACAGGAGGGCAAAACGCCCAAACTTCGCGCACTGCAGATACACAATTCAACAGTGTACCGCTGGAACCGCCCCTGTTATGGCATATCGCCAAATGGCAAGCCGCACCTGCGCATCGAAAACCGCGTAATGCCTTCGGGCCCCACTTCCGTTGATGAGGTGGCCAATGCGGCCTTCTGGCTGGGCTGCATGGTGGCCATGGGCCATCAGTACGACGACATCACCAAACACATCGATTTTGTCGATACCCGCGACAATTTCCTGAAAGCAGCCAAATTCGGTATCGACACCACCTTTACATGGTTCAAGGATAAAAAGGTGCCCGTAACAGAACTTATCCTGAAGGAATTGTTGCCCATGGCAAAGGAAGGGCTGAAAATGCGCAAAGTCAAAACGGCAGACATCAGTAAATACCTCGGCATCATCGAGGCCCGTACCAAGGACCACAGAACGGGCGCCCGCTGGATATTGCGTACCTATACTTCGTTGAAAAAAGAGATCACCAACGACGAGGCCGTCACCGCCGTCACCGCCGCTATTGTAAAAAATCAAAAAGAAAACAAGCCTGTGCATACCTGGAAAGAAGCCACCGCAGCCGATCTTGAAGACTGGCATCCCTCCAAGATCAAGGTGGAGGAATTCATGTCGACCGACCTGTTCACCGTACAAAAAGACGACCTGATCGAACTCGTAGCCGAGATCATGAACTGGCGCCGTATCCGGTACATGCCCGTGGAAAACAGCAAGGGTGAAATCGCCGGACTTATCTCCAGCCGGATGTTGCTGCGACACTTTGCGCGCCGCAACGAACTGGAAGAAAACCTCGCCTCGACTGTCAAGGATATCATGGTGGAAAAACCCGTTACTGTGACACCCGATACAACTATCATGGAGGCCATGAATAAAATGCGGGAGCACCGTATCGGCTGCCTGCCTGTTGTAAAAGGAAAGGAACTGGTGGGCATCATTACAGAAATGGATTTTCTGCGCATTACCGCACGGTTGATGGAGCGTATGGAGAAATAAGGGGGTTTCGGGTTTCGGGTTGCGGAGGTTACGGGTTACGGGCTTCGGGTTGGGTAATGCCAACCCGAAACCCGTAACCTCCGCAACCCGAAACCTCCACAACCCGTAACCTTTAAAACTTAATCCATATTGCATATATTTGCAAGGCCAAAAAGTTAGTTCACTCAAAAACCAATTCCCCATGAAAAACAAAAGGGCGCTCGCCTTTGGCAGTTTTTTTTGCTGCTCCGTTTTCCTTTTCGCACAGACACAATCCTTTCAATGGTGGGACTACCGCAGTGCTGCATGGCTCAACGGCCGTGTCGGGGTCGGCTTCCAGTTTAGCAACCAGAACCGGCAGTTGTACTTTTTTACCGAAACGGATATTTGTGTGTCCTGTATGGTAAATCATTTTACCAGGCCACCCCAAAACCTGCACGAGCAAATCAGATACAACCAGTACCGGGGAAACCTGCATTTAAAACTACAGACCAGCAAAGATTTCAAACTGTACAACACGCTGTTCTCCAGGAAAAACGCAGACATACAATTCAAAAATCTTTCGTGGACGTACTGGACCGGCGTCGCGGCATCTGTCGACCTGGGCCTTTACCGGCCGGGCAAACTGGCCGACCTGGAAACGGGTGCATTGACCGATGCATTCAGGCGCCGTTCCCGGCTGCGCATCCGCTACGATGTGATTTCCCGCTACCACTCCTATTATTACCGGAAACTCAGCAACACCGTGGGCAATATTACCCTCACGGTTGCCGCGCTCGACGACCGCTGGGGCCTGAATATGAACTGGGGCAACGACGCCTTTATATTCGGACAATTGCGCGGTTTTCTGGTCAGCCACGACCACGGCGAGTCCAATTCAGCCTATATCTCAGGCTATTGGCGCCCCCTGGAGCACAAAAGCCGCAACGCCAACGAAACCTATACATACCACCCGGAAAGTCTGCAGAAACTGGAACTCGGCGCTTCACTTCGGATGATCACCGACCGCAGAACACACAAACGCTCCAGTTCCAACCAGGCGCGTGTCGGCGCTTACGACGTGCTTGGTCTGGTCAACAGTTTCCACGGCTATTACGGGATAAAAATGAAGGCGGAAACGGGCTTTTACAGCCTCAACGCCCTGATCGGTAAAGACGACATGAAATGGGGCCGCGACATGCAGCGTTTTGCACACCAGGGATATCGCCACCTGCCCGCAAAGTTCGCGCGGCGCATTTTTGCACAGTTTGTCAAAGGCACCGACTCCCCGCTGTTCCCCTGGGAAAGCCAGCCTTTCTATTACAACAAACCGCGTTTCTATTACGAGTTCAACACAGAATTAATGTACCCCTATGCCCGGTGGTATTGATCTGATATCCTGTTTTGACGGATTTGGAAATCCGTTTACTAAAGCGCAAAACCCGGCAGCGCAAACTAAAAACCATTAAACCCCTTTTATCATGAAACCAGTGATCATTGCCTTTTTGTCCTTTCTCTTTGTACTTTTTGCCCCCTGTGCCCTTCCCGGGCAGCAGAACGGCGGTCCGCACGTGTTCCATTATGCCGAACTTGTTCAGCAACTCGGATGCCTCAACAAGCGAGCCGTCGAACACATCGGCATCAGCGGCGACGGGAGCGCCGACAGCGACCAGAAAATGCTGGATACCCTGCGTTTATTCCTGCAGGATCGCATCGAAAGTCCCGGGAACGGCAGTTGTAAAGCCAAAGCCTGGCTCCAGCACAAGAAGAAAGTAAAGAATATCACCATCCGCAACGCCGGCTGGAAAAGCCTGCCCGAAGAACTGGGCTCATTCGACAACCTGTACGAACTGGTGCTCATCAATTGCCCCAGCCTGAACCTCCAGGTCATCAACGATCAATTGAACGCAGCGGACAGGAAAAGCAAACTGTTCACCAAATTCCATGAAGAGATCGTTTCAATTACCTTTTCGGATACCGATTTCGGGAATATGGCCAGTTGCAACCTGAGCAAAGAACTGATCGGCGACCTCCGCGAATTGCGTTTTGTCCGGATTGCCAATTTCAGCCGGCATTGCGACACCTTGCTTCAACAATTACTGCAGGCCTATCCCAAAATCAGCTGGCTGACGATGGAGTCATGCCAATTGACCGACGATGTCAACCTCGCGCCACTCGACCATTTTGAGCACCTCATTGCCTTGTCGCTGGCCAATAATTACCTGACCCAAATTCCCTATTTTAATACAAACCTGAAGTCGGTGGATTTGTCGTTTAACCTGATCGGTGATTTCAGGTTCAGGGAAAAACCGGATTCCAATTACCTGGACAAACTGGAGTTCATTTTTCTGGAATGCAACCTGTTTAATTATTACAAACTGACCTCCGTTTATTTTGAACGCCTGTTCGATCATCTCGAAGTATTTGCCTACGATTGTAATTGCGACAATAGGGATGAATACGGCAGACTTTCTGCTATGTTCGATCTGCGCAAAGTCGCCACATACATGACATACCCTAACCGGTATACCAACGATTTTAATCCCGACCTTCCGAATTGCAACACCTGCAACAGATACCGCAATTCATTTATTTCCGGTTTATTGCAGGATGTCATATTGCGCGATTCTAACCAGACACTGCGCAACATAAAATTCAATTCGGAAAACAACCAGCATATTTCGTTGAGACAGGTATCGTCAAGCGGCGGCTCGCAGGCGCCCTATCCGGACCAGATGTTTTCTTTTAAAAAACTTACATACTGTAAAAAAAATACGGCTAAAACACCGGGCGACAACTGGGACTGGGAAATTAAATTGCAGGTAAACGAGATCAATACAGATGTATCTGAAGAAAAAGAATTCAGCCTGGTATTGAAAGTGGAAGAAGCCCTGAAAACCGGCACGGTTTCGATAGAGGCATTGGCGCCCGTCCCGGAAAGATAAGTCTTTACTTGTCGGAGCAATGTATCGCGGAATGGTATTCCGCGCTTCGAAGCGACATTCCGCGTCCCGGAATACCATTCCGGGTTACAACATATGTATCCCGGAATGGTATTCCGGGTTACAAGGTGCTCATTGAAAGAATGCGGGATATGAATAACAATCAATTGGGGTTGATAACCGGCCGGTTATCAACCCCAATGTAATGCCGACCAGAGGTCAGCGTTACATTAAGAAAAACACCAGCCGTTTGCCTTCCGCAGCACATCTGCCACCAGCCTGCGCTTTTCTTTTACATTTACCGGAGGGTATTTCAGGAAACGCTTCACGCCCATCAGGAAGGTTTTGAGCAGATCGCCTTCGGCAAAGGACACCAAGGCATCCGTAGCATTTTTACCCATACGCGCTGTAGCGTCGTGGAAATAGACCTGCAGCATGGCGTCGTACACCTCCTGCGGAATTTCTTTCTGAATGCCGGCCAATTTTTGCACACGCAGCAGCATGGACTCGGCTGTGAACAGGTCGATCAGCATATCGGCGCAGTTCATCAACAGTTCCTGCTCTTCCTTCATGTTGAGTTTGCCGTCCATCTGCATTTTGGCGGCGCCGCCGGCTACCATCAGAATGATCTTGCGGAAATCGGCGATGGCCTTGTGCTCTTCCGCATATTCGCCTTCCGTTTTTTCAAACGACGGCATCGATGCGAGTTCTTTCTGCACCGCCCAGGCCGGTCCGACGATATCGAGCTGTCCCTTCAGGGCGCGTTTGAACAGTTGATCCACCATCAGCATACGGTTGATCTCGTTAGTGCCTTCGTAGATACGGTTGATGCGGCTGTCGCGGTAGGCGCGCGCTGCGGGGTACTCCTCGCTGAAACCGATGCCCCCGTGTATCTGTACGTTTTCGTCGACGCAGTAATCCGTGGCTTCCGATCCGATCACCTTAAGGATGGAGCATTCGATAGCGTATTCTTCTGCGGCTTCCAGCATGGCCTGTCCAAAGGATTTGCCCTCCGATGCGGCCTCGCTTTTTTTATCCTGCATCAGTTGAGAGGTGCGGTATCCGGCGCTTTCGGCGGCGAAGTTGCGGATAGCCATTTCCGCCAGTTTATACTGAATGGCGCCAAAGGAGCCGATCGGCTGACCGAATTGCACGCGTTCGTTGGCATAGCGAACGGCCATGTTGATGACCTCTTTGTTGCCGCCGATGCACATTACGCCCAGTTTGTAGCGGCCAATATTCAGCGCGTTGAAGGCGATCAGGTGGCCTTTGCCAATTTCGCCCAGCACATTTTCTGCGGGTACCTTGGCATTCTCGAAAAATACCTGCCGGGTCGATGAGCCTTTGATCCCGAGTTTGTCCTCCTCTTCACCGAGGGTAATACCGGGCGTGTTGCGATCTACAATAAAGCCGGTGAATTTTTCCCCGCCGATTTTTGCAAAAACGATGAACATATCGGCAAAGCCTGCATTGGTGATCCACATTTTCTGCCCGTTCAGCAGATAATGGCTTCCATCGGCGCTCAGGTCGGCACGCGTCTTTGCGTTGAGCGCATCCGAACCGCTGCCGGGTTCGGTCAGGCAATAAGCCGCCTTTGTTTCGCCCGAGATGAGTTTGGGCAGGTATTTCTCTTTTTGTGCTTCTGTGCCGAAATAGAGGATGGGCAACATCCCGATACCTGTATGTGCGGCGATAGAAGTGGAAAAGGAACCGCAAGGCCCCAGCACATCGGCAATAACTGTATTGGTATTGGTATCCAGTTCAGTACCGCCGTATTGGGCAGGCATGTGGGCACCCAGCAAACCCAATTCACCCGCTTTCTCCAGCAGGGCAACGGACAGTCCGGGCTCCTGTTTTTCGATACGTGCGCGGTTGGGAACAATCTCGTTATTCAGGAAATCAGTGGCCATCTGTTTGACCATTGCCTGTTCTTCGGTGAGAATTTCAGGGATAAAAACGTGTTCGTGACTGCTTTCACGGATCAGGAACTCGCCGCCCTTGAGTACCTCGGCATTTATTAAAGTATCTTCCATTGTATGATGAAGGTGGGTTGTGAGACGAAAAATTATAGCGAATTTTCGCTGCAAAAATACTGACCTGTATTCAAAAAGTCAAGCCATGTTGTGCAATTTACAATACATTTTCATCAGGATTGTTGCGATCCCGCCATTAAGCGGCTTTTGCAGTCTACATTTGGGTTACATTTATTCAAAACGTCCAAGCCATGCCTTTACAGTTGAAGCCCTTTTTTCCACTTGCTTTACTTTGCGCCCTCTGTTTCATGCAGATCACCTGTAACCGGGACAACCGTTCACCGGAGCCGGTTGGCCCAACCGGGGCTGCGGCACAGGAGGAGTCGGCCCCGAGGGCCGGTTCGGCAGCAGATATGGCTTCAGAGGGCGAGCAACCGTTCGGTATGGATTTGTTTTCCTCCTCTGCTGCCAGACCCGGCGCCATCGATTCGATAAAAAAGTTCATCCGGACTGCCGAGATGCGCTTCCGGGTCAACAACGTTGCTACTGCTACGCTGCAGATCGAAGACATCGCTTCGCGCAACAACGGATTTGTCGTAAAAAGCGATCTGAACGCTCAAACGGAATACCAACGAATCGAACCGGTGAGCCGCGACTCCGCTGTCGAAACGACTGCCTACAGCATGCACAACCAGATAACGATACGTGTACCGTACCGTCAACTGGACACCACATTGCGGTCGATCGGTCGTTTGTGCGCCTTTCTCAACTATCGCCGCATCAATGCGGAAGATGTGGGGCTTCAATTGCTGGAACAGGAACTCGGGCGTATCCGGCAGGACCTTTACCGGACGGAACTCGGACAGGCGCCTGATTCGACCAGAAGCAAAGGAATGGATAAAACTGAGCGCATGTTGCGCAGCCGGGGTGCTACCGATCAGGCGCGAATAGAAATCCTGAAACTGGAAGACGCCATCCTGTTCAGCACAATCCGGATCGACATTTACCAACTTCCGCAGGTGCAGCAAACGATGATCGCCAATACGGATCTACCCGAAGTCAAAATACCTTTTTTCAGGAGTCTGGGCAGTGCCTTCGCTACCGGCGCCGATATTCTTGAATTTCTGGTGCTGGGACTGGTGCGTCTTTGGGGGGTGGGTCTCTTGCTGGTCATAGCATTCTGGCTCTGGAATAAATGGCCGCTATTCCGCAAAATCAAATAGCACTTGCTGCCGGGCATCTATTCAGGCACGGGTTTTGCCTTGGCCTTGTGGAGGTTTTTTTTCAAAAAAACAGCCGAACATTCCACAGATTGACCTGTTTTGATGAATTTTGACGTTCGAATTGCCTTTCAGACAGGCAATTTACTACTAAGCGCTGACAATCAATATATTATCCGGCTTTGACGCTTTATTGCGTCGGTGAACCAACGAAAATGGCCATTTATTCTATCCGGGACTTGGAAAAACTGACGGGCATAAAGGCCCATACCATCCGTATCTGGGAACAGCGGTACGGGCTGGTGGTGCCGGCCCGAACGGATACGAATATTCGTTATTACACCGATGAGAACCTGCGCCTGCTGTTCAATATTGCCTTGCTTAACCGCCACGGCTACAAGATCAGCAAACTGGCAAAAATGACGCAGGAGGACATCGCCGCCAAGGTGGCCGATATAGCAGAAAACAACAGCAGCCACAATGCGCAGATCGACGCGCTCACACTGGCGATGATCGATCTGGATGAAGCCACTTTCGACCGCATTTTTTCCGCTTATACCTGGGAAAACGGCTTCGAACGCACGATGGTCGAACTTATCTACCCTTTTCTCGACAAACTCAATGTGCTGTGGCTGACCAACAGCGTCAGTCCGGCGCACGAAAAATTTATCGGCAACCTGATCCGGCGAAAACTGATGGCCGAGATCGACAAGGAGCCGGCGGAGAGCTCACGTGATGCAGCCACCTTCCTGCTTTATCTGCCGGAAGACGATTCGCAGGAACTGACCCTGTTGTTCATGCACTACCTCCTCCGCAACCGGCATCAGCGGGTAATCTACCTGGGCCACCATGTTACGCTCAGCGACCTGGAAGATGCCTGCCAGCCCTTGCGGCCGGATTATGTATTTACCATCCTTCAGGAGCCCATACCGCGACATCCGATACAGGGTTATCTCGACGCAGCCGCACAAGCCATTGCGCCGTCGAAGCTCCTGCTGACCGGCGCACAGGTTTTTGTCAACCCGGTAAACCTGCCCGCCAACTCGGAGGTACTCAGCGGGCTGCAGGATACGATCAAGTTTCTGGACAGTCTGAAAATCAGGCATTTGAATACAAAGACATCGGCCGTGGAGGACGCGCAATCGTCGGCTGGTAGCGCCATGTAAGGCTTTATTTGTTCCTTTTCCGGTCCTTCACCGCTTCCACTTTGCCTTCGATCTCGTCAATCTTTTCCAGTACCAGTTTATCGCGGTCATCGAGTTGTTTCATTTTCGCCATCCATTTTTTCGCGAGATCAGGCTTGCCGTTGTGCAGGGCGATCAGGCTGCAAAGGGAAAGCACGGCATCGTCGAGGTCGCGCAACATTTTGCCGTTTTTGATTGCCGTTACATTACTGAGCACCTTTGAGCCCACCACACCCGAGCGGAGCCCCCCCTTCGTGAAAACATAGCGCACATCGACATTAATGGAATCCTTCGAGCGGTCGTATTGCCCCCAGATCACCAGGTCTGCATTGCAGTTTCGGCCTATCCTTCCGGCGCCTTCGATATCGGGCGTGTTGTCGCGGGCCTCGGTTCCGGGAAATATTTCCACATCTGCCAGGAGGTTGTTGCGGCTGGTCAGGTCGCGGATACGGGTTTGCAGGGCAAGTTCCGGTCTGGCGCCTGCATCGCTCAGGTTTTGAAATGGCAGCAGCAGGATACGATAGTCTTTTGGATCGAATGGCGGGCAGGTTTGCTCCACAGTAGACGATACAGGTTTATCCTGTCCCTTGCGGTTCAGCCAGACGCCGATCAAGAGGCCGACAAGGAGCATGCCCGCGCCGCCGACCAGCCAGTATAGAAGCGGCGAACGCTTTTGAGCAGCAGGGAGGCGGGGTGTCCTTCCGGCAGCGAGCGTATCCAGCGCATACAACAGTGCATCGTTCACCTGGCTGTATTGCCGCTGCGCGTCCTGAAACGAGAGGATGCCTTTGATTTCCTGTTGCCGGGCGGCGTTATAATTGGCCTCCACCACCTGCAGTGTACGCACTGATTCGGCATAGCGGGAGTCTTTTTCCAAAAAACCGATGAGCGTCTGAAGCGCCCTGCCCGTTTCTCCCTGCCGGAGCAGGCTGCGGGTCGACTCAATGACTTCGTTTATCTCCATCTGGAACAGTTTATTCAGCGATGCAAATTACCCAAGTTCTTCCAAACAACGGATCAAACTTTCCCGCCAGTGCGGAATATCCAGGTTAAAAGCAGCCTTGATCTTTCCTTTGTCCAGCACACTGAACGGCGGGCGCAGGGCAGGCGTGGGGAAATCGGCCGTAGTGATGGGATGCACGCGACAGGCCATATTTTTCAATTCAAATATGGCATGGGCAAAATCGTACCAGCTCGTTACCCCTTCATTGGAGTAGTGCCACACCCCGTGAATATCTGTCACCGGTATTTCGTTTGTTTCGACTTTGCGGATGATCTGCAGGATGGCGCCGGCCAGGTCGGGGGCATAGGTCGGCGTACCGATCTGGTCGAACACCACATTCAGCGTCTTGCGTTCAGCGCCAAGGCGGAGCATGGTCTTCACAAAATTGTTGCCGAAGGCGGAATACACCCAGGAGGTGCGCACCACCATGGCCAGCGGACTGGTTCGCAGCACGGCGCGATCGCCCGCAAGTTTGGTGCGCGCATACACACTTTTGGGGCTGACGGGGTCATCCTCCCGGAAAGGTGTGTTTTGCCGGTTGTGGTAGACGTAATCGGTGGAGAGGTGTACGATGGGAATGCCCCTGTCAGCGCATGCCGCAGCCAGGTTTTCGGCGCCTGCCACGTTGATCCTGCGGGCTGCCTGCGGCTCGCTTTCTGCCTTGTCGACAGCGGTGTAGGCGGCACAGTTTACGCACCAGGTCGGTTCGTCGTGACCCAGGCTTTCAAAAAGCGCCCGGATGGCCCTTCGGTTGGTAATATCCGTGTCGCCGAGGTCGACGAATACAAAGCGCCATTGCGGGTATTGCGCGCTCAGTTGCCGGAAGCATTGTCCGACCTGTCCAAGGCCGCCTGTAATGAGTATTGTCATTGTCGTAGTAAGAAAATGCCGGGAAACGGCGAGCAAATGTACACGATAGCGTGAAAAGGTCGCGCAAGACACTACTTTCGCTTCAAATTTCCGGTTATGAGAATTGCCCTGCTCCCCCTTCTCTTATCCCTGCACCTGGTGGCGCATACCCAGCAGTCCGAGCGCATGCTGCATATCCAGCAATCGACAACAGCGATAAAACTGGACGGCAATCCTGATGAGTCTGCCTGGCAATCGGCCACCGTACTTACTGATTTCCAGCGGCAGTTCCCGGTAGATACCGGACTCGCAACGGCCCGCACCGAAATTCGCCTGACGTTTGACGCCCAGAACCTGTATATCGCGGCTGTTTGTTATCAGCAGCGCAGCAGCTATACCGTGCCAAGTTTGAAACGGGATTTCCCGTCGGGCACCAGCGATGTTTTGAATATTCTGCTCAACCCATCCAAGGACGGCCTGAACGGATTTTTATTTGGCATCAGTCCGCTCAACGTACAGCGCGAGGCGCTCATCGACAACGGCACCACGCTGTCGTACGAATGGGACAACCGCTGGGAATCGGCGGTGCAGAATTTTGACGATCGCTGGGTAGCGGAGATCGCCATACCCTTCAAAACGCTGCGGTATACGGTTTCGCAGGGCGACAACAGCTGGCTTGTCAATTTTCTGCGCGGTCGCCTCAACACCTGGGAGGTCAGCACCTGGCGCCCTGTTCCGCAGCAGTTTCCTGCCAACAACCTCGCCTTTACGGGCACCCTGTACTGGGATACGCCGCCGCCCAAACCGGGTGTGAACATCGCCCTCATACCCTATTCGATCGGGAGTTACACGCAGGACTACAAACGCAACCCCAATTCCCTGGAGTTGGAAGAAAAGACCGGCAAGTGGTCGGGAGATATTGGCGGCGACGCCAAGATCGGCATCACCCCGTCCCTGAACCTCGACCTGACCTTCAACCCCGATTTCAGTCAGGTGGAAGTAGACCGCCAGGTGGCCAACCTGAGTCGATTTGAGTTGTTTTTCCCCGAACGGCGGCAGTTTTTTCTCGAAAACCGCGATCTTTTTGCCATGTTCGGGTTTCCGGGTACGAGACCGTTTTTTTCCCGGCGCATCGGCCTGGCACGCAATCCGCTGACCGGATTCAACGAATCCGTGCCCATTCTGGCGGGCGGGCGCCTGAGCGGCAAGATCAACGACGACTGGCGGATCGGGCTGCTGAACATGCAAACCAAGCGGGTCGAATGGGATTCCATGCACGCGCTTCCCGGCGCCAATTTCACCGTGGTGACCCTGCAAAGGAAGATGTTTGGCCGCAGCGCCCTGAGCGGCATTTTTGTCGACAAGGAAAACGCGCTCGGCAGCCTGAATGAAACGCAGCGCGCCGGGTACAACTCCTGGAACCGCATAGCGGGACTGGAATACAACCTTAACTCCGCCGATAACCGGTGGACGGGAGAATGGTATTACCACCGTTCTTTTTCACCCGACCCCGGGCAGCGCGGCTACACCCTGGCGCAATATCTCGGGTATAGCGAGCGCCACCTCAACGTCTTTCTGGCCTATATGCGCGTCGACAGCAACTATACTGCCGAGGCGGGGTTTGTGCCCCGCAACGGCATCCAGAATTTTTACCCCGGCATCGGCTGGACCTTTTATCCCAAACACCGGTTCATCAATACCTGGCGCATCGGGGTGGAAGGCGACCTCAACTATTCCTTCGACTGGCAGGAGACGGATCGCGACCTTAGTTTTTTGCTGGATATCAACCTGAAGGACCAGACCAGCATGGTTTTCCGGGTTTTCAACAACTATACCTTTTTATTTGAAGATTTTGACCCGACAAACCTGAATGAGCCTGGCACGCTGCCCCTGCCCGGCAACAAGGGCTATGCATATTCAGGAGCAAGGTTTGACATTGTCAGCAGTACCACCTACAACCTGCAAGGTGAAATGTCCCTGACCGCTGGAAGGTATTTCAACGGGCGCCTGCTGCGAATGGAGGGCGATATCAGCTACCGCTGGCAGCCTCTTGGTACTTTTGCCATGAGCTACAGTTTTAATCGCATTCGCCTGCCGGCCCCCTACGCGGCTGCCGATTTTTGGCTGCTGGGACCGAGGGCGGAGATGTCGTTTACCAGAAAACTGTTTGCCAGCGCTTTTTTCCAGTATAATACCCAGGCCAATAATTTCAACATAAATGCGCGGTTGCAATGGCGCTTTGCCCCGGTTTCCGATGTGTTTTTGGTGTATACCGACAACAGTTATGCGGAGTCCGTTCCAAATGCTCCCGTTCGTTTTTTTACCCCTAAAAACAAGACTATCGTATTAAAGGTGGTGTACTGGCTAAATGTGTGAAGCAGCATTCATCGCGAAGAATAGTTTTTTTTAAAAGGCGTTTTTACATTTGGCCATGAAACCGGATTGCTGACACATCTTGAATTCCGAAACACAAAATATTGACACACAATATGAAAAGTATTTTTCCAGCGCTATTACTTGCCCTGTTGATGGCGCAAGGCTGCAGTTCTATCAAAAAAAACCGTTCATCCGCACCCGCTTCTGCCAGCGTCAGTCGCTCGGGTAGCGACCGCAACCAGGACTATGCACTCAAGTTTGCATCGGCTGCCATGCTCGAAATGGAGCGCGACGGCATACCCGCCAGCATAATACTCGCACAGGGGATTCTGGAAAGTGGCGCCGGCACCAGCGATCTGGCCCGAAATGCCAACAACCACTTCGGGATCAAGTGCGGCAACAACTGGAACGGGAAAACATTCAATAAAAAAGACGACGACCGCGACAAAGACGGCAACCTGATTGAGTCCTGCTTCCGGAGATACAACAAGGTGGAAGAGAGTTTTCATGACCACGGCGAATTCCTGCGCGATCCGCGCAAGGAATTCCGGTATGGTTTTTTGTTCAAACTGGACCGTACCGACTACAAGGGTTGGGCAGAAGGGCTGGAGGCCGCGGGGTATTCAACATCCAATACCTACAGCGAAAAACTGATCGATATTATCGAGCGCTATAAATTATATGAATATGACAGACCGGCGGACGGACGGCCCGGCGGGATATTGCCCAACCCCCAGAACCCCAATGCCGGCAGCGGTACCGACGCGCAAATCCCGCTGCCCAATCCCACCAACCGGATAGGGCGCATCAACGATACCAAGGTAGTGCTGGCGCGGGAAGGAGAGACCATCACGGATATAGCCAAGGCCTACCGGTTGAATGCGACCAAAGTTGCCAACTACAATGACAGAGGCTACACCCCCGCTCAAAAACTCGGCGCCAATACGCGCATATTTATCCAGCAGAAAAAGAGCAAATGGAACGGCCGCGCCAAGGAACACTACGTAAAGGATTCGGAAAGTATGTTCGATATCGCCCAACTGTACGGCGTGCGGCTCGACAAACTGCTCGAATACAACCGGATTAGCCCGGGCCAGGAACCCGCTACCGGCGAACGGGTGCGGCTGAAAGGCAAACGGCCCCTGAGCGACAACCTCAAACTGCGGGAAGCCGGCGACCCGACCCCCAACCAAACCGGCAACCCTTACCCTACCCCGCCCACCAGTGAAACACTCGAACCAGATACGGAGGGCTATCTCGACCCCATCGGCGAGGAGCAGACAAAACCCGACCAGCCCGCCAAGCCAAACCTGCCGCCCGACATGAAGCCTCCGGTGGTGACCGGCACCCCATATCCACCCGATCCGGTGCCCAACCAGCCGACTATGGATCAACCCTCGAGCCGGCCCAACCAGCCGACCATACCGCAGACGAAGCCGCAGGGCGCCGGCACCGGCTATCACCTGGTCGTCAAGGGCGATACCCTGTTTAATATCTCGCGCCGATACAACACCACGGTAGCGAAGATCAAGCAACTAAACAACCTGACTGACGACACGGTCAAGATCGGGCAGACCCTGCGGGTGCAATAAACGCCTTGCCTAGATCGACTATTGGGGCTAATTTTAGGCAATAAATACTATACTGCCATGAGAAAAACAACCCTGATTGCAGCAGCCTTTTGTAGCCTGTTCGCACTGTTTGTCTGGACACAGTTCGGCTGTACATTAGCCGGTTTCGCTATCGGTGCTGCCGTTGACAACAAACAACCGCGGCAGGGCAAGACAATTGCCGGATGGGAAGTAGTTTCACTGAAACCACGAACACTCCTTACCGTACATCGCAATGGCAAGGAGCCGGTCACAGGGCGTTTTCAGGAGATGTCCAAAATGAATCCCGAAAAAGATACCGTGCTCAATGCGATGATCCTGGAGAAGAAAGGCGCCGATCTGATCAAAATTCCCCTTGATCAAATCGACCATGTCGATGTATTTGCCCGAAATGCAAAAGGACGGGTGTGGGGTGCGGCTATAGGCGCCGTTGTGGATGCGGGCGCCTTGCTTATTTTGTTGTCCAACTTCAGTTTTGACTTGGGCAGTTTTTGTCCCTATGTCTACAGTTACGATGGAGAATCATACCGGCTTGAGGCAGAAATGTGCAGCGGCGCGTATTATAAAGGTGCGGAATGCACCGATTGGGCTGTGCTGCGTTACCTGAAGCCGACAAACGGGGTGTATACCTTAAAACTGGCCAATGAATTGGATGAGACGGATTTTATTGACCGGTTAAGCCTGCTGCTTTTCGACCTGTCTGAGGAGCGCCATATTTGTGCCACAGAAGAGGGCGATTTCTTTGCCGTCGCAGATCTGCAGGCGCCACGCTCCGCCAATACCAGCGATGGAGCCGACCAAAAGATGGCCTTACAGTATAAAGATGATGCATTCTGGCTGAGCAATCCTTTTATCCATGACCCGGAATGCGATGCCAACCGGATTGATGGCCTGGAGCTGTGTTTTGAGAAACCGGCTAACGCCGCTTCCGCTGTTTTACTGCTGAACCTGCGCAACACACCTTGGGCCGCGCTACAGCAACAGGTACTGCTCGACATGTACGGGCAGGAACGCTATGCGCAACTCGATACCGATACCGTAGCACAACATATCCTGAGCGCAGCATCCGTAAGGGAGAACCTGCTTCACTTTAGTGTCTGGGATGGAGAACAATGGCAGGAAACAGGAGTAGTCAACTTCGTAGGTCCGGCAGTGGACCGGGAGGTGGCAAAAGAGATCAACCTGAAGCACTTGAAAAGCGATGTACTGCGCGTCCGGCTGGAATGCCCGGCAGGCTACTGGATGCTTAATAGTGTGCAGGCCAGTTTCTCTTACACGCGCATTAACCCCTCTTCTGAACTTTTTCCTTCCAGCGCCACCAACCAAAACGGACAGGATGTCGGAAACCTACTCAGAGAATCAGACGGACAATATCTTTCCATGCCCGCTGGCAAGGGCCGTCTTAACCTGACATTTACCGCGCCACCCCAAGCATCCGGTACGATGCGAACGGCAATGGTTCGATGCAGCGGCTATTACGCACCGCAGATGACAACGAAAGGCACTGCAGATGACAGGCTTCTGGCGCAACTGCTGCATGAACCCGGCGCATACCGGAGGTGGCGGCAGCAGCAGTTAGGCCTGCAGACACAGGTCGCTATTCGAGAGCACAGCCAAAAGAGATAATTCCGTATTTTGTGCGGTTACGATTATCACATACCTGTTATTTTTTTGGAAAACACCACCACCCAACACCCTGATCCCGCACTGACCCGGCTTGATGTGCTCGCATCCTTGCTGGACAACCGCTTTCGCATTCCGGGAACCAATATCCGGTTCGGACTCGACGGCATCATCGGCCTCGTACCATACGTCGGCGACATCGCCGGTTTTGTGATCTCCGGATTTCTTATGCATACCATGATCCGGCGTGGAGCAGGGCCATTACTGATGCTCCGTATGATGGGCAATTTTGTGATCGACGCCGTCGTGGGAGTGGTGCCCATTGCCGGCGACCTGTTTGATTTCGGCTTCAAGGCCAACCGCCGCAATGTGGATTTGCTGAAAAAATACTACGCTGACGGAAAGGCCAAGCCCCGCGCACAAGGATCGCTGGCACTGCTGGGTTTCTTTTTCTTTGTCCTTTTTGCCGCCATGATCTGGGGTATATGGAAACTGGCAGCGATGCTGGTAGGCTGGGCCTGGAATAGTTGGCAGTAAAGGGCCGCAATTGCAACAAACCTGACAAAACGAGGGAAATACATTCCACAAACGCGGTATTTTCGATTCAGCGCATAGGCAGCATGAAAAAACAGGGGTAATTTTCGGAGCCGAATAACCGGCCCAAACAATCATTTTTATCTTTCCTATGAACCGATTGCTACGCCTTTGGCTGCTCTTGCTGCCATGTGCCGCCTTTGCCGGCACCCCGCACCTTCCCTCCTTCATCTATTCATCCGGGCAAATCTTTTCCGACACTATCCCGCCCGAAATTACCTGTCCGCAAAACATCACCCTGACCCCTGCACCGGACGATTGCACTGCCCCGTTCAGTTACTCCATCCTGGTGAGCGACGACCAACCGAATCCGGTGCTGAGTCAGTTGGAAGGCCTGCCGTCCGGAAGTATGTTTCCCATCGGTACGACCGGCAATTCCTTTCAGGTGGAAGATGTCGGCGGCAACATATCGGGCTGCTGGTTTTCAGTAACCGTACTGCCGCCGGCGCCTATGCTCATCTGCAATGATTTCTTTCAAATCAGCCTGGGGGCCGGCTGTACCGCAACGCTCACGCCGTTTCAGGTACTGGAGTTCCCTTCCAACGATTGCCTGGACACCTTCTTCGTCGAACTGGACAAAACCCTGCCCTATGGCAACGGCCCCTGGCTGCCTCCGGTATTGGCTGCTGCCGATCTGGGGAAGCCCTACCAGTACAGGGTTAGCGATCCGCTGAGCGGGAACAAATGCTGGGGCACCGTCAAGGCCGTCGACGGGCAGCCGCCGACGTTGGTATGTCAGGATTTAATCATCCCCTGCGCACTGGAGGGCGTCACGCCGACATTTTTGCGGGACAGCCTGGGCATTCCATTTGCCGTTCCCGTCGCCACCGACGATTGTGGCGCCGTCAAATCGCTTACTTTTCAGGATGCCGTGGTTTTGGAGAATTGCGTCAGCGGCTTTACCCAAACCATACAAAGAAGTTGGACCGCCGTGGATAACAGCGGCAATTCCGCTTCCTGCATTCAGTACGTTCATTTAAAACCCTTGCAATTGCAGGAGATTACCCTGCCCCCGAACGTATCGATGGATTGTCAGAATCCCGACCTGTCTACTGCCAGTACCGGGGCCCCGGTGTTCAAGTTTTTCGGCATACCCTATCCCCTCACCTGTAATATCGGGTATACTTTTAACGATACGCTCGTTTCCGTATGCCCCGGATATGACCGCGTACTGCGGGAGTGGTTCCTTGTCGACTGGTGTACGGGCAATGTGATAGACAGCATTCAACAGATCGACCTGGAGAGCCAGTCCGGGCTGGCAATAGCCTGTGAACCTGTTGTTACAGTTACGGTCAGCCAAAGCAATTGCAGCGGTGCAACAGACCTGCCGGCAGTCGGTCTCGTGGAAGACTGTTCCCCGGTAGCATCCGTAGAGGCTTTTTGGGAAAAAAACGGCATCTCCGGCGCGGCAACGGGTCTGCTGTTCAACGGCGGCACAGTAGGCGTTTTCAATGTTATCAACGATTTTCCCGTCGGGACGATACCGCTTACCTACATCGCAACCGACAGTTGCGGCAATACAGCCAGTTGTGTTACGACCCTGGAGGTTTGGGACAATGAACCCCCGGTTGCGGCATGCGACACCCTCCTGATCGTAAACCTGGATGCAAGCGGGATAGCGAAAGTCGCGGCCCCGATACTCGACAACGGCTCTTTTGACGCCTGCAACACGCTTGATTTTAAAGCGCGGCGACTGGAGGTTTCCTCCTGCGAACCCAACGATATGTTTTCGGATACGATATTGTTTTGTTGCGCCGACCGGGGCGATACCATCGATATTATTTTAAGGGTATATGACATAAACACTACGGCAGGTCCGGTCTCCACCGGTTATGCAGCATCACAATCGGCCGATTGTATTACCCGGATCGCCGTGAAGGACAATCAGGGACCCAAATGCACCCTGATGCCCAACGTTACGGTAAGTTGTGAAAATTTCGATCCAACCCTTGACGCATACGGCGACCTGCTCAGCCAAACCTGCGCCGTCGATTCGGTAAGCCGCTCGGCCAATTACAGCCTGTTCGATACGATATGCCACCGCGGCACCATAACGCGTACGTTCCGGGTATTCGACACGGCAGGCAATTCGGGTCAATGCACCCAGCGGGTGGTCGCCACCTACAACCAGGATTATTACCTGCGTTTCCCGGATGATGTCATCCTGACGGCCTGCAACGGCAACGATAACTTTGGCGAACCGGAAATATTCGGAGCGGACTGCGAATTGATGGGCATTTCGTTTGAGGATGAAACATTTACCGTAGTGCCCGATGCGTGCATCAAGATCGAAAGAACGTGGACGGTTATCAACTGGTGTACTTATAATCCGAACACTTCGCTGATCAACGTGCCCAATCCCAATCCCAGCCCGATAGTCAACGACCAGGGCAACCTGCCGGGGCCGGTCGTTTCGGCGCCCGGCACCTTGCAGCCCTGGAGTGCGACGGTGAAAAAAATCAATCCGGCAGACGCAGACGCGACCGATTTTTCCATTTTCTGGTCGGCCAATGCAAACGGATACCGGTACAAGCAGGTCATCAAGATCATCGACACCCAAAAACCGCAGATCGACCTCTGCCCTGCCCTCTCCGGCATAGCCGATACAACGGGCAACGATTCCCTCTTGTGGAATGAGCCTTACTGGTCGTATGCCGGCAACAGCGACATGCCCGAAGGGCCGGCAGACCTGCAAATCACGGCCACCGATCTCTGCGCGGGCGCCGACCTGCATTTTAGTTACCTGCTGTTTCTCGACCTGGACAACGACGGGACCAGAGAAACGGTAGTCGACAGCGATAATCCGCCGGCGCCGGGTACCGTAAATTTCGACAACGCCAATACGCCCAACTACATCGGCGGGACAGTCCGGGATTTTGACGCGCGTGCCGTTACCGCAGACGAGTTGTACCGTTTCGCCTTGCACGAGACTGTTGACGGCGATAGCAGCACGGCTTCCGTTCAATGGGAAACTGCCGCAGCGCCAGGCGATCCCGGCATTGCGCCCCAACTTCCGCCGGGCTCGCATGCCATCAGGTGGACCGTAACGGATGCCTGTGGAAACAAGAACACCTGCACCCGGGAGTTCATCGTAGACGGCACTGCTCCCGAGATCAGTTGCGATAGCGCCATCACCGTCGAGATACAGGCCAACTATATCGCCTCCCTCCCGATCGCCGCAGTATTGTCGGACTACTCGGACGACACGCCATCCGGTCTGTTGTCGCTCAGTATGCGCAAATCGGGCGCCGGAAGCGGATTCCCCGTAGACAGCAGCGGCGCGCCTGTCGGGGAATTGATCTACGGATGCAGCGAAACGGGATCGTTCATGGCCGAACTGTGGGTCAGTGACCTGTCCGGCAACACCGATTTCTGCCAGATAGCAGTTACCGTAACGGATACCGACAGCAGTTGCCTGAACACCAACCTGACCATTGCAGGGCAATTTATGCCGCCGGTGACCGGTGTGACCGCCATGCTCAACGCTACACATCCGCAGTCGCCCCCCATCAATCTGAACGATCAGGCCAACGGCGCATTTTCCTTCCCCGGCATATTGCCCTTCAATGGGGATTACACGCTCACGCCTTATAAGAATGATAACCCGCTCAACGGCGTATCCACCTACGATCTGGTGCTCATAACCCAGCACATCCTCAATATTCTGCCGTTGGACTCACCGTACAAATACATCGCGGCAGACGCAAACAAGTCCAATTCCATTACCACTTTCGATATTGTTGAATTGCGGAAACTTATCCTCGGGATATATGCCGATTTTCCCAACAATACCTCCTGGCGGTTTGTGGACAAGGATTTTGTCTTCACAGACCCCCTCGATCCGTTCCAGTCGGCCTTCCCGGAATCCATTGCCCGGACAAATGTGGTGCAAGACCAGTTGGAAGACGATTTCGTGGCGATCAAGGTCGGAGATGTGAACGGCAGCGCCATCCCCGATGATCTGGCGCCTGCGGACATCAGCGTTCGCGCGGATCAGACCCTGTTCTTTGACCTGCAAAACCGCCCCGTACTGGCCGGCGAAACATTCACAACCGGGTTCTCCTGTTCGGAACCCGTTTCAGGCTACCAGTTCACCCTGAATTATGAAGACCTCGAGGTCGTGGATATTCTCCCGGGCCAGGGCCTGTCTGCCGCCAATTTCGGCGTTTTTCCGAATGCGGTCACGTGTTCCGTGGAAAACGGTTCCGGCGGGTTTACACTTGTTTTCCGCGCCAAAAAAGCGGGTCGACTGGGCGACATGATCGCCATTTCCAGCCGGATCACCCGTGCCGAGGCCTACCGGTCTTCCGGCAACACATCAGATGCTGCCGTAACCAAACTGGATATTGCGCTCCGTTTCGACCAATCCGTATCCTTCAAAAAAGCATTCGAATTGTATCAAAACCGGCCCAATCCTTTCGACGGGAGCACGCTCGTTTCTTTTTACCTTCCGGAAGCGACTACCGCTACATTTTCTGTGTTCGACCCAACCGGACGTTTACTGTACAGCAAAACGGGCAATTACCCTTCCGGCGACAACACTATCCTGCTCGATCGA